>WNFG01013222.1_pt1 | contig 12474 bp, 9 predicted proteins | sample 5400431 | NCBI WGS metagenome assembly WNFG01 (sample SAMN13153346, study PRJNA577476) | soil metagenome | isolation source: 120 cm saprolite under Douglas fir tree site 2 hole 3 replicate 2 | place: USA:California | collected 2015-04-18
AAGCCAGAAGCGGGCATCAAATACAGCCGCATCACCAATCTCACCGATGATCTCTGCCTCGCATTGAAAGCTGAAAGCATCCTCATCGAGCGCATGGCGGGCAAGTCAACGGTAGGCATTCAGGTACCGAACCGTGAGCGTGAGATCATCTGGCTGCGCGAGAACCTTGAATCGCAGGAATTTATTGGCTCGAAGTCAAAGCTTACGCTGGCTCTGGGCAAAGACATCAATGGACGCATCGTAGTGGCCGACTTGGCAGGTATGCCACATTTGCTGATTGCAGGCTCGACTGGCGCCGGTAAAAGCGTCGCCATCAACGCCATGATCATGTCGATTCTCTATAAGTCGACACCCGATCAGGTCCGGCTGATCCTGGTTGATCCCAAGCGGCTCGAACTGGGTAACTACGAGGGAGTGCCACACCTGTACACCCCCATCATCACTGAACCAAAACTGGCGGCGAATGCTCTGCGCAATGCGGTGCGTGAGATGGAGCGGCGACTAAAGCTATTGGCGGAAAAGGGCGTACGCAATATCGATCAGTACAACCGGCTGTTTGACGAAGATGCTTCGTTGAATCTGTTTGGGGAAAACTCCGAAGAACGTCCTTTACCTTACATCGTCATCATCATCGACGAGCTTGCAGACCTAATGATGCTCGACTCCGGGAACGTCGAGGAATCGGTGACGCGGTTAGCACAAATGGCGCGCGCCGTTGGAATTCACCTTGTGCTGGCCACACAGCGGCCCTCGGTGGATGTTATTACCGGCCTCATCAAGGCGAACTTCCCTGCTCGCATCTCATTCCGCGTCGCAACAAAAGTGGACTCACGCACTATTCTCGACGCCAACGGCGCCGAAGCTCTGCTGGGACGTGGCGACATGCTGTATCTGCCGTCCGGATCAGCGCGTGTGCACCGGTTACATGCACCATTCGTCACGGAAAAGGAAATCGCGGGCGTGGTTGAATTCTGGCGCTCGCAGGGCACCGCTGAATATCAGGAGGCTTTCCTCGAGGCGCCCATAGAAGAACGGGAGCGCGGGGAATCGGGTGAGGATGGCGGAGAGGAAGGCGAACACGATCCGCTCTATCAGGATGCGGTCAGGCTAGTGGTGGAGTTTGGCAAGGCATCCACTTCCCTGCTGCAGCGCCGTCTGCGTATCGGCTACGGGCGCGCTGCACATCTTATCGACCTTATGGAGCAAGACGGTATTGTGGGAGCAGCCGACGGTCCAAAGCCACGCGAAGTATTGAAGCGTCCGGGATGGCTCTCGGAAGTTGAGCAGTCGATGCGTTAATTGCCGAAATCACGGTTCAAAGAAAAGGGGCGACCTCGAGGTCGCCCTGAATTGTTGTTGGTCCACGGCTGCCGTTAGAAGCGGAACAGAACTCCCGTCGAAAGACGAGCGTTATTGTTATCGCTGAAGCCGTTGAAGCGTGTAATCATCCAGTCGAACTGGACGAGACGCAGGGCAACTTGCTTGTGTCCCATATCAACGCCGCCGCCGAATAGCATTGCCACGCCGTTTGTGCTCAAGCTACTAACAGAGGCATGCGCGCCGCCGAAGAGGGCATGAGCAAATGGAGAAAAGTTACCTTTGTGAGTCGAGACCACCGGTCCAGCGGTATAGGTCATGAAGTGCAGACCCGAAGTATACGCACCGCTGAAATCGCCGGTCACGCCGAGCCAACGGGTGACGTACATGCTGGCCGCACCGTTCCAACCATTCGCATTGGGGGTATGGTCCAGAGTCGTGAACTGGTAGCCGCCAAATACTTCCGGTTTGGGAGTTTCTTGGGCAACACCAGCTAACGTAACCAGGCAAACAAACAGGGCAACAACTACGAATTTTCTCATTTCATCCTACTCCTTGATTAAAGTTGACACCTTCAATCGCGTGTGGGACAGAACGTCGCCCCTACCTGGGGAGGTCTCCGGCCAACCAGTTGTGCTGGACGACTCGGCACATTGAGGTGCACGTCCATTGAAACCTGAAAGGGGCTAACCGAAAAGGTAACTGAAGACCAGATTAGATTTTGTCACTTTAGTAACGGCAGTGGAGCACTAACGGGAATTGCTCGGTAATCGGATTAGAACTAACTAGCGGTGCGAGTGCCTGCTCTCAAGCCGCGGATGGCAGTTACCGCTAACACTAGCATCGCCAATAAAATCGCCAGCCGAAGTATCGCCTTGTGCCGTTCCGACCAAGGACGATCGTCGGGGCGTCCCAAATAGGCCGGATTGTGCACCTGGGGTCCTAATTGAGCTCGGGTGGCTGCCGAATCCAGTTTAAAAAACTTCGCATAGTCGTAAACAGGGGTTGTCAGCTTCTCATCTCCGTAATAAAGCTGGAGGGAAGTCTGTCCCTGCGGTTCAAAATATATCCGACGTTCAAAGGACTGCGCTTGTACCTTGTCGAACATCAGCGCCGGATCATCCCCGTTTTCCACCTTTATCGTAATTCTGTCCGAGTGCACACCCGGGAGGTAGACGGCCAGATTCTCGGACACGATCCACGTGCCCCCACGGTTGACCCTGATACGGCTAATCTCCCCGCTGCCAAGCTGCCGGTCTTGGGAATCGGTCACGATCACATTCCGTCGAAAATTAACTTGCCCTGAAACAACCTGGAAATAGACACGGTCAATGGGAACTGTGGCAGGCAAGTCACATTTCATTTTCGTGCTGCGTTGCTTTTCGTTGCCGAGGTGGCAGCCACCGATAGTGGTCCAGGCAGCTTTCTTCTCTTGAAGGTTGTAGATGGTTGCACTCTTCACTTGTTCCGGACGAATTCCCCGCGAAAGCCGCACGTGCAAGTAGCGGAAGCTCGAATTTGGCAGTTTTAATACAAAATTTGAGCCCAGGTTCTCATGGGAAAAATCATAGAGCGTGGAGGGCCCCAGCATTGTTCCCGGTACCTGACCCCACACGCTCCGGCCTTCCATCGTGGCAGTTGCCACAAAATTCTTGGCATCGAGTCGTAGCCGGATGTGATCGTACTCAGCGAGATCGCCTGTATCCAGGTCGAACTCGGTGTGTTTATTCACCTCACCAAGATTAAATATTTTGGCTGGCTGTACCTCCCTGGAAGCCCCCCCTCGCTGTTCGACAAGCATATAGGGCACTTGAGAGCCAGCGTACAGCCGGAGATCCGATAGCTCAGGCCTGGCATGATTCCAAATATCCTCATCGACGACGACGTAATTCTGCCGGTCCTTTGCGATGACCGTGACCTCGCGCATGTTAGTGAAATACGCGAGCGATGGTTCCGGCTTCCCAGGAGAAGCTATCGAGGAAATAATAAGAAGAAGAGTTGCAGAAAGGAGCTTCATGCCTGGGCGGATTCTCCATCAGTGCTCTTCCTGCCAAGCTGCAACCAATCCCGCTGATAGGCAAAAGATACTGCCAGCAGCAAAATTCCGAGCACAATGAAACTAAGGATGCGATATCCACGGTCGAGTTGAGAAACGTCATAAACGAAGACTTTAACTATGGTGGCGGCGATCAGAATCAGCCCCTGCCAGCGAACAAACGCTGATCGCCGCCAGAAACCTATCGCCATCAGGATTCCGCCATAGAACATCCAAAGCGCGGAATAGGTGAAGTCGCGGGCAATCTCGACATTCCGGAAATTCAACCAGTCCGCCCGGTTCCAGGGTCCGAGTCCCAGTCTTACGGTAGACATCTGTTGCGCGTAATAAGCCGATATCTCGCGGCTGAGCCCAATCAATGCCAGCGCATTCAAGGCCACAATGGCGATGGCAGCAGCATTCTTTCCCTTCTCATCGCTGCGTTTTGAGCTATACCAGCCCACGGTCGCAAGAACTGCGATTGCGACGGCGTGGGTCGCCAGCCGGGCATTAAAGATCAGGCGACCCGAAGAAAAATTGTCGATGAACAGCAGACGGCCGACGCCCAGAGCTAGCGCTCCAACAGCAAAGGCATTCAGAAAATCGGAGTGAATCCGGTCAGCCACCCACAGCAGTATTCCAGCTTCGACAAACCAGCCAATTGTGATCCAATGCGCGTCCAAACGGATGGGAATGGCAATAGTAATGAAACCGATCGCCAGCGCAAGATGCAGTAAATGTAAGCTCTGGGTCGCCGCGTCAGGATGCCTCGCTCGTGCCTGTCGGCTGAGGAAAATGTAAACCGCGGCCAAAGCGAGCGCAAACCACGCCATTGCATTCTTATCAACCTGCTCGTACATGACATAGACTTGGAGGAAGTACACAGCTGCGTTTACGAAAGCAAGAAGTAAAGGCACAGTCGAAAGGGTTGCGGTTTCGTTTTCCGGTTGGCGGGCGATGAGGGGAGCAATGGCAAAGATCGAAAAGAATAGGGTGGCAAATCCCAGGGTCAGACGAAGTTGGCTGCGATCGTAAAATCTGGAATACCAGCCGATGTATAGCAGCACAGTCCCCACATAGCTCAGCAGGACTAATCGTCGCCACGGTTTGATTGCCACCAGCACCAAAGAGGCCACATCCAGCAGAACGACGTAAGAAAATAGTTGCAACTCCTTGTTCTGGCCGGTCGAGAGGAGCACAGGAGTAGTGAAGCCGCCGACAAGCGCCAAGGCAGCCAGAATTTCTGCGTCCTGGGCAAGCGCCATAACCGCGGTGCTGGCGGTCACAGCCAGCATAGCTACAAACGCCGCTCCAGCAGGGATCAGTGCATACATCTGGAACGCCGCCCAGAGTGACAGGTACAAAACTCCAATGCCCACCGCTTTTAACGAATAAGAAAATACCTTGTAGCCGCGGCTGCGGAATCGCTCGCTCCAGACAAGGACCGCGCTCCCGGCGAGCAGGCCAATGATCACCCGCCCTGCCGGACCGATCCAGTTATTGTCAAAAGCGAATTTCAAAAAGTAGGAAACACCAATCAGCACGGCCGCGATACCGATACGATTCAACCAGTGCGAGCCTATTCGCGATTCCAGATCTGTATCCGGTGCTCCTGAAACCATCGGCTCGGGCCGAGGGGGAATCGGCGGCTGTACTTTTGACAATGGTCCCGGCGGAACCGGTGTAAATCGTGAGTGACCTGAAACCTTCTCTTGAACGGTGCTGGGTGCTGATTCGATCCCGATGGCACGCTCGATCCGGTACACGCGACTGGTCAAATCGCGAACCAGTTGTTGAAGTTCCTGCAATTGGCTGTGTTCAGTATCCAAAGGCACCCCAAGCTGATTTCTACGGCATTATCTGCGAAACTGGTCTGTCTTTCACGATAATTCCCACGTTAATTCCAAGGGGGACTCATGAAGTGCCACACCGAATACCTCAAGTTTCACACCAAGGCGCACCGGGACTATATCTATATCACTCCGCAGGTGGAAGCGATTGTGAAGAAAAGCGGAGTGAAGGAAGGCATAGCGCTGGTTTCAGCCATGCATATCACGGCCGGAGTATATGTGAATGACGATGAGTCGGGCTTGATTGAAGATATTGACGAGTGGCTGGAGAAACTTGCACCGTTTCGCAAGGATTACAAGCACCATCACACCGGAGAAGACAATGGCGACTCCCATCTTAAGGCGCTACTTATCAACCACGAAGTGATTGTGCCAATCACCGCGGGCAAACTCGACTTTGGAACGTGGCAGCGAATCTTCTACGCGGAGTTTGATGGCCAGCGAGACAAACGAGTGATTGTGAAGGTCATGGGAGAGTGAAGGATCAGTTGTCAGTTCTCAGGAGGCAATCGATAGGCAGTCTGCAAACACCGCGGACTGTGACCTATCACCTTCAGTTTCCGCGGAACAGTCTTTGGGCTGTCACACCGTAACGATGAGTACTTTCTTTGGCACGCAGTGGGAGCATCAGACTGCAAAGCGCCGAGCAAAGCGCCATCACTGTAACAGTCGTTTGTAATTCTTAAAGGACTAGGGCTGCACGTTTACGCCCGGATCCGCACTCATTTGCATGGCTTCGCTGCGAATATAGTAGTCGTAATATCCCACCCCACCATGCGGGACACCTGACCTCGTAGGTTTACCGGGCTCCACTTTAAACGAGTGATCCTTGAATGGATGATTATTTGGATCGAAGTCGATGGTGATGGATCCGCCCTCCGTATGCCATTCGACCTCATCCCCGGCGGAAAATCTGACATTTGCCACTTCATAGTCAACCGTCAGATCTTTGCGGATGCGGACTTTGAGGATCTCTTTCCTCACATCGGTGTCGTGTTTGAACGTCTCGACTTCTTCTGTGTGCATATCGCCTCCTACAAAACTATTACGAATCGGATTCCAGCATTGAACTGATAATTGCTGCGCCGCGCACTTCAACATTATTAATGCCCGCGCAGTATAGCCTGAAATCGTGGGTCAGAGTGCAAATAATCGAAATCTGGCGTATCACGTACTAAACTTGCCGAAACCCCGGATGCCAGCGCATCCTGCAACCATTGCAAGGTACGTTCTATGTCGCGAAAGTGGTTGAATACTAGTGCGCCGCGAAATCGCACATCAGGATCTTTGGGTGATGAGGCTGCCGCCTGTTGCAACGAGTCCAAAGCTTTGTCTTTCTCGTCCAGCATCGCCAAATAAGTCGCGCGATATGCCAAGATGTGTCCATCCCGCGGATTGACTCGCAACTTCTCGTCTGAGAGACGAATTGCTTCGCGATAGGCATTGCTAGCATCCTGCCGCCTTCCCGGAGCCCAGTAGTATGCGTCCCCAAGGTTGCCCCAGCCGAGCCAGCTTGTCCGGTTCAACTTCACACTTTCTTCGAAATTGCGCGCAGCCTGGTCGAACCGCCGCATGGAAAAATAGGCGGCGCCCAAGTTATCGTAGGCCGCATTAGTGGGACGGATAGACACCGACTTCTCAAGCTCAGCAATAGCTTCCCGGTACCGTCCGCGAACGACGTACATTGCGCCCAGATTGGAGTAACCCCGGAAATTGTCGGGCGCCAAGCTCACCACCTCTTGGAACATTTTGATGGCGTCATCATATTGTCCCTGGCGCGAGTAGAAGAATCCTAACCAACTGTATCCGGCCCAATATTGGGGCCGCAGACGAATGGCTTGGCGATAAGTGGCTTCCGCCTCGGCCTGGGATCAAGAGCAGTTGCCCTCTGGAACTGGGCTATCGCCTTCTCGTACTCTCCAGTTCCGCGATAGACCCGGCCCAGACAGGAGTATCCGTCCGCCAAGTTAGGAGCTGCTGCAACCGAATGCTCGCAAGCGGACCTGGCCTTTTCCATCCACTCACCGCCTCGCTGTCCCTCCTGGTACCCGTGCCAGTACGCCTCCCCCAGGGCCGCGTACGCTTGAGCGTACTTAGGGTCGAGAGTGAGCGCACGATTGAAGTAGGCAATTGCGTTATCGATGTTCTCGGGTTTGTGATACTCGAGCAAGTATCCCCGGCCCCTCAAGTACTGATCGTAGGCCGACGCGTCATTGGTTCCATGAGCTGCAAGTACTACACGATCGTTGCTTTGTATTTGAAGACCCAGCATCTCTACCACACCAGCTACGACACGGTCTTCCACTGCAAGGGCGTCCGTCACATTGGCGTCTACGGTGCCCGCAGATACTTGGAGCCGTGTCTTGGCATCTACAAGGCTGTAAGTCAACCGCGCCTGATCACCGGAACCGTGCAGGCTACCTTCAAGTACGAGATTCACTCCAAAATCCCTGCGTGCTTGTTCTGCACTGGTAACGCCCTCGGCGCGAACCTCGCTCGTTGGCACAACTTGCAAAGGATAAGTACCAGTGAGTTGGGTCAGTTTCGCAGCCAACGTCTCGGTCAGGCCGTCACAGAAGGCCTTTGTACTCGAATCGTTTCCGGTCGAAGTAAACGGCAAAACCGCAAGGTGGACAGAAGCCGTTTTGCCGATTCCAAACCACCGCTTAACCTCTCCTCGCATGAATACCAGCAGCAAGAGTGCGGCAAGTATCAATGCCGCTGTCACCTTCAAAACAGTTTGTTTTGGGCTGCGCTCAGGGTGAGCTGGAAGGACCCTTGACAGTCCGCCAGGAGTGATCGCCGTTCGAACCCCATTCAAAGCCTCTAGCAAATCTCGAGCCCTGGCATAACGTTGAGCCGGCTCCTTTGCGACCGCCTTGGCGACCACTGTTTCGAGTTGCTCGGGCACTTTCGAATTGAAGATTCGCATCGGCGCCGGCGTTTCATGACGGATGCGATCAATAGTCCCCACGAATGTGTCCGCAAGAAACGGATGGTGACCTGTGAGCACCTCGTAGAACACGATGCCAAGCGAGAAAATGTCAGCCCGGCCATCGGGACTTTTTTCCAGCAGGACCTCGGGTGCCATGTAGGCTGGCGTGCCGGCAAAACTGCCCGAACGGTCGATCGTAGAGCTCTGATCGGAGCGAGGCAGATGTTTGCCTATCCCAAAATCCAGAATCTTCACCTGGCCGGAGCTGGTCAGCATGATGTTTTCAGGTTTGATATCGCAATGGACAATCCCCCGCTCGTGAGCCGCGATCAGCGCCTGCGCACACTGAATGGCGATATCCAGGAACTCGTCTAGAGTTATTGCATGCCGCAGCCGCTCTCGCAGAGTCCGGCCTTCCACATATTCCATGACCAGGAACATCTCGCCCCGGTCTTCGAGGGCGTCGTAAACTGAAGCTATGTGGGGATCGCTGAAACGGGAAACGCGCTGGGCTTCTTCCTGGAACCGGCGGCGATAAAGGGGATCAGCGCGAAGGTGGGGAGCCAGCCGCTTCAACGCAACTATGCGCTTAAGTTTCGTATCCTCAGCGCGATATACCTCGCCCATGCCTCCCTTGCCCAACCGGTCGCCGATCAAGAAGCGACCCGCAATGGTCCCTGAGAGGAATTCCTTCGTCTGAGTCGTTGTTAGCGAAGTAGGCTGCAGGTCCTGCACCCTGACCTCCCCAGTGCAGAGGCACCAAGCAATTCTTAAAGATGTCCCAGCCCAGATCGTGCTGGAAAAGGCGTTCAACCGCTGTGCGGCATCTTACTCCCACGCACAAGCAACGGCAATTCTAGCTTCCTGACACTTAGCTGCATCGGACCACCTTGCCAAGCTGGTTCTTGAAATTGTCTTTTTTTTGACGGTAAAGCTCACTCCGGAAAGCACTTCATACAGAAGGGGCCGCCTCCCGATTTCTCAAATTCCGACGTATCCACGATCACCGGCTCGAGCCCCTCCTTATTTAACAAGTCACTGAGATTGCTAGTCATGTGCGAGGTGATATAGCGGCCGTTGACGACAATGCCATTACACATAAATTGCAGGGATTGGTCGCGTGTTAGGTCGTAAACCCTCTTCCAGCCTCTACGAAGCTCGTGCAGAGACTGGGAAGAGAAGGCCCCCGGATAGATGAGCGCTGCTTCGTTATTAAGGGGGCAAAGACTAGTGTCGAGGTGGTAACAATATTCATCGACTAACTCCAAAGCGGTTACAGGAAACCCTAAGTCGTTCATTGCGCCAGAGAACTTCTGCACGCCACCGAGGCTGGAGCGAAAACCATAGCCTGCCCAAATCTTTGACCGGTCGGGCTGCCATATCAGATCGCCGTGACCTTCGAGGTATTCGTTTGATAGGTCCACGGAGACGATTCTGTATCCACGCCTGCGAAACCACTCGACATAGTAAGGCACTTCGCGTTGGCGAGAAGCGTAACGCATCTTGCTGGGGACAATAAACTTCCCTATCTTCTCGTGGTGCCCAACGAAGATTTGATTGGCGGCGAAGACCATATCTTCAAGATCTTCCACCGGATCGATGGTTTCCACCGTTAGCCCCGAGCTCTCAAGAGCGACGCGTAGCGCCTGCCATTGGCGTTCGGCTTTCTGATGGTCGAGGGGTGCCGCATGCTTCATGTAGGGATTCTTCACGTCACGAACAGCAAAATGGGTAGGAGGACATAGAAGGACATTTTTCATGGTCGCCATCATAGCCTCTGGCGGTCTATGGCTTCCACCAAACACTTACCCACCGATGCTGAAAGGGCTCGATCAGCCGAGAGGTCCGATCCCCCGGTTGATGCGGATGAAACTAGATCCGCAGGCAGAACCTTATGCGTAGCTTGAGATTGGCATTGTTTCTGACACAGATCGTGACGACTTATCGGCATCCCTGACCCCCAGTCGGCAGCTACTATTCAGTTTTCATCCAGGATCAAAATGTTATCCCCTAACTTATTCGTTAGAACCAAACTGTCGCGCTTAGATGCAGCTCTGGTAATCGGAACTCGGCGTGCACAGTCGCAGACAACATTTTATTCAGGCAATTGAGTGTTGCGGTGGAAGTCAAATGCTTCACAAGTGCGCCAATCCGGGATGCTCAACGGAATTCCGACAGTTGCGGTCAGGAAAACTGTTTCGCTTCGAGTCCGCGCCCTCGAATAATGCACGCCAGCAGGAAACAATAGGTGCACCGAGAAACAGAGTCATCCGCCGCGTGGAGCACTACTGGCTCTGCGACCTCTGTTTTCCGTGCATCACCTTGATCTTCGATTGTCAGGCTGGTGTCTCTATGGTCCGGCTCCGAAGCGCTGATATGAAGCCGCTTGATAACGGCGACACTCCACTTTGCCAACCGATGTCTTATGTCGAAGCGCGGAAACCAAACCGGATAGCCAACCCAACCGAATATCGGGTGAGAACCTCACATGGATAGCAGAACCGTTTGCACAATTTGCGAGCAGGAAAGAATTGGCGGCGAGGGCTGGTTCCTTCTCGCCGAAAATGAATGGCTGGACCGTCTCAAGATTTTGGCCTGGAACGACAGACTAGCGATACAAAAAGATGTGCACTGCCTCTGCTGTGCGGCGCATGTGCATGAGTTGGTGGCACATTGGATGGCGACTGAGAGCCTGGATTACCCGTTCGCTCGGCTTCCACTCGCAAAGAGGCGGATCAGCAAGCGCCGAAATCCTCCATTGGTCGAGCAAGCACCCGCATTCGATTCCCCGGCGGGAGAGGTAATCGGAGAACTTGCCGTGCATCGTGAAAGTCTGAGTCGTGTGCTGCAAGATAATCCGCATTCCCTGGTTACGATTCTGGAACCATTGCTCAACGTTTTACGTCAGCAACATACCCAGCCCGAACCGCAATCCGCGCCACTAGTTTTCTGTGGCGTTGGACAATAATCAATCTCAGGCCAGCAACGGGGGATTCGGCCGCACGCTACTTAGCCACGTCTGCAAACGTCGCTTTACACTCTTTCCATAAGTCATTCAGCATTTTCCCGGAACGAATCTGATCTCAGCGGTGCGGCATATCGAATTCTGCCTCATCCAGGCCGTATCGGCTCTGACACAGTGTGTGCGGCGAGCCGCACATCGCTGCCTCTCTTTGGGACATAACGTCAATCGCTTCAATAACATGACTTCGGTAGACGACTTGCCTCGCTGTAAGGGGTCACGCAGCGGAGGCAATGATGAAGTCGGCCGGTGTCAACAATATAAGGTCTGGAATCGCTTGGTTACTGGCAGCCATGGTGGTACTAACGACGCCCGTACTGTCCCAAAACACGGTGGGAGCGTCACCGAAACCACCGCACCGGAAACGGCATGTGATTGTGAGTATTCCTGATCGCAAGCTGGCGCTACTTGAGAATGATGCTGTTCTGGTGGTCTTCCCGATCGCTGTAGGCGCAGACCTCAGCCCAAGTCCGACGGGTCAATTCCAGATCGTTACCCGACTCGCAAATCCTACTTACTATCACCCGGGAATAATAATTCCGCCGGGAAATGATAATCCCATCGGAACGCGCTGGGTTGGATTCGACAAAAAAGGTTACGGGATCCACGGAACGAATGCTCCGCACTCAATCGGCGAGGCGGCTTCGCATGGCTGCATTCGCATGCACAATCGGGATATCGAGCAGCTGTTTCGTATGGTGAAGCTCGGCGACACCGTGGACATTCGTGGCGAGCGTGATGAACAGATGGCGATGATCTTCGGTGGAGAAGTTGAGGCTACGGCAACCAGCGTCGCGCAGACCGAAGTACCACAGAATCAGATGGCACAGTCAGGACACGATCTCGCAGGTAGCGAGGGACGTTGAGGTCGAAGCAATAAACCACAGTCACAGGGGAAGCTTATGCAATTCGCAATCACGGCAATGGCAGTCATCGGCGGTTTGTTCTTCTCACTGGCAGTTGCACTGTTGGTAGAAGAGTTCATTTTTGGCAAGGTCGTCCGCTTGTTCTTTGTCCAACAGTCGGTTCGGTTAGCGGCAGGACAAAAGCAATGAGACGCAAGGAGAAGCACCATGTTATTTGTGAAATATCTACTTATGACCGGCGGCATCGTAATGATGTTGATAGCGGTCGGAATTCTGACTTACGACGTTTACCTGGAACTCCGCTATCGACGAGCTCTATTCACTGCAGGCACTGGGCCGCTGCCTCCGATTCCGCAAATGCGCTGGCGAACCTCGTTGGCGCTCGCACTGCTCGCCTGGGCTCCGCTGCTGCTGGCGCTGAGCATTGCGGTCGTACCGAGCGGGATGGC
>WNFG01013959.1_pt1 | contig 12471 bp, 12 predicted proteins | sample 5400431 | NCBI WGS metagenome assembly WNFG01 (sample SAMN13153346, study PRJNA577476) | soil metagenome | isolation source: 120 cm saprolite under Douglas fir tree site 2 hole 3 replicate 2 | place: USA:California | collected 2015-04-18
AAGATTATGGGCCATACGCCTGACCATCCGGCGCTGGAGCGCGCAGGCAAGAAGATCCTTGAACTCGGTGGCGTGACCGAGTGCAACACCTTTACCAAGCTCTACCTTTGTTTTCTCGGCCAGTATGACTGGGACGCCGTGCCGGCGATTCCGCCGGAGATCATGACGTTTCCCACATGGTTCTGGTTCAACATCTACGAAATCTCGTCATGGTCGCGGGCCATTCTGGTTCCGCTCTCAATCTGCTATGCCAAGAAGCCGCTGAAGAAACTGCCGGCGGAGATGTGCATTGACGAACTGTTCGTGGGCGGAAGACACGGGCGCCACCTGCATCTGAAATGGTCGCCGAAAGCTATCTCATGGCGCAATTTCTTCCTTGTGGCCAACCAGATCGTTCATTTTTGCGAGAAGTTTCATATCCGTCCGCTGCGCAAGCTGTCTTTACGCAGAGCGGAGAAATGGATGCTGGAACGTTTTGAGAAGTCTGACGGGCTGGGCGCCATCTATCCCGGAATTTTGAATTCCATCATCGCTTTGAAGTGTCTGGGCTATTCCAATGACGATCCCCAGGTGATCCGCGCGCTGGATGAATTTGAAAAGCTGGGCATTGACGAGCCCGCCGTGGCTGACCATTCTGAGGCGACCTTCCGCATGCAGCCCTGTATGTCTCCGGTGTGGGACACGGCCTATGCCATGTTTGCCCTGGGTGAATCCGGAATTTCGAGCAAAGATCCGCGCATGGTGAAAGCTGCGGATTGGATTTTGAGCAAGGAAGTCCGCGCCAAAGGTGACTGGGCAGTGAAAGTAAAGAACTGCCAGCCGGGCGGATGGTACTTCGAGTTCAATAACGAGTTCTACCCTGACGTGGACGATTCAGCCATGGTGCTGCTGGGCTTGGAGAAGGTGGACAATCCGCGTGAGCGCTACCAGCACGAAGTCTGCCGGCGCGCGATTGACTGGATCTTCGCCATGCAGTGCAGGAACGGCGGTTGGGCATCGTTCGACAAAGACAATACGCGCATGGTGTTCGAGCATATTCCGTTCGCCGATCACAACGCCATGCTGGATCCGCCGACCGTGGACATTACCGGCCGCGTGCTGGAAATGCTCGCCATCTACGGCGTAACCAAAGATGATCCCAGAGTGAAGAAGGCCATCAAGTTCATTCTGAAAGAGCAGGAGCCGGACGGATCATGGTTCGGCCGCTGGGGCGTGAATTACATTTACGGCACCATGCTCGTCCTGCGTGGACTGCAGGCGATGGGCGTGGACAACCACGAGCCATACATTCAGCAGGCTGCTGAGTGGCTGCGCATGGTGCAGAACCCGGATGGCGGCTGGGGTGAAACCTGTGGATCGTATGATGATCCTACAACCCGCGGCATCGGCCCGAGCACACCGTCACAGACAGCCTGGGCAGTGATGGGATTATTGGCCGCCGGAGACACACGCAGCGATTCCGTGCAGCGCGGCATCTTGTATCTGATGGAGACGCAGCGGGCGGATGGATCATGGCCGGAAGACCAGTACACGGGAACAGGGTTCCCGCGGGTGTTCTATCTGGCTTATCACCTGTATCGCAATTATTTCCCGCTGATTGCCCTTTCTGCGTATAACCGCGAATTCTCGGCGTTGAGCCGGGAAGAAATCGGCTATGCCAGAGGGTAAAAAGATTCAACAGAAGCTTTTGAACTAAGGAGACCAAGTTTGCCAGTACCCATTTCCCAGATGTGGACGGTTGCGAGTTATGTGATGAAGCAAAAGCTCGCGGGCCGCAAGCGTTATCCGCTGGTCCTGATGTTGGAGCCGTTGTTCCGCTGTAACCTGGCGTGTGCCGGCTGCGGAAAGATCCAGTATCCGGCCCACATTCTGAAGAAAGAGCTCTCGCCGGAAGAATGTTTCAAAGCGGTGGAAGAATGTGGCGCGCCAATGGTGAGTATCCCAGGCGGCGAGCCGCTGATGCACTCGCAGATCGCTGAGATTGTGAAGGGGTTGGTCGCGCGCAAGAAATATATCTATCTGTGCACCAATGCGCTGCTGCTGAAAGAAAAGCTGGACCTGTTCACGCCCAGCAAGTACCTCACGTTTTCTGTCCATGTGGACGGTGAGCGCGAACACCATGACTTCTCCGTGTGTCGCGAAGGCGGCTATGACCTGGCCATCGCCGGGATGAAGGAAGCCCTGAAGCGCGGCTTCCGCGTTACCACGAACACCACATTGTTTGATGGCGCCGATCCGAACAGCGTGCGTGAGCACTTTGACCAGATGATGGAGCTGGGCGTGGAAGGCATGATGCTTTCGCCTGGCTACTCGTATGACAAGGCGCCAGACCAGAAACATTTCCTGGGCAAGGCTCGTACCAAGCGGCTGTTCCGGGCCATTCTCTCGAATCGCAAGAAGAGCTGGCAGTTCAACCAGTCCACGTTGTTCCTGGAATACCTGATGGGCAAGCGCGAATACAAATGCACGCCATGGGGCATGCCCACTTACAACATCTTTGGGTGGCAGAAACCCTGCTATCTCTTACAGGACGGCTATGCCGACACATTCAAGGAGCTGATGGAAGCTACGGCGTGGAGCGAGTACGGCACAGAGTCTGGCAATCCCAAGTGCGCGAACTGCATGGTGCATAGCGGCTACGAAGCTTCTGCCGTGGACGATGGATTCAGCTCGCTGCGGGGATTCGCCGCCATGGTGAAAGCCACGCTGTTCACCAGCCATAAAGATGAAGCCGCGCTGCGGCTGCTGGACGAAAAAACGCAGCCGGTGCACAGCTACAACCCTCTGGTCCAGATACAGGAAGGGTCCAATGAGCTTGAGGAGACCAGGGCATGAGCAATCCGTCGTCTGCGCCAACCCGCGTTGATGTGGCAAAAACAGATCAACTGGAGGTAGTTCCCGGCTTTGCTCACGAGAAGCTGGAAGGCTGGATTCCGGAGCTGGCCGGCGAAGAAGAAACCCGCCAGGCATTGGAGAAAGCGTTCGACTATCGCGGCGATGTGACCATCACTCGCAAAGATGGCCGCAAAGTTGAAGGCTACATATTCGATCGGCGCACAGGCAAGACGCTGAGCGATTCAGTGGTCCGGCTCTATCCCAAAGATTCCAGCGAAAAAGTATCGATCCCGTATGCCGATATCGCGGCCCTGGCTTTCACCGGACGCGACACCGCCGCCGGCAAGAGCTTTGAAGCCTGGGTAAAGAAATACTGGGAAAAGAAAGCCGCGGGCGAGAAAGACATACAGATCAAGCCTGAATCGCTGGAATAGTTTTTTCTTCATCCCGAGCGTAGCGAGGGAGCCCTACCTCAGCATGAGCCCTGAGCAGAGTGGAAATATTGACGGAGTTCAGAGGTTCTATTTCCCTTGCGTTTTCTGATAGCGATAGTGATCCCTCACTACGCTCGGGATTTTAGAGACAAAGACAAGATGAAAGCTTTCGTCACAGGAGCAACGGGATTTGTAGGCAGCCATGTGGCTCGCGCGCTGGCTGCCCAGGGCGCCGATCTGCGCCTGCTTGTTCGCTCAACGAGTCGCACGGACAATATTGTTGATTTGGCGGCGGAACTGGCGGTCGGCGATCTGCGCAAGCCTGAGTCTCTGAAGACCGCCATGAGCGGCTGTGATTTTGTTTTTCATGTGGCGGCCGACTATCGTTTATGGGTGCGGAACCCGGACGAGATGTACCAGGCCAACGTGGAAGGTACACGCGCGATCATCCGTGCGGCGCATGAAAGCGGCGTGCTCCGTGTGATCTATTGCAGCTCGGTTGCGACGATGGGATTCAAGCAGACCGGCGAAATCGTGAACGAAGATACTCCTGTGTCTCTGGCGGACATGGTGGGGCATTACAAGCGTTCAAAGTACATGGCAGAACAAGTCGCTCTGGAAGCGGGACGCAATGGCGTTAATGTTGTTGTGGTGAATCCCACCACGCCGATTGGCGAATTCGATATCAAGCCGACGCCGACCGGGCGCATTGTAGTGGATTTTCTGAAGAAGAACTTTCCAGCGTACGTGGACACCGGCTTGAACCTGGCGGACGTGAAAGAAGTGGCGCGCGGCCATGTGCTGGCGATGGATAAGGCACGGCCCGGAGAGCGCTACATCCTGGGTGGAGAGAACCTGACGCTGAAGCAGATATTGGATAAGCTGGCGGAGATCACTGGGTTGCCCTCGCCCACAATGAAGGTGCCGCATGGTGTAGCGATGGCCTTCGCCGCCTTTGACCAGTTCTTTACCGGCATCGTGATGGGCAAGGAGCCGCGGGCAACACTGGAAGCAGTCAAAATGGGACGCAAGAAGATGTTTGCATCGTCGGCGAAAGCGGAGCGTGAGCTGGGCTATCGCGTGGTTCCGGTGGAAGACGCGTTACGCCGTGCAGTGGCATGGTTCCAGGCGCATGGATATGCAGGGCCGGTTGTGAGTGCGTCCGCGGTGACAGCATGAACAGGATCGCCATCATCGCCGCGATGGAGCGCGAACTTCATCCGCTGATCGTTCATTCGCCAAGGAAAGACTGGAAGCGCAGTTCGCTGACCGTGGACGGCCACGATATCCAATGCTTTGAAAATGGTGACACCATCGCCGTCATCAGCGGCATGGGCATCAAGCGTGCAGAAGCGACCGCACGTGCAGTGGTGAAGAAGTATCAGCCAGAGATTTTGATATCCGCTGGCCTGGCGGGGGCCCTGATGCGCACGTTGAAAGTGGGCAATGTGGTTGTGCCCAACGTAATTGTGGATGCGGCGAGTGGTATTGAGTATCGCTGCAGCGTGGGCGGCGAAGTGATTGGCGGCGGCGTGCTGGTGAGCACGTTTGAGATTGTGGAGAAGAAGTCCAAGGCCGAGCTGGTGGAATGTTTTCACGCGCTGGTGGTGGACATGGAAGCCGCAGGCGTGGCAAAAGTTGCGCAAGAGTTCAACCTGGGCTTCCGCTGCGTGAAAGCGATCTCTGACGAGTTTGATTTTCCGTTGCCCCCGCTGAACCGCTTTGTGGACGCCGACGGCGCTTTTCAGACAGGGAATTTCGTGCGCTGGTTGAGCGTACGCCCGTGGCAGTGGATGAACGTTTTGATGCTGGGACGAAACAGCAACTTGGCCGCTCAGGCGCTGTGTGACTGGCTGGCCAAAGGGCTGGGCGGCAGCTTAAATGCAGCCAAAGTTGTTACACTGAATGGAGCAGAGTCTTCGGACAAGTAAACCCGGACAAGTGAATGGGAACCGTCAGCAACCCTGAATTGAAAGCCGAATCGTTTACCGCTACCGAGATGCGGGCGGCTGTGTATCGCGGCCAGAATGACGTGCGCATGGAGACCATTCCGGTGCCTGAGATCGGCGCTGGAGAAATACTGGTCCGCATACACACGTGTGGCATCTGCGGAACGGACTTGAAGAAGATCTCCACGGGATCGCATTCAGCACCGCGCATTTTCGGCCATGAAATGGCCGGTCAGATCGTAGCCACGGGCGAAGGCGTGCAAAATTTTCAGCTCGGCGACCGGGTCATGGTGTTTCATCACATTCCGTGCGGTACTTGCTATTACTGCCGCCACAAGGTGTTTGCGCAATGTCCGGTATACAAGAAAGTTGGCGCCACCGCAGGATTTGAGGCCAGCGGCGGAGGCTTTGCCGAGTACATCCGAGTAATGGATTGGATCGTACAAAAAGGTGTGGTGAAGGTTCCGGATAGTGTCTCTTACGAGCAGGCGTCGTTTATCGAGCCAGTGAATACCTGCCTGAAGGCCATTGATTCGCTGCATCTGCAGCCGGAAGAAACAGTGCTGGTGATTGGGCAAGGGCCCATCGGTATTATGCTGGCGTCTTTGGCAAAGCGGACGGGTGCAACTGTGGTAACTTCCGATTTGTATCCGCAACGGCTTAAAATGAGCGAGAGTTTTGGATTACGGCACAACGTGAACGCGTCTCAGGCCGATCCGGTGGAACGGGTGAGGGAATTGACGAAGGGCCGTGGCGCCGATGCTGTGATTCTGGCAACGGCAGGAAACAGTCTGATTCGTCCGGCGATAGATGCGGCGAGACCCGGCGGACGCGTGATGCTGTTTGCGCAGACCCAGCGGAGCGAGGTCACGATTGATCCCGCGTCAATTTGTATGGACGAGAAGACGCTGATGGGGTCCTATAGCGCGTCAGTAGATTTGCAGGATGAAAACGTAAAGCTGGTTTTCAGCGGCGAGATTGATTTTTCGCGATTGATTACGCATCGTTTCTCCCTGCAGCAGGCGGTAGAAGCTTTGCATTTGGCGTCCCATCCGGGGCCGGATTCGATGAAGGTTGTGATCCAACCGGGAATGGAATGGAGCAAAAGTTGAAAGGGCAAATGACAGCGGCCGTCCTTTATGGCAAAGAGGACGTGAAAATCGAGAAAGTCCCGATTCCAACTTTGGAACGCGGCGAAGTGCTGGTGAAAGTGAACGTGGCTTTGACCTGCGGCACTGACCTGAAGGTATTTCAGCGCGGGTACCACGCGCGCATGATTGTTCCACCGGCATTGTTCGGTCACGAACTTTCCGGCCAGATTGTTGAAGTGGGGCCGGGTGTGCGCGATTTCAAGAAAGGCATGCGCGTGGTGGCGCTGAATTCGGCACCCTGCGGAGCCTGCTTTTACTGCCTGAAGCACCAGGAAAATCTTTGCGAAGACCTGCTGTTTAACAACGGCGCTTATGCCGAGTACATCAAGATTCCGCGCCGCATTGTTGAAACCAACATGCTGGCCCTGCCTGACGATGTAACGTATGAATCGGCGGCCATGACCGAACCGCTGGCCTGCGCACTGCGCGGCTTGCAGGAGACAGGCGCCGATATCGGCGACACCGTCACGGTAATTGGTGCGGGCCCGCTGGGGCTGATGCTGATTCAGGTGGCGAGGTCACGTCAGTAAAACATTTTGGCGCGCACGAAGTAGTGCAGATCGGCAAAGTAAAGGATCCGGTGGAAGCCGTGATCAATGTAACCGAGGGTCGCGGGTCAGACATTGTGATTGAGGCCGTGGGGCGTCCGCAGGCGTGGCAGTGGGCCGTGGACATGGTCCGCCGCGGCGGCGTAGTGAATTTTTTCGGCGGCTGCGCCACGGGAACAAAAGTTGAGCTGGACACTGACCGGCTGCATTATTCTGAATTAACGCTGAAGGCCACGTTCCATCACACGCCGCAAACCGTGCGCCGGGCTTTCTCACTGATTGCGGAGAAGAACGTGAAGAGCACGGACTACGTTACGGGAGAAGCGCCGCTTTCCAAACTGAAGCAGGTCTTACAGCAAATGATTGATCGGGGAAGCCAGATCAAAACGGCGATCATCCCCGGACACTAAGCGGAGATCCCTCAGCGCACATTTTCGCAGCTTCAAGCCGGCTACGCAGCGAAAAGCGCAGCTCGGGCATAAATTCCAGAACGAATCATTCACACATGTCGGCTTCAATCAACAATCCGGCTTCACCCAGCGATTCGGGTTCACCCAGCAATTCGGGGTTAACCAGCGATTCGGCTTCGCTGGCTGCGCAGGGATGGCAAGCGCTGCCGGAGTCGTATCGCATTCCCGATGCGGCGCCGTCACTGCCTGATGCACGGGCCTATTGTGAACGGCTGGCCAAGAGCCACTACGAGAACTTTTCCGTGGCCACTTGGTTCCTGCCGGCAAAGTTGCGGCAGCATTTCTATAACGTCTATGCATACTGCCGGATATCGGATGATCTGGGCGATGAGGTCGGAAATGCGCAACAATCGTTGGAGCTGCTGGACCAGTGGGAAGCGGAGCTGAACGCATGTTATGCCGAGTCACCACGTCATCCGGTGTTCGTGGCCCTGGCGGCAACAGTCAGGCAGTTCGGTATTCCGAAGCATGAATTTTCCGATCTATTGATCGCCTTCCGTCGCGATCAAACCATCACACGATTTGAAGCCTTCGACGATATTCTTGAATACTGCAAGTACTCGGCGAACCCGGTCGGCCACCTGGTGCTTTACCTGGGCGGATACAGTGATACCGAGCGCCAAACGCTCTCCGACTACACATGCACCGCGCTGCAACTGGCCAACTTCTGGCAGGATGTGACTGTCGATTATCTAAAGGGCCGCATCTATTTGCCGCTTGAGGACCTCAGCCGCTTCGGCGTGTCCGAGCAAGATATCGCCCAGGGCAGGACAAGGCCACAATTTATTGAGCTGATGAAGTTTGAAGTCCAGCGCGCGCGCGAATGGTTCGATCGTGGTTTGCCCCTGATCAAGAGCGTGAACAAAGAGCTGGCCATTGATCTGGAGTTGTTCAGCCGCGGCGGCCAGGAAATTTTGAACGCGATTGAAGCCCAGGGATTCGATGTGTTGCGCCAGCGCCCGGTAATCTCAAAGGCGCGCAAGCTATGGCTGGTGGCGCGCGCAGCGGTGGGCAAGATCCTGTGAGCCATTCTCAAACTGGCCATTCCCAGTTCGGCCATTCTCAGTTAAACCATGCCTATGCAGTATGTCGCGGAGTGGCGCGGCGGTCAGCTAAAAATTTCTATTATGGATTTCTGGTGTTGCCCGCTGAAAAGCGGAACGCCTTGTGTGCCGTCTATGCGTTCATGCGCCACGCCGACGACATTGCTGACGATCCGGCGATGGATGTCCGACTGAAGCGGCAGAAGCTGGAAGAGTGGCTGGAAGCAGCCAAGCAGGTTTTCAGCGGGCGGCCAACCGATGATCCGGTGCTGATGGCGCTAGCCGACGCGCAGAGAAGGTTCAAGATCCCACAGGACCTGTTCGAAAAGCTTGTCTACGGAACCGGCATGGACCTGGATATACCACCGGCTTCCCCCGATCTTCCGGCAGTGCTGTGCAACACATTCGAAGACCTGAAGCAGTATTGCTATTACGTGGCATCCGTCGTTGGCCTGGTTTGTATTCATATCTTTGGATACCAGGACAAGAAAGCGGAATTTCTGGCTGAGGATTGCGGGCTCGCGTTCCAGCTCACTAACATTATCCGCGATATCAAAGAAGACGCCGGCATGGGCAGGATTTATATTCCCGAAGAAGATATGTCCCGCTCAAATCTCTCGGCGGAAAATTTTTCCAGCGCGGCGATGTCAGATCCAGTAAAGGCGCAACAGCTGCGTCCCGCGCTGGAGTATGAGGCAGAACGCGCACGGCGCTATTACGAGTCGGGCAAGTGGCTGATGGAGTTGATTGATGAAGACAGCCGCGCGGCTTTGTGGGTGCTGGTGGAAATTTACAGCCGGCTGCTGAACAAGATTGCCGTCCGCAATTATGACGTATTCACCGAACGCGTTAGCCTGAGCACGTGGGAAAAACTCACGGTGCTGGCACGCGGGTTTATCCTGCGCGTTGTATGAGTAACACTCCCCATCAGAAATCGGTTGCGGTGATCGGCGGTGGCCTGGCCGGACTCGCTGCCGGCTCCGCTCTGGCGGATACGGGATTCAAGGTCACGGTATTTGAAAAGCGTCCTTACGTTGGCGGGCGCGCATCTTCCTATGAACATCCGGGAACCGGTGAGGTCCTGGATAATTGCCAGCATCTTCTGCTGGGATGCTGCACCAATCTCATTGAATTCTATGAGCGCCTGGGCGTGGGCGACAAAATCCGCTGGTTTGACGAGATCACATTCATGGAACCGGGTGGACGCATCAGTCGCTTTGTGCCCAAGACGTTTCTGCCAGCGCCGATGCACAACGTTCCTTCCTTCATCGGCGTGCCAATGCTGGACATGCGGGACAAGATTGCCATTGCGCGGGCAATGTCTGCGATGAGCCGCAAGTTGCCACCAGATTCAGACGAAAACTTTTTGGTCTGGCTGCGGCGGCATCATCAGACTGAGCGGGCAATCAAACGGTTCTGGGAACCCGTGCTGGTGAGCGCCCTCAATGAAGATCTGGAATTAATCTCGGTGCGGTACGCAGCCAAGGTGTTTCGGGATTCGTTCATGAAGTCAGCGCAGGCGGGGAGAATGGGATTGCCGACCATTCCGCTCTCGCAGTTGTACGCGGCTGGCATTGGTTATATTCACGCGCGTGGCGGGGAAGTGCTGCTGCGGAATTCCGTCAGCGCATTCGCGCCGCAAGCTGACGGCGTGGTGATTACCAGCAACGAGGGCCAGAAGACTTTCGATCTGGCCGTTCTTGCTGCGCCATTCCAGAGCCTGGGGAATCTCTTACCGCCCGATGAATTTTCAGCGGCGATCAAGAACAAGCTGGAGCGCTTTGGTTCTTCACCAATCACGGGAATTCATCTCTGGTTTGACCGCGAGATCACCGACTTGCCCCACGCGGCTCTTCTTGATCGCACCATTCAATGGATGTTTCATAAGTCCAAGTTTCAGGAGAAGCGCGAAGGGCCGGGAAGTTACGTTGAGCTGGTAGTCAGCGCGTCAAAGTCTCTGGTGCAGAAGTCGCGAGAAGAGATTCTGGAGATTGCGGTGCGTGAGATGGCTGAATTTTTCCCGATCGTAAAAGAAGCCAAGGTGGTCAAGGCCGCGGTGATCAAGGAAGTCTACGCAACGTATTCCATTTCGCCAGGATTGGATCAGTATCGGCCAACATCAATATCGCCGTGGCCGCGGGTGTTTTTGGCCGGCGATTGGACGGCGACAGGCTGGCCGGCCACCATGGAAGGCGCTGTACGCAGCGGTTATCTTGCGGCGGAAGCGGTTACTTCATCTTTGGATCGGCCGAAGAAATTTCTGGTTGCGGATTTGCCGGCCCAAGGGATGATGAGGTTGTTCGAGGAGTAAGGCAGTTGAACGATGTTTCAGGAGATTGTTGCGGCATGGTGAGGATAGGCATCCTCGGGATCTTTCCGATCTAGCTGACAAAAGGGGAAAGCATCTCGTGTGATCACGGTGAATGCCTAGTTGCTGCTGGCAAGCAAGGCCACGCCGACACAGACCAGACCCGCGGAAATCCAACGCCGCTTGTCCACGTTTTCATGCAGGACGAATTTCGCAAGAATTGCCGAGCAGATAAACGTCAATGATGCCGACGAGGGCGCCACCAGGCTTGCGTCTCCCCATGAGAGGGCAACCAGCAGACAGAAGAAGCTGAAGATCAGGCAGGACAAGCCGAGCAGAAAAAGCTTTTCCGAGCAGACAGCTTTCACCACGGCAAGCAGTCCTTTGCTGGAGCGGATTGCGTCCAGGTCGCCGACGCGTTTCATTGCAGCGGAGAGCAGAATGTCGCCTACGCTGGAAGCCAGCACGAGCATGCTGATCGCCGTCCAGACTTTAAACGAGCTCATGCTGCTCCTTCATCGCCGGCAGGGAACCGTCGTTCTTGCCTTTACTCGTGCGCTCCGTCAGCGACGGGCCTCTTGCCACCAGGCCAACGCCGCACGTGATCAGCAGCACGCCAGCCCATCGCCATGGACTGATGTATTCGTGAAGAAAATACTTTGACCACAGCGCCGTCACGACATAGCCAAAGGCCGTTGCCGGGAGCACAAACGTGAGATCAGCCCAGGAAAGCGCCGTCAGGTAGGAATAGAAAAAGCCAGCGAGACAAACAATCCCCAGGAGCACCCAGGGATTGATAAAGGCGTTAAAAATGTGGGTCCAGTGGGAAAGATCAATGCTGCCCAGGTCGTCCATGCCGCGCTTCAGCATCACGTCGCCTGTGCCGCTACAGCAGGCGATGGCAGCATAGATCAGAACTTTCTTCCACTTCACGCGAGCTTAGTCTCCGGCAACCTGGGTCGCTGGTTTTTCCGTTTTCTGCTGCGCAGCAGTGTCGGCCTTCATTGCTTTGGCAGCTTTGTTGCGTGCTGCGCGCAGCTTCATGAATGACTTGGCCTCTTTGTAGAGGCGTTTGCGTTCGCCGGAATCAAAAGCAGCCTTGCGCACGATCCGGAACACAGCTTTCGGACGGAAATAATATTCGTCGTAGAATTTGTGGACCATCTCCAGCACGTGCTCACGCGGCAATCCGGGATACTGGATCTGGGCGACCTGGTGTCCGCCATCGTCCACCATGCGTTCATTGCCGACAATGAATCCGTTCTGCTTGGCGAAGTCATACATCTCAGTGCCAGGATAGGCGTGGGCGATGGAAACCTGAATCGTCTCCACGTCCAACTCTTTGGCAAAATCAATGGTGTTGCGGATCGATTCGCGGGTTTCGCCCGGCAAGCCAAGAATGAAGTCGCCGTGTACAACGAGTCCAAGCTTCTTGGTGTCTTTGGTGAACTGGCGCGCGCGTTCAACGGTGGCGCCCTTCTTCACGTTCTTCAAGACCTGCGGATCGCCCGACTCATAGCCCACAATCAGCAGACGGCAGCCCGCTTCCTTCTGGGCTTTCAGGGTTTCGTAATCAGTGGTCACGCGCGACGTGCAGCTCCACGTCAGGTTCAGCGGCTTCAGTTTGGAGCACAGCTCAACCGTACGCGCTTTCTGAATGTTGAACGTGTCATCGTCAAAGAAATATTCCTTCACCCACGGCCAGTATTCTTTGGCCTGTGCCATCTCGCGGG
>WNFG01009556.1_pt1 | contig 12470 bp, 9 predicted proteins | sample 5400431 | NCBI WGS metagenome assembly WNFG01 (sample SAMN13153346, study PRJNA577476) | soil metagenome | isolation source: 120 cm saprolite under Douglas fir tree site 2 hole 3 replicate 2 | place: USA:California | collected 2015-04-18
TTCGTCGCGGGCGCCAGGCTCGCTGGGGGCGGTTCCGGCGGTTAGCAGCGCAAGCTGGGCAAAGTTGCGGCCATTGAGCGGCAGATTGGCCACGCGCTTGTTATCGACCACTTGGCCAAGCTCAGAAGTTTCCGTCTCTAGCAGTGGCGCTGCGCCGGTGACCTGGATCTCCTCCGTAATACGGCCGACTTGCAGCGTGACATTGAGGGCAATACGCTGTTGGACATCGAGATTCACGACCTCGGAGACTGCCTTCTTGAACCCTGCATGTTCGACTGTGACCGTGTAATGACCAACCCGAAGGGGGCCGGCGATGTACTCGCCGGCGTCATTTGTGGTGGCCGAGAAAGTGCTACCGCGTTCCACGTCCGTAACGGTGACGGTGGCATGCGCAATCAGGGCGCCGGATGAGTCCTTGACCGTGCCCACAATGCTGCCTGCGTCTTTTTGCGCCCGCGCGGCGGTGGGAAAACCCAGGGCAAGAATAACCAAAGCGAAAACTATCAGGCGGCAACTCGCTGAACTCGGCATGGTGATCTCCTCGCGCTCCGGCGTATAGGCCCTCGCGGAGATATTCCGCAGCTGAAGCCGCTGAATCCTTTATCCCCGCAAAGCAGTTTTGCTGTATAGTTACGAACGCTTACTTTTACTTTCGTTATGCAACTTTTGTCAAGGTAAAAAAACCCGCGCGTTTCATAGCATGAGGCCTTGTGCTGAGTCATTCGACACCTGAAAGAATTCGAAATTCCGATGGAGCGGATCTGTGCAGCTAAACCCCCCACGAATTACCGCTGTTTTTCTTGCATTCTGCTGTCTTGCGGCATGCGTCGCCGCACAGCAGCAGTCTCCAGAGATTGGCTACAAGTCCGCCGAGAATGCGGAACAGAAGAAGACACTCCTGCTGAAAGATTTCAAGCCGACAGCGATGTTGCACGCTCCCGTCCACAAAGTCGACCGAGCGAAGTTTTACGTAATCGACGTTCACAATCACGTGAATGACGCGCAGGGAATCGAAGAACCTATGGCGCCCCAGCGGGTCATTGAAGTGATGGACAAAACCAACGTGAAGACGGTTGTGATTCTCACCGGCATGTGGGGTGAGAAGCTGCAAAAAGTGCTCGACACCATGGTCAAGCCATATCCCGGCCGATTTATCGTGTTCACACAGATTGACTGGTCAAAGATTGACGATCGCAACTTCAGCCAGGAAATGGTCGCGCAACTTGATGACGCCGTCGCGCGGGGAGCCCGCGGCTTGAAGGTACTGAAAGATCTTGGCCTGGGCGTGAAGGACAAGACAGGCAAGCTGATTACAGTAGATGATTCCCGTCTGGATCCGATCTGGGAGGAGTGTGGCCGACTCGGCATTCCTGTATCGATTCACGTCACTGATCCCGAAGCGTTCTTTCATCCTATCGACAACACGAATGAACGATACGAAGAACTCACAGAGCATCCTGACTGGAGCTTCTACGGACCGCAGTTTCCGAGCAAGATGTCGATTCTTGAGGCGCGAGACCGGGTTATTGCGAGGCATCCACGCACAACTTTTGTTGCGCTGCACCTGGCTAATTGGCCGGAGAATCTTGACTACGTAGCCGGCGAGCTGGACCGGTATCCCAACATGATGGTCGAGTTCGGTGCGCGCGAGGCGGAGTTGGGACGGCAACCGCGGCGCGCCCGCGAGTTTTTCCTGAAGTACCCGGGCCGGATCATGTTCGGCACCGACAACGGCATGGACGAAGAAATGTACCGCAACCACTTCCGTTGGCTTGAAACGGCGGACGAATATTTCGATTATTGGGGATATCCCGGGCAAGGGCGATGGAAAATATATGGTATGGAATTACCTGACGCGGTGCTGGAAAACATCTATCACTTGAATGCGGAACGGATCTTCCACCAGTTTAGGAACAGTGCGGCGGTAGGGAGGGACACTCGATGAAACTGCTTTCTTGTCGGATGCGAACCGCGGCTCTCTCGTGGAAACCCATTCTTGCGTTGGTCGGAACCATGTTTCTGCACACCGGCTGCGCACGAACAACGAAAAAGCAGGCAGAACCTCACTCCGAGCCGTCCAAGGTGTCAGTCGTAATGAATTCGGGCGGCCCGATCGTCCTCACTACCAGCACGTCCGAATTCCAAATTCTGCCCTCCGGGTACTTGGAAGCATCGTTGTTGAAAGACGGCCAGAAGTTCAGCCTCGATGTCCCAGGCGAGAGCACTCCTGCCGAGAGCGACTATCTTGTGCAGGAGGGGAAGGAAGTTCATTTCACGCTGGATTTCGGCCAAGCAAAGATTGCCGAAGCGGCAGGAAAGCTCGGGCCCGGAAAGCGCGTGGAAATTCCCGCCCAGCCTCTCGGCCCCTCTGGCACAGCGCTTCGCCGAACCTTACAGGTCGAAGTGTATGACGACTTTCCGAACCTCCTGCTCAGTAGCGTGGTATACGCAAACACCGGGACCTCGGAGTATCACCTTGATCACATCGTTGAGCAGCAACACAGGTTCAGTTCCCACATCGTGAAGGAACATCCCTACGATATGTGGTCGTATCAGGGTGCGAGTTACGACTGGGGCCAGAACGACGTGGTCAAACTTTCGCAGAAATTCTCTCAACCCAATCTTATGGGAGCGGTCACCAAGGGTGGTTACGGCGGTGGCATTCCGGTAGTGGCCTTCTGGACCGCGTCCGTGGGCGAAGCGATCGGCCACGTCGAGACACTTCCCCTCTCGCTGTCACTGCCAGTCAAGGTGGAACGAGACGGGCGCGTCAACACAGCCGTCAGCATTCCGGCGGACACAACTCTCAAACCGGGTGACAGTTATTCCACTCCGCGAAGTTTCGTGGCGGTTTATTCCGGCGATTTTTACGAGCCGCTACGCCTGTGGTCAAGCGTGCTGCAAAAAGAAGGTTGGGAGATTCCCAAGCCGTCGAGCGAAGCTTACAACGTGAGCTGGTGTGGATGGGGATACGAGTTCAATGTCACACCCGCGCAAATGCTGGGGACTGTTCCCAAACTGAAAGAATTTGGCATTAAGTGGGCGACTCTGGACGACCGGTGGTTCGACACCTACGGCGACTGGAATCCGCGACCGGACACGTTCCCCGGCGACGCCATCAAGAAGATGACCGACGAATTCCACAAACAGGGAGAACTTGTTCAACTGTGGTGGCTGCCCCTGGGGGCCGAAGACGGCAAGGGCAAATGGGAGTCCCACAAATACGTCGCGTCAAAGGTGGCGCAAGAACATCCCGATTGGTTCATCCTCGACAAGAACGGCAAGCATGCTCGCATGACGCGTGACTTGGCGACATTGTGTCCCGCCGTGCCAGAGGTCCAAACGTATTACAAGCAGTTGACAGAGAAATTTATCCGCGACTGGGGATTCGACGGCTCCAAGCTGGACAACATTTACAGCGTGCCTATGTGTTACAACCCGGCGCACCATCACAAGTCGCCACAGGATTCAGTGAATGCGATGGCTGATGTGTACAAAGTCATATTTCAGACCACGCGCGCAATAAAACCGGAGAGTGTGACACAGAGCTGTCCTTGCGGAACTCCGCCGTCGCTGGCATGGCTGCCGTACATGGACCAGGCCGTGACGGCCGATCCGGTCGGTGCCGATCAGGTTCGCCGCCGTATCAAAATGTACAAAGCACTGCTCGGTCCTGAATCAGCGGTGTATGGCGATCATGTGGAACTTTCAGCCATGAGCCGAGTGGGTAAAGAATGGTCCGAACACGGAAGCGATTTCGCCTCAACGATTGGACCGGGCGGAGTGGTGGGAACCAAGTTCGTGTGGCCAGATCCTGGCCCTAAATACAAGGCCGTAATGCTCACCGCGGACAAAGAAGTTCAGTGGAAGAAATGGATCGGTCTTTACAACGAAAAGATGCTTTCCAAAGGCGTGTTCCGCAATCTATATGTCTATGGCTACGACACCCCCGAGGGCTACGCCATCGAAAAGGCAGGCAAGATGTATTACGCCTTCTTCGCGCCCGGAACATGGAGCGGCGAAGTTGAACTGCGTGGCCTGAAGGCGGGAACTTACCACGTGCTTGACTATGTGGATGGGCGGGACCTGGGCACGGTGCAGGCGGGCCCAGATAATGTCGCCAAACTGAAGACCGAGTTCAAAGAACACCTGCTCGTGGAAGTGAGTACAAACTAGGGAAGAACAACGTTGCGCCAGGTCTCGCCTTAAGTCCCGAGAGCAGCGTTACGTTCCCGAAGAAACTTCTCGCGATATTCCTCATCGCGAAAGGCGTCCGTGCCACCTGATCGTGTCGCCGAGAGGGCTCCTGCCATGTTGCCGCTTGCCAGGCACGTCGGGACGTCGGCTCCCCGCAAATACTGATGGATAAAGCCTGCGTCGAAGCTGTCGCCTGCACCAACCGGGTCGACGGCATCAACTATTTGTGCGGGACTGATGAAGCGTTCGGTTCCGCGTTGCGCCATGGCTCCGTCGCGGCCTAGCTTCACGACGACAACCGGGACGAGTTCGGCCAGTTTTCGGATTGCCAGTTCGAGATCTTCGGTTCCCGCTGCCTTCCGCGCCTCACGCTCGTTGGGAAGAAAAACGTCGACATAGCGAAGGATGTCGTAAAGTCCGCCTTGCCATTCGTCATCCGGATCATCATTCGTATCGAGGGAAATCGTAAGCCCGGCAGATTTTAGTCGTTGGAACAACTCGCCCACGCGCGGCCGCAACCCTCTTTGCAAGTAGTAGGAACAAAGATGAAAGTGGCGCGAATCTGCAAGGTAGTCAAGATCAAGATCTTCCCAGCACAGCTCGGCAATCGTTCCCGCATAGGTAACGATGTTTCGCCACGCCTGCCGTTGGAGAATGACGGTGAGGCCGGTCTTGGTCGCGCCAGTCACGCGGCGCACGCGAGTGACATCCACGCCGCTCTGCTGCAATTGCTCGAGGGCGATCTGACCAAACCGATCGTCGCCGATGCGCGATTGAAATCCCACGCGGTTGCCTAGCGCGGCAAGATTGTGGGCCACAATCGAAGACGAACCACCCAGCGTCAGCATCATGCGATCCGCCAGCAATTCTCGCTCGCGGGGAAGTTCTTCGGGCACGCCATAAAGAATGAGATCGAGATTCAGTTCCCCGGCGACGGTTACGTCAAAACGTGGCATTGGGTTGGTACAGGATTCCTTTCATTGAGCCTGCAGGCCCGGCCAATCTTCAGACTAAAGTGACCTCAATTCCTGCTTGCTTCAGGACGCGAAGATCAATTTTCGGGACCTTGCGGTCGCTGATTATTTCTTGCAACGCCGTTGGAGGAACAATCAGGGAAAGACTCCGGCGTCCAAATTTGCTCGAGTCGCAGACGGCCACCGTGCGCTTGGCCATTTCGACCATTACGCGATTGACCTTCGCTTCCAGCAAATTGGGCGTGCTTAGACCGTAGTGCACGTCAAAACCGTCGACCCCGAGAAAGAGCAGGTCGGCGCTTAGCCGCCGCAGAGTGTCCTCCGCAATCGGCCCCACGAGCGAGAACGAATTCTTGCGCAGGGTTCCTCCGGTGAGAATCACTTCGACTGCCGTTCCCGCCAGTTCGGCGGCAATGTTGACCGCATTAGTCACGATGGTCAGATTCTGAAATCCACGCAAGGCTCGGGCGATCGCCGTCGTAGTGGTGCCGGAATCGAGAATCACGACCTGGCCTTCCTTTACCCTCGCAGCCGCACATTCGGCAATGCGCAATTTTTCCTGGCGGTGAAGTTTTTCTTTCTCGCGCAGCGTCGGATCTTCCAGCGTCCCCTCTCTCGCCGGCAAGGCGCCGCCGTGCGTGCGGTGAACCTGTCCGTGAGCGTGCAGAATCTCCAGGTCTTTGCGAATCGTAACCTGGGAAGTGTCAAAATGGCGGGAGAGTTCGGTCACCAGGACACGTCCCTGACTAGTGAGCAGATCGAGTATGGCGCGGCGTCGTTCTTCGTTGAGCACGGGTCGTGATGGCTGCTGGCAGAGTTTCGCGCGCTGCGGCGGGGCGCGTGCTGCCACTTCTGTTTCGGATTTCTTTTTATATCGTTTGGTTTCGTTTGTCCACTCGCAAATAGTGCTGCCCCGGGGATTCGCGAAATCTACGAGTATAGGCGGATGGGAGAAACCACCCGCGCGATGGCACCCGAGGGGCTCGGTTGGTCGGGCTTGAGCCCGCACGCAGAGGACGCAAACAGTCCGAGCAACTGGCCGAACATGACATCCAATGCAGGACGATACTCGTCAGGAAAGCCGGCGCGACAATTCAGTGTCAAAACACGGTCTGCCAACGAGGTAACATCCTGCGCTCCATTCGCGGTCACTACCACGCGCAATCTTCCGAGACGTTTGCTGCGAATCTCATCCAACAAGTCCACTTCGTATCCGCGGCGTCTCCGGTCGTTCGACAGGAATGCCACAAACAATGATTGCCCGTCCACGCCCGACATTGGCCCGTGACGCAGTCCCAACGCCGACTCGGCCATGGTAGCAATCTGTCCGCCGCTCAATTCCACCAACTTCAGAGCCGACTCATCCGCCACTGCGCGCAAGACTCCGGATCCGACAAAACAGGCCCGCGAACAACCCAACGCGGCGATGGACGTAGCCGCCTCGGCCGCCACCGGAAGAAATTGGGTGCCCACATCGACCATGTGCGCGAAAATATCGCCGTAGCTCGATTCATCGTCCAGTCTTGCCCGACAGATGTTTGCCAGGTACTGCCCGGCGATGAGCATATTGGTGAAAGAGCCGGTCATTGCCAGACCGCGATCGTTCGCAGAGTCATCCAGTATCAGGGCGAGAGCGTGCCTCGAACTCTGCGCGCAAAGCTTCGCCATGGCGCCGCGTTGGTTGCAGGTGATGACTAGATGTTGAATTTGGGGGTACCGTTCGATCGCTCTTTGCAGCAGTGCCACACCTTCAGGACTGTCTCCCGAGCGGGAAAATGAAATCCAGAAATATCGTTTCCCTGGCTGGTGAAATTCTTCGAAATCCGTAAGCAAAGTCGTGCTAGGAACTGCCCACACCTCGCAACCCCAACGCTGGCGTAGTAAAGGAGCGAGGGCTCGGCCGATGTAGTCCGAGGTTCCGGCACCGACCAGATACACAATTGGCGATGACCCATCCGTGCCGATTCCAACCCTTTTGAGCATTTCCTTGATTTCTGGACTAAGCTTCTGGCAACGAAAGAAGGTGCCCTTCCAGGTTTCAGGCTGCTGCTGAATTTCGCGAGGCGTGTGCTGAAGGCCGCGTGCCTTTCTTTCCTCCTCGGGAAGATCGAGCAGCGCCTGCAATGGATTGAGCAAGGTCAAAATCTCCTCCCCTTGAAAGACACGATAGTCTATTACAATACGTCTCATTTGAAAATCATTCGAAACTAAATGAAATCCCGTTCGAAACCAAACGGCAGGCATGGAAACTTTGCTGTCATGAACATGTGATCGGCGAAACTAGCTCAGATCACCTTGACTGTCGGCCCAGCAACACGCGAAGCGTCCGCCGCAAAGCGGCTTCGTTCAAGTGCCTTTTAAGCCGGTGAAGAACGGGTAGGAGGAAACGGGTGATCGACACCTTCTCTCGTCCTCGTTATTCTCGACGCGCAACGTTTCGTGTCCCAAGCGGTGGCAGCCTTCGAACCCCTGACGAAAGAGCGGCTCGGTCCGCTTTTGCAACGCTGGACCGAAAGCTCAGGCGAGAGCCCGTGTTCGAAGAAAATGAACTTGCCACCCGGGTTGGGTCGTCACGCGATTTGAAGTGTTTGTAGAACGCAGCGTGGTGAACTCTCATTTAGATTTGGCAGGCGCGATTTGAACTTCTACTCCGTGAACGCTGTCTGACTTCGTCATGTCCACCGAGACTACGCCGAGACTTCCGTTGGCATCACGTAGCTGAATAGTTTCAGTCTCCTGCGCTCCGGCGGTCCCCAGACGTATGCTATCCTTCGTAACTGTGGTTACCCATAAATCCGCGGCGGGATCGCCGGGGTTGGGTTGCTCCGTAATCTTGGTTGTCTGTTGGCCATTTGTATTAGAGCTCTGAGTGGTCGTAACGCGCTGAACCAGGTGCAGGCCACTGTCGCGGGCTGCTCCCGGCAAATCGATGGAATAGGTTTCCTCCGATTTGCGCCTGTCTCCAGAGACGCTTTCCGATTCCTTGTCTACAGTGCGGCTGACGTCACCTAGTTTGCCCTCTAAATCCGGTTGCGAAACACTCTCTTCGCTGCTGCGGGCAGGAGCCAGGCCTCCGTTGATTCCGGGGAGCATCACGGTGGTCTTCGTCTCTTCAACGTCTGGACCAGTCCTCAGCGTCTCCTGACTTTCGCGCTGAACCAACTGGAGATTACCGTTGGCGTCTGGATTCGAGGTCGTTCGTACGACCTTTGAGTCACCTCCCGGAAGAGTTTGCTTCTCTTCCTCCGTGACTTGGAAAAGCGTTTTCCTCCCGCTGCCGTCCCGCACAAATGTGCGAGTGGTGATCCGCGTAACCGTAGCGTTTACTCGAAAGGTTTCTGTTTCGATGTCCTGATAAGGAGTTAGGTTTCCGTCGGTTCCCTGCGTCTGGAGCGATCGCACGTCAACCGTACGATTACCGTTCTGCGTATGACTCCGGATCGTATGGGTGGGATTTGCGTAGCTTTCAGTCGAGTCTGTGGTAGCCGTCCAGGATTTGTCCGAGCCGCTCTCCTGAGAGTCAGCCGTTTGCGCCCAAACGACAACTGAAGAGCAAAACGATACTCCCGTTCCGGCTGCGAGCCACAGCAGAGTCTCGGCCAACACCAATAGAAAGAGATTGCCGCCTCGTCCCACTTGCATTTCTACCTCCCAGTACTTTGTCTGTTCTTGTCACTCGACCCGTGGGTTCACCGCAGGAGTTCCTGCTGTGAGCAGAAAGCCGATGTTGAGCGCTGTTCACTGTTGACAGCCCTCTAGGGCGAGGCTCCGCCCAAGGCAGAAGGTGCAACCGCAATGCCAAATACGAGCGATGAAACAGAATTGCTAAGGGGTAGATCTTCAACCCATTTACACCTGAACGCTCTTCGCATGGCCACGCGGATCCTGCCATATACCGCACAACACGCCGTCACTTGCCAAACGTCTGCCAGCCGTCTGATACGCGATTCACGTAAGCTGAGTATTAGACGTGTCAGGCATTGGCATTGCGTTTGCAAGGTCATATCGTTTTGCTCAGGAGTATTCAGCAAATACAGTTGGGGCAACGAGAGGGTTGGGTCTTCCCTTCGAAGAAGTCTCGCTCGGGCCACATCGGACTGAGCGGACTCGAGCACGCGTTCAGAAATGTTGCTCGCAAGCTCGGAATTCCGGATGCCCTGAAGCTCTATTGCGCCCGGCACACGTTTGGCACGGTCGCAATGGCGGAGACGAAGAATCCGGGACTGGTCAAGGAAGTCATGGGGCATGAGAGTCTCACGACGACGATGGGTTATCTGCATCCGGAAACGGCGCAGATCAAAGTCGTCATTGACCGGCTGAACCAGCAGAAGCACGTGATGTAACGACAGCCACAAAAACAGCCACAGTGGCTTTGAGGATGGATGGCGTGGTCGATGCAAGTGATTGAAAAGAGTGGTGAGCGCGGAAGGAATCGAACCTTCAACCTACTGATTAAGAGTTATGTCGCCCGATGAGGCTGGGGCGTTGGCAACCTCAGTCACCACAATAACTTAACGATCAAAAGACCCGCATGGACGGCTTTCCGAAAGCGTTGAAAAAGTTGGCGAAATCGAGCGGTATCTAACTACAAAGGACACAAAAAGGACACAGCGGCCGGTAATCGAAGGAATCAAAAGCGTCGCTGGGGGTCGGGCATTTCCTGACGCAATTTGGAGTTGGACACTCAGTTGAACCCAGATTAGGACCCAGACTCTTTTGGGGCTTCCGTACCGGTTGAAAGAAATGGTAGGCACGACTGGACTCGAACCAGCGACCTCTACCGTGTCAAGGTAACACAACCCCAGTAACTTATTGACTCTTAACGGTACTGACGACGCGTTCGTACTGGGACGTTGACACGCCGACGCTCACAGTCCAGTTTGGCGGACTTGCTCTTTAGTTCCAATCCCGTTCGTAGATGAGGCCCGCCCCGATTCTTGTCATTGCCTCCTGTGCGTTGCTTGAACGGAGTTCGGTAGTAGTGCAGTTTGAAACGAAAGCCTTGGTGACTTCTATCAGTTTCATGGCTAGCTCTTTTTTCCGTAATACACGAGCAAACCAACCATCACGAAAACAACGACGACGGCCAGCAGTACGTGCCAATCGAACATGTGAAAATCTTAACTCTTGACAGGCTTTCAGGAGTAGCGAAGCTGTCCGACCTGTGGCGAATCTTCGGTTCGCTTGACTTTGTCTGCTCTTCCCGCTAAATCAAGGACTAGATCTTCAAACATTCATGGCCTGCTCAGTGCTGCCGCAGGAAATCCAACGAAATCGTCTGACTCCCTGCTTTTACGGGACTCTTCGCTGTCAACAGCACGGCGAAGTTCGCGCTGCTCTGCCAAAAGAGCCGATGGGCATCGCTGTCGCATTTCCGGTTAAGCCGTGTTTGCAGTTGGATCGCTCCGCTGCTGATGGCGGCGTTGGAGAGTGCGCACGTCTCGCTCCCTCGCCCGCGCCCTTGCTCCCCCGCCCCTCGCACGCCACGCGCCTCCGCTCTGACGAATTCGGACCTCCGGGCCTGGGCGGATCCGTCCAGGTCCGGAGGTCCGAAACTCAACCGGTACACACCTGGCTGTAATGCTCTAGTTGCTTTCGGTCTGTGCCGGGCATTCTGCCAATTGAATTCAGAACTTCGTACATCCCCCTTTAGTCGATGACGAGTCGACATAGAAGTGTGCCGCTTCGAAGAACACGTTATTGTTGAGGCCGGCTCCGCCTCCCGTGAGGGACGAAGCCAGCCGGATCTGGACGGTGTGCAACGAACCCGGCACAACACTGACACACCATTGATACTGGATGCTGTTGTCGTGCATATCGCCATTGCCGCCACTACCGTCGCCACCGGTGACTCCACCGTTGTAAGTGACGAAGTCATAGTTGAAGTGTTTTTCCAAAGAGAGCCAACCGGCCGGTGCACCCGCGGCACCTCCCGAGCCCGGGTTGCAGTAGGAGCCGGTAGGCACCAAAGTCGGGTCACCGTCTAAATTACAGCTAAACCATCCCGCGTTACCCTTGTGCGTGTCCCCTACCGCTGAGATGGTTACGTAGAGCGTGTTGTCCGTGCTCGGTACCAATACCGTTTTGGTATAGGCGTTTATCCCCGGAACCGCCGAGGGCGTGGCCGTCTCGGTCACGTTGAAGTTCTTGAATTGCGCCGATAAACGGTGGATGGGGCCTTGCGCCTGTGCAGCCAAGGACATCCAGAACGCCAAGCAAAGACTTACCGTAGGCGCTACAATCCACTTCCTGGTCGATGTCGCTTTCATGGTCCTCCTCCTTCTTTAGTTTCGATCTTTAGTTTCGGTCATCTGGCTAGGTTGGTTAGTTTCGGGTGATTGGCTTGTCCCCGGTGTGGACGTGGGTCTGCCCAAGTGCTCCAGAATTTCATGCGCAGCGTTTTGCACGTGGGGATCTGGGTCGTTCAAGGCAAGTTCCGCCATGGTTTCTCCTTCCGGGGAGTCCGCCATGGCATCCAGAGATAGAAATCTGACTTTCGGAGATTTATCGTGGACCAACAGGTCAACCAGAGACTGTGTGGGGAGATCGACGCCCGAGTTCAAGGCCGCGGCCAACGCGCGTATACGGACTTCAGAATTAGCGTCCTTGAGAGCGTTGAATACTTCAGCTTGGGCCTTATCGTGCTTGCGGTCGATAATGGCCTCAATCGCGCTGGCTCGGACTTTCGGCTCAGGATCCTTCAGCTTTCCTTCCAACTCCTTGGTACTTGCCCAAAATTCCTGCGGAACAGGCACAACTCCGGTGCCCTCTCCATTTGAATACACCCAAACAGCCTTCAAACGGGAGGGCGATCGCTTATCCCCCCCAAAGAAGAAGAAGGAATCGTGGTCTTTCAGGACACGCCTAAGCCCTTCCTCCAGAGAGACGTTTTCGAACTGTATGGAAACCGCCTGGCTTGGCAATCCCGCACTCGTCATAATCGCAACATGTGCTTTCTTGGAGATCTCCTCGAGAACCCAGTCGAACGGGCAGTCCTCGGCCTGCAGGCTCAGACGGTCATTCTCGAAGCTGACTGCCGACTTCCGGCAGGCTCCCTTAACAGCTGAAGGGGAGGCTTGGCCAACAGCAGGGGGAACAACAGTCGTGGTTTGCATGTGCTGAGCTAAGACGAAAAGTGGAAGCGCTACGATTCCCGCTGAGAACAGCAAGGCCACAGGGCTGAGGACTCCTTTCATGAGATAGGTACCTCCTTATAGTCTCTTTCTCGAGTCTTTAGGCTGGAATGTACGGCTGGTTCCCGTCGCGGCCAAGATCAACACAGGCAAAGCGAGCTTTCCT
>WNFG01003950.1_pt1 | contig 12469 bp, 11 predicted proteins | sample 5400431 | NCBI WGS metagenome assembly WNFG01 (sample SAMN13153346, study PRJNA577476) | soil metagenome | isolation source: 120 cm saprolite under Douglas fir tree site 2 hole 3 replicate 2 | place: USA:California | collected 2015-04-18
GAATCCCATCCGCCCGGAACACAACCGTCTGAGGGCCTTTTTCGAGCACGGCGGCCGGGCAATAGCCGGTGATGTCGAGCACTTGCCCGGGTTTCTTGGGGCCTCCCATTTTTATGGTGGCCGTCTTAGGCATCCATCGGAAATCTCTTTCGGGCCGATACCACGTGGGTCCGAGCCGGCTTTTGAACAGGGGATCAGCCAGGTCCACGAAATCGGGATGCGCCGCAGAGAACTGGGTGGAAACGGTTGCAAGGTAGGGTTCCGTAACGTCGCGAAGATGCCGGCCGTCGATCCCAAAGGCCACCACTTCGCCTCGCCGCAGGGCAACTGCGGCGTCGTCGAGGCTGATAATGTATCTGCCGATCGGGCAACTCAAGTCCGGGTGTTGTTCAATCTGTTTCTCGGAGCCGGGCGCCAGGAAAACCTGGGTGAGCCCCAGCAACCGGAACGGATCATCGCAAAAACCCATCCAGTACAAGTCGTTGTCGATCCCAGTGAAAATGATTTTTTTCGATTCCAAGCGGTCATTGGATTGCTCCCTCTGCTTCTCAAATTCCTCCAGCCCTAGAATCAAATACTTCATACGCCGCGACCTGTCGTAGAAGTACTTTTCAGTCTGGCGCGTGTCCGCGATCGCGAGGACAAGATACAGGCCGGTTAGCACCACCGCGGTACCCAGCATGATGGGCCGCTTCGTCTGGCTGATAGCCCAAGCTGCCAGAACCGCAAGTCCAATTGCTGGAACGGCGGGGTAGTATTCCGTAAAGTGATTCTTCAGGGGCAGGACTGGCAACAGGATGAGAATAAACCAAGCCGGTAAGAATAGTGCCAGCCATTCATGATTACGAAGTTTCCGAAACACAAAGATCCCGAGGGCGGCGGTCACTAATAATGTAAGGACGAGTCCTAGCCATAGCGGACGCCAGTCTGATTTTTCAGGGCGAAGCGCACCAAGCGTGTACCCCCAATACCTCCAGAAAGTACTGAAGATTCCAGAATCGAAATGCATGGTGTAGTAGGCGTCATTCGGCTGGGGAATGAAGACAAAATGGACGATGGTGAACAGGATGGATGGAATGAACAACAGCAACGTCTTCGGAAAATAACGGCGGGCACAACATAGTGCGTAGCCGGCGATCAAGGCCGGATACATTACATTCAACTCCAGGACTCCGAACCCCAGCAGGAAAACAACCCACTGCCATCTCCAATATTTTGAGTTGCCGGTGTCGACGTATTTCAAGAAGAGTTGGAATCCCAGCAGAACGAAAAACGCGAACGAGATTTCGTTGTAGACGGCGCTTTGACTGATTGCGAGGGCGATGGCTGCGTTTGCCGACCATAGAATCGGGGCGAGAAATCCGGCCAGAGCCGATCCGGTCAAACGGCGCGTGATATTGATCAGGAGAGCGATGCTGGCGAACTGCGTGAGGAATACCCAGATTCGAAACGGCGGCGAGTCGAGCCCGAAGATCCACGAAAACACAAGGAAAAACAGTCGCTCGCTAAGGGTTCGCACCGTGCCTTGCGCTTGAGGACTGAATAGCACGTGCACTAAGTCGAAAGGCGACTGCACTTCGAGCTTCAATCCCAGCCACGCAAAATCATCCCGGAAGAACCACATCTTGAGCGCGAGCCAATGCACGATCAGGCAAAACAGCATTGGGATGCCGTAGTACGCCAGACGGCGGGAGCGTTCCGATAGGATCACTTGCTTTCGAATCCTATCGCGCTAACGATGATGCCTAGTTCGCGGCCGTCACTAGCGCTGGGAGGAAGAGCTTTGTCCAGATGAAAGTCTACCTTTACTTTTTCGGTGGTGAAGCCGGTTGGCGGGAGATCGCGGGAATAAGTGTAGTCGCCGGGTTTTGTGTAGGTCTGTGATTGGAGGTTAACTCCATTGACTGCTGCATATAGCGTGATAGATTTCAACTTTTGGATAACCAGGTCGGGCACGGCGAACACGAGTGTCATCTTGGCACCCTTTTCAGCGGCCGTGCCCGGCCGGCCAAGCGCTACCGAGAAATCTTTTTTTGTCCAACGCCAAGTGTCTTCGACTCCATAGAAGCCCGAAAGGAGTTGAGCGCTAGAGGCCGGATCGCCGATGTTGATGGAGCTTCCGAGAAAGGACTGCTGGGAGAGAGGCTCGGGAGTGGCCCATTTGCGTTTTTGCTTGCAACTGACGGAGGGGAGCAAGGCAGCGGTTAGGAAGATCAAAACCCACACAGGCAAGAATGCCTGTGCCACGGTTTTGCTCAAGCTAGTCCGCATTTCTCAAGGAACGTGCCGCACGCACTCTTGCGTGCCGCATCGAGACTCGTCTCGATGCTTGGCTTGGATATTTTTCGATATTCATTCAAACAACAAATGTGTCGAGATGAGTCTCGACACGGCACGCACGAGTGCGTGCGCCACGTTAGTCGCCGCATTTCTCTACCTCGACCAGACAACTGTAGAACGTGGCGCCACCGCCGATATCGGTCAATCGGTCGGACGTCAGAACGTTGACATTGCGGGCATCGGCGGCGAATTTGTTCCAGCGCACTGCGGGTGCGCACACCGCACCTGGAACAACCACGCCGTCAACTTGCGCCACCAGCAGGCAACTGCCCCGGCCGTTGAACATCCGCACGCGATCTCCAGAGGAAATCGCACGCTTGCCGGCATCCTCCGAGTGGAGGTAGAGCACTGAGGTCTGGCGGTCCGCCCAGGACTGGTTGCCGAACGTGGAATTCATGCTGTCGTGGCTCTTGGCGGAAATCATTTCGAGCGGATAGCGCGAGCGTAACTCTTGCGAACCCAGCCGCGATTCCACTGGTGGTTGGTAATCCAATGTTTCCGCGCCGAACTCGCACTTGCCGGAAGGGGTGCCGAAGTTACCCTGCGCGAATGGTAGGAAAGGCTCGCCAGGCGCTGAAATGTTCAAGCGTACGGAGCGTTCCCGCTCTAACTGTTCCAGCGTGATGCCCTTGACGAATGGATGTTCCGAAGCGAGCAGAGTACGGATCATGTCGTCCTCGGAATCGCGGAAACAGTCGTCTGTGAAGCCCATGCGCTGGGCCAGCAAGCGGAAGATTTCAACGTTGGACTTGGTTTCGCCAGGGGCGGGGAGGGCCGGCCGGGCTAACTGCAAGTAGTAATGGCCGTAGGCGAAGTAGAGGTCGGTGTGCTCCAGAAATGTTGTGACGGGGAGCAGAATGTCGGCGTGATCCGCAGTGTCGTTCTGGAATTGCTCCAGCACCACGGTAAACAGATCCTCGCGGAGCATGCCCTGGATCACGAGATTCTGGTGGGGTGCGATTGCCGCTGGATTCGAGTTGTAATTGACCATCGCCTTCACCGGCGGATCGTTCAACGCCGTTAGGGCTTTGCCAAGCTCGGACATATTAACGATGCGCGCTTCGCGCCCAAGAGTAGAACGCTTCTGTAGTTCAGGCAGCTCCAGCCCTGGGCGATTTATCTGAAACGCTCCGCTAGTGGAAAGCTGCAAGCCACCGCCAACTTCTTTCCAGGAGCCGACCAGAGCTGGCAACGCCGAAATAGCGCGAACGGCGGTGCCTCCGCGATCGCTGCGCTGAACTCCGTAATTCAGCCGTATGGCGGCCGGACGCGTGGTCCCATACTCGCGCGCCAGCGAAACAATGTCAGCCCGATCGATTCCGGAGAGCGCTTCCACGCGCTCGGGTGGATATTCGGCGGCGCGTTTCTTCAGCGCTTCGAATCCAGTGGTGTAGTTCGCCACGTAATCCGCGTCGTGCAGATTTTCGCCGAGGATAACGTGCATCAAACCAAGCGCCAGCGCCAGATCGCTGCCGGGGAAAATGCTGAAGTGCTTGTCGGACAGATGTCCGGTGCGGGTGCGAACCGGATCGATAGTGTAGAACTTGGCGCCATTGCGCCGTGCCTCCACGATGAAGGGCCAGAGATGCACGCTAGTCGCGAGAATGTTTGCGCCCCAGGCAATAATGAGTTTCGAGTGGCGGAATTGTTCGGGTTCGGTTCCGTACTTGAAACCGAGAGTATGCGTGAGGCCCGCGCCACCGGCTGAGGAGCAGATGGTCCGGTCGAGGCGCGATGCGCCCAGGCGATGAAAAAAGCGACGGTCCATGCCGGAACCGTTGAGGTAGCCCATGGTGCCTGCGTAGCTGTACGGCAGGATGGCTTCGGAACCGTACTCGGCGGCGATCGACGTCAGCCGTTGCTCGATGGTGTCGAGCGCTTCATCCCAGGAAATTCTGTCGAACCTACCTGCGCCTTTTGGACCGATACGTCTCTGGGGGTAGAGCAAACGGTCGGGCGAATACTCGCGCTCCAGGTAACGGGCAACCTTGCCACACAGGAATCCACGAGTGATCGGATGTTTCGGGTCGCCGCGTAACTGGCTGCCCTTGCCGTCTTCGACGTTGATGAGCAGTGAGCAGCAGTCCGGGCAATCCAGGGCGCAAACCGAATGTCGGACGTCGGGCATTTGATTAATTATACAGGGGGAGGAATACGGGGAACACGTGCTGTGTTCTTCGGTTGCTACTGCAGCGCGATCTCGACAATGTTACTGGTGTTATCTCCCATCACAAGTCGCAGCTTGACATGATCTCCCTTCGGTGTATTCGGCGGAGTGACAACGTTGACCTGATAAAGTCCAACATAATTTGGAGTCAAGCCGGCAAAAGAAGAGTCAGCGCAGACCTCGCCGACCGAATCATTAGAGCTGAAACATACTTTGGTGGCTGCGGCGTTTGCCGGCGGGGTATCCGGAGCGCCTGTACTACTTGCGACGGCTGGCGAAGTGGGTCCTAAGCCAATAGAATAAATCGTGAGTGCGTCCCCTACTTTCACCCCCAAACCGGGGCTTTGAGGAATTGGGATTCGACCATTCTGATTCACGATTAGGGGATGGTCGTAGTTGTGGCATAGGCTATAGGAGGTTAAAACCCGCGGCGCAGCGGGCACGACCATGATCGATATTGTGTTGCCGCGCACACCTTTGCGCTCAACGCGCAAGCGCGCTTCACCAGGCGTCGCCTCATAGGGGAGTTGGAAATTAATCTGCCCATAGGATACGTAATAGAGAGGGACGGGGCTATCGTTGACGAACACCTGCGTTTCGCCAAGTGAGTTCGGAAGGGGAACTGTCTTGGCGGACACTGGATCGCCCGAGATGAATTGCTCGCCGAACAATGCCACTATGTCTCCGAGAGCAAGACTCTCACCCGCGCCGAACGTTGCGTTATTGGTGGCGCGTCCAAAAAAGGCTGTCGGAGCACCGGCAGGTATAACCGCCATTTCCACAGGAATCATATCCGGAGTGCTCGGGAGGAAGACTGGCCCCAACGGTGTGCCTGGGGTCCGTAAAAGTTTTGGGAACACGACGCCCTCATATGTACCTGGCGATAGGCCGGTGGCATCACCAAAAACACAGCAATGCAACCAGTTGCCACCGGAATTGGTTTTGGCGCTTGAGTAATAATCGGACACGAAACTAGTAACTGAAGTCGTGCAGGCCGTAATAAATTGACTCTGAACCGTTCCTTGAGCGGCTCGCAGAACCACATTCGTTGGAATAATCTCATAGCGATAGCCACCATAGACTTCATCTCCTAAAATCATCGCGACGGGGAAGGTCCTGTTGTCGCCTGGAAAGCTGGACCCAGCAACTGTAATGCTGCTCGAATAGCCGCCGAGGCTCATAGTGGCTGATGGTGTCGCGGTTACTTTATACGTCGCACCGAAACTAGAGTCAGACAGATCGGGCGCGACCGACAGCCAGGGTGCTCCGCCTGCTGTGACAATGGCCGGACTCGCAATCGTGAAGCTTGTAGAAGCTGATCCACCTATGCCACCGTAGTGTGTATAAATATACAAATTCAGCATGTCCGGAACTGTGCCACCCATATGGACGGTCAACACAATGTACTGCGGCGCGTCAATCGCGTTTGGATCGGCCACCGTGATGAATGCTGTGTGAGGGCCCTTTGCGAGGGTAGAGGTCTGAAGGGCGATTTGAATGGGAATGCAGTCGCCGCCATCAGGAGTACACGCATGCACTGCACCGACGCTGGGAATGGCCCAGGTAGCTGTAGAAGAAACCTGAGGCGCTAAGGATCCATCGCCTGCGTTTAAGGCATCCACAGTCTGAGCCGGTCCATTTGAACCGACCGCAATGCTGACTTCAACTGCCGTTTGCGTGAGACGCAGCTTTGGGTCAGCATTTGCACTTACGAGCAACGTGGCAGCCAGCAATCCAACGCGGAGAAGCGCCTTCAGCTCGATAAACGACATTGTTCAATACTCAAGGCACGCCGAATGCCGTTCATAACGTCTTACTTTGCCATGAAACCCAATCATTCTTAGGTGCTCTATCGCCACAGTGTTGTGGCAACCGGAAACAAACTTCGCATGCACGACCAGCGAGGAACCGGAGGCGTTGGATCGCGGCGTAACTGGCTGCCCTTGCCCTCTTCGACGTTGATCCGTTGATAGCAGCAGTCCGGCAATCCAGGCACAAACAGAATGTCGGACGTCGGGCATTTGCTCAACTATACAAGGAGGGGAATACGAGGAACACGAGGAACACGTGTGGGTCCACCGGAGAGCTATTTCGCATCCAATGCGGCACTCAGCACTACTATTCCTAGCTCGCGGTTATCTGCCGGAGTTGGAGCCAGGATTTTATCAACACTAAAATCGATCCTGTTCGCCCCGGCGTGGATCCAGCTTGGTTCCACGTCACGGGTAAATGAATATTGGCCAGGCCGCCGGTACGTTTCCGGAGCAAGCACGCGATCGCCGATCTTTGCTGTAAGAGTGACTGCACCGAGCTTCTGAATGATGGAATCCGGAATGTAGAGTTGAACGACTAGCCTATGATTCCCTTGCCCCGCGCCAAGCGTAATTGAGAATTGCCGCTTGCTCCAGCGCCAGCCATTTTCGATGTCGTAGAACCCTTCTAATTGTTTGGCCGCGGTGGCATCGCCGGTGGACACGCTGGATGCGATTTCGACCTCACTGGGTGTTCCTTTCCCAAGAGAGTCTGGCTCAATCTCTATGACCTCGGCGAAAGGAACATGATTGCGTTGCTGAAAAATGCGCTGTTGCATAGCGGGGCGCGCCTGCGTAAGAGTTTTCAGAAACGCCAGGCTCGCCGCTGGAAACATACGGTTGCCGGGGCCGTTCATTACGAAGACGCCGCCATCGCGGATCTCTTCGAGCCAGGGCCGATGGAGCCCGCTTTGTTCCGCGGTCGCGTCGCCGTAAATTTCCTGAGTGTGGACCTTGCCGTCTGTGAGGACGAAGAGGTTGGTCTGAAATCCCCAATCAAGAATTTTGATTGGCTTGACCGAGTGCTTTTCTTCGAGGTAGAGGGCCAGCGGATTGATCCCGTCCGACCATTGACCTACACCGCCGGTTCTGCGCAGGCCCTCGATCGCGGCCAACTGCCAGTACATTGCTGTACCTATGTACACGATGGCTAATGCTGCGGTAATTAGGATTATTGTTCGAGATGGACCAACCGCTTCCTTACGGTCGCGGCTCGGAAGCGGCGTCATCACTAGCGCGGTGATGGCGGCGGCCAACGGCAGCAAGGCGATCAGATGGTGGTCGGACACTGGGGTTGTCGTGACCAACAACATCACTCCGTAGAACAGAAACACCAGCGCAAGGATGCGGGTGAGTATCGCATGTGGCCGATTGCGGTCCGTTCGCGCAATTAGACTGCACAGACAGCACGCCACAGCGATCGACGGAAACAGCCAGCGCTGCCAACCAGGCATGAAAGGACCGTCCCACATAGCGCGATGCTCGCGATCCGATAGCAGGCTCTCGGAGAACATGACCAGCCGGGTGGAGACGCGTTCTTCCAAAGTGCCGGGAGAATAGAACATGCTGAGCGCTTGCCATGATCCTCCCTTGGAGATGACCTGGTAGAACAAGAACGGAAACCCACCTACGATACCACCCAGGGCCCCGCGCACCCAGTGTGAGGCCGGCAGCCGTAATCGCTTTCCAAGCACTATGAGGGCGGCGAGGATCAGCGCGGCGATCATCCACAAGAAGTTCGATCTGGCCCAAATTCCAAAACCCATGGCCGCGCCGATCCAAAAGGCGGCAGCGGCCGTCCGCACTCGAAGGTAGTGTGAGATTGCAAGGCAGAGAAGTCCGATGGCGGCAACGAAAATTGCGAAGGTGCCACTGTCAAAAGTTGTCGAGTAGACGTAGGCCGGATTGATCGCGATTATGGCTGCCGTCAGCGCGGCCGTCGGCGGACCTGCATGATCGCTAATGAGCTTCGCGAGGGCCCATATGCCAAAAACTGCCAGCAGCATCGACACGACTCTGATCACGCTGGTATGGTGGCGGAAGATCGCGAAGAGCGGAAGACAAAGATAATCCTTTACAGCGCCGACGTAACGCACGCTCATGAGCTGAATATGCTGGCCGAAAAGTGAAACCGAGGTGTCCGGATCGTGGGGGAGTGACAACTCGTCGGGCGAAATTCGCATTTGAACCGCGCCCAGCACGGACAGCGCTTCGTCATGATTCAGGCCAGGCCTTTGCCGGATGGCGAGTCCGGCGAAGAGGCAGTGAATCACGAGCGCGCAAGGAACTCCCCAACGCCAGTACTTAGCGGGCATGGTTTCCAATATAGCGGTTAGATGTAGGGCAGGCCATCGTCTTTGGTGGCCTGACTTCCCAGGGACCGACGCATACGACGAAAAACGATCGTCTTTGCCTGCCACGCCCACTCATTCAGACTAAGCTGAAACTTGCATAGCATTGGTGGCATCGAAAAAGTAAGATACAATCTGGTCATAGGGAGGGCTTATGCGCTTCACGGTCCTTGCAATCCTTTTCGTGAGTTTGGTGGGAACGGCGCTCGGTCAAAACCATCAGACTTATTCGTCCATCGGTGGATTCGGTAGCGTTCTCTATCCTGGTACCGGTCATGCGCCCGCGACACCTCCCGGCGGAATCAATGGACCGCACTTCAACTTTAATGGACGGCCTGGCGGTGTTCCGTCACGCGGCTCGTTTGGCAACCCGATCCCAGCGAATCATCCGCAACACAATCGAACTGTCATCGTACCGTATCCGGTTTTCTACGGCGGATACAGCGGCTATGGATCCGGATACGATCCGTCGGCGGGTTATCCGCCCGATCAAGTCGGTCCTAACTATTCGAACGGCACGCCGTCGGTAGTGATCAATCAGAACTACATTCCTCCACAGGCCAATCCCTCGGTCCAGAATTACGGACCGGCCGATGGGGCGGCAGAGCCAACCATGCGGTTGTATCAAGCGCCTCCTTCGCATCCTTATGCGGACGCCTTGGAGAGCGCGCGGCGGCCCCCGGTCAGCGACCAGCCCACTCTTTATCTGATCGCCTTCAAAGATCACACCATCGTGCAGGCGTTGGGGTATTGGATGGAAAACGGCGCGCTGCATTACGTCAGCGTTGAGCACACTTTGAACCAGGCTAGTCTGGATCTGATCGACCGTGAGCTTTCGCAGCGTCTGAACGACGAGCGGTCCGTGGAATTCAAGCTGCCGGCGCGCTAGTTGGCGAACAGCCTCAGAAAATCGGCGTCGCCTTCGAGAAAATCAAAATCTGTTAGCTGTCGTTTTTCTACCCATTCGATCCGTTCGAAGTTCAAGTTTCTCGGTTCCCCGTCAAACTCCACCACTCGATAAAAGATCAGTAAGATCTGCGGTGCACCGGGATACCGGAATTTGTAACGGGTTATTTCCCGATCGATGCGCGCTCGAATCGCCAACTCCTCCTCGAGTTCCCGCAGCAACGCAGCTTCAGGCAACTCGCCCGGTTCCACTTTTCCACCCGGAAATTCCCACTTGAGCGGATGAGCGCCTCCTTGCTTGCGTTGCGCAATCAAGGTGCGGTCTTCGCGTTCAATCACAGCAGCCACGACGGTAGTCACAACAGATAGGAACCGTGTCGTAGATCTTCCACAATGGACTTCTCGCGCGGATTCCAGCCCAGCGTCGTCTTGGCCTTCTGAGCCGAAATCCGCTGATCGAGCACGAGCGCGTCGGCGTATGCTCCCAGACTTTTCCGCGCTTCTTCGAGCGGCCAGGAACTGGTGCGCCCCGCGGTGCCCGCCGCGTCGCTCGCGGCTTCCGCAATTTCTTTGACGCGAAACGCACTGTCGTCTGCAGCGTGCAGCAATGTTGCAGGCGCCGCGCGATCCAACGCACGCGCGAACAGATCGGCGAGATCGTGCACATGCACCATGGGCCACCGATTGTGGCCGTCTCCGACGTAACGAGCCGCGTCAGTCTCCCGCGCGGACTTCACCAGTTCCGCCGGGATTCCACCGCCGCGTCCAAAAACGATTGCGGGCCGGATCACGATCGAGCGTACACCACGCTTCGCGGCGTCGAGCACCATTGCCTCAACTGCGGGACGCCACGCCGCCAGCGCGATTGGATTCAACGGCGCGGACTCATCGGCTGGCTTATCGCCAGTGTTCCCCAACACCCAGATGCCGCTCGTGTATATAAACGGCTTGCCCGCGCCGGGCAGCGCATCCAGCATCGCGCGGACAGCTTCGCGATCCAGGCGTCCGTCATTCGTCGTGCCGGCGTGGATCACGCCGTCCGCGGCTTTCGCTGCTTCAGCCAACGCCGCCGGCGAAGTCAGCTCGCCGCGCCAGGGCGTGATGCCCTTCAAGCTCATCTTTCCGGCCGCCGCATCCGATCGCGCCAGGCCAGTTACCGAGTGGCCTGCCGCAATTAGAGCTTCCGCCACCACGCTTCCGATATAACCGGTGGCGCCGGTGAGAAAAACATTCATGGGAGATTACCTTTACGTTGCATAATTGAAATTAGAGTTGACCTTGTACAGCGAAGCCTTCCTAGATCATTTCAAAAATCCGCGCAATGTGGGGGAACTGGATCCGCCGGCGGTGACGGTAGAGATTTCGAATCCGGCCTGCGGCGACATCCTGCGCCTGTCTGCTCGCTTCCAGGATGATCGTATTGCGGAGGTCCGGTACAAGGTTCGCGGCTGCACGGCCTCTATCGCCAGCGGGTCGGCGCTCACGGAGTGGATGCAAAACAAAACACGGGCGGAGCTTGCGTCATTGACGCCGGCAATGATTGATGAATGCGTTGGTGGTCTGGCGCCCGAATCGCAGCATGCGGCGGTGCTGTGTTTGGATGCGGTGAAGAAGCTGTTGTCCGAGGCGTGAAATTCAAAAACACACAGACTAAAGTCTGCATTACTAAACATTAGAGTCTTTGCGGCTCGCGACGATTTGTTCCAACCTATTCCATACCTTTGTTTGGGGGCAGGTTACCAACAGTTACCAACCTGCCCCACATTTGCGGCGAAGCCGCGCTGTGCCACCTTAGAACAAGAAAAACAACACCTCAAGGATGTGGAATAGGGTGGAAAGTAAATCGAATACAAGACCGAAGAATTCCAACACGTCGACGATCTCCAAGATTAGTTCAACCCCACGATTGAGCAGGGAAAACATGAAAGTAAACGAAAGGTCTCCTTCATGAGGGCATACTCTAAACCACTTTCAAAAGTTCCGGCCATATCTACCTACTTGGCTGCTTTTGGTTTCTTCCGCTTTGGAGGCGCAGGTTTCTTTTCTTCGAACAGGTGCTGGTGTTTCTCCATCCACACGCGTCCGCTCCGAAACGCTACGCCTTCGGTTTCAAGGCGCAATCTTTGCTCCAGGCCCGACTCGCCCGGCAGCATGATTTTCCCGCCCGCACCTAGGACGCGATGCCATGGCAGTCCGCGCGCGTTTCGCAATGCCCATACTACTTGCCGGGCACGGCCGGGAAAGCCGGCCGCACGCGCGACATCGCCGTACGTGGCGACCTTTCCTTTGGGGATTCTGCGAATCGTGTCGCGGATAGTGCTCAGCACGTCTTGTACCAGGCCAGGGTGCGATGCAGGCCTTGTTCGAGAGTGTACTGCGGGTCGTGCCCCAGATCGCGGTGCGCGGCAGTGGTATCGGCCTGTGAATCGCGCACGTCGCCTGCGCGGGGCGGGCCGTACTTCGGAGCAATCGAGACGCCTTCGATTTTCTGCAACGAATCCCACACATGATTCAGCGAATACCGGTTTCCATTCCCGGCGTTGTACATGCGCCCGCCGACGCCTGGTACTGTCGCGGCTTTCCAAATTAGCGCGGTTACATCCTCAACATATGTGAAATCGCGGGTCTGTTCGCCATCGCCGAAAATGGTGGGAGCGCGCCGCTCGATCAGCGCCCGCATGAACAATGAGAGCACGCCCGAGTATTCACTGGACGGATCCTGGCGCTCGCCATACACGTTGAAAAAGCGCAGCGATACGGTTTCAAGGCCGAAGCAGGAATGAAAAACGCCGGCGTAATATTCGCCTGTCAGTTTCTGCACAGTGTAGGGCGACTTGGGGCGGGGAAGCATCGTTTCAACCTTCGGCAGCACATCCGTGTCTCCGTACGCGGAC
>WNFG01003953.1_pt1 | contig 12469 bp, 11 predicted proteins | sample 5400431 | NCBI WGS metagenome assembly WNFG01 (sample SAMN13153346, study PRJNA577476) | soil metagenome | isolation source: 120 cm saprolite under Douglas fir tree site 2 hole 3 replicate 2 | place: USA:California | collected 2015-04-18
CGCCGCGGTCGAACGGGGTGGAGGGAATGCGATCGACGCCGAGCATGCGCACCACTTCCTCGACGATGTCGGCCTTGCCCTCGATGTCCGGGCGCCACGACGGCACCGTGATCTCGAGCTTCGGATCCTGCCCGGCGACGGAGAAGCCGAGCGAGCCGAGCACGCGCCGCACCTCCCGCGGGTCGGCGTTCAGGCCGGCGAGCCGTTCGAGCTCGGAGACCGGGAACTCGATCCGCTTTTGCTCGGCGTGAGCGTCCCCCGCGACCGTTAGTTCCGACGGCGAGCCGCCGCACAGGTCGAGCACCAACTTGGTCGCGAGCTCGAGGCCGGGCACCATGAAGGCCGGATCCACCCCGCGCTCGAAGCGGTAGCGCGCGTCGGAATGAATGCCGAGCTTGCGGCCCGTCTCGGCGATATTGGCCGGATCCCATAGCGCCGATTCGATCAGCACGTCGGTGGTCGCTTCCGAGCAGCCGCTCGCCGCGCCGCCCATGATGCCGGCAAGCGATTCGACCCCGCGCTCGTCGGCGATGACGCACATGGTCTCGTCGAGCGCATAGGCGCGCCCGTCGAGCGCGGTCAAACTCTCGCCGGCGCGGGCGCGGCGCACGACGAGATCGCCGTGCACCTTGGCGGCATCGAACACGTGCAGCGGCCGGCTGCGGTCGTAGGTGACGAAATTGGTGATGTCGACGAGCGCATGGATCGGGCGCAGCCCGATCGCGGTCAGGCGCCGCTGCAGCCAATCCGGGGAAGGGCCGTTCCTCACGCCGCGCACCAGGCGCAGCGCGAAGCCGGGGCACAGCGAGGGCGTCGCGCCGAACTCGAGCTTCACCTTCACGGGGCAGGGAAATGCGCCTTTCACCGGCGCGATCGGCGCATCCTGGAACGTGCCGATGCCCGCGGCCGCGAGATCGCGGGCGATGCCGTGCACGCCGGCGCAATCGGGCCGGTTCGGCGTGAGATTGATCTCGATCACCGGATCGTCGAGGCCGATCAGGTCGGCGAATTTTTTTCCGACCGGCGCGTCGGCCGGAAGCTCGATGATGCCTTCGTGATCCTCCGAGAGTTTGAGCTCGCGCGGCGAGCACAGCATGCCGCGGCTCTCCACGCCGCGGATGGTTCCGATCTCGAGGTCGAGCCCGGTGCCCGGAATGTGGGTCCCGGGCGGCGCGAACACGCCCTTCATGCCGGCACGCGCGTTGGGCGCGCCGCACACGACCTGCACCGGCGGGCCGGCCCCGGTGTCGACCATGCACACCCGCAGCCGGTCGGCATTGGGGTGGCGTTCCGCCGAGATCACGCGCGCGACGATGAAGGCGCCGAGCTCCTTCGCCTTGTCCTCGACGCGCTCGACCTCGAGCCCGATCATGGTGAGGCGATCGACGATCTCGTCGAGCGCCGCCTGCGTGTCGAGATGCTCCTTGAGCCAGGCGAGGGTGAATTTCATGGCGTACGCCTCTCGCTAGCGGCCGTATTTCGCTGGGCGTGCGCTTCACTCTGGTCCCCTCCCCCAGCCGAACTCGGGTGTTCCCGAGTTCGGCCATTGATGATTGGTCCAAGTCGGAAACGTCCGACGTGGACTTGGGGGAGGGACAGGGAGGGGGGTACCTTCGAATCCACGACGTCGATGATGGTTTGCAAAACTCCCGGCCGGTTGCGGAGGACTTCCGTGTTCCAGAAGCGAAGAATTCGATAGCCCTTCGAGCGCAGCCATTCGTCGCGCTGTCGATCATGCGTCGGATCGGCCGCGTGCTGTCCGCCATCGATCTCGACAATCAATCGCCGTTGCTGACACACGAAATCGACGATGAACGGACCGATCGGTACTTGCCGTCGAAAGCTCAAGCGCCCCAAACGATGTCCACGGAGCATGAACCACAAGCAGCGCTCGGCATTTGTCATGTCCCTGCGCAGAGCCTTTGCGCGCCCGCGATGAAGTTTTGAAACAGGCCTGTGCGCCGTATCCGTCATACCCCCCTCCCGGTTCGCCTTCGGCGAACCGGCCTCCCCCTCAAAGGGGGGAGGCGAACGGAGCTCGTGGCCCGCGCCGAGTAATCTTCTCATCCCTGCTCACCCACTCAGCCCTCCCGCCAGCGTCGGCACGTCGAGCGGGCGGAAGCCGTAGTGTTCGAGCCAGCGCACGTCCGCCTCGAAGAACGCGCGCAGGTCCGCCATGCCGTATTTGAGCATGGCGATGCGATCGATTCCCATGCCCCAGGCAAAGCCCTGGAACTCGTCGGGATCGATGCCGCAGTTCTTCAACACGTTGGGATGCACCATTCCGCAGCCGAGGATTTCCAGCCAGTCCTCGCCCTCGCCGAACCTTATGCCGTCCTGGTCGCGGCGGCATTGGATGTCGACTTCGAGCGAGGGCTCGGTGAACGGGAAATACGACGGCCGGAATCGCATCTTGACGTGATCGACCTCGAAGAATGCCTTGCAGAATTCCTCGAGGATCCATTTGAGGTGCCCGAGGTGCGCCTGCCGGTCGATCACCAGGCCTTCGACCTGGTGGAACATCGGCGTGTGGGTCTGGTCGGAATCGCGCCGATAGGTGCGCCCGGGGCAGATCACCCGGATCGGCGGTTTCTGACTCAGCATGATGCGGATCTGCACCGGCGAGGTGTGGGTGCGCAGCACCAGCCGCGAGCCGTCCGGCTTCTCCGGGAAGAAGAACGTGTCGTGCATGTCCCGCGCCGGATGGCTTGCGGGGAAATTGAGCAGAGTGAAATTGTACGCGTCGGTCTCGATGTCGGGCCCCTCCGCGACCGCGAATCCCATGTCGGCGAAGATCGCGGTGAGCTCGTCGTTCACCTGCGTCAACGGATGCACGCGACCCACTTCGGCGGGCGGCTCGCGGACCGGCAGGGTGACGTCGACCGTCTCGGTGTTGAGCCGCGCGTCGAGCGCCTGCGCCTTGAGCACTTCCTTGCGGGCGGCGATCGCTGCACTCACCGCGTCTTTGAGCCCGTTGATGAGCGGCCCATGTTGCTTGCGCTCCTCGGGGCTCATGGTGCCGAGCCGCTTCAGCAATTCGGAGATCGCCCCCTTCTTGCCGAGCGCGGAAACCCGCACGCTTTCGAGCGCGGCTTCATCCGCCGCGGCGGCGACGGCGGCCAGAATCCGCGCTTCGAGTTGGCGGAGATCGGATGTGAGATCGGACATGATATCGGACTTGGGCTTGCTCGATCCGGCGGGAGGTTGTGACTGCCCGCAGCGCATGCCGTCAAGCCCGCGGGCGTTGCGGTGCGGGAGCGAGGCTCCGGCACGATCGGCCCCGGAAAGCCGGCGCGTGGATCAGGCCAGCGCGGCTTTCGCCTGGCCCACGATCGCCTCGAACGCCGCCGGCTCGCGAATGGCGAGATCGGACAGCACCTTGCGATCGACCACGACCCCGGCCTTGCCGAGGCCGGCGATAAATCGGCTGTAGGTCAGCCCGAACGGGCGCACCGCCGCATTGAGCCGCTGGATCCACAGCGCGCGGAACGTGCGCTTTTTGCGCTTGCGGTCCCGGTAGGCGTATTGCTGCGCGCGCTCGACCGCCTGCTTGGCGACCCGAATGGTATTCTTGCGGCGGCCGTAATAGCCCTTGGCGGCTTTCAGAACTTTCTTGTGCTTGGCATGCGCGGTGACGCCTCGCTTGACGCGGGCCATGGCTCACTCCATCGAAAATCGGCCGTTCAGCCGTAAGGCATCCATTTCTTGACGATTTTCGCGTCCGACGGCGACATGATCGTCGTGCCGCGCAGCTGCCGGATCTGCTTGTTGGTGCGCTTGATCATGCCATGGCGTTTCTTCGCCTGGGTCGAGATCACCTTGCCGGTTCCGGTCAGGCGAAAGCGCTTCTTGACCCCGGATTTGGTCTTCAGCTTGGGCATTTGGCTCTCCCGGGGCCGACGAGATGCGCGAGCGCGCGCCGCCGGCCCGTCCTGAATATGCGTGCTGGATGGAGCACAAGTCCGCCGCCACGGCAGCCCTTGGCCGGGCGGCGGAAGGCCGGCGTTATGGCAGATGCGCCCTTGATTGGCAACCGCCGAGCCAGCGTCGGCCGCTAGCGCGGGGCGAACACCATGACCATCTGGCGGCCTTCGAATTTCGGCTCTTGCTCGACCTTGGCCAGCGGGGAGAGGTCGCCGCGCACGCGCTCGAGCAATTGGGTGCCGAGCTCCTGGTGGGCGAGCTCCCGGCCGCGGAAGCGCAAGGTGACCTTGACCTTGTCGCCTTCCTCGAAGAACCGCCGGATCGAGCGCATTTTCACGTCGTAATCGTGATCGTCGATCATGGGGCGGAACTTGATCTCCTTGATCTCGACGATCTTCTGCTTCTTGCGCGCCTCGGCGGCTTTCTTCTGCTCCTGGTATTTGAATTTTCCGTAGTCGAGGATTTTGCAGACCGGGGGGGTCTTGTTGGGGACGACCTCGACGAGGTCCAGCCCCGCCTCGGAGGCGATGGCGAGCGCATCGCTGATCGGCACGACGCCGTGGTTCTTTCCTTGTTGATCGATCAGCTGCACCTCGCTAACGCGAATCTCATCATTGATGCGCGGGCCGTCCTTCTGAACGGGCAGCGCGGCTTTCATCGGGCGACGAATGGCGAAGGCCTCCTTTGCCTGTTGCGACGCGCCGTTTCGCGGTTGCCGGCCCGCATCCGCGCGCCGGCCGCACCCCCGCTACTGCGGCCCGAAGAAGATCGGGAGAAACGATGCAGAAGTCAACGCCGTTCCCGAGACGGCGCCACATCCTGCCGGACGGCTCGCGGCAGCCGTATGGGCAAGCGAAAATGCCGGAAATTTTCGCACAGAAGCTGGAAGATCACGCACTCTGTTCGATGAGCCCGGCATAGACGGCCCAAACCGCGGCGGTGACCTGCCCCGGCGAAAGCAGCAACGTTGCCAGCCGTCGCGCATGGGCTCCGACCGAGCTGAGCGCCGCAAGTTCCAGGGCTTCGGCCGCGGCGAGCCCGTGGGCGAGCGCCACCGGGTCCGCCGGCGCGACGAGCCAGCCGGTTCGCGCGGACTGCGGCGCGCGCGGCGGCGCCAGCACCAGCTCGGGCAGGGCTCCGAGCTCGGACGCGACCACGGGCCGGCCCATGGCCAGCGCTTCGGCCGCCGCGCGGCCGAACGTCGGCGGAACGATAGCCGGCAGTGCGACAAAGTCGGCGGCCGCATAGGCGGCCGGCATGTCCGGGCAGATGCCGACTTGCCGGACCAGGTGACCGACCCCATGGGCGCGCGCGCTCGTCGTGAGCGCAAGCGCATAGGCGGGCTGCCGGCTCTGGTCGCCGGCGAGCACGAATACCACGTGTCGCAAGCCGCCGCTCACCAGCATGCGGGCGGCCTCGATCAGGACATGCTGGCCGTTGGCGGGATCGATCGCTCCGGGAACGAGGATGATGCGCTCGCCGCGTTGCACGTTCCACGCCTGCCGTAGCGCCGCGATGCGCTCGATCGAAACCGCGGACGGGTCGAACCGCGCGGTGTCGATCCGGCGCGGGACCACGATCGCGCGTTCGCGCGGGATTTCGTGAGCCTCGATCAAAAGATCGGCCAGATATCCCGAATGGGCCAGAACGCGATCGGCGCGCAGGAGCGCGCGCGAAAAAACCCGGTCGCGGCCGTGCGCCAGCGCCTCCTCGCCGCAGCCGAAGACGAGCCGGGTTGCGAACGGATCGATGGCCTTGGCCGCGAATTTCGCCGCTCGAACCCCCCGCGTATGAATGATGTCGATCCGTTCCGTGGCGAGGAGCTCCGCGAGCAGGTGCCGGCTGGTTCGGGGCATGGGCCAGAAACGGCTCCTGGCGCCCGCGTAAGCGATCCATTCGCCGCCGAAACTCTGCAGCTCCGGGACGAGCGTCCCCTCGGGGCTTGCGACGATGGCGCGCGCGCCGCCGCGCACGAGCGCCAGGGTCAAGTCGAGCACCTCGCGACCGCTGTGATCGTCATCGAGCGCCGGAACGATCTGCAGCACCGTGGCGCCCGGAAGGCCCCGAGGCGCAAGGTGCTCGCCTTCGGCGTCGATGCTCATGCGCGGCATCGCGCCGTCCCGTCCGCGGCTGCGAAATGGACAGCCGCATGCCTCCGGTACACCCTTGCATTGGACGCGGCCTTGCGGCGAATGAATTGCGTGACGCGCCCCATGGGTAGCCCCGGGTTCGACCCTGCTGCGCGGCGGTGCGACCTTGCATTCTCGAAGACCGGCCGACAGGCAAGCAGATGAGCGATTGTCACCCAAAAAACCTGGACGCAAAATACCTGGACGTAGGAGCGGATTCCGCGGCCCGCCGCATTGCCGTGCGGGTCCAAGCCGGCGCCACGCCCGGTCTATTCTGGCTCAGCGGCTTCAAGTCCGACATGCGCGGGACCAAGGCCCAGGCGCTCGCCCGCTGGGCGAGCGAGCGCGGCCGTGCCTGCGTGCGGTTCGACTATTCGGGGCACGGCGAGTCGGGCGGGGATTTCACGGGAGGCACCATCGGCCGCTGGCTCGAGGAAGCGCTCGCGGTGTTCGATGCGTTCTGCCGGGGACCGCAAGTGCTGATCGGCTCCTCGATGGGGGGCTGGCTCGCGCTGCTGATGGCGCGCGAGCTCAAGCGGCGCGCCCCGGCGCCTGCGGCGCCTGCGGCCTCGGTCGCCGGCCTGGTGCTGATCGCGCCCGCGATCGATTTCACCGAAGTGCTGATGTGGCAAAAATTCCCGCCGGACCTCAAGCGCGCGGTCCTCGAGCAGGGCTTTTTCGCCCGGCCCTCGCAATATTCGGCCGAGCCCTATGTGATCACCCGCGCTCTGATCGAGGAAGGCCGCGCGCATCTCCTGCTCGGCGGCATGATCGAGACCGGATGCCCGGTTCGCATCCTGCAGGGCGTCGAGGACCCCGACGTGCCGTGGGACCATGCGGTCGAGCTCGTCTCGCACTTGGCGCAGGACGACGTGGTGCTCACGCTCGTCAAAGACGGCGATCACCGCCTCTCCCGGCCCGAGGACATCGAGCGCCTGATCGCCGCCGTTGAGGAGTTTTGACTCGCAGGATTGCTGATTACCGACCAAGGTCCCCCGACAGCGCCGCCGCCCATTCCGCCTGCACGCCGGCGTCGGGCTCCGCCGCGCGCCGCGGCGCCGCGAGCGCGCACAGCCGCGCCGGCGCCAGCCGCGACAGCGCCCACACCGCGGCCCCGCGCACCAGCGGCGCCTCATCGTCGAGCAAAAGCTCGGCTTCCGCGGCAAGCGCCGGATCGCCGGAATTGCCGATCGCGATCAGCACGTTGCGCACGAACCGGATGCGGCCGGTGCGCTTGACCGGCGATTTGGCGAACAGCGCGCGAAACGCCGTGTCGTCGAGCCGCGCGAGATCGTCGAGCCGCGGCGCGCGCAATTCCTCCCGGGCCGCGAGCTTGGCCTCGCGACCGGCTTGGGCGAATTTGTTCCAGGGACACACCGCGAGGCAATCGTCGCAGCCGAAGATGCGGTTGCCCATGGCGGGCCGCAGCTCGCGCGGGATCGGTCCTTTGTGCTCGATGGTCAGATAGGAAATGCAACGCCGCGCGTCGAGCCGGTACGGCGCCGGAAACGCCGCGGTCGGACAAACATCGAGGCAGGCGCGGCAGCTGCCGCAATGATCGGATTCGGGCGCGTCCGGCTCGAGCTCGAGCGAGGTGAAGACGGCACCGAGAAACAGCCACGACCCGAACTCGAGCGAGACGAGGTTGGTGTGCTTGCCCTGCCAGCCGAGGCCCGCGGCGGCGGCGAGCGGCTTTTCCATCACGGCGGCGGTGTCGACGAACACTTTGGCTTCGCCGCCGGCGGTCTCCACGAGCGCGCGCGCGATGCGCTCGAGCTTGGATTTGATGACCTCGTGGTAATCATCGCCCTGCGCATAGGCCGAGATCGCGCCTTGTCCGCGCGCTTCCAGGATCGCCAGCGGGTCGCGGTCGGGACCGTAGTTGAGCCCCAGCATGATGATGGAGCGCACGGAGGGCCACAGCGCGCGCGGGTCGCCGCGCCGCTCGGCCGTCGTCTCCATCCAGGCCATCTCTCCGTGCAGACCCTCGGCGAGGAATTGCGCAAGCCGCGTCTCGGCCCCGGCGATCGCGTCGGGCCGCACGATGCCGGCAACGTCGAAGCCGTGCGCGCGGGCCAGCTCGCGGACCGCCCGCCTGCGCTCTGCCGGATCGCTCAAAAATCGAGGTTGGCGTAGGTCGGCGAGGGCGGCGTCGCCGGCAGCCGGTCGGCCAGGATCGGCCGGAACGACGGTCGCGATTTCACCCGTGCGTACCAATTCTTCGCGCTTTCGTCTTCGTTCCAGGGCACGTCACCCAGATAGTCGGCGCAGGACAGATGCGCGGCCGCCGCCAGATCCGCATAGCTCATCCGGTCGCCCGCGAGCCAGTGCCGGGACCGGGTCAGCCACCCGAGATAGGCCAGATGATAGCGGATATTGCTGCGCGCAACCCGGATCAACTGCGCATCCGGCGGGCCGCCGCCCTGATCGCGCGTCATATAGCGCTTGAACACCTTCTCGGCGACCAGGATCGAGCTCACCTCCTCGAAGAATTTGTCGTGGAACCAGTCGGTCAGGCGGCGGACTTCCACGCGCTCGCGCGTGTCCGGCGGCAGCAGCCTATGCTCGCGCAGCTCCGCCCCGCGGGTCTCGTCGAGATATTCGGCGATGATCTGCGATCCGGGCACCGCCGGGTGGCCCTCCTCGACCAGCACCGGCGTGGTGCCGGCCGGGTTGAGCACGAGAAACGCTTCCCGGCGTTCCCACACGCGTTCCTCGACCAGCCGCGCCGGCATGCCGTATTCGCCCAGCACGGTACGCACGAACCGCGAGTGGGGGCAGAACGGATGATGGAACAGCGTGAGCGCCGGCGCTTCGGGTGCGGCCGCGCCGTCGTCGCGAGAGGGAATCGGGTGCGTCACGGTTCATCCCTATAGGAAAGCCGTGCGCAGCGAGCAACCGGCATTGCTCCTGACCGCGCTTTGCGCCACAACGCGCCGACGCCGATTCGGTCCCCTCGCTTCCCGCCGCTTCCTCCCCGCCCGGAGTGCCGACCCATGCTGCTCGACGTGTTCACCGCGACGATCCTCGGCGTTGTCGAGGGGGTGACCGAGTTCATTCCGGTATCCTCGACCGGACATCTGCTGCTGGTCCAGCATTTCTTCGGGTTCGGGGACGAGACCTTCGGCAAGAGCTTTGCGGTGCTGATCCAGCTCGGCGCCATCCTGGCGCTGGTGACCATCTATTTCGTCCGGCTGTGGAAGATCGCGCTCGCGCTGCCGAGCGATCCCGACGCGCGGCGGTTCACGATCGGCGTGCTCATTGCGTTCCTGCCGGCGGCGGTGATCGGCGCCTTGGCCTACCGGATCATCAAGGAGGTGTTGTTCAACGTCTGGATCGTCTGCATCGCGTTCATCATCGGCGGCCTCATCCTGATGTGGGTCGACCGCATGGAGCTCGCGCCGCGCTACAAGGACGCGACGAAATTCTCGCTGCCGATGTATCTGGCGATCGGCTTCGCGCAATGTCTCGCCATGATTCCCGGCGTGTCGCGTTCCGGCGCGACCATCGTCTCCGCGATGCTGCTCGGCGCCGACCGGCGCTCCGCCACCGAGTTCTCGTTCTTTCTCGCGATCCCGACCATGATGGGCGCTTTCGCGTACGACCTTTACAAGAATCTCGGTCAGATGGGCGGCGGCAACGCCTTCGTCGTCGCGGTGGGCTTCATCACCTCGTTCATCGCCGGCTGGTTCGTGGTGAAGCGGCTGCTCGATTACGTCTCCAGCCACGGATTTTCGCTGTTCGTGTGGTGGCGCATCGTCGTCGGCGCGCTCGGGCTCGTCGCGCTCGGGCTGTTCGGGTGATGCGACCAAGAGCCTGTCGTTCCGGGGCCCGAGCGTAGCGAGGGAACCCCGGGACCCAAGGCCCAAGGCCCAAGGCCCAAGGCCACCATAGAAGCAATCCCCACGCCGGTGTTCATGGGTTCCGGGTTCGCGCGCTGAAGCGCGCGCCCCGGAATGACAACACCGTCGTGAGCCCGCCTACGCCGGCCTGCGGCGGAACTGGCCGGTCTTGCGGAACCGCCACAGATACGTCGGCACGATGGCCTCGAATGCGGCCGGATCGATGCCGAGCCCGGCAAGCGTCCGGCCTTGCTTGACGGCTTCTGGCGACACCACATTGTCGCGCTTGAGCAGCTCGACCTGGTCGGGCGTGAGCAGCGGCTTGGGCAGGAACTGCAGGAAAAACGCCTGCAGGCGGGCGATCGCGAACGGGATCGGCACCAGAAGCCTGCGGCGCTCGGTCGTGGCCAGCACGAATTCCATCAGCTCCCGGAACGTCCGGGTCTGCGGTCCGCCGAGCTCGTAGATCGTTGCGGCCTTGGCGTCGCCGTCGGCCGCCTTGGCGATCGCGGCGGCGACGTCGCCCGCGAACACCGGCTGGAATTTCGTGCGCCCGCCGCCGATCAGCGGCAGCACCGGCGAGATCCGCGCCATCGCGCCGAACCGGTTGAAGAAATCGTCCTCCGGCCCGAACACGATGGAGGGCCGGAAAATAACGGCGCTCGGCGCGGCCGCGAGCACCGCCTCCTCGCCTTCGGCTTTGGTGCGCGCATAGCGCGAGCGTGAAGCCTTGTCGGCGCCGATCGCCGAGACGTGGATCATGCGCGCGCCGACGTGCGCCGCCGCCCCGGCGACCGTGCCGGCGCCCGCGGCATGGACGGCGGCGAAGCGCTGGCGGGAGCGCTCGATCAGGATGCCGACGAGGTTGATGACGATGTCGGCATCGCGCACGGCGGCTTCGACCGAGGCCCCCTGGCGCACATTGGCCTGCACCGCATGGATCTGGCCGACCCGGCCGAGCGGCTGCAAATAGCCGGCAAGCTCGGGCCGGCGCACCGCGACGCGGATGCGGTAACGGCTTTTCGCCAGCGCGCGGACCACATGCCGGCCCAAAAAACCCGAGCCGCCGAACACCGTCACGAGCATGTCGACGTGGTGCACGTGTGGTTCCCTCTCGGGCGCCGGTCCGAACTCAGCCGCTTGGGCCCGATGCCGCGGCGAATACAGGATCGTTCCCGGCCTGTACAGGGCGGGCGGGCCCGCCGCGACCGAATCCGGCCCGGCTCGCGCCGACTGGACGGAGCGGGCGTTGGGAAACCCTTAGATGCAGCATCGTTCGCTTGATTGTCGAATTTGATCGGCGTGCTGATAAAATTTGCGGCGCTTCCGATGCCGCGCCGGCGCGTAATCAATGCACCAAGACTGCTACGGCGGGTCGGAATTTCCCCGCCCTCATCGACCAAGGCCAAAGCGGTGCGCTTCTAGGCGGAGCCGCCGAATTGAACGGCTTCAAACCGGCCGATCAGCCGCTCGAGTTTCCGACCAAGCTGCTCCAGTCGTTCTGGTGGAGCCTGTCTATCGCCCGCCGACCGAGAGATCCGGGAATTCCTTCACCCCGGGACCCTGGGCTCCCACCTTGAAGAGTCTGTCCATGGCGGCGGCAATCTGCTTCGTAGGGCCGGAGAGATCGCCCGAAAATTCAAGAACACTCTTTGCCGCCGAGTGTGTGCGCAGGACGGTTTCTTTGACCGTTTTGAAAGCAGCGGTCAATGTCGTGGCGTTGTCAGCGGCCCCCGATGCGCCTTCCGCAATATCGCCAGTAGCAGTTGCCTGTTGGTCGACGCCGGCAGCCAAGGATTCTGCAATTTCAGCAATATTCGCGATTGTTGCACCCGTGACCCCAATCTCCTGCACGGAGCTGCTGGTCCGATGCTGTAAAAAAGAGATTTGCTGCTCGATTTCCTCGGTTGCCTTCGCAGTTTGGGTCGCCAAGCTCTTCACCTCGGCAGCAACGACTGCGAATCCTCTACCCGCTGCGCCAGCGCGCGCCGCTTCGATCGTTGCGTTCAAGGCAAGAAGGTTCGTCTGAGCGGCAATGTCCGAGATCAAGCCGACAACTGACCCGATTTTCTCGACAGCCTCGGACAGCGATCGGACCGTCTTATTGGTGTGATCGGCCTGGGATGCAGCCTGGTGCGCCTTGGAGGCGCTGTCAGTCGCCCGTGTGCGTATCTCCGAAATCGATGTACTCAGCTCTTCCGTAGCGGAAGCGATCCTGCCAATTCTCGATGCGGTGTCCTCCGCGGCTTTGACGCCCGAGTTCACTTGGCTCAATGCCATATCAGCGAATGTACTAAGCTCGTTGGATGTGCTTCTCAAAGAGGTTACGGCGGAATTGACGCCCAGCCGCAGGTCCTGGACCGTCATGGCGAACTCCTCTACGGCATTGCCCAGTTCGTCGCCTCTGGCTTTGGCACGCTGAACCTCGGCGGCATTGTGGCACGCGACCGCGTTGGCCACATCGAGAACCATGATCCGCGTCGCTGCATCGATAATCCGCACGGCCTTTCGGGTTGAAAATTTGTATTTTTGGAGAACGATTTGGCTGAACTGCCGCATGATGGTTTGCCAAAG
>WNFG01007304.1_pt1 | contig 12468 bp, 12 predicted proteins | sample 5400431 | NCBI WGS metagenome assembly WNFG01 (sample SAMN13153346, study PRJNA577476) | soil metagenome | isolation source: 120 cm saprolite under Douglas fir tree site 2 hole 3 replicate 2 | place: USA:California | collected 2015-04-18
GCCAAAACATGAGGCCGGGCGACGTAAGACGGCATGATTAAACATCAAAGGCCCCTGCGAGCCAGCCCAACTCGTCAAACTCATGATCGAAGGCCGCTGGGGGGAGCGCACTGCTCGGGAGCGCTGAAGGGGGAGCGCAACGGGAATTATCGCCATGGCTTCTAAACCGCCGAGGCATTCCACGACTAACTTGGCGAGCTTGGGCTGATTGCATTCCGCGGCGGCGGCTCGGCAGACCCTGGAAAGAAATCCGATCGATTGCGGATGTCGCCCAGCCTCGGCAACCCTTATATGCGGTCGGGCGCGGCGAACGGCTTGATGGTCCTTGCTCCATCTTGTTCCGCCTTGCTCGGCTCGCGCTCGCCCATAGCCCGCGCGCGATCCGCTTCCCCGAGCCGCGCTCAGATCGGACCGGCTGCGAAGCTTTGCTGGTCAGACCGGCATAAGCCCCGGCGCGTTGTTCGGGAACTGCCGCACCACCGACGCATCGATGTTCAGGTGTTGCGCCACGAGTTCCGGAGGCGTGTGCGTCAGCCAGTCCGAGAGCGAGACCTCCTGATATTCGGAAGTCTTGAACACCGCCAAGACCTGTGCGTCGGTCGTCCCGGTGCGGCGCGCCCTGCCCGTCGGCCGCGCGCTGCGCGTCAGCGCCAACTCTCGCGCACCGCTGCCGGCGGGCAAAACGTGGTGCCGCTGAAACGCCGGAAACAGCTCGGCGTCATTCCCCTATTCCGGTCAGGCCGCTGAATGCGGGCTGTGAAAGTGGCCCATTGATCGTGGGTGCCGGCGAGGGTGACGCGAGTGGAGCTGGAATCCGGCTTCCTACCGGCGCCTCCGGGGTCGGCGGCGCTAAGCGTGTCGTGGCGCGCGCGTAGCCGCCAAATCCGTGACCACCACCGCGCGCAAAGACGGGGGTCGAGCCGACGATACAAGCGACGGCTAACATTGTTGCAAGAAGGCGTTTCATGGTTCTATTCCTTGCTGTGCTCTGCGCCCCTCCGCGCTCTGGAGGTAGTCACTCAGCAGGGGCCGGGTTTGTCCGAAATTGCCTTCATCCATGCACTGTTGCGGCAATCCATGACCCGCTGCGCTCACCGCTACCACGGTCCGTATCTCGTGGTCGCTCAATATTGCAATGAAGACGATCATTGGTTTTGTCCCGATATACGACGGCCAGTTGTATTCGTAATCCCGGGCTCTGTGCTCACGAGAATGCTGTCGAGAGGCTCGCCGAGCCTGCGAGTACGGAATAGAGCCACCCAAGATGGCTCACCGCGTGCGGCCGAGGGGCCGGGAGTGCTTGTAACTCAGGTCAGATCGTCGGGTGTTACGTTGACGCCAGTAACCACACGCATGGCTTCCTCTACATCGGCGCTTTTCACCACCCTCGATGATCCTTTAGCTACCACCATCACCGAGGCATGGGGCAGCCGCGTCCGCTTTCGGGCAAGCCGGACATTGAGCCGACATCGTCGAATGAGGCAAAAGCGAGCAAGTGCTGGCAATAGAAATCAAGTGATTCCTGCTATCTCGATTATATTTCCTGACAAATGGCACTGCGCGATGCGCGATATTTTTATCCCCCCAGACGAGGTGGAGTAAGAAAATGGATACCTCTCGGAGAAGGCTACTTGTTGGCGTTGGTGGGCTGTCACTGGGAGCGGCAGTAAGCGCGGTTCAGCCGCGTCAGGCACTCGCTAATGAAACCTCCTCTGTCGCTGGGAGTGAAGGCGGCGAGGAGTTGGTTGCTGTTGCAGTTAACGACGCGCTGGAAGGGGCATACGGCCGACACAAAGGAAAAAGAAGAAATCACACGAAGGGGTTCGGAACTACTGGCTATTTTGTCGGGACAAAGGAGGCGGGACAGCTCTCGCGATCAGCCCTGTTCGATGGCGATAGGATCGAGGTTATTGGCAGGTTCTCGATTGCCGGAGGGGACCCATCGGCATCCGATTCTGAGCGGAGCCCTCGTGGCATGGGTCTAGAATTCCGCCTCAAAAACGGCGCCTTGCATCATATCACTATGATACATACGCCGATGTTCTTCGCGAGAACGCCTTCCACGTTTCTGGACAAATTCCTGGCTCTCACTAAGGACGCGGCTACGGGAAAAGCTGATCCGAGCAAGCTCACCGCCTTTATGAAGCAGCATCCCGACGAGGCTGCGCAGTTTCATTTTCTGGAGACGAACAATCCGCCGGCAAGCTACGCCAATTGCCCCTTCTACGGAATACATACGTTTCGCTTCGTTGATCAAGCAGGAAAGACGACGAATGTGCGCTGGCGTTTCGTGCCGGAGGACGGAGAAAAATGGCTTACCGATGCGCAGCTTGCGCAAGCGCCCCGAGAGTTTCTTGAAGCGGCCTTCCGAGACCGCGTGAAACAAGGCCCAGTTAACTGGGAGATGATTGTGACGATTGGAGAACCCGGCGATTCCGAAAATGATCCGACGGTTCTGTGGCCGGCGGGAAGGCGCGAAATCAAGGCCGGTACACTTACGCTCACTTCGTTTGCGCCAGATCAAGCATCGGGGGCCTATAAGATCAACTTCGATCCCATGCAGATGGCCGATGGTATCGAGCCGACAGATGACCCGGTTCTGCGCTTCCGCTCGCCCTCCTATGCCATTTCACACTCCAGGCGCCAGACGGAGGTTTGACCGACGGGCGCTCGAAAACGAGACTGGTGAAGGCATGAGCACGTCTCTCGTAGTCACGAATCGGCCCGCCGTTTCAGTTTTATTCGTGGGCGTCGCATTGCTCCTCAGCACCACATCGGTGGATGCCAGCCCATGCACCGCTGCTATCGCAAAATTCGAAAAGGCCGTGCGCGAGTCCGCAAATAACCCGGAGGCGGGACCGACGGCGCCCCAATCAATTGCCGCGCAGCTTGAACACCAGCCGACACCCGGGTCGGTGAAGCGAGCCGAGGAACGCGCCGAAGCGGCATTCGAGGCGGCGTTGACGGGCGCCGAGAGACGCGATGCGCGAGGGGATCGCGCCGGATGCAGACGAGCCCTCGCCGACGCAAAGCTACGATTCGAATTCCAATGAGCAGCCCGGAAACTCCGATCGCAGTACCCGTTGATATCCGCAATACGCAATCAACATGCACGTTGACCGTCAGTCGTCCCATGCTGGCGGCGGCGTTGAATTGCTGTACCGGGCTTAAGGTGACGCAGTCGTCCGTGAAGAACTCGGTTTCAGGTCGATTTGAGCTGGGCGGTTAAGCCGAGCGCGATCAGGATACTGAGCAGCAATGGTCGCCCCGCTCATGCAGCGGCTGCACTTAAATTAGGAGGGCGAAATCCCGAAATTCTGCGCAAGATAAAGTCAAACAAGGCAAGAACAGCCTAGCCCAGCGGGGCCAACCTCCACTAACAGTTAGCCGTCCGCGTCCTGACCGTGCGATTTACCTCAACCTTTGTGTGCCACACTTGCAACGCGGGTCAACCCAGGGACGCGAAAGCGCGTTACAGGTCGTAACTGCCGCACTGACGCGTTGAATGACGCAACCCGCGCAATGTTTCGCGGGCCTCACAAGACGTTGTCGCGGTCGCGGCTGGCACCGGAGGCACAGCTGTGGCGCCAACCTTTCGCTTATCAGTAGGCTCGCACCTCGCGGCGATCGCGGTCGGCGCTGTTGCCGCGGCAGCATATCTGACTGTCTATTCAAACAGCGCGCAATCGATCGCAGACTACATCTCGGCAATCTGCGCGAAGTCTTTTGGATCCGCGCCTGCCGCGGAGGCTCCGTACCTCGCCGAGAATGTCAGCGCGATGACAAAGATGATGATCGACATGAGTATCAGGCCATCGGGCGATGTCGATACCGACTTTGTGGCGATGATGGTGCCGCACCATCAGGGTGCCATTGAGATGGCGAAGGCCGAACTCCGTTACGGACGCAATGAGCCACTCCGGCGCATGGCTCAGGAAATCATCGTCACCCAGCTGCAAGAGATCGCTGCGATGGGGCTGTCGCTGGGCCAACCACTGCCGCCGTCGGTACCGTCGCCTGATCAAATCCCGATCGCGGCAATGAGCGAGTCGAAAACCGAGTAACGCACAACATCTGTTAAAGGAGCAGTGACATGGGACGCAACTCAATTGTGGCCGTTCTGTCGCTCACGACAGCTCTTATGGGTGCCCGCTACGCCGTCGCCGGTCAGGCGCCGGCCGCCGCTTCCGATCCCGACATTCCCATCAGCCATCAAGACCGCGTCTACTCCGCCGAACAGTACTCGAACACGGTCTCCGTCACCGATCCGGTCGACAACAAGCTGCTCGGGGCGATCCATCTTGGCACTCCGCTGCCGGCCAATCTCAGTCCGCTCTATAAGGGCCAGCTGTTGGTGCACGGGATGGGGTTTTCGCCCGATCACCGCACCATTGCCGTTGTCGCCATCGGCTCGAATGCCGTGAACTTCATCGATACCGCGACCAATAGTGTAAAGCACGTAACTTATGTCGGGCGCTCTCCGCACGAAGCGTTCTTTACGAGGGATGGCAGGGAGGTTTGGGTCTCCGTCCGCGGCGAGAACTACGTCTCCGTATTGGACGGCACAACTTACACGGAGAAGACACGGATTACCGTTCCCAACGGTCCGGGCATGACGATCTTCTCCCCCGACGGCAAATACGGCTATGTCTGCTCCTCCTTTACACCAGAGACCGTAGTCATCACCGTTGCCGATCACAAAATCGTCGGCCGGGTTCCGCAAGCTAGCCCGTTCTGTCCCAACATCGCCGCAACGCCGGACAGCAAGCAGGTCTGGTTTACCCTGAAAGACACCGGCAAGACCCAAGTGTTCGATGGGCAACCGCCATTCGCGCTCTTGAAGACCCTCGACACCGGTCCGATCTCCAACCACGTCAATATCGTGCGCAATGCCAACGGCATGTTCGCCTACGTCACTATCGGCGGGCTCAACGAAGTTAAAGTGTTCCGCACTGACAATTTTGAGCAAGTCGCGACCATTCCGACGGGCAAGTTGCCGCACGGTATCTGGCCATCTGGGGACGGCAGGCGAGCCTATGTCGGCCTCGAGAACGAGGATAAGGTAGCCGCAATCGATACACTAAAGAACGAAGTGATCGCGACGAGTCCGGTCGGTCAAGCTCCGCAAGCCCTCGTGTACGTGCCCGACGCCGTACCCGCGGCGAGCGGCGCCGCCAACTCGGCAACCAGCAACTTGCAGCCGCTCGGCGTGGCTGGCCAATCGGCGCAGCTGTGGCTCGCGCCGCCGGGAGCAAAGAAAGAGCAGAAAGCGCCCACCAGCGTTTCGCTGTCGGATCAGGGCTTGGTGCAAGTATTGGAGGCCGCGGTCACCGGGCTCGAGCCAGGGAAGCCATATCTGCTTGCGGTTGCGACTGAGCCGTCGGGCACGGGCGCTTTAGAACCACTGCAGGGCTTCATGACCAACCCTGCGGGGGCAGCAATCGTCAATGCAATCGGGCCAATCCGTCAGGTGGTGCGCGGCGAGGACAAGATCCCGCGTCGCTACCTGGTGATCCTTCCCGGCACTCCCGATAACCACGGCGCTGCCGTGCAAGTCCAAAGGGAATGAAGGGATCCTGACGCGGCACGGTGACCTGATTTTGCTGCAGTGCAGCGCCGTCGCGGTCACTGCACGTTCGCGGCGCGCTGTCTTTCCTTCCAATAGGCGATGGTCCTCGACCGGAGAGACGGATGCCAGTCACTCCCTATTTCAGCCGAAGAGCGTTGATGCGCGCCACATTCGCCGCGGTCCTATTGCTCCTACCGTTCAGTTGCGCGGTGCTTGCTGCACCGGCTGTGCGTGAAGACACTATCGTCGGTTCACCGCCCGCGCTGGCGCCAGGGCAAGCGCCGCCGCTGCCGCAAGCGGGCCCATTGGCGGAGCCGCGCTCTTCAAATCAGGTCGGCTTTCCCGCGGTCTTGACCCAGTATGTCATCTCGCCGGCCACGCTTAGGCCTGCCAGAATTGCATTGGGTCAGAAGCTGTTCTTCGAGCCTCGGCTCTCGGGTAATGGCACGGTCGCCTGCGCCACCTGCCACGATCCGGCGCGCGCCTTCAGCGACGGCAGGCCCGTGTCGATCGGCATCCACGGCCGCGTCGGTCAACGCAACGCCCCAACCGTTCTGAATGCCCTCTATAACAAACATCAGTTTTGGGACGGTCGGGTCACTACGCTGGAGCAGCAGGCGGCACTGCCGATCACGAATCCTTTCGAGATGGGCTCGGCCAGCATCGGCGATGCGGTGTCCAGGATCGCTAGCGACAAGGACTATCAGACCCAATTCATGCAGGCCTTCGGCCGGGGCGTGAATGAGCAGGATATGTTGAGCGCTATTGCAGCCTACGAACGGACGCTGGCTTCATTCGATTCCCCCTTCGACCATTTCATCGCCGGGGACGCCAACGCCATCAGCGACTCGGCCAAACGCGGTTGGGAATTGTTCAATACTAAAGCCCGTTGCCACCTCTGCCATGCTTTGACGGACAATCAGCGGGATCCGACCCTCTTTATGGATAACGATTTTCACAACATTGGCATCGGAATCCTCCGGCATCATGTCGCCCCGTTGGCACAGCAGGCCGAGCGCGAGCTGGCGCAAGGACATCTGCCGGCTATCGACACCGCGGCGATCACGAGCGAAATGTCGGTCCTCGGGCGCTTCCTCGTTACGAGAAAGGAGAGTGATATCGCGTCGTTCAAGACGCCGGGCCTGCGAAATATTGTCGTGACCGGACCTTACTTCCACGACGGGTCGATGCAAACCCTGTGGGATGTCATGGACCATTACAACAAGGGTGATGGAATCACGGACCCCTGGCTCGACAAGGACATGCAGCCGTTGGCGCTGTCGGAGTCCGAGATCGACGACGTGGTGGCGTTGCTTGCCTCACTGACAAGCCCGCAATACAAGCAAATCGGTGACCAGGAGTATGCGCGGCAACTCGCTACATCCAAAGTGAACCGCCCACAGCGGGACACCGGACGGGCATTCGGCCCAAAGCCGAAGCAGCCACCGCCTCCTCCGCACTGATTGTTCGTTGAAATTGCCGGAACCCTGCGATCCAAGCTGGGAAACAACGCGCAAAGTTCGGGAGTTGGTCAGTGCGGGGCGCCAAACGTGCAGGCAGTAGGCAAGTCCTACCCGGTCGCTGGAACAGCCACCCGCGAACCCAGCGACATCAGCGTGGGGGATATCCCGTGCGGTGTCGGCAGCATGGTGGACGATTTTGCTGCTGAATGAGGTCGTGTTGCCCGCGTGGTCCTACGAGACCTCTGCTTCGGCAATGATCTGACGTACTTCTTCGTCGCTGAGTGGCGGGCCAAGGATGTCCATGCCGACATCGCCGGCGACAGCCCTCAACTCGGTCACGTCACTCGCAAGAAGGCGCCGCCGCTCGATATCCTGGAAGAAGCGTTCGAAACCGCTGGGGGTGAACGTCACCGTGAAGCGAATACCTTGGGGACCATAGGCCCGCCAGGTGTGCGGACTAAGCTTAGGCAAAAGAACCAAATCACCAGGTGCAAGAACGAAGGAAAGATCAGGCGTCCAAACGACTGCTTGGCCCTCGATCAATTCAAAAACCTCATCCTCTCGGTGATGAAGATGTCGAGGCGGCCCGAAGCTGGCCGGAGCGCGATAGTCAAGAATGGTGAGCTGCCCCCCGCTGTCGGCGGGGCCAATCCGGATGCGCGACTCCTCGCCCCAAGATGTCCGCGACACACTGCCCGACGATGCTGCTCTATCAATCGAGACAGGACCCGAAGTAATAGTCTTGGAAGGCACGCCTGTTCCTTTCTTCTGTTGATGAGGGATAGTCTGACGCCAGTGCGGGATCTTTAGCCCTTGGCTGAGCGGACCTGCTGCGTTTTGGCGATCGTGAGTGTCTCATCTCAGGTTCGTTGATCTTGGAACTCCGTCTTGCACCGCACGGCCGGGCCATACATCGTGGCACATCCCTTGATACTAACTTATCGAAACCATTCGTAATGGTGCAACCCCGCCCACAAATTGGTATCCGTGCGGCCTCCACGCACCGAGTCGCCCAGGTAAGCTCTGCCACTCCTGTCGAAATGACTGCCGCGCATCCCGCCACCGCCATCACGCGCAAGCGCATCGATAGCAACAGCAGCGGCTCCTACCGACATAACGGCCACAATCCTCGCCATTTTATGCAACACAGATTCCTTCATGGTAGCTCTCTTTTCTGTTGAGCGGGCCCCCAGGCTCTCCAGAAAATATTCGATCGACATGGAAAGTGCTTCCTCGATCTTGCGGTGGCTTGCTTTCCATTGCGCGATCGACACCGGACGTTTCGGCCGCGCACGTCGCATCCGCTCCTCGGCTCGACGCTTAGCTTGCGGTAGGGCCGTTCCAATGCAGCGCCGCGCTTCGAGCGATATTGGGGCCAGTCGCGGCGGTCGGGAACGCGTGCGGGAATCGAACAGCGCTTGCCGCTCTCAAACAGCAGTGCGTTCACCTTGATTGCGCTGATTTGCTCGGTCTTGCCGTCGTCGAGCGCTGCATATCGCACAGGGGCTTGGAAACGGCGCACGACGCATTAGCTGTTGGGCTGAGTGATCCGCATGGCTGGAGCGGATCAACTTACCGATTGGGCGCGAATCGCGTTGGAAGGAATATGTGCAATGCTACGCAAGACGATGATCGTTTTGGCGACGGCTGCTGCCCTCAGCGCTGGATTGACCGCTGAGCTGGATTGACCGCTGATGCGTTCGCGCGCGGCGGAGGTGGCGGCGGTGGGGACGCCGAGTCGAGACAAGGTCAAATTCCATGCTGACACGCGTTGAGATAGCGACGGCGGCAGTCCTTTTGGGTTGCGGCTCTGCTTATGCGTAAGCCCCCCTGAATGTGTCCCCCCTCCCGCCGCTTGGGATAACCTCGCCGCTTGGCATTCCCAATGCGCCGGTCGGGCACACCGGAATTCCCATAGGCGCGATCGAACTCGCGACCCCCGGCGTCAGTCCGACCACATTCGGCGCCTCGCCCTTGATCGGCGCAACATGCGCCGGCGCTTCACCGGCGCCCACGTCCGCCATCACGTCAAGTCCGATGACGGGCGCATCTGGCGGGATGGGAGCTTCTACCGCCGCGGGAACTCCGACGATAGGCGCGTATGCAGCGACGGGGAACTCCAACACGACATTGTCTGGCAGCGCGCTCTTTGACGGCGGCGGCATGACAGCCACCGCGCCGGGGCCGTGTGCGGCGTCCGCGACGGCATCTGTGCCGCTCGCTTCCTCGATGGGTCCCGGCTCGTCCGTCGGCCCGGTTGGCATTCCGCTAGGCTCGACCGAGATCGGAGGGGGAGGCCTCAGCCCTCCGTCCGTTGCTCTGAACCCGAATCTCTCGGCACCCGTGATGAGCTTGCTGCCGCCACTCAGCGGCATGACCCCGCCCTCGACTCCATCGATCTCGGCGGCGCCGAGCACGCCCACATGCCCGTACACCCAGACCGGCGTGCCTACGATCAACGGGACGCCGACCACGCTCGGGTCGCCTTTGACGGGCACACAACTGGGCAGGCAGGCAACGTGTGCCCCTCGGTGAAGCTGGTCGGAAAGCCGGGTGCCGGAAATCGGCACGCCTGGTTGGACTAACCGGCTGCCCGTGACCAATCTCGAACAGCGCGACGCGCAAACTGCCGTCAGCAGCTCATCGATGAAGAGACCCGCGAGCCGGTCTAATAAGCCAGTTTCAGAAGCGGAAGCGCAATCCAACTGTGGGATCGATGTTGTTGCGCTCAAGATAGCCGTTAGCCAATCCGCTATTCACTTTCGAGAACATCAGCCCGGCGTAGAGATCCCACTTCGGGGCAAACTGCCAATCGATAACGCCGGAGATCGCGTTAAAAGTACCGGCGCATTGCGAGTGCTCGCTGCCGGAGCACGGCAACGGCCCCGCGGTGCGGGTGCCGTAGTAAGAATTCTGGGTGTAATGGTAATAGGCGGCGATTACGTCCAACTTGTCGGTAACGGCGTATCTCACGCCGGTCCACATGATCTGGAGGATCTTGTTGCCGAGACCGTCGCGGCCGAAGGCCGTATTGGTGATGTCCGTGTTGTTGAACACGACGCAGCCCTCGCACAGAAAATTACCACCTATATCGGTAAAACCGGTCTGCCGATCGCTCGGGGCCATGTACGTAATTCGTTCGTAGCCCGCGTAAAGCTTGAGCCGTTGACTGGAGTATTTGGCCAGCAGCAACACCGTGTAGTTGTCTGAGATGGTGGCGGTGAGCGCCTGCGGCAGGAACGGCGGTATCGGCACCCCATTGGCATCGGTGCTTCCTGGCCCGAGCGCGAGCGACACTGCATCTCTGACATAGCTGTAAATTGCGTCGAACGAGAGCGCACCTTTGCTCGAGGTCGGGATGTCGGCACCGATTTGGAACTGATATGCACCATTGGAGGCGTTGTTCTGGGCGTAACCACCAAACTGCCACAGCGCCGCCGCCCGCAAGTGGCCGAGGCCGATCCGGTATTTCAGCGACGTCGAGTACCTGCAGTTTTCGGTATTCCCGCCGCCGCAGGTTTCCCCTTTGATGGGTGAGAAAGCGTAGGAACCGCTCAACGGATCGTAGTCGTAGGCAGCGTCCCGGCTGAGCGCATACTGCCGGAAAACGGTCAAGGTGCCATAAATCGGAGAACTGACGCCGACATAGCCTTGGCCATTGTACCACTGGCCCGCCCGGCTCGAATCCCTATCGGCGGTTTGCTGGTTGAGGGGGACGCCGGCATTCGCGGCAAGGGATCCCGGTCCGTTGGAGAGCCGCAAGGAATACGGGTCGAAGCCAGCGTCCACGGCAAAGACAGCAGAGAAGGTCCCGCCGATCGGCTCGGTTCCTTTGATTCCAATTGTTGAAGTGCTCAACGCGTTGGGCGCAAGGCTCCACTGCGACGACCTGTTTATTTTTTCTATCAGGTACGAGGCCCCGGGGGCGCTGCGTGAATCCAACGGGGCGCCGTGGCTCTGCCACCCACCGCCCGCGTCAACCGTGCCATAGATGGTGATCCCCTGCCAGCTCAGCTCACAGCTTGTGGCAATAAAATCCCAAAGCCCAGTGCACACCTTGGGGTTTGAAGCTGCGCTCGCTGACCAAGCTTCGATGGGGAAGATGTCGGCGGCCCACACATCGCCTCCGCCCGCCGCGCCAGCGGCTGCGAGGATCATCGCACCAACAATGCCGAGCCTTGTGATGTGAGCCCCCTGTGCGGCCCGCTCGCACCTTCAGCTTACTTTTTTCGCCAGGCAAATCCGACCAGAGCAAGGAATCCAGCAAATTCCGTGTTGATACAGTCCACATTTGTCCGGGTTCGTTGCCCAACGGCAACAACCTTGATTGAAATGAAGCAACTCTGCGGGGTCGCGAATGATTTACTGGCACATCGCGCCATTCGCGGCGGCAAATCAAGAACGGCAGCGCGGTAGTCCCAGATGGCACGATCCAGTCGTCACCCAATGCGAAGGCATGTCCGGAGCTGGCACATCGCGTCATTTCGCGGCAATGCACCACTTCGGTCGCTTTCGGAGCGAAGCGGACATTGAGCCGGATTTATGAGTACACGGCCTAGCACTACTTTGGCAGATTTATTCACGCCGCTGGCCGCTGCAAATCCATTTTCGGCAATGCGGGCATCGCTGCGGCGATAGTCGAGCGATGAGTTCGAGGATGGCGTAGCGCACGGCTGGCAAAGTTGGCTGAGGCGGTGGCCCGTTGATTCTTTTTTTCCCGCCTTGCTGCTGCGAGGCGGCGATGCTGGAGGAAGGCGTAAGCGATCATCGTCATGAGCGCATGACGGTGAAGGCCTTGCCAGGATCGTCCCTCGAAGTGATCGAGACCGAGTTCTTCTTTCAGCTGCTGGTGAGCCTGCTCGCAAATCCATCGCGCCTTGATGGTGGCCGCCAAGGTGCACAGGTCCATCTTTGCCGGCAGGTTGGCGAGATAGTGTTTCTTCTCTCCCGACATCCTGTGTTCGCCGATGAGCCAGGCCTCCTCGCCTGGCAGATGTTGCTGGCCCTTGTCCCGAATTCGCTGTGGTGGTCCATCCGCTATGCGCACACGGACGGCGGCGAAACGAGCCTTGAGCTTTCCCTTCGTGCCAGTGCGCCAACTGATGTTCTGCCATGTGGCGTCGGCCAGCATGTCTTCGGCCGCCATCGATAGAATGTCAGGAACGTGCCGCTTACGGGGACGGCCGCGCCCAGCAACCGGCCAGATCATCTGCACATCGGCAGGGTACACTTTGAGGTGGCGCGGAATACCGACCGCCCAGGCAAGTTTGCGAGCGCTGAGCCCCTGCCGGAACGGCGCGCTCAGCCCATAACCGGCATCAGCCAACACGCAGGCAAAGCGCACACCGGCTGCGATGACACGATCGATTTCCGCTAGGGCCATCTCCGGCTTCGTTCGTGCCGTTCGATATTCGGTCGGAACACCTGCTCGCTCCA
>WNFG01012319.1_pt1 | contig 12468 bp, 9 predicted proteins | sample 5400431 | NCBI WGS metagenome assembly WNFG01 (sample SAMN13153346, study PRJNA577476) | soil metagenome | isolation source: 120 cm saprolite under Douglas fir tree site 2 hole 3 replicate 2 | place: USA:California | collected 2015-04-18
AGCCGTCGAAACTCTCAGCGCGTGGAGATTCGGCTGCCTTGTAGCCAGCGAAAACGACGAGCGTGAGCATGGCAAATAAGGCCCGAGCGATCATGTATCTGTTCCTCCCGCTTGCCGAATCCAAGCTTCCGCGCGCAGAACTACTAGGCACCAAACTTGCCAAACTCAATGAATGATCGAGAGTCCGCTAACCGATTGACTGGTAATGACTACCGTCTTCGTCGGCCTTGGCCTTGGAAACACCAAGGACAAGCCTCTGTCCACCCGCAGTCAACGTGGCGTTCCCTTGACACATAAGTCGAGCCGATCGCATCTTTCGCCGGTCTGCAGAGATTTTTCCCATCGGTCACAATGCGTGGCCGCCGCCTAAAGCACGCCCGCGGTCCGCGGCAAAAAATCCTGTCTCTATCCTTCTCCTGAACCATCCAATCCGCTGAACGTACGCAAACCAGGACGGGTTGATACCGCAAGGACCAAACACCACAAGAACGTCAACGAGGCTGGCTTGATTGCTCTCAACGAATTTCAACACACTCCCAGATCAAGACGCTGCTGTGGCTCGCTTCGAAATTAACCTCTCTGGCTCTCGACTTTTGGCGGGATCTGCAACCGCACTTTGCTTTGTGGGCGTATTATTGTGGGCTGTTTTGAAGCTCTGGCTCTTCAGCAATGGGTCCTATTGATCTTACGAGTTTCCTTGTCTTTCTCTACACTAGCCAGGTAGCGGTCAGAAAGGACTGCGACGGTTTCAAGCTCGTTGCGGTACAACAGTGGTCGATAATGAGATGGCGTTTCGAAGCCTGGGATAGAATGCAAACTCGCGCGTTGAGATCTCAGACCGCAATAAAGTATTTGTAATCAAGGAGCATTGGATGAGATGCCGACGCAAAACAATGCTGAAGACCATTCAGGCATGAAGCTGCTTGCCGCTCAACGGGCTTTGAAACTAATCGAGCCTAGAATGACAGTTGGCTTAGGTTCAGGATCGACGGCGACGCTTTGGATACGACTCCTGGGCGAACAAGTGCGCGACCACGGCTTGAACATCCGCGCGATAGCCAGTTCAGAGGATAGCAAGCGGCTGGGACGGAGTTTTGGAATACACTTTGTCACATTTGAGAAGTGTTTGAGCCTTGACGTCACAGTCGACGGCGCTGACGAAATCGCACCAGGACTTGCGCTCATCAAGGGTGGGGGGCGGAAAACTCCTGCGCGAGAAAATTGTCGCCAGCGCATCGAAGCGGTTCGTGATAATTGCGGACGAATCCAAACAAGTCGAGAAGCTTGGTCGGTTTCCCTTGCCTGTCGAAGTGATTCCGATGGCTGCTCCACTCGTCAGCGACTCCCTTCAAAAGCTAGGGTTTACACCAAGCATTCGCGTGAATCAGGATGGGACCCGCTATATCACAGACGAAGGAAATCTAATTCTTGACTGCCACGGCCTTCTTATGGAGAACCCGGAGGAGATTGCCGCGAAAATCGACTCCATCGTTGGGGTAGTAGAGCATGGTCTGTTTCTGAAGATGGCTGACCTCGCTCTGATCGCTGGCCAGCATGGGGTAATCGAGCGTTCGAGCTAGGTCGGAGGGTATTCGCACATATCTTTGAGTATTTTGTATCGAGTTGCGCGTCGACCTGCCTGCACAAGCGCTGGAGAACGCATTTCAAGGGGAAGCCAATTCTAGACTTATACCTTATTAAGGTAGCGACGACAGTCTCTGCAAAGCGTGGATTCTCAGTTCGGACCGTTACCCTGCCAAGTAGAGTTCAACGTTGCAACGGTTTCCAAGACCCCAGCGGCACTGTACGGTTTCCGACAGATCCGCAACGGTTCCCTAGACCGTTGTAGGAACATCGAAGCTTTCGATTCCGAACGGAAGGCTTGGTTTTTATCAAGAGGCGGAAACCGATCGGAACACTTTCGCTGTTATTTCGCTATGGGGAAAATTCGGGGGACTCCATACATGCGCAGCCACATTTCCGTACATCGTGCCACTACCAAATATTTTTCTAACTCGTTTGTTTTCAAAACTGAGATTGAAAAGGAAGGACTTCCAGGAGATATTACGCCTGCCTTGGGCGCAGGAGGCCCCCGGTTCAAATCCGGGCGCCCCGACCACTAGCTCAATGCCCTAGGCGTTTTGGGCTTGTCGAAAACCGGTCAAGACGGTCTCCCGTTAGCTGGCGTCTGGTCGTAGGCGCCTATGGCTTGATCCGTATTGTCCTTGGGACACCACGGAGATGCGCGATTCCCTGCCTAAAGGAAGGACACCATGAACACACTGGCTACACCGCAAATCGCAACCACCACCTGGAACCTCGACCCGGTCCATTCCGTCGCCGAGTTCAAGGTCAAGCACATGATGATCTCCAATGTGAAGGGGCAGTTCGCCAACCTCACGGGGGTATTGACTCTGGACGAAGCCAATCACTCGAACTCCCGCGTCGAGGCTTCCATCGAAGCGGCCTCCATCAACACGCGCGACAACCAGCGCGACAACCATCTGAAAAGCCCGGACTTCCTTGACGTGGAGAAGTTTCCCACGCTTGCCTTCAAGTCCACACCCATCGCACGTACTAGCATCGGAGAGCTGGCCGTTACGGGCGGCCTGACCATTCGTGGCGTCACCCGTAACGTCGTGTTCACCGCCGAAGGGTCCGACCCCGCCCGCTAAGGATCCTTGGGGCAATACGCGCCTTGGGCTCTTGGCGACCACAAAGATCAACCGCAAAGACTTCGGCCTGACGTGGAACGCCACGCTGGAGACCGGCAGCATTCTCGTCGGTGACGAGGTGACCATCACCCTCGACGTCCAGTTCGTGAAGGCCTGAATCGTTAACCACCCGGCAAGCATCCAAAGCGCTGTATAGCGCGGAAAGGGGTAAAGTTATGTCACTTCGCCCAATTAAGCAGATTATTCAAACCAAGCCCACTCTGGAGGGCGCTGGCGTAAAACTGCAGCGGGCCTTCGGCTTCGGCAAGACGAAGGAATTCGATCCGTTTCTCCTGCTGGACGATTTCCGCAATGACAATCCGGAGGATTACCTTGCCGGATTTCCATGGCACCCTCACCGGGGGATTGAAACGATCACCTACGTGCTGGCCGGTTCAGTCGAGCACGGCGACAGCCTCGGCAACAAGGGCAAGATGACCGCTGGCGACGTGCAATGGATGACCGCCGGCAGCGGCATCCTGCACCAGGAGATGCCCAAGGGCGACAGCCATGGCCGGATGCACGGTTTCCAACTGTGGGCCAACCTGCCTTCGTCGCTGAAGATGACTGACCCGCGGTATCAGGACATTCCCTCGAGCGCGATTCCGGAGATCGCCGACGATGACGGCACCCGAGTGCGCATCATCTGCGGCGAATTCTGGGGCAAGAAGGGACCAGTCGAGGGCGTAGCCGCTGATCCGCAATACCTCGACATTTCCGTTCCGCCCGGCCAGCGCAAGCGGCTCAAAGTCGAGACTACGCGCAACGCCTTTGCCTACGTGTTCGCAGGCTCTGGCGCGTTCCGCGACGCCTCCGATCCTCGCGCGGTTCTCACGGAACAAGTCGCGAAACCCGATGCGCCGCCCGTCTACGACGTCAGTAACCACTCGTTGGTGCTGTTCGACCGCGGCGATGAGCTGACGGTGCAGGCCGGGCCAGAGGGCATTCGGTTTCTGCTAGTGTCCGGAAAGCCGATCGAGGAACCAGTGGCCTGGTATGGCCCCATAGTGATGAACACCCAGGAACAGTTGCGCCAAGCCGTGGCCGAGCTAAACGACGGTACGTTCATCAAGCACCGCTGACGCGAGTACAACCGCAACAGACCACCCAATGTGTGCTGACCTGTTACGCATGCGGAAACAACTTACAAAAGGTCAGCCACGTCGGGTCTGGGCGCTCACGCAGCGAGCCGCGGTTTCGTACGAATTTCATCCGCAACATCGCGCCAAAAGCAGGCGCAGTAACAACCGTCCCCGCCCTGTCCTAACCAGTTTCCACCAGAGCATTGTGAGGCCTGGCGAGCAGCGCCGCGATTAGGCCGAACGCGGCCGCGAATGACAACCAAAGCCCGGGAACAGCGTCGTTCCCCGTGAAGTGAATAAGATACGTGTTGATTGCAGGCGTAAATCCGCCAAAGACAGCGGTGGCAAGGCTGTACGCCAGCGCGAATCCCGTGGTTCGTACGTCGACCGGCATAATCTCCGTCAGAAAGACAACCATGGCCCCGTTGTAGCTCCCATACAGGAAAGACAGCCACAGTTCGACCGTCAGCAATTTCGAGAAAGTTGGATCGCGAACCAGCCACAACATGGCCGGATAGGCGGTCAATAGCATGAGTATCGTGCACGCGAAGAGCAACGGCCGGCGCCCGATCCTGTCGGATAACGCGCCCATAACCGGCAGCCAGAAAAGATTGGAAGCTCCCACACACAAAGTGACGATCAGGCTGTCCACACTCGCCAGGTGAAGAACTGCGTTGCCGAAAGTGGGCGTATAAGCGGTAATCATGTAGAAAGAGACCGTGGTCATGGTGACCATCATCATTCCGATGACCACGATTCCCCAGTTGGCGGTCAGCGAGCGGAGAATTTCCGAAGTGTTCGGCCTGCGCTTTCGCGCAACGAACTCATCCGTCTCCTGGAGCGACCGCCTGAGCCTGAAGAGAAATGGAACAATCACGCAACCAAGCAGCAGTGGCACGCGCCATCCCCACAGCGCCATCTTTTCGGGCGGAAGCACCGAGCTAAGCACTACTCCAATCAGTGCCGCGAACATAACCGCCACTTGCTGGCTCCCCGACTGCCAGCTGACGTAGAAGCCTTTGTGACCCGGCGTGGCGATCTCCGACAAATACACCGAAACGCCGCCTAGCTCCATTCCCGCCGAAAAACCCTGAAGCAGCCGACCCACCAGCACCAGCAACGGAGCCAGCAGGCCGATCGTCGCGTACCCCGGCATGCAAGCAATGGAAAAAATCCCCACGGACATCAATCCCAGCGTCAGCAGAAGGCCCGCGCGGCGTCCGTGGCGATCGGTGTAGGCCCCCAGCACAATGGCGCCGAGCGGCCGCATCAAAAACCCCGCCCCAAAAGTCATCAGCGACAACATCAACGACAAGAATGGATTGCCGCTCGGAAAAAACGCTTTGCCGATCGCCGTCGCATAATAGCCAAACACCATGAAGTCGTACATCTCCAGAAAATTCCCGCTGGAGACGCGGACAACGGACCACACTTTTGAATTCCGTTCTGCAGAAAGGCTCATAGGATCCAATTGTTTACAGTCATAGCCGCCAGCGCAGCGCACGAGACGACCGTCATTCGCATTGAGATTCTCGAAGCACTTCTTTGGTCATGTTGCGCGCGGTACGGCAAACTGCTTGCTCATCCGGCGAACTCGGGCGATGACCGTGATGCCCGCATCAGATTTTAGACTCTCTACGATGATTCGACGGCATACCCAGGATGTCATTGAGGCGGAGGATCACCGGGTGGCCAGCTCTCCTCCGCCTCTTCTGCCTTCGATGGTTTACCAGACCAACTTCAATCCAAGCTGAATCTGCCTCGAGGGGGTCAATCCAACAGTCGAACCGATCACGCCAGCGTTAGGCGTGAGGATGGAGTTGTTCGCGTCGTTCAAGAAATTCGGCGCTGCGAAGTTGGGATGATTTAGAATGTTGAAAAATTCCGCGCGAAATTGTGCCTTGATGCGCTCCGTGATTCGCACGTTCTTAAAGGCGGAGAAGTCCACCGTTGTAAATCCTGGTCCGTAGAACCGGTTGCGCCCCGAATTGCCGACCAGAACGCCTCCCGCAACTGCGGGCGCCGGCGTGAAGCAAGCCAGGTTGAAGGCCAGCAGCTGCCCCTTCGAATTTTTCGTGACACCCGGAGTCGCATTGCAGCCGGAGACCAGGTTTGCAAAATCCATGGAAAAATCGCCGTTGAACCCCGTGTTGAGAGGATCGCCGCCTCCCCCAAACGTTACGGTAAAGGGCGAACCGCTAGTGGCCGTCACGATGCTGCCAAGTTCCCATCCACCTGCCAGGTATCCCATCGTGCCGGACTTTGGCCCGGGAACATCCCAGATAAACGTGCCCACCAACGTCTGCCGGATGTCGAAGTCGCACGCCCCGATCCGATAGGCGTGGTTCAGCAGCAGCGGCACGGCGATCGAATTGACGTAAGTATCTCCCGTCACCGGCGCCGAGCTTGTGTCTTTGCAATTGCCATACGTATAAGAAAGCTGGCCTTGCAAGCCGCGCTTCATCGTCTTCTTGATTTGCGCTTGAAACCCTTGATAGGTCGATTCGCCGTCGAACAACACTGGACGAATTCCGGCCCCGCCAGGCGATCCCGGAACTGCTCCTCCGTTCCCCCCGCCCCAGTTGGGATCAAGCTGATAAGTATTTGAGGGAATGAGCAGTCCAGCGGTGGTCATCACTGGCGGAACGAGGTTGATATCGTCTGCGGCCACTGACAAATGCACTGACCGCGAACCGACGTACGCCACGAGGGCCGTCCAGCTCGGAGCGATCTCCCGCTGAATATTCACATTCCAGTTCGCCACGTACGCGCGCTTCGGGTTCTGTTGCACGTAGCGGTTCCGGATGCTGTTTGCGCTGAAGCTGATGTTGGGATCGATCCCGTTTCCAAGTGTTCCGCCCGGGTCCGCTCCAATAATCTGGAACGGCGCCGTCGCTGCCGTATTCAGGCCAAATTCGTACGGCAGCGGCAGCACATCGAATAGCCCGGCTCCAGCCCGCACTGCCGTTTTGCCGTCCTTAAAGGGGTCCCAGCTCAATCCGACGCGAGGCTCGAAATTCTTGGTCGTCGGATTGTTTGCAATGAAGCTGTTCACGTGCACCGGTCCGCAGGGACTGCTCGAACTGGGTCCAACTCCAGGCGTTGCGCAATTCGTGATCGTGGTAATTTCTTGAATCCTGTTGTTCGCATCCTTCGGCAGCGTGGTTAGTTCATAGCGCAAGCCGACATTGATCGTGAGATTCGGTCGGAACCGCCAATCATCTTGAATGTAACCCGCAAAGAGGCTCTCTCGTATCGCTACTTCATTGGAGCCACCCGGTGCCAGCGCGTTCAATCTGTCCGGCGCGTTCGTCAGCAACAGGCACAATCCTCCATCCGTAAAGGTGGAGCATGAACCCGCCGAAGGCTGTCCGTAATTGTTAAACCTCCCGTTGGGACTCAGCTTTTCCGTGATGTTATAGAGCATGCGCTCAAAGGCAAAGCCCACTTTGATGGAATGCGTCCCACGCGTGAGAAAAGCGTCATCGTAAAATTGTCCGGATGTCCACCGGTGCAGGAACCGGTTTAAACCGCCCAGCCCGATGGCCGTCGTGACCACTCCTGGGACTCCAATCTGTGGCGGCCCGATGGCGCCGGGAGCAACCGCAAGCATTGTGTTCGTTGCAACCGCGTCGCCGGACACGGGACTGTTGATGTCGCCCCTCACTCGGCTCACCCCGGCACGAAACGTATTAACCAAGGCTGGGCTGAAGATATGCGTTTCTTCCGCGCTAGCCATTTGCCTCCGTGAAAACACCTGGTGAATCGCGTTTTTCAGCGGGTCCGGTTGCGACTGTGGACCGGAATCCCAGAAGTAGCTCGTTGCCAGGCTGTCTTTCTCGGAAATCTTTTGATCGACTCTTCCCGTAAAATAGTTTTCGTTAGCAATGCTCGGCAAGGCCACATTGAATGCCACCGAGTCCGCATTGGTAGCCGTTTGGCAGGTAGACGGGCAAGGCCATAGCGCAAGATACGGCGTCACTTTCGGGTCCACGGTCACAGCCGTCAATGACGCGCAAGGATTCCCTCCGCTCCTCACACAAAGCATTCCGCCGCGCGCCTCTTGAGTAGGAACCTGGATGAGCTGAGAACCCGGTCTATTCTGACGTACTCCCTCGTACGTTCCGTAGACAAACGTCCTGTCCTTGACGATCGCTGTTCCGCCAGACCCTCCGAACTGGATGCGCCGGAATGGCGGGATGGGGCCCGCAGGGTCGAATTTATTCTTGGCATCAAATATCTTGTCGCGGTCGAAAAAGAAAGCCGTTCCGTGCAACTCGTCCGTGCCGCTCTTCGTGATAGCGTTAATGACCGCGCCGGACGTTCGTCCATATTCCGCCGTGTAATCACTCGTGAGCACGGAAAACTCCTGGATCCCATCCACGCCCAGGTTGGTTCCCGACGCCCCTCCCGGCGAACCATTCGAATAATCGTTGATTGCAATTCCGTTGACGCGATACGTGTTCTCGTTGGCGCGGTGACCACCGTCGCTCAACTGATTCCCGAAGCCGCGATTGCCTTTGTTGGCGCTGAATCCGGTTCCTACTTGGTTGGGTATGGACGATACGCCAGGTTCCAGTGCCGCAAGCGAAGTCCAATCGCGCCCGTTCAGCGGCAGTTCGCGCACCGTCGTCGAATCAACTGTCGCACTGATGGTAGAGGAGGCTGTCTGCACTTCCGGCGGCGCCGCGCTCACCTCCACCGTCTGAGTGAGCTGCCCCACTTTCAGGCTCAAATTCAAAGCCTGCTGCGCCCCAACCGTCAGACTGATTTCTTTTTGCACCAGCGTCTGAAATCCCTGCGCCGTAACTCGCACTTCATAAGTTCCCGGAAGCAAGTTCGGCGCCGAGTAGAAACCATCTCCGTTCGAACTGACCTCTCGCACAACCCCTGTGGCCACATTCTTGATGCTTACCGTGGCGCCCGGCACCGCGCCGCCATGTTCGTCGGTGACTAGACCTGACAGCGCCGCTCCCACCGCCTGCGTGCGTGCCGCTCCGGCAAACCCGCCGCTCGCCACCAACAGCGCAAGCACGATCGCGCCGATTCTCAACCCCACGCCGTTCTCTCTTCCAGCAATCCTCATCTCATCCTCCCGATTTGCCAGGCCGAGGTTCCGCACACGAAAACATCCACTTTCGTGGCAAGCACCATTTGCTCAAACCCTCGACGATTTGTTCGGGCCTCTGATTCATCCGCTCGAAGCGGACGCCCCCAGCATGAGCCGCACTCTGCCGCCCCAGCCCCTAGCATTGCAAGTCCAATTGCATCACATCGAAAACACTTATTCATCACACGCTCTCTTCAAGAAAATAAACCACTTAGAAGCGTTGATAACAATCCCGCTTCTTTGACGACCCCCGCGGGCCGGGGCTATACTCACCTACATCTCCACGGATGGCGACATGAACCAGTCCACGCTGCCGGTCAACTCGGTGCGCTTCGGCGTTTTTGAGTTCGACTTCCGCTCCCGGGAGCTGCGCAAGCATGGCATTCGCATCAAGCTCCAGGAACAGCCGTGTCAAATCCTCGCCTTCTTACTGGAACGCCGCGGAGAAATGGTCACTCGCGATGAACTACAGCGCCACCTTTGGCCCAGTGACACCTTCGTGGACTTCGATCACAGCTTGAACACCGCGGTCATGCGGCTGCGCGAGGCACTAAACGATTCCTCTGAAAACCCGCGCTTCATAGAGACTCCTCCCTTCGAAGAAACACCAGCCTCCGTAACCGAAACAACTTCGCTGCAAGCCCGGGAAGTCGGCGCCTCCCGGAACTCGCTTGCGCATGAAAGCTTGACGCTCCCCCTTCCTTCACAAGTACTTCCGGGTGCGTCTGCCAGGATGGCTGGCCGCGGCCTGCGGCCTACAATAGCGTTGGCCACGGTGCTCCTGCTCATGCTTGCCGTCGCCGCTGGATTAGGGCTCCGCTATTTGCGCAAGCCCTCGCCTGTTGCCGCGCCGGGCAAACAGATCACCTCTATCGTTGTCCTGCCCCTCGAGAATCTCTCCGCCGACAAAGACCAGGCCTACTTCGCCGATGGCATGACCGACGAGTTGATCGCCAATCTCGCCAAAATCCGTTCCTTGAGGGTCATTTCGCGCACCTCCGCCATGGGCTACAAAGGCACGCACAAAACCCTCTCTGAGATTGCGCGGGACTTGAACGTCGACGCCGTTGTCGAAGGCACCGTCCTCCGCTCGGGAGACCGCGTGCGCATCACCGCCGAGTTAGTCCAAGTGGCCACCGACCGTCATCTCTGGGCGGATACCTACGAAAGTCCCTTCGGAGATGTCCTGAGCTTGCAGAGTCGGGTAGCGAGTGCCATCGTCAATGAGATCCGCATTAATTTGACGCCAGAAGAGCAGCAACGCCTGGCCAGCGCGCGCCCGATCAGCGCGGAGAGTTACGAAGACTATCTCAAGGGAAGATTTTACTGGAACAAGAGGTCGGAGGAAGGACTCACCAGGGCCATTGAATACTTTCAACTCGCCACGCAAAAGGACCCGCGCTCCGCGCTGGCATTTGCTGGCCTGGCTGATTGTTACAGCATCATCGGCTCAGCGATCGTCGGAAGCGTGCCCTCTCAGGAAGTAGCCCCTAAGGCCAGAGTCGCCGCACTCAAAGCGCTGGAACTGGATAAATCTCTCGCCGAAGCCCAAACCTCTCTGGCCACCGTTCAATTCAACTATGACTGGAACTGGCCAGCCGCAGGCAACGGCTTTCAACGTTCCATCGAACTCAACCCCAGCTATGCCACCGCCTACCAGCGCTATTCACTCTATCTCATGGCCATGGGTCGCACCGGCGAGAGTCTCGCCCAGATGAATCGCGCGCGCGAACTTGATCCGCTCTCCATCAGCATGAATTTTAGCCTCGGCTGGCGCCTCTATATGGCGCGTCAATACGACCAGGCCATCAGCCAACTCCGCAACACCCTGGAAATGGATCCCGATTTTGCCCTTCCCCGCATGGTCCTCGGACAAGCCTATGAGCAGAAGGGCATGGCTCCGCAGGCCATCGCGGAACTTCAGAAGGCCGTCGCCAATTCGCATGACAGCCCGCCAATGCTCGGCTCGCTTGGCCACGCCTTCGCCCTTGCAGGCAATAAGGCGGAGGCGGAAAAGATTCTCGCCCTGATGCTGGAGCAATCGAAAAAGCGCTACGTCTCGCCTTTTTACGTAGCGATTGTGTACGCCGGTCTGCATGAAAATGAGAAGGCCATGGACTGGCTCGAGAAGGCCTATGCGGATCGCTCCAATGCCATCATCTTCCTCAAAGTCGACCCGGATTTTGACGGCCTGCGCTCTAACCCTCGCTTTCAAGCCTTGCTCCGTCGGCTCGCTCTCCAGGAGTAGAAGAGTGCCGCGCGTAATTCCCGAAGAATTCACCCGTGCATGACCCAATAGAAGTCAAAACCATCCAAAGAAAAGCACCCATGAATCTGTTTTGTTTATGCTAGAATCCCGCCGTTGAGCCACAACCAAAGAGGGACATTCCAGGGCCACGGCCAGGGGAATAGCGCAACTCGACCATAGACCAGTTTTCTCCAACGCCGTGACACGATGGCCCATCCCTGCGCCATCAACTAGAAACGTCTCTCACCAGAAAGGGGGCTCTCTAAAATGCATCGGTTCCCTATTCCCTCTAAGGAAATTACCCAGGTAGGCTACCAGGAAGATTCGGAGACGCTCGAGATCCAGTTCGTCAAAGGCGGGGTCTATCAGTTTTTCAATGTGCCTTTGACGGTGTTCGATGAATTCATGAGCGCTCCCTCCAAAGAGGGATACTACCACTCGAAAATTGGCGAGCGCTTCCCCTGTTCTCGCGTTTCGTGATGTCGATTTGGTTCGGCTAGGCGGCTTCCGGGAAGCATCGTCCTCACGGTCTTTCCCGGGCCCCCTAGAGGCTGGCTCAACTCAGTTCCCGCCGCAGCAATCGGTCCTGCGCCGCGCCGGTCGAAGTCTACTTTGTCCGTTCCCCGGGAAGCGCCCGCACCTCTCACGCATCCGTAATTAATGTTACGAAGAAGCTCGGGTATTTCAGCTATAAGAGCAACGCGTTCAGAAGCTTACATTCACGACATCGTCCCGACGCCTATTCCCCGCAACTTTTCCTTGACTTTCCCTTAATTTGTGTTACACTTGCACATGTAGATTACTGCGCGTGGAGTGCGGGAGCTCGCTCCCGCTTTTCTTCCTGAGGGGGTCGAGCTTCCGCTCCAGCAAGCCCCCATCAACCAGAACACGCCCCCTTTAAAATCAATCACTTACGAATTGCAAATTTTGCAAGTCCTTTGTTTTGATATTCATACAAATTGCCGGGGGATGTAGGGGGGTGGCACTCCTTTCCTGCACGCCACAAGACTCGCCTCGCTCTGCTTTCGATGCCAGGGACTAGGCCAAATCTTCAATATGCACAGCGAGAAGCGGCCAACTCAGCAGTTCTCTAGATCGCGCTTCCTTCCATAGCGAAACGCCAGCGCCACCCCAAGGGTCATAAACCCGGCTGGCGGGAGAACCAGCACCAGAACCCCTTTGCTGATCGCCCTCTGGCCCTCCTTGGAAGTCGCCGCGGCGGAACTCCGGCACATGGCGCAGCCCTGGCTGAACGCCGGTGCGGCCCACAAGAAGAACACTAAGACGAGAAGCGCGCAACGAACTTTCATTTCA
>WNFG01012665.1_pt1 | contig 12467 bp, 9 predicted proteins | sample 5400431 | NCBI WGS metagenome assembly WNFG01 (sample SAMN13153346, study PRJNA577476) | soil metagenome | isolation source: 120 cm saprolite under Douglas fir tree site 2 hole 3 replicate 2 | place: USA:California | collected 2015-04-18
GTCACGACGGACGGCGTGGTGAACACGGGGGCGAGCGGCGTGAGATCGCCGAGCGCCAGGGGATCGACGAGCCAGACGTCGCGGGACGACACGGCCAGCTGGATGAGCGACAGACGCTCCGGGTAGTGGTGCAGGCTGTCGCCTTCCGTGTCGAGCGCGATCTCGCCCGGCGCTCGAAGGCGCTGTGAGATCTCGGCGAGGTCGGCATCGGTCTCGACCCAGCGTGAAGCGATCGTGTCGATCGGCCCGAGTCCGCTCAGTCCTGAAGAGCTCCCCTCAGCGGAGGCCCCGCTTCGGCTCGCACTACCCATCGAGCATTGGCCCGAGCACGGTCCGAAGGTGCTCGGCACTGGCCGGAGCGCGCAGCGACGCGCGGACGCCGAGGGCTTCGGCCCTCATGAGGGTATCCGGGCCCATCGCGGGCGTCAACGCGACTGTCCGCGCTGCGAGACACGCCGTCTCGCGGCAGAGGCGCTCGGCGATCGGCAGCGTGGCCAGGACCACGTTGGCGCCTTCTCGCTCGACGGCCGCGGGCTCCGTGTCGGTTCGCGTCGCGATGACGCGCGCGCGCGGGAAGAGGCGACGCAGAGTTTCCGTGAGAGCGTCCCGCGTCGCCGTGTCGTCCTCGAGGACGAGGATCACCGGCATCGGCCCCAGTGTACCCGACCGGAATGCTCACCGCGCCGTGGTAGGATGCCCGAGCGACTTGCGGAGGGTCTCGATGGCGAAAGAAATCTCGATCGTCCACCACGCCGACCGGCGCACCGACGTGGTGATGCCCTACGCGCCGGGCATCGTCGTGAGTCGCGGGAGACTCGTGTTTCTCTCGGGCGTCACCGCGGCGGCCGTCTATCACAGCCACCCGCATCGCGAGGAAGAGTTCGACCTGCCCTCGACGATGCGTGAGCAGGCGGTCCTCGCGATGGAGAACCTCAAGAAGACGCTCGCGGCGGTCGGTTGTACGCTCGCCGACCTGGTCTCGGCGACGCGCTTCCTGACCGACGTCGCCGAGCAGGACGATCTCAACCGTGTCTGGGCCGCGTACCTCGGCGGTCACCTGCCGACGACGACCACGGTCGAGGTGTCCCGCCTCGCCACCCATCCGCGCTGCAAGCTCGAGATCAGCGCGATCGCCGTCGCCGACGAGGGAAACGACTGATGGCGACGCTCGGCTTCGTCGGGCTCGGCACGATGGGAGGCCGCATGGCGAAGCGGCTGCTCGACGCGGGCCGTCGCGTCGTCGGCTACAACCGGACACCCGAGAAGGCACGGGTGCTGGTCGCCGCTGGCCTCACGCTCGAGAACTCGCCGCGCGCCGTCGCCGAGGCCTCGGACGCCGTCTTCAGCATGGTGACCGACAGCGCCGCGCTCCGCGCGATCGCCCTCGGCCCCGACGGCGTGATCGCAGGGCTCCGACGCGGCGCGGTCTGGGCCGAGATGAGCACGGTCGGGCCTGACGTCACGCGAGAGCTCGGCCGGGCGGTCGCCGCGCGGGGCGCCACGCTGATCGACGCGCCCGTCTCCGGCAGTCCCGTCACGCTGGAGGCGGGCCAGCTCTCGTTCATGGTCGGCGGCGATCCGGCGGGGCTCGAAAAAGTGCGCGAACATCTCACGGCGATCGGGCCGACGATCACTCACGTGGGCGAGCTGGGGCTCGCGGTGACGATGAAGATCGCGACCAACCTGAATCTCGCCGTTCAGATGCTCGCGTTCAGCGAGGCGGTGGCACTCGCCGAGAAGTCCGGCATCGAGCGCGAGCGCGCCGTCGAGGTGCTGCTCAAGTCGGTCATCGCCTCGCCGATGCTCAAGTACCGCGGACCGTTCGTCCTGGGCATGCCGGCGGAGGCCTTGTTCAACGTGGACATGATCCAGAAGGACCTGGGCCTGGCGCTCGACACCGGACGCGCGCTCGGCGTTCCGCTTCCAACCGTCGCGCTCACCGACGAGCTCCTCACCGCGGCCCGAGGGCTCGACCTCGCCGACTACGACTTCGCGGTCGTCTTCGACGTGATCGCGCGCTTGAGCGGCCTGCGCCCCAGCGTCAAGAAGCCGCGGTGACCGCAGACGGGACAACGCAGCCGGTCGCGCGTGCCGGGACGCCGCGCAGCTATCGCAGCGTGAGCGTGGCGCGGCCGGTGGCGGTGTCGACGCTCAGGGTGAACGCGTCCAGTACGTCGCGGCCGAGGAGGCCATCGATCGGGGCCGCCGCCCCCTCCCCACCAAGAAGCGTCGCCGGCAGCGTGTAGACGATCACCGGGAGCGGCCCGATCCTCGCCCCGGCGACATCGAGGAGCGGCAGAGTCACGAGCGTCGCCGTCGCCGTCCCCGTGACCCCCACGACCTGGATCGACCGTCCGGCTTGCCCCGCGAACCCTGCGCGCTCGACGGCCGCGGGCGAGATCACCGTGCGATCGGCTCCGGTGTCCACGATCAACGTGAGCGGGGTGCCGTTGAGGCGGGCCTCGACGGTGATCGGCGCCCCCGGAGTGAGCCGGAGCGACACCGGCGCGTTCGTGTCGAGCGCCGGCGCCGGACGGGCTTGGGGCGCGCTCAGGAGCGTCACGCCGTCGCGAAACGCGAGGGGGATCGCGGAGAGATCGGCCGTGTAGTACACGGTCCCCTCGGCGTCGGTCCAGCGATAGAGCTGGGCGGTGGCGGGCGTCGCGAGGAGGCAGCCGGCCAGGACGATCAGCCCGAGGCGGGGGTGTCGCGTGGCTCCCACTACAAGATGACTTTCTTCGCCCGGAGCGCGTCGATCTCGTCGGCGGAGTAGCCCCACTCCGCGAGCACCTCGTCGGTGTGTTCGCTCTGGAGGGGCGCCGGCGTGCGGACGCCCGGGCGCATCCGCGAGTACTTCACCGGCGTGCCGATGACGGGGATCTCGCCGAGCTTGGGGTGCAGCACCCGCTCGATCATTTGGCGAGCCGCCGTCTGCGGATCGTTCATCACCTGGTCGACGGTATTGACGGGCGTCGCCGGCACTCCCGCGTCCTCGAGGAGCTTCAGCAACGGTTCGCGATCGTATTTCGCGATCGCGTCCGCCACGGCCGCCTCCAGCTCGACGCGGTGCCGCACGCGTCCGAGGTTCTTCGCGAAGCGCTCGTCGTTCCGCAGGGCGCCGAGGTCGAGCGCCACGACCAGCCGTTGCCAGAACCGGTCGTTGGCGCCGGCGATGAACACCCACTGGCCGTCCCGGCAGCGGAAGGTGCGGTACGGCGACAGGGACGGATGCGAAGAGCCGAGAGCTTTGGGCACGGCGCCGGTGAGCAGGAAACCCTCGGCGTGGTAGTTCAGCAGCGTCACGGCGGTTTCCAGGAGCGAGGCGTCCACCCGCTGGCCGAGGCCGGTCTTCGCCCGATGGAGAAGCGCGTTGGCGGCGCGGACGGGTGGGCCGTCGGGCTCCCCGGTGATGGACATGATGCCGCTGAAGGCCTGCATGAGCGCCTCGTAGCCGGCACCGTCCTTCCGCGGGCCGGTCCGTCCGAACGCCGAGATCGAGCAATAGATCAGGCCCGGGTTGAGCGCGGACAGGACGTCGTAGCCGAGGCCGAAGCCTTCCATCGTGCCCGTCCGGAAATTCTCGATGAGCACGTCGGCGCGCTTCACGAGGTTTCGCAGCACCGCGGCCCCGTCCGGGGCCTTGAGATCGAGCGTGAGGTCACGCTTGTTGCGATTGATGACGAGGTACGCCGCCGACTCGCCCCCCTTGTGGGGTGGCCAGGTGCGCGACTCGTCACCGGAGCCGGTGTCCTCCACCTTGATGACGTCGGCGCCCATATCGGCGAGGAGCATGCCGCAGAAGGGCCCGGCGAGGACGCGGGAGAGGTCGATGACACGGACGCCGTCGAGCGAGAGGGCTGGGGTGACCATGTGCGCTACTATAACTCTATGTCTCGACTCCGCGAGGCGGTGACCCAGCGCATCCTCGTCCTGGACGGGGCCATGGGCACCATGATCCAGGCCGCGAACCTGGAACCCGAGGATTTCGGCGGCGCCCGCCACGAAGGGTGCAACGAGCACCTGAACCTCACCCGCCCCGACGTGATCCGGTCGATCCACGCCGCCTACTTCGAGGCCGGCGCCGATCTCGTCTCGACCAACACCTTCGGGTGCGCGCCGTACGTGCTCGCCGAGTACGGTCTCGCCGAGCGCGCGTACGAGATCACGCTCGCCGCCGGACGCCTCGCGCGCGAGGTCGCCGGGGCGCGCTTCGTCGTCGGCGCGATGGGGCCGTCGACGCGCTCCATCAGCGTCACACGCAACGTAACCTTCGACCAGGTCCGCGAGGCGTACGGGGTTCAGGCGGCGGCGCTCATCGCCGGCGGCGTGGACGCGCTCCTGCTCGAGACGGCCCAGGACACGCTCAACGTCAAGGCGGCGGCGCTCGGCGTCCGCGCGGCCATGCGCGAGGCCGGCGTCGAGTTGCCGCTCATGGTCAGCGGCACGATCGAGCCGATGGGCACGATGCTCGCGGGACAGGGCGTCGAGGCCCTGTCCGTGGCGCTCGAGCACCTCGACCTCTTTTCGATCGGCCTCAACTGCGCCACCGGCCCCGAGTTCATGACCGATCACTTGCGCTCGCTGGCGGCGATATCCACCCGCTTCGTGAGCGTGTACCCGAACGCGGGCCTTCCCGACGAGCGCGGCCAGTACGCGGAGACTCCGGCGAGTCTCGCCTTCAAGATGAAGCGGTTCGTGGACGAGGGCTGGGTCAACTTCGTCGGCGGTTGCTGCGGAACGACGCCGGCGCACATCCGAGCGCTGAAGGCGCTGGTGAGCGGCCGCCCACCCCGTGTCCCGGCGGCGCGGGAGCCGCAGGCCGTCAGCGGGATCGAGGTGTTCTACCCGGCCGACGACAACCGCCCCTTGTTCGTGGGGGAGCGCACGAACGTGATCGGCTCGCGGCGGTTCAAGGAGCTGATCGTCGCCGACCAGTTCGAGGAGGCCGCCGAAATCGGCCGCGCCCAGGTGCGGAACGGCGCTCAGATCCTGGACGTCTGCCTGGCCAATCCCGATCGCGACGAGAGCGGTGACACGGACCGGTTCATGACGCAGATCACCCGGAAGGTGAAGGTCCCGCTCATGATCGACTCGACGGACGCGCGGGTGCTCGAGGCCGCGCTCCGCCACTGTCAGGGCAAGTCCATCGTGAACTCGATCAATCTCGAGGACGGCGAGGAGCGGTTTGAGAAGGTGGTGCCGCTGCTCCGGACCTACGGCGGCGCCGTCGTCGTCGGCTGCATCGATGAGGACAAGCGCCAGGGTATGGCGGTCACGCGCCAGCGCAAGCTCGCCATCGCCGAGCGCAGCTACGATCTCCTCACCGGTAAGTACGGCGTGCCGGCGCGCGACCTGATCTTCGACGCGCTCGTCTTTCCGGTGGGCACGGGCGACGCGAACTACGTCGCTTAACTCGGTCTTCCTCTACCACTGCACCAAGGCGGGCCTCGACTACGCGATCGTGAACACCGAGCGTCTCGAGCGCTATCCCTCGATCCCCGAAGCGGAGCGGCGGCTCGCCGAGGACCTCATCTACTGGCGAGGCGGCGATCCGGTCGCCGCGTTCGCCGCCTACTTCCGCGAGAGGAAGAAGGCGCCGCCGCCGGCCACCGCGCTCTCGCTCGACGAGCGGCTCTCGCGCTACATCGTCGAGGGCAGCCGTGACGGCCTGATCGACGACCTGAACGCCAAGCTCCGGGAAGCGGCGCCGCTGGCGATCATCAACGGCCCACTGATGCGGGGCATGGACGAGGTCGGACGGCTGTTCAACGACAACCAGCTCATCGTCGCCGAGGTCCTCCAGTCGGCGGAAGCGATGAAGACCGCCGTCGCGCACCTCGAGCCGTTCATGGAAAAGGCCGAGTCGGCGACGCGTGGCACGATCGTGCTGGCCACGGTCAAGGGCGACGTCCACGACATCGGCAAGAACCTGGTCGAGATCATCCTTTCGAACAACGGGTATCGCGTGATCAACCTGGGCATCAAGGTCCCGCCCGAGGAGCTGATCGCGGCATACCACACGCACAAGCCGGACGCGTTCGGCCTGTCCGGCCTCCTGGTGAAGTCCGCGCAGCAGATGGTGGTGACGGCTCAGGACCTCCGCGTCGCGGCCATCGAGATCCCGCTGTTCGTCGGCGGCGCGGCGCTCACCAAGAAGTTCGCCGCGACCCGGATCGCGGCCGAGTACGGCGGGCTCACGCTCTACGCGAAGGACGCGATGGAGGGACTCGACCTCGCCAACCAGCTCTTCTCCGCTCCGACCCGCGAGGCGCTCGTGGCGCGCATCCGCCGCGAGCAGACGGCGCTCGCGGCGACCGCGTCCGCCATCCGCGAGACCGCGCCCGCGACGCCGGAGCTGGCGCCGCCGCGGCGGCTCGAGCGCGTGATGGTCCCCGCGCCGCCGGACCTCGAGCGACACGTCCTGCGCGACGTGCCCCTGATCCACCTCTACCCGTACCTGAACCTCCAGATGCTCTACGGCAAGCATCTCGGGATCCGGGGGCTCGTCGAGCGCCTGCTCGAGGCCGGTGACCCGAAGGTGCTCGAGGTCCACGAGATCGTCGAGGAACTGAAGCGTGACGCTGTCGGCCGCGGGCTGCTCCACGCCCACGGGGCTTACCGCTGGTATCGCGCTCGGGCCGCCGGCGACACGGTGGCGCTCTTCGACGCATCCGGCCGCGAGGCGGCGACCTTCGAGTTTCCGCGGCAGAAGGACGGCGAGCGGCTCTGCCTCGCCGACTACGTGAGGGACGACGCGGACGACTACATGGCGCTGTTCGCGGTGACCTGCGGCGCGGGGGTCAGAGAGCTCGCCTCAGCGTGGAAGGACCGGGGCGAATACGTGCGCTCCCACGCGCTCCAGGCGCTGGCGATCGAGTGTGCGGAGGCGTTCGCCGAGATGCTCCATTCGCGGCTCCGGACCCTGTGGGGATTTCCGGACCCGCCCGAGCTGCCGATCAGCGAGAAGCTGAAAGCGCACTACCAGGGGATCCGTGTGTCGTTCGGATATCCGGCCTGCCCGAACCTCGCCGATCAAGCCACCCTGTTCAGGCTGCTGGAGCCCGAGACCTTCGGTCTGAGCCTGACCGAGGGCTTCATGATGGATCCGGAGGCGTCGGTGTCCGCGCTCGTGTTCCATCATTCCGCTGCGAAGTACTTCAAGGCCGACTGAGGCTGCGCTCCGGAGACGCGACGAGCCCGAGCCGGGTATCGGCTCGGGCTCGTGCGAGGCAACGAGGAGTTGCGAACTAGAAGGTGATCTCGAGCCGCACCGTCGGGACGCCGAGTGACCGCTCGTTATCCCTCACCTTGATCAGCCCGCCCTGGTCGTTCAGGTAAAAGGCGTCCCGGTCGAGCCTCGGTTTACCGTTCCTGCCCGCCTCGTCGAGCGCGACGGGCAGCCGGAACCTCCCGCTGAAGTTGAACGTCAGATCCGGTTGGCCGTCGCCGTTGGCGTCGATTGCGGCGACGCCGTTCCTGATACGCCCGAGCGGCGCCACGCCGGCGAGCGACTGCGAGAGATCGGCGTCGCCCTTGAAGGTCCCGGTCATGATCACGAACTCGGGCCCGTCAACCAGGTTGTCACCCTGGACCACCACCGCGAAGGTCCCGCTGAGGGTGCCGGTGCCGGTCACCAGGCTGAGATCGTCCGCCCCCGTCGCGTTCAGCGCGCACCGCTTGGTGTCGGGGACGACCAGCGCCACCCACGACGGGCAGAGCGGGGTCCCGATCTTCGCCCAGCCGGAGAGCTGAGCGACGGCCGTCCGACGGCCTCCCGCAACCACGCTCGTCACGGCGTTGCCGGCCGCGTCCTTGAGGTACATGTCCTCGGTGACTTCGTAGAGGACCGCGTCTGCGTCCGACTCGTTCGCCGCCAGGGCCGGCGCCGGGCCGAACACCAGGGCCAACAGCAGGAACATCAGTCCCAGCGGACTCCACGTCACCGCGTTCTTCCAGTGGATGCTAGTCATCGCAATCTCTCCTCGTCCCCTGTCTCGCGAATGGGATGCCGGCTACGCATAGGACTAACTGCAAGTGGGGTACCAGGAGATCTGGTCTGTAAGTACCTAATCTAATTTACTTCAGTCATAATATTTCTGGAGGAGTTATCCGTAAGTGGCTGATTTAGTGTCGTTTCTAGTCCGGAAATGATGGCGAATCAGTATATGTATATGTTTTCTCGGTAGTTATGGATCTTAGCGCGTGCTGGCCAGAAACTTGACGCGTCGAGCGCGATCTCACGCGTCGGAATCTTGCTCGGCAAGCGTGGCCCCTGGCCTGGCCGGAAGCTTGACGGTGAAGGTGGAGCCCTTGCCGAGCTCGCTCTTGACCTCAATCGTCCCGCCGTGGCTCTGCACGATCCCGAGACTCACCGACAACCCGAGCCCGGTACCGCTCACATCGGGCTTGGTTGTGAAGAAGGGCTCGAAAATACGATCGAGGTGCTCTGGTGCGATCCCGGTGCCCGTATCGATCACCTCGACCTGCACCATGTCCGCGCTGGCCGACGACCGGATGGTGAGAGAACCGCCGCTGTCCCTCATGACGTAGACCGCGTTGTTGATGAGGTTCAGGAACACCTGCTTGACCCTCGGCACGTCGACCTCCACGGGCGCCAGTCCCGGGGCGTAGTCCTCCGCGAGCCTGATCGCGTCCAGCGCGCCCTGGCGGCGTAGCATGCCGAGCGTCTGCTCGAGGACCACGTTGAGGTCCGTGATCTGCGGGATGAATTCGCGCTGCCGGCTGAAGTGCAGGAGGTCTCGCACGATGTCGCGGGCACGGCCCGCCTCCTCCTGGATGAGGTCGAGCTCCTCGCGCATCGGCTCACCCGGGGGGACCTGCTCGGCGAGGTACGAGGCGAAGCCGAGCACGCTCGTCAGCGGATTGTTGATCTCGTGGGCGATGTTGGCCGCCAGCTCGCCGATCGCGGCAAGCTTGGTGGATTGGATCAGCTGCGCCTGCGTCCGCTTGAGCTCGGCCATCTGGTGCTTCACGCCCTCGTACAACCGCGAGTTCTCGCTCGCCACCGCGGCCTGCAGCGCGATGCCCTCCGTCAGCCGCAGCTCGTCGGAGCTGAAGCGATGGTGCTCCTTGAGCCAGGCGATCGCAAAGCCCCCGATGCTCACGCCCTTCCAGCGCATCGGCTGGATGAGGACCGACTTGTGCGGCAGCAGCCTGGCGATTGGATGAGTGAAGCGCGGATCCTCCTGGCTGTGACTGGCGTACACCGGTCCCTCGACCCGCCGCCAGTCGCTCACCCGGGGATCCAGCGATTTCAGGGTCGCGCTCTCGAGCGTCCCCAGCAGCTCCTTGGGCACGTGATAGCCGACGATCGGCACGAAGCGGCTCCCGTCCTCGCTCAGGAGCCAGGCCCCCCCGGTGTCGGCGCCGAGCGCGCGCACCATCGCCCGTGTCGTCCTTCTCAAGATCTCGGTCAGCTCGAGCGTCGAGCTGGCGTCCTGGCTCACGGCAAGGAGGGTCTCCGTGTGACGCAGGCGTTCCTGCGTCTGCTCGTACAGGCGCGCGTTCCGGATCGCCACCGACGCCGAGGTCGCGAGCGCCTCGCCCAGGGCCAGCTCCTCGGGCGTGAACGCGTGACGCTCCCGGTAGAGGATGGTCAAGACCCCGACGAGCTCGCTCTCGAGGAAGAGCGGCAGCCCGAGAAACGACACGAATCCTTCACTCGCGAGCCAGTCCCGGTGCTTGACGCCGGACTCGGTCAGGACGTCGCTGTAGGCCAGCGGCGTGCGGTGCTTGGCGATCCACCCGATGAGTCCCTCATCGTCGTCCTCGCCGTGCTCCGCCGTGTCCTTCACCGTCCGGGTCGGCCCGGCCTGGGCGCGCAGATGGAAGACGCCGGGCACGTCCTCGCTGATGAGGATCCGCGCCACGTCGGCGCCGAACCGGCGTCGCACGAGCTCGCTGAGCCGATGCAGCACCTCGGAGACCTGGAGCGTGCCGGCGAGCAGGCGCCCGGATTCGACGAGGCTTTCCTGCTCGGCCGCGCGGCGCATCACCCCTTCGTAGAGGCGCGCGTTCTCGGCGGCGATCGCCACCTGGTCGGCGACGATCTTGAGCAGTTGCTCCTCGTCGGCCTTCGCCCCCGGCGGCAGCACGTGCCGCGCGATCATGACGCCGAGCGGGCGCCCCCGGACGGTGAGGGGCAGCTTCCACTCCACCTCGGTCCAGTCCTCGGCCGCCTCGACGCCGGAGCCCGCCAGGACGCTCCGCGGCTGCTCGCCGGGATTTCGACGCACGGCGACGTGGACGCCCGGCGGCTCGCTGAGCTCGACGCTCAGGCTGGTGGTGCCGATGGCCTGCGAGAGCCCGCCCAGGAGCTTCTCGAGCATCCCGGCGACGCCCAGCTCGGAGGTGATGTCCTGCATGGAGCGGTGCAGGTCCTCGAGCTGCGAGGCGCGGCGCACGAAGTGCTGGTTCAGCCGTTTGAGCTCCTCGACCTGGTTGAGCAGGCGATAGACGAGCCGCTGGTTCAGCTCGCGCAGGTAGACGCCTTCATCGGGGCTTTCGACCCGCTCCCGCTTGCCGCCGAGAAACTCGGCGACCTGGCGGGGGAAGGCATCGACGTCGATGGGCTTCTGGATGTAGCCGTCGCAGCCGGCCACGAGCGTGCGCTGCCGGTCGCCCTGCATCGCGTAGGCGGTCAGGGCGACCACCGGCGTGGAGGCCAGGTTCGGAAACGATTTCAGGATCGCGACGATCTCGTAGCCGTCGACTCCCGGAAGGTTGATGTCGAGCAGGATGAGGGCCGGCTCCTCGCGGATCGCCGCTTCGATCCCGGCCAGGCCGTCCTCGGCGTCGACGAGGGTGTACCCGGCCGCCTCCAGAACGGCACGGACCAGCAGCCGGTTCTCGCGGTTGTCCTCGATGTAGAGGATCTTCGTTTTCTGGTCGAGTGGACGTGCCGGCATCTTCTCCTCAGGTCAAGGGGAGCGTGAAATGGAACGTGGACCCTTGGTTCTCGCGGCTCTCCGCCCAGATGCGACCGCCGTGCAGCTCGACGAACTTCTTGCTGATCGCGAGTCCGAGCCCGGTACCGCCGGCGCTGCGGGCGATGGGGTTGTCGAGCTGCTGGAACGGCTCGAACAAGTGGGCGAGGTCGTCGTCGCGGATGCCGATCCCCGTGTCGGCGACGCTCACCCGGATCGCGTCCGGCTCGGCCACGACGCTGACGAGGACCCGCCCCTGGGCGGTAAACTTGATCGCGTTGGACAGCAGATTGAGCAGGATCTGCTTGACCTTCGTGCGATCGCCCGACAACGACGGCAGCTCGAGCGGCACGTTCTTCTCGAGCTTCATCTGCTTGCCGCGCGCGAGCGGCATCGACGACTCGATACACTCGTCGATCAGCTCGTGCAGGTCGAGCTCCTCGGAGATCATCTCGAGCTTCCCGGCCTCGATACGGGAGAAGTCGAGGATGCCATTGATGAGCTGGAGGAGGTGGGCGCCACTGTTGTGTACCGAGCGGATGTACGTCTCCTGTCGCTCCGTCAGCTCGCCGTCGAAGCGGTTCAGCAGCACCTTCGAGAAGCCGATGATGGAGTTGAGCGGCGTCCGGAGCTCGTGCGACATGCTGGCCAAAAACTGGGACTTGAGCCGGCTGGCCTGCATGAGCTGCGCGTTGGATTCGGAGAGCTCCTCGTAGAGCCGCGCGTTCTCCAGCGAGATGGCGACCTGATTGGCGAGGACGGCAAGCACCTCCAGCTCCTGATCGTCGAAGATGTCGCCGGAGAGCTTCTCGCCCACGAGCAGGATCCCGGTGAGCTTGCCCTCGATCTTCAAGGGCACGATCAGCGTCGCCTTGATCGCGTCGAGCTCACCCTCGGCCGTCTCGAAGTACGCCGCGATCTCGGGATTCAACTTGACCTCTTCCTTCACCAGCACCCGGCCCGTCCGGTTCAGCCACTGCACGATCCGGCTGTCGACCCGGATCGCCACGGCCCCGACGCCCTCGCCGACGGTGGCGTCCTCGCGGTAGACGACGAACGCGCTGCGTTGAACGTCGTAGATCATCAGGACGCAGTGGGTGAGCGGGACCCCGCGAACGAGCCCGTGGACGAGCGTCTCCATCAGCCGTCCGAAATCGAGGATCGAGCCCATCCGCTTGCTGAGGTCCAGGAGCGTCTCGTAGCACCCGCGCCGCCGGCTGAACATGACGCGCTCGATCCGCTCCTCCAGCCGCTGCCCGATCGGGCTCACGAGCATGGTCATCACGAACCCCAGTGGCAGGATGACCCACAGCGGGTTCAACTGGTCCCAGTCAGCGTACTGCTCGGCCGCGACCAGAACCGAGGTGAGCACGCCCCACAGCAGGAGGTAGATCGCGCCCTTCTTCACCACCACGTTCACATCGAAGAGGCGGTAGCGCACGATCGACGTCCCGAGCATGAGCGCGAACACCATGTTCGCCGGGATGCCCATCGGGTACACCAGGTCCGCCGCCGGCACGA
>WNFG01004387.1_pt1 | contig 12464 bp, 12 predicted proteins | sample 5400431 | NCBI WGS metagenome assembly WNFG01 (sample SAMN13153346, study PRJNA577476) | soil metagenome | isolation source: 120 cm saprolite under Douglas fir tree site 2 hole 3 replicate 2 | place: USA:California | collected 2015-04-18
AAAATCTCTTTCGCCCGCCATCAATTTCTCCCAAGTGGTCGACTGGAGATCGCATCCGGCGGGTATGGTTAGCCAAGGCGGCGATACCCGAAACGATGCCATCAGGCCACATGCGAATGGATAAGTGACATTGCCAGTAAACCGTCGAGAGTTTCCTCTCCCGTAATGATCTTAGCAAGCCGAGCTTTTCGTCCGCTCAGCGCGGCGATCGCTGGCACAATGAAATTCGCACGTCGACTTAGTCCACCGGCAACGAGAAATATATCGTCCTCCCGCACCGGGTCCAACCGATCCATTGCCGCCGCATATTGTCCAAGCCAGCCCTTGGCGAGACCAGCCATCAGATCAGCAGGCGAGAAGCTGCCTTCATTGATTCCTCCAACCCAGCCACCATGCTCATATTGCCAAGCTGCATTAAAGACATTCAAATCGACTTCAAGCTTTGCTCCAAGCACATCGGCCGTCGAGAGCTGGCTGAATTTGCTCCAGAAAAATGGCGCGCCTCCTCCAAGTTTTGCACTTCCGTCCAACAATTCTGCAAACACGCTGAGTGCGCGGCCCGACGGAATGTGCGTAATTGCAGCGATATCGATGCCATCAGCCCCAGGACGCCGTTCGATGCCGGGCGGCAGACTATGCGCGCTGCGCAGAACCTGCGAGCCGGTTCCAAGATTCACGAACAGTTTGGCCGCTTGAGGAAAGCCGGCGCCCGCGGCGGCAGATTGCACATCGCCGAAGCATCCGAACACCTGCAGTGACCATTGTTAGATCGTCGAGACCAGCGAGATCAGAGAGTGGCTTGGACCATTCATGTCGGTTAAGGTCGTAAAGGCCAGTTCCGGCCGCCAGCGAAACATGAACGGCTGGATTGCGCTCACCTCCGCGCCATAGCAGCCAATCCGGAAGCGTAAACAGCCGGAAGGCCCGCGGCAGTTGGCCGTGAGCGAACAAAAATGCCAGAGATAAAATTGGCAGGCCCGGCCGCAGTTTCATGCCGCTTAGGGAAAAGAACAGATCGCTCCGATCGCTTATTTTATCGAACGTCGACCTGCCGGATGCATCGATCAGAGTCGCGCGCGCATCTCTCCAGCTAATGTAGGGCGTGATTGGTTCGCCCGCCGCATTTGCAACGATAACGCCGTGTAGTTCCGTGCACAGCCAAAGTGCCTTGATCTGGGGATGTTTCTTTGCGAGCTTGCCCGCCGTAGCTTCCAGTGCGGACCAATAAGCTTCAGCCGAAACCTCAACCTCACCTGCTGAACCAAAGCGCGGTTCCGGTGACGGTATCTGCGCTTCGTCCAGCACTTTGCGCGCGTCTGGCGACCACACCACACATTTGACGCGGCTGGTCCCGAAGTCGACAAGCAGAATGTCGGCCATGGAGCGCTCTGATACTGTTTTGACGAGCCCGTCGTCGAGCTCGCCGCCTGCGGATTGCAGATCGTCAATAACGGTATGCAGGATCGCAAATGCTGAATTGACCTGTCAAACATAATAGACATTGCTCAGCTACCGATTGGGGCGCGTTGCTCCGCTGCAAAAATATTGATCGTTCGCACCTTTTTGGTGGACGCAAAGTTTAATCTGATCCGGACTAGAACTCCACGCGACTTCAAAAGATACGATAGCTAGGGTCAGTTGGCGGAACGGAAATACAGCGTCGTCAGTCGCCTTGGCTCAATTTTCTGACCCCGTCCGTCGACTCGCTAAACGCCGTATCATCGAAAATACCGCGACAAGCCCAAAGCGAAGCCAAACGCCGCTCTTGACGAGCCAGACCGCTGTGGCTGGATAGTCGTGCGCAAAAAATTTGTTGTAAAAACGAATCATTCCTTTGTGCTTGTGCCACTCCACGAAGATCGGCCGCGCTCGCGAACTCGCGCCCTTGACATGGATGGCCCTGGCGTCCGGAACGAACATGATGCGCCATCCGCCGATAGCAAAGCGCATACAGTAATCGAGGTCTTCGACGTGCAGAAAGTAGCCTTCGTCCCACACACCGATGGCGTCGATCGCTTTCCGCTTGACCATCATGGCGCCGCCGGAGATGGCCTCGACCTGAGCAACCCCGTCGGGAATCGGGTCTCTATTTTGGTTAAAATCTCCAAACGTCGCAGGGAAGATCCGAGCCAGGAAATTCAACCCGAACCCCTTGGCAAATCCCAGCATTGGTGTTGGAATTTTTCGACGGCCACCGCGCTGTTCGCTGCCATCAGGGTTGAGCAGCAGCGGGCCGACCATGCCGATATCCGCCGCACTGTCGAGGACTTCCGACAGTCTCGCCAATGCGCCGGGCTCAAGACGGCAGTCAGGGTTGAGAAACAACACCGCGGACGCCTTGGTCGCGCGAACGCCCGCGTTGCAGCCTGCGGCAAAACCGACATTCTCCGCGTTGCGTATCAGCCGTATATTTTCGTCCTTCACGGCGGCGATCAGAGAGTCGGCGCTGCCGTCGACTGAAGCGTTGTCAACTACAACGACTTCGATCGCCTTCTGCGCCAATGCAGAGCGGGCGGCTTCGTGGAGAAGAGGCCCTGCATTGTAATTAACGATGACCACGGCACAATCGATCATGAAGTATTCTCGGGCAGCGGTTTCATTAAGGCACGTCTTTAACGCCCGATGATATCGCCAGCAAATCATGCCACAATTTTAGATGCCCAAGAACACGATTGGCCATTCGCCATCACGACCACCGGAATTCAGCCAGACACCTACGATCCGTCCAACAGGACCGGCCGTATTGCAGTCCCCTCACTTGCAGACTAAAGATAGCTTTTTGCACACAGGACAGTTCGCTTCAGATGAAAGTCGTACTTCTTGCCGGCGGCCTTGGAACACGAATTTCAGAGGAATCCGCGCTTCGGCCGAAACCGATGATTGAAATCGGTGGGCGACCGCTGCTTTGGCATATCATGAAAATCTACCTGGCGCACGGTTTGCGCGACTTCGTAATCTGTTGTGGCTACAAGGGCTACGTCATCAAAGAATATTTTGCGAACTACTCGCTTCACATGTCAGACGTCACGATCGACATGGAAAGCAACTCAATCGAAGTGCACCAAAAGAAGGCCGAGCCGTGGCGGGTCACTTTGGTGGATACCGGTGAGGCCACGCAGACCGGAGGTCGGCTGAAACGCATCTCCGACTACATCGATGGCGACTTTTGCATGACCTACGGCGACGGTGTCGGATCCATCAACATATCTGAATTGGTTGCTTTCCATCGACAACATGGCAAGCTTGCAACAATGACCGCAACCCAGCCGCCCGGGCGGTTCGGAGCGCTGCAACTTGATGATCACGCCGTCACGTCATTCCTCGAGAAGCCGACAGGAGACGGTGGCTGGATTAACGGCGGTTTCTTCGTGCTTTCTCCCAAGACGCTGGACCTTATTGAGGGTGATGAGACGATTTGGGAGCGAAACCCACTCGAAACATTGGCACGGACCAGACAGTTGCTGGCCTATTTCCATGGCGGTTTCTGGCAGCCCATGGACACGTTGCGCGACAAGAACCACCTCGAGGACCTTTGGCAGTCGGGCAAAGCGCCTTGGAAGGTTTGGTCATGACCTCCCGGAAATTCTGGGCGGGCAAGCGCGTCTTCCTGACCGGCCATACAGGTTTTAAGGGCAGCTGGCTTTCAGTTTGGCTGAAAGATTTCGGGGTGGATCTGACTGGCTTTGCCCTCCCTCCCCCGACAAAGCCAAGCTTGTTTGAGGTCGCTAACGTCGCGGCTGGCATGACCTCAATCATCGGCGACATTCGCGACCCGGTTGAACTGGAAAACGCGCTGCGCAATGCGCGGCCCGAAATCGTCATCCATATGGCGGCCCAGCCCATTGTGCGCCTGTCCTATGACCAACCGGTCGAGACCTACTCGACCAACGTGATGGGCCTGGTTCACCTGTTTGAAGCCGTGCGCAAATCTCCCGGCGTCCGCGCCGTCGTCAATGTCACCAGCGATAAATGCTACGAAAACAAAGAGTGGGTGTGGGGTTATCGCGAGAGCGAGCCCATGGGTGGTTACGATCCCTACAGCAGCAGCAAAGGCTGCGCCGAGCTTGTGACCGCAGCCTATCGCCGTTCCTTTTTCAATCCTGACGAATACAGCAAGCATGGTGTTGCAGTTGCGAGCGCGCGGGCCGGTAACGTCATCGGCGGCGGCGACTGGGCGCTCGACCGCCTCATACCCGATATCATGCGGGCCATCGAAGCCGGCCAACCCGTCAACATCCGAAATCCAGATGCAATCCGTCCGTGGCAACACGTGTTGGAACCATTGAGCGGTTATTTAATGCTGGCGCAAAAGCTTTACGAGTCGGGTCCAGCATTTGCCGAAAGTTGGAATTTCGGCCCTGCCGACGCCGATGCACGAACGGTACAATGGATCGTCGAGCGTTTGACACAGATGTGGGGCGAAGGCGCGCGTTGGACGCTTGATCGTCAGACCAATCCTCTCCACGAAGCACATTATCTCAAGCTCGATTGTTCAAAGGCGCGGTCGGCTTTGGGATGGGAACCGGTTTGGGATCTGGAACAGGCACTTAGCAGGATAGCTGACTGGCACAAGTGGTCTTTACAGGGCGGGAATATGTATGCAAAGACACTTTCGCAAGTGAGAGAGTATCAAGAAGAGCTTGAACTTTAACCTTCCAGTTCCCGGGGGAAACGATGAATAAGCGCGAACGCGAAATGCTCGATATCCTGAAGAAGCTGCGCCAGGAATATGGTGCGGTTTCCGTCAAGGCTGAGTTCGAGGCGGAAGGAACCCGTACCGACGAACTGCTTCGGCTGATCGATCTTGCGCGCCGCGCCGATCTCAAGATCGGGTTGAAGATTGGCGGCTGCGAGGCCGTCCGCGATCTGATCGAGAGCAAGCAGTTCGGCGTCGAATATATTATCGCGCCGATGGTGGAAACGCCGTACGCGCTGAAGAAATTTATCGATGCGAAGAACAAGGTCTATACTGCGGAACAGAAGGAAGACACCGGCTTCCTGGTAAATATTGAGACTATCACGGGCTTCAACAATCTCGACGAGATGACCAAGGCCGCGAAAGTCAAGGACGGTCTTCAAGGGCTCGTTTTTGGGCGCGTTGATTTCGCAGGTTCCAACGGTCAGGACCGCTCCACGATCGATAGCGACCAAATCACCAAATATGTCATCAAGACTGCCGAAAAGGCTAAGGCGAACAGTCTTGAATTGGTCGTTGGCGGCGCCATCGGGATCGATTCATTGCCCGAACTGAAAAAGATGCGAGATGTTCATCTCACTCGGTTTGAAACCCGCAAGGTGATTTTCGGTGCAGATGCACTGTTGAACCCGAAGATGGCGGAAGGCTTGAAGAACACCGTCAACTTCGAATTGCAGTGGCTGAAGAACAAGCGGGATTATTACGGCGATATCCAGGGCGAAGACGCGGCGCGCATTGAAATGCTCGACAAGCGCTGGGAAAAGATCAAGGGCTGAAGCCGCCCAGCTTCCTGCTCGGGGCAATGTGATGGAACCACCCGCCAGTTTTTCCGTAGCGGTGTTCGGAGCAACTGGCGCCATCGGCCAGGCCATCTGTCGTTGGTATCGGACGCGCGGCCACCACGTTGTGGCGATCGGCCGCGCGTCGACGGCCCATCCAAGCGCCGACGGCATGCAATGGATCAGTTGGGACATCGGCCATCCAGATCGTTTTCTCGAAGCGCTCCGATCGCGCAAGTTGAATGCCGCCGTCTGGGCGCAGGGTATTAATTTCAACGACAATATTTACTCGTTTGATATTGATGAGCACCAGCGGATTTATGCTGCGAATGTGGTTTTCGTGCTGTCCAGCCTGCAGGCGCTGTTGAAGCACGAATTGCTGGCGCCCTCCGCGCGTCTTTGCGTCATCAGCTCGATCTGGCAAAACATTGCCAAGCAAAACAAGATGTCCTATGCCATCACCAAATCTGCGCTTCAGGGGTTGGTGCAGTCACTATCGATTGATCTGGGAAGCTCCGGGATTCTGGTCAATGCGGTGCTGCCAGGCGCTCTCGATACGCCGATGACACGCGCTAATTTGAGTGCGGAGCAAATTGGTCGGCTGGAGCAGATGAGCCCGTTGGGGACGCTGCCTTCGCTGGATGACGTCTGCAATCTGGTGGGTTTTTTATGCTCCGAAGCCAATACGGGCATCACGGGCCAGTTTGTTGCTGCAGACCGAGGCTTCTCTCATGCAAGAATCATTTGAAATATCCGCTTCATCCGGCAGCTACCCCGTCACTGTCGGCGCCGACCTGTTGTCGCAGGTGCTGATCGACAATTCCAACGCAATCTTCATCGTCGACAAGATTCTCGAATCGCGACTTCCGCCCAGCGTCGCGAAGCGGATCGTAATCGAGGCGATTGAGGCGAACAAATCTCTCGAATTCTCGCCGCACGTGATCAAGGAATTACGAAAGCTGGAGGGTGACCGCACCAGTCATCTGGTTGCGATCGGCGGCGGTATCATCCAGGACGTGACGACCTTTGCAGCATCCATCTTTATGCGGGGCGTGCCATGGACCTATATGCCCACCACGCTGCTGAGCATGGTTGACTCGTGCATTGGTGGTAAATCGTCGATCAATGCCGCGGGTTACAAGAATCTGGTGGGGAATTTCTATCCTCCCGGCAAAGTGCTGGTCGACGTTTCCTTCATCGCGACGCTCGATGCGGAGATGATCGTCGGCGGGCTGTTTGAGGCAGCCAAAATTTGCTACGCAAGCGGCTACCCTGGATTTCTCGCCTATCTCGCTCAGGAGCCCTCCTACCCGATGACGTCGGAGCAGGCGCAGCGTGTGATCTTGCAATCGCTGCGGACGAAAAAATGGTTCATCGAGGTCGACGAATTTGACCAGAAGGAACGGTTGCTTCTCAACTTCGGTCACACATTCGGACACGCCATGGAGGCCGGCACGGATTTCGGTATCTCGCATGGCATTGGCGTCGGCATCGGAATGCTCGTCGCGAACGAATATGCGAAACGCCACGGAAACCTGACAGATAACGGACTGGCCCGTATCGATCATTTGGCAAGCCATGTAAAAAAACTGCTCGGTGCCATTCAGGCAAACCCGACGGTTATCGATCTTGGCTCGGTGATGGACAAGTTCGATCACGACAAGAAGCACCATCCCGGGTCGTATCGCATCATTGTTCCGCGCGGTGACGGAGGGCTCGAGCTGATCTCGGTGCCGAAAAGTGACAAGGTCCGACGCGACATTGTTTCGGCATTTGAAGCGGCGCTTGGGCAGATTCCCTGGCCATTTTCCAGACCAGAACGCTCAGCTCTCGCGTCGTGAACTGGTCTCCATGAATAACGGGTCTCCATGAATGTTCCGTCCGCAATGGTCGCAGATTCTGACTGGTCGTTGACGAGCGATCTTGAGTTCGTCACGGATGCCGTGGGCGAGGTGTGGGCGGAGCTGAAACACGCCAGGCTGTTCATGACCGGCGGCACCGGTTTCATTGGCTGCTGGCTGCTGGAAGCACTGCGCCATGCCGACATGAAGCTTGGACTGGGGTTGCACGTCACCGTTCTGACCCGGGATCCCGTCGCCTTTCATCGCAAAGCCCCCCACCTCGCGAGCTATGAAAGCTTCCGGTTCGTCGCCGGCGATGTCGCGAATTTCACGAGCCCCGACGGATCGTTTTCGCATCTGATTCATGCGGCCACGGACGCCAGCGCCGAGCTTAATGAGAAAAACCCCCGCCAGATGTTCGACACCGTGCTGCAGGGAACCCGCCGGGCGCTCGACCTCGCGGTCGAGAAGAAGGTCGGCCGCATTCTGTTCCTCAGTTCGGGCGCCGTCTACGGGCAGCAGCCCTGGGAGATGGAGCATGTGGGCGAAGACTGGATCGGCTCGCCCGATTGCACCAATCCGAAGAATGCGTATGCGGAAGGCAAGCGGGCCGCGGAGATGCTCTGCGGCATCTATCAAAAGCAGTTCGGCCTGAAGATAGCGATTGCCAGGATTTTCGCCCTGCTCGGTCCTTATCTGTCCCTCGATATCCATTTCGCCGCTGGAAACTTCATACTCGACGCCATGCAGGGCAAGCCCGTCATCGTTCAGGGCAATGGCCAGCCCTGCCGCTCCTATCTGTATGCGTCTGATCTGACGGTATGGCTGTTGCATATGCTGGTCAGGGCGACGCCCGGCAAACCTTATAATGTCGGTTCGGACCAATCTGTCTCGATCAGGCAACTTGCCGAGCTGACGGCCCGCTTGCTCGGAAACGGCGAGTTCAAGGTGCTGGGCGCCGCAGATACCGGCTGGAATCCGGGCCGATATGTCCCAAAAACCGAGCTTGTCGCACTAGACCTGGGCCTGTACAGAACTGTCACTTTGGACGAGGCGATACGCCGAACTGCGCTCTGGCACGGATGGAAAAGTGATAAAATTATCTGATTGGGTAGCCCAGAAAGCTGTCGAGCTCGGCGTCCGCCACGTATTCATGGTCACGGGCGGGGGTGCGATGCACCTCAATCATTCGCTCGGCAGCCACAAACAGATCGACTGCATCTTCAATCACCACGAGCAGGCCTGCGCCATCGGCGCGGAGGCCTACTACCGGCTGACCAACCGCCTCCCTCTGGTGAACGTGACGTCTGGACCCGGTGGAACCAATGCGATGACCGGGGTCTATGGGGCGTTCGTGGACTCCATTGGAATGGTTGTCATTTCAGGCCAGGTCAAATACGAAACAACCGTGAGAAGTACTGGATTACCTCTACGTCAGTATGGTGACCAGGAGCTCGATATCGAAGAGCTGGTCCGGCCGATTACCAAATACTGCGTGATGGTGACCGATCCGCAGACCATCCGCTACCATGTTGAGAAGGCATTTTATCTGGCAACCTCCGGACGGCCCGGCCCGGTTTGGCTGGATATTCCGCTGGATGTTCAGGCTTCCAGGATCGATCCGGACACATTGAAGGGATTTGACCCAGCGGAGCTCGACGAGTCCTGGAAAAAGACCGATCTCGTTGTTGCCAGCAAGGCTATCCTGGACAAGATCGCGTCGGCCAAACGTCCGGTGGTTTTCGCGGGAAATGGCGTGCGACTTAGCGGGCGACACGACGCGTTTCTGAAGCTCATCGACAAGCTCGGCATCCCGGTCGTCACAGGATGGAACGCGCACGATGCGGTGTTCGACGCCCACCCCTGCTATGTTGGCCGGCCAGGCAGCCTTGGCGACAGGGGCGGTAACTTTGTCGTACAAAATTCCGACTGCCTGCTCATTCTCGGAAGCCGGCTCAACATCCGCCAAGTCAGCTATAATTGGAAGTCATTTGCCCGCGAAGCCTTCAAGATCTGGGTCGAGATCGACGAAACGGAATTGAAGAAGCCCTCCGTGAAGGCAGACATGCCGGTGCTGGCGAGCTTGACCGATTTGCTGCCGGTGCTCGCAGCGACGCCTTATGCCGGTCGGACGGAGGCTCACAAGACCTGGCTGGCTTGGTCGAAGGATAAACAGGCGCGTTACCCCGCGGTGCTACCAGAATATTGGCACAACCAGTTGGTCAATCCGTATTGCTTCATGAAAGCTTTATTCGACGAGCTCGATGAGGGGCAGATAGTCGTCACAGGCAACGGCAGCGCCTGCGTGACCAGCTTTCAGGCGGCGACGCTTAAGCCCGAGCAACGGCTTTGGACCAACTCCGGCTGTGCAACGATGGGTTACGATCTGCCGGCGTCCATCGGAGCTTGCAAGGGGTCCGGCGGCAAGCCAATTGTCTGCCTGGCAGGCGACGGCAGTATCATGATGAATTTGCAGGAGCTGCAGACCATCGTCGGCAACAAGCTGCCCATCAAGATCTTCATTCTCAATAACAACGGCTATGTCTCTATCTTCCAGACCCACCGTAACTTCTTCAATGGCGTGGAAATTGGCGGCGGCCCGAAAAGCGGGGTAAGTTTTCCGGATTTCGAACCGCTGAGCAAGGCGTTCGGTTTTCCTTATTTGCGCTGCTCCAGGCATCAAGACATGGCGGAAACGATCCGCAAAACAATGAACGTCGAAGGCCCCGTGGTCTGCGAAATCATGCTGGACGAGAACACGATATTCGCCCCCAAACTTGGCGCAAAGCAGCTTCCGGACGGGCGCATTGTTTCGCCGCCGCTGGAAGATCTTTCGCCATTTTTGCCCCGGGATCAGTTCCGCGATAGCATGATTATCGACACAATTGACGAATGATGGTCGACGTCCATTCTCAATGGCATGACGCCCGAAAATTCATTCGTCTGCATCAGACGAAAGTGAGGTTCTTGTTTGCCGGAGCCCTGAATACGGCTTTCGGCTTAGCCGCGTATCCGGCGTTATATTTTCTGCTCGCCCCGCTCAAGCTCCACTACATGGTGGTACTTGGAATAACGCAAATCGCCTGCGTGACATTCTCCTACCTGACGAACAAGTTTCTCGTTTTTCGCACGGCCGGAAACTACCTTCGCGAGAGTGGAAAATTTGCCCTGTTTCATCTGTCCTATTTCGCCGTAAACTTGGTTGCACTGCCCGTTCTTGTCGAGATTGTCGGGATGCCTCCGGTCTGGGGACAGACGCTCTTCGCGGTCGCGGTGATCGTCACGAGTTATTTTTGGCATAGCAACATCACGTTCGCCGCAGCACGGACTGACGACAAATGACCCAGAGTGGCTACATTTCGAGACCCTGCCCGATCTGCGGCAGCAAGCCACCTGCCAAGCCCGAGGTATCCTCGGCCGTCCCTGCGGAAACAATGAGCTTCGAATCCCTGGTTCCCTACTGGAACGGATTGTTCAAGGACAAGGTTTTCTTTTCCTATTTCCGCTGCGAGACCTGCGGGCTGCTGTACACGCCAGTCTTTTTTAGCGGCCCTCAGCTTGAACAGCTCTACGCGCAGATGCCCCCGAACATGGATGTCGTGCCTGTTGCGTCGCTTGAGCGCACGCAGCGGGGGTATTTCGACACGCTGAAAACTGCGGCGCGTCTTGAAGGCGGCTTTATCGAGGTCGGTCCCGACGTGGGTCTGTTTACGCGAAACTGCGTTGAGGACGGACGATTCAGCGAGTATTGGCTGTTCGAACCCAACCGCGACGTTGAACAGGCTCTGACTACCACAATGGGTGACAAAAAGTTTCATATCATACGGGACATGTTCGGATTTTCTAAAGTACCTGACGGCGCCGCATCGGTTGCTGTCATGGTGCACGTCATGGATCATCTGCTCGACCCGGTCTCGACGCTGCGCGAACTCAAGGCAAAGCTGGCGCGCGGCGGCAACGTTATGCTCGTCACCCACGACGAAGCCTCCTTGTTGCGCCGCGCCATCGGCTGGAAGTGGCCGGCATTCTGTCTGCAGCATCCTGAAATTTACAATTTGCGAACGATGCGCAAGCTGTTCGAGGCCGCCGGTTACGAAGTGGTGAAGCAAAGCAAGACCGTGAATTACTTTCCAGTGAGCTTTCTTCTAAAGCAGCTGTTGTGGGCACTGGGATTCAAGGTCGATGCCGTGCCCGGTTTCGGTCAGATCGCCGTCGGACTCAAACTCGGCAACATGCTGACAATTGCGACGCCAAAGGAAGCGCTCTGATGTCCGACCGCCAGCTGCTCAGCATTGTCACCCCTTGCTTCAACGAGCAAGATAACGTCGACGAGCTCTACCGTCGTCTCAAGGCTGCGATTGCACCCTTGAGCCAGTACGACTTCGAGATCATCTTCATCGACAACGCATCCGAGGACGAGACAGTCGCCAAAGTCAAAAAACTTGCGGCTGCGGATCCGACGGTCAAGCTGATCGTAAACACCCGCAATTTCGGACACATACGTTCCCCCTATTACGGAATCACGCAGTCGCGCGGCGCAGCTACCGTATATCTGGCGTCAGATCTTCAGGACCCGCCCGAGCTCATTCCGGAGTTTATCCGGGAATGGGAAAACGGCTACAAGCTGGTGATGGCGATCAAGCCGATCAGCAAGGGCAACGCCCTGGTTCATTCGATGCGCAAGAGCTACTATCGACTGCTCGATGGCATTTCCGATATTTCACTGCTTAGCGACTCCACGGGGTTCGGTCTTTACGACAAAGCGGTGCTTGAAAATCTGCGCAAGATCGACGACCCCTATCCCTATCTTCGCGGCCTGGTTTGCGAGCTGGGATATGAGATCAAGACGATACCCTTCGAACAGCCTCGCCGGCTGCGCGGCATCTCGAAGAACAACCTTTATACCCTCTATGACATCGCGATGCTGGGAATTGTTAGCCATTCCAAGGTGCCGATCCGAATCGCTGCTTTCCTCGGATTCGTCATGGGCTTTCTGAGCGTTTTCGCTGCCTTAATCTATTTGATATTCAAGCTGGTTTTTTGGTACGAATTCCCAATTGGGGTTGCGCCAATCGTCATCGGCGTATTTTTTCTGTTTGGAATCCAGCTGATGTTCGTTGGTATCCTCGGTGAATACATCGGTTCGAT
>WNFG01006505.1_pt1 | contig 12463 bp, 8 predicted proteins | sample 5400431 | NCBI WGS metagenome assembly WNFG01 (sample SAMN13153346, study PRJNA577476) | soil metagenome | isolation source: 120 cm saprolite under Douglas fir tree site 2 hole 3 replicate 2 | place: USA:California | collected 2015-04-18
GCTGCGCTGGGACTGCGGGCATGGATGGTTGCGATGCAGAGATGGCTTGTGCCATTGCTTCTGCTGCTGCCAGGCCTGCACGTGCAATCTCGTCGTCGCGTCCGGGGGCATTGCCACCACTGACACCAATGCCACCTATCGTGGCACCGCCGAAGCGTATGGGCCAGCCACCAGCCGCCATGATGAATTTCCCCTGCGTCATCGTTGCCAGACTAGAGGCGAAGCCGGGTATGCCTGATCCCCACTGGGCTACGGCGTCGGTAGATTGATTGAACATAACTGCTGTGGTTGCTTTCGCGATACTAATTCCACCCGTGGCCCAGCCATAGGGAGACATCATCCGTTCAAAGAGTACAAGGTGCCCGCCAGCATCTACTATTGCGATACTCACCGGGCTTCGTAGCTCTCTAGCGCGTTGCTTACTGGTTTCCAGAATTCTACGCGCAACGTCTATTGACATATTCACGCAGGTCGCTCCTTCTCAACAGAAAGCAGAAATGCTCTGCTTTCTGGTTCGTTTAGTATACACCGGCAGATAATTGTTATGCGACATCGATTGTTGCAAGTATAGCGCAATCCTGGCATACTCACAAGGGGGTATGATGACATCCATTCATAATTTGCCTCCTGCGGAGGCAAATTATGAATGGATGTCACGGATCAGATTACACGAAGCTGATACGTTCTTTACGCCATTCTAATTGGTTGTACTTATCTTCTACAAGTTGATGGGCTAATTCCCATTCGGATGTAGTTAACTCGCCGGGTACAAAGTTTTCGTGTAAGGCAGAGCTGAATCCGCTGCGAAAAGCGTGCGCTACATCATCCCATGTTGCCTGGGGGACAAAGGTATGCAGTGGTGCTGTTTTTGTGCGATAGAGGGCCAATGCCTCTGCGCGCTCGGCTTCACCGGGATAGCGCAGCATGGAGAAGAACTCGGCAGCATGATCGTCGAGCGGCAACGACCCCTGTTGGAGCAGTGCATCATCCTTCCAGACCTGGGCGCTGCCAATTAACTTAAAGCCATTACTGGTCAGGTCAGCCTGTGTCGAGGAGGCAAAACAGGCGGCGGAAGGGTTTTTACTGACATGCTCCTCACTGAGTTCGGCATGCACGCCGAGTGTTTCAAGCGCGGCCTGTAGTCCCGTAGTGTTTTCCGATGACAAGACTGTAGGTAACCTCTTCAAGATGATATACAGCGCGCCCACCCGTTGGTCGACGCACCAATGCAACTCCGAGCTGCTGACAGACGTCACTGAGGATCTCCCGCTCAATATTCTGGAAACGTCCCAGCGAGATCGCCGGCTGTGACCAGCGAAACACACGCAGCGTTGGCGGAGCCTGGCCACTGAGATGATGTATCAGCACAGATTCATCAATAGCCATATTCAATGCGGCATCCTGTATCCCTGTATTGAGGAAGCGATATGGTTTGTGCATGACTGGTTCCTTGTGAAATGTAGTGGCAGGGGGCAGAGTAGGGTGGTGGATGGGCCCTTGCGGCTACCAGGCTCCTGCACTTGAAAGTTGACAAACTACTAAGTTTTTGGAAGGATGCGTTGCCGGGCAACCTTCCATTTTTCTCGTTGTTCTTCCCGCACTTCCTCGGAGGCGGGAGTATAATCAGCCAGGAAACGATCACGAAAGGTGGGGAAGGTCCCTGCACGAATTGCGCCGCGTACTTGCTCGGCGAGACGCAACATGTAACGTATGTTGTGAATACTCCCTAAACGATAATAGAGCAATTCTTCGGCACGTGCAAGGTGGTGGACGTACGCGGCACTATAATTTCGACAGGTGTAGCAATCACACTCAGTTTCAATTGGGCCACGTTCAGCGCGAAAACGGGGTGATTTGATGTTGATGCGCCCGTAGCGCGTGAAGAGACCCCCATGGCGGGCAACTCGTGTAGGCAAGGCACAATCAAACATGTCCATGCCGAGGCCAACGCCTATTACGAAATCCTCCGGTGAGCCGACGCCCAGTAAATGCCGTGGTTCCTCCCGCGGCAATTCTGGAGTGACAGAGCGCAGCATCTCCCACATCTGAGCCTTGGGTTCACCGACAGAGAGACCACCAACCGAAATTCCTGCAAAAGGCATACTGCCGATGACGCGGGCACTCTGCTGTCGTAGCTCAGGCTCGAATGCTCCCTGCACGATTCCAAAAAGTGTCTGCTCCACTTGATAGTGCTGCCTGGCAACGAGTGCTCGTTCAGCCCAGCGATGGGTACGCTCCATCGCCTCCATCGCCTCGGCAGGTGTAGAGGGGTATGGCGCGCATATATCAAGCGGCAGGATGATGTCTGCGCCAAGTTCCGCTTCGATCTGCACCACGCTTTCCGGCGTCAGCAGGTGGGTTGATCCATCGAGATGCGATTTGAAGGTTGCCCCGTCCTCGCTCAGTTTGCGCAGGTGGCCCAGGCTGAAGACCTGGAAGCCGCCACTATCGGTGAGGATGGGGCCATCCCAGTGCATGAAGTGGTGCAATCCACCAAGATCGCTAATCAGCTGGGAGCCTGGTCGCAACATGAGATGGTAGGTGTTGGCGAGAATGATGGTCGCGCCAGCCTCGCGCAGATCTTCAGGGGAGACGCTTTTGACGCTTGCCTGGGTGCCGACGGGCATGAAGATGGGTGTGGAGATGATGCCGTGGGGGGTGTGGATTGTGCCTGTCCTTGCCCACGTTTCGGGACACTCGGCGTCAATTGTGAATGAGAATGGTGGCATGTATTTCCCTGACAGGTACTCTGCTAACGTCTTGTGACAATTATAGCAGGTCAGGCCAGGTCTGAACAGTTGGTGGATATTGTGCGCTCAGAGCTTTTTGAAAATCAGATTTGCTGTCAAGCATATATAAAAACTCGCATCGAAGCCTGAATTTGCCGAGAAAATGCCTTGCAAATTGGCGCGGAATGGTGTATGCTTGCAGGCGGTATCCGATCTCGGTCTCGCGTACGGTTCTCGGCCAGAATATCCGGTCCCACGCTGGTAAGGGTGACAGACAGACTGGTGATATCCGCTAAGGTATGGACCCTTCGGTACCGCCTCGCAGAGAGGCTCGATACCAGCATATCATCTTAGGAGGTCCTTCGTTGAGTTTCGTTGACAAAACCCTTCGCTGCCGTGATTGCGGAAACAATTTCGTATTCACAGCAGGCGAACAAGAGTTCTACCAGCAAAAAGGTCTCATGAATGAGCCTGGTCGCTGTCCTTCTTGCCGTGCAGCACGCCGTAGTTCGTCTGGTGGCTCGGGTGGACGATCAGAACGCGCTCCCCGTGAGATGCACACAGTCATCTGCGCCGAATGCGGAGCCGAGACGCAGGTCCCGTTCTTACCCAAGAACGACCGCCCTGTCTATTGCAGCCCCTGCTACGATAAGGTTCGCGTCACGCGAAATTAACATTCAGTGTTGTGGGAGCAATCCCAGCCGAGTGTGAGACGCTGCCTTCTCGCTGCACCGATCACTACAGAAAAACAAGGCCAAGGTGTGTTCGCGGCCTTGTTTCTTTTTGCTTGACAGCCCCCTGCAACATACTATAATAACAAGTAGTGTATCATTGTTTTGCAATGTTTCTACAAGCGAGTAGAACTCGTAATTAGGACATTAGCGGCGCTGGCAGAAGGAACCCAGGCATGACCGTAAATCCGCAGGATGAGGAAAAAGTGCTTCACATTGACGAGAATGGCACCCTTACAAGCCTCGAACAATTACTGGCCGAGACGCGCCAGTACCTGACTCCACAGGATATGGAGAAGATTCAGCGTGCCTTTGAATTGGCGAATCGGGCACACATGGGTACACTACGTCGTTCGGGTGAACCTTACATACAACATCCTCTGGAGGTTGCTCTGCTGCTGGCCGATATGCGCATCGATGCCGATAGCATCGTGGCTGCCCTGTTGCATGATGTCGTCGAGGATACTAGCTTCACATTGGATGATCTGCGTAAGCAGTTTGGCACGGCGGTAGCAAATATCGTTGATGGCGTCACCAAGTTTGATGTCCTGGCGGGCAAACCGGCTCCAAAGATTACCGGAACGCTTGATGGCAGAGTCCCACGCCTGCCTGCCGACCTCAAACGCCGCCAGCGTGCGGAGACGGTGCGCAAGATGCTGCTGGCCATGGCAGAGGACCCGCGTGTCGTCGTACTGAAACTGGCGGATCGCCTGCACAATATGCGTACCCTCGGCGTGATGAACCCTGCTCAGCAGCAAAATACGGCGCGTGAGACGCGAGAGATCTACGCCCCGCTTGCCAGACGACTGGGTATGGTTCTGGTGCAGGCTGAACTGGAAGACCTGGCCTTTAGCTATCTCGAACCAGAGAAATACGCCATGCTTGCACGCGAAGTCGAAGCCGAATGCCGTCGCCGTCAACCCTATGTGGACCGGGTCTGCGCAGATCTCGAAGAAGAGATGAAGCGGGCAGGTATCCATGCGGAAGTGCAATTCTGGCAAAAGCACTTAGCCAGTATCAACCGTAAAATACAACAGAGTGCCGGTGGGATCGCTGGTGGTGGGGTGGAAGAAGAGGCAGTCGAAGCCAGGCTACAACTGTCCCAGATCCATGATCTTATCTCCTTCCGCATTCTGGTGGACTCTATCCAGGACTGCTATCTTGCGCTAGGCCATATTCATTCGTTGTGGCGACCCAAGGATGGGCGCATTAAGGACTTTATCGCCACACCAAAGTTGAATGGATACCAGTCGCTGCACACGACGGTCTTCGGTTTAGACAATCAGCTTGCAGAGATCCAAATTCGTACGCATGACATGCAGCAAATTGCGGATTATGGCATTGCCAGCTACTGGTCGCTGAAAGAGAAAAAGCGTGCTTCTCTCTCCTACTCTGAGATGCTTACCTGGATTGAGCAGTTGCGTGAGTGGCAACGCGAACTGCCGCAAAACGCCGATGAATTTGTCGAGGCGGTCAAAGGTGACCTCTTTGAGGAGCAGATTTTCGTGTTCACACCCAGGGGCGAGATCAAGGATCTGCCACGCGGCTCAACGCCACTGGATATGGCCTACCGTATCCACACAGACATTGGCGACCACTGCGCAGGGGCGCGCATCGTCACGAATATGGGCGACAGTGGACGCCTGGTGACACGCCTGGTACCGCTCGATTATGAACTCAAAGGCGGCGAGATCATCGAGATTGTCACAGATCGTACGACGCACCCTACACGCGACTGGCTCTCTTTTGCGCGTACCGCTACTGCCCGCAGTAAGATTCGGCGCTACCTGAAAACATATGAGCGCGAAATCAACCTGCAACTGGGTCGCGAGCGCCTGGACCTGGGACTGAAGGCAGTAGGAGCGGCAGGGTTGAGTGCGGTACGCGAGGAAGATTTCTCCTCGTTCACCACCGTCAGGAAGTATACATCGCTGGATGATGTCTACGTGGCGCTGGGACGTGAGGACTTGCCTTTGCAGCATGTGCTGGAGTATCTTACCCCTCTCTTAGAGAGCCGTGGCGCAGTAAGAGATACAGGGAGACCAGGACGATCTCTTGTGGGCAAGGATGTCCAGGAGGGCGCCGGTCACAGCAACACTGCCCATGAAAAGAATGGGCAACATGCTCATGTAGACGGTAAAAGTGTATATCCAGATTCTGTTGCAGATCCTGTTGATGGGACGGCGTCTCACAGCATGGAGGTAATGGTCAAACTGGCCCACTGCTGCTGCCCTCTGCCTGGCGATGTAATTGTGGGGTTCTTTAACCCCACCAAGGGGATCATCGTGCACCGGAGCGATTGTCGCACCCTGCGCCGCTCACGCGAGCACACACGAGAACATATGGTAGAGGTCAACTGGCTCCAGATAGCGCAGCCGCACTACCTGGCTCCCATCATCATCATCGCCCATGATCGTGCCGGGTTGCTGCGTGACGTGGCTGCGGTGGTAGCTGATGCCGGCATCAATATGACTGCAGTGGCGACCACGACCAACGCCTCGCTCCAAAAAGCGGTCATCACCGCTACATTGGAGATACAAGCAGTAGAGCAAATTGAACCAATCTTCACACATCTGCGACAAGTTAAGAATGTGGTCAGTGTGGACCGCGACCTTGGTCGCCGCGTTGGATAGTTAGTCTGATAGTTAAGAGTGCATAGTTTTGAGTTTGCGTAGAGCAGACTCGGGACTGCAACCTGGAAATTAGAAGACATATGAATTCATCTGTAGAACAGCAATTGATAGACCGGCCAGACGTAACAGACATCAGTGAAGCTTCGCTGCAACAAATGCGGCAAATCCTGGCCTCTGTACAGCAGTATATGGCTCCTAGCGAGGTGGAACAGGTTGCGCAAGCGCTTCAACTTGCCCGAGAGACCTGTCGAGGTGTCAGTGGAGAACGCGTTGGCGGACCTACACATATTCCACCATTAGAGCACGCCTTAGCCGTGGCAACTATCTTAGCCAACATCATGCGTACTGACGCAGTTGGGGTAAGCGCCGGTGTCGTGTTTGAGGCCGTTGACGCGGAACTATTGTCGCTTGAGCGTGTGGAGAGCGTCCTGGGGTCCACTGTAGCGCGTGTCGTGGGCAGCATGTTGCGCCTGAACATCCTGGAACGCAAGAAGCAGAGTGTCGCGGTCGAGGTAGAGAGTAACCGCGATCAAAAGAAGCGTCGTATCCGCGAGGCCTTGCGTCGTCAACAGGCAGAGACGGTGCGCAAGATGTTTTTCGCTATGGCGGAAGACCCGCGTGTCGTCCTGCTCAAGCTCGCCTATCGCCTGCATGCCATGCGCTTGATCCAGGCCGCCTCCTATCCAATCGATCACCAGGAAATGCTCACGCTGGCCGAGGAGACACGCGAAATTTATGCGCCGTTGGCCGGACGATTGGGTATGGCACGTGTGGAGTCCGAGTTGGAGGACCTGGCGTTTGCCGTGCTGGAGCCAGAGAAGTATAGCTGGATCCGCAATCAAGTTGAGTTAGAGAGTAAGCAATGGCGTTCCTATGTCGATCGTGTCTGCGCGATTTTGCGTGAGGAGATGGCCAAGCTTGGTTTGCAGCGAGCCGAGATCTCGGGACGTGTCAAGCATCTGTATAGTTTTTATCAGAAACTGCTGCGCAACACCGCCAATGTCGAACGGCTCGAAGACCTCAAAAAAGCCGCCGACTTCAACCAGATTCATGACCTGGTTGCCTTTCGCATTCTGGTCGAGTCGACGCAGGACTGCTACCTTGCCCTGGGTCACGTCCATAGCCTGTGGAAGCCGAAGGATGGGCGCATCAAAGATTTTATCGCTAACCCCAAGCCAAATGGCTATAGTGCGCTGCATACGACAGTCTTTTGTTTGGATGACCAGCTGGTCGAAATTCAGATTCGCACCTTTGCCATGCACGAGATGGCGGAATATGGCGTGGCGATGCACTGGCACTACAAAGATGTCGGCGATCATGCCTCGGCCTCGGCCAAGGAGTTACTGGCCTGGCTACGTCAACTGGCGGATTGGCAGCGTGACCTGCGTTCATTTGCCACCAGCGACAGCGAATTTATCGAAGCGGTGAAGGATGACATCTTCCAGGAGCAGATCTTTGTGTTTACGCCTAAAGGTGAGGTCAAGGACCTGCCCGTTGGCTCGACGCCCCTGGATTTCGCCTATCGCGTCCACTCGAAGATCGGCGACAGGTGCGCCGGTGCGCGCGTTACCAGAGGTGAAGGTGATCGCCTGGTGACGCGCATGGTGCCTCTGGACTACGAACTCAGAAGTGGCGACATTGTGGATATCGTGACCAGTCGCACGGCTCACCCGACCCGAGACTGGCTGAACTTTGTGCGTACTGCCGCTGCGCGTAGCAAAATCCGCCGCTACCTGAAAATTCATGAGCGTGCTATAAACATCCAGATTGGACGCGAGCGCCTGGACCGCGAACTCAAAATCATGGGAGCCCGCGACGATGATGTGCTGGGTGAAGATAACCAGAACTGGCTGGCGAATGAATTTCGCCTGGCATCGTTTGAAGACGTGCTCGCGGCCATCGGTGGTGACGACATACGTCCGCATGCAGCTGCATTGAAACTGGTTGATCGCTGGCAGCAACTGCGCCAACAGCGGGAAGGCAAAGAGGCGAAAGACGAGAAAAACGATGAGGAGTCGCTGACGCCGCTGGTCCCGCCTGCTGTCCCTAAACAAGCGTCTACGGCACGCTTGCAGGTTGCAGGGGTCAGCGGATTGCTGACCCGCCTAGCCAATTGCTGTTGTCCTCTGCCGGGTGATGAGATTGTGGGTTTCATCAGCCGAGGTAAGGGAGCCATTGTCCATCGTGCTGATTGCGGCAATATCAGCCGCTACCGTGAGCGAGACCGCGAACGCCTGGTGAATGTCAGTTGGACAAGTATGGGCCAGCAGCGCTACCTTGCGCCAGTCCTCATTACTGCACGTGATCGTTCAGGTTTGATTCGAGATATTGCCACCGTCGTCTCCGAGGCAGGCGTGAATATGACTTCGGTCGGCTCCAATGTCAGTACTGGTCAGGAGATAGTGATCATAAACGCTACGCTGGAGATTGAAAGCCTGGATCAGATGTATCGGCTCTTTACACGCCTGGAGAAAGTCAAAAACGTGCTGCATGTCGAGCGCGATTTGGGGAAAAAGCAAAAGAAATAACACATTGACCTGCCATCCACCCGGATGGCAGGTCAATGTGTTATTGGAAGTGACTGCTTGGGATTGGATGGTTTAGCCGCGCAGCCGCTCCAAGACGGGTGGCTGGCGCAGTTTCGCGAGTGCCCCGGCCTCGATCTGACGTACACGCTCACGGGTGATACCCAGTTCACGCCCCACTTGCTCAAGTGGGTGAGCCTGGCTGTTCCCCAGGCCAAAGCGTAGCTGTAAGACGAGGCGTTCTCGTGGCGTAAGCACCGATTCGAGGACACGCTGGACTTCATCTTTGAGCGTCTGAGTCGTAGCAAGGTCTTCGGGTGAAGCCGACTCTGTATCTGCAAGCACATCACCCAGCTCCTGCTCCTCATCTTCGCCAACCGGCAACTCCAGGGAGACGGGGGCACCAGGGGCAGCTTGCAACTCGACCATACGTCCGGGGTCCAATCCGGTGGCTGCTGCTAACTCCTCTTCCGTCGGCTCGCGGCCAAGTTCCTGCAAAAGGCGTTGGCGTTCACGACGGATGCGGTTCAGCGCAGTATTGACGTAGACGGGGAGACGGATTGTCCGTCCCTTGTCAGCAACGGCACGACTAATCGCCTGACGAATCCACCAGGTTGCGTGGGTAGAGAACCGGTGTCCACGTCGCCAATCATAGCGTTGCACGGCACGGATCAGTCCAATGTTGCCCTCCTGGATCAGATCGAGAAGGGTCAGACCACGCCCAACGTAGCGTTTGGCGATGCTTACTACGAGACGAAGGTTAGCTAAGATAAACTGCTTCATAGCCTCGCGATCACCCATCTCGATGCGCTTTGCCAGTTCAATTTCACGATCGTGCGTGATCATAGGAACACGGCCAATTTCGCGCAGATAGGTCATCACGGCGTCTGACTCGCCTGCATCCGTCGAATTCACTGCGTTCTCGTCTTGCTCTTCCGAGCGGCGACGACGCATGGTTGTACGACGTGCGGGTGCTATCCCCTCAGTTGCCATTGTTGGTAGCATCAGAATCGAGACAGCCTCCAGTTCAGGTGAGCTTGGTAACTGAGTTAGTTCTTCATGCATATCAGACATTGCTTCCAACTCAATAGGCGCTGGCTCCAGACTGGTCAGGTCTTCTTCCAGCTCCTGCTCTTCTTTACCAGGGTCCTCAACATCATCCTCTATATATTCAAGACCTGGGTCCAGCAACTCTTCGGTATCGACGCCGTCGAACTGCTGATCAAGGTCGGTATTGGTGTCATCCAGGGAAAGCATTGTATCTTTCATGGCTTGTTGTAGTTCTATCATTCTACGCCCTCCATGAGAAATGCATCTCAAGCAGCAAGATTGCGGTATCCTTCTTTGGTCTAGTTCTACACTCAAGAGAAGCGATTTTTTGGTTGAAACCCATGCCCGAGTGCTAAGTGGGAGGAATTCATATTCATGTTCATAGTTACAAACAAAGCCAAGCCTGAAAATATTCCTGCACCACTTTAATTATAACGCAAAGGCCCCTTTCGTTCTAGTCCCTAGGGGCTGTATTTTTTGCCAGGACACTATAAGAGACGTATAATTCTTATACGTATGAAACTTTCTAAAGTGGCAACGGATCTGTTGCACTGGTAGCAGCATCAGCTACCCTGCTTTTGATAAGAGCTTCTTCCCTTGAACGTTGGATCGACCTTACTAAGATGACGGTGAGTACGATGACAAGCAGGAACATGAAGGAATGCGAACTATTGACGTCCTGTGACCTCTACCGTAGAATAACATGTATGTACACATCTACGCAACCGTTGCATGTCACGATCAAACGCATTGATAGCAGCTTGCCGTTGCCCACCTATGCCACAGCTGGCTCGGTAGGCTTCGACCTGTTCTGTCGTGAAGACATCGAGGTTGCGCCGCGCACCCTGGGACTCATTCCCACCAATGTGATTGTGCAGACGCCACCAGGATATATGCTTTTAGTGACGATGCGCAGCAGTACTCCGAGGCGCAAAGGGCTGCTCATTCCTCATGGCGTGGGCATCATCGACCAGGATTACTGCGGCGAAGGTGATGAGCTATGCGTGCAAGTCTACAATTTCCGTGATGAGGCGGTGACGGTGAAGCGTGGTGAACGTATTGCTCAAGGGATATTTGTCCCTATCATGCGTGCCAGCTGGAACGAGGTGGATGACATGGGCCAGGGACGAGGCGGGTTCGGAAGTACGGGGACATGAAAGAAAGAACCAGGGCAACCGCAAGAGAAGCCGCACCCACATGGCGACCGCAAGGGCCCACCCGACCCCACCCCGCCACTCTCGCCACTACTATACACGAGCTTTAGCGAAACAGGTCTGCAGGCGTTGGATAAGCACATCAAGTTGCTCAATGAGGCGTATGCCGTTTTGCGCGATCCGGTGAAGCGTGCGAAATACGATGCTTTGCGTGCGGAGGAAGAGCGCCGTAAAAGGGCACAAGAAGAGCTACGTCGTAAGCAAGCGCAATGGGTAGCTGCTCAAAAAAAGCAACAAGAGCAGGAGAGGCGAGAAAAGGAGATGACGTGGGTCGAGGGGATGATTGGGTTTGTGAGAGAGTTGAAGAAGGGTTTGCGGGAGGATTAGGCTACCATTCGCCATACTCGTATTCACTGCTGCATTGAGGTCCGTCTCTAAACTCACCATTTCCTCGGTGAGCCTCTTGATCTCAGTACTACGGTCTCGCAACAGTGCTTCCCAATCATCACGGTCCTTGACGGAAATATCGAGTTTGAAGGACTTCCCCAACTCGTCACGAAACTCCTTGAAAGACAGATTCCACCATTCAGTTAGCCGCTGGTTGGGCTTTTTGTTAGGAGTACCCAGGTCGCTGTGGATACGATGCGTTGTCTTACGCCGCACCTCGTAGCGTTGTTGTGCCTTCTCTGTGATCTGCTGTGCCAGTTTACCAATAGAATTGCGCTGGGTATCAGTCGGAACCGGGATTGGTAGGCGCTCCATATATTGCCTGATTAATCTATATCTTTGAGTGCCAGCACGTTCTCCAAACGGTTGTGATATGCGTGAGATAACATACCAGAGTGTACGGGAGGCCAGGAGGCCCAATAGGGTATATGACTCTGTTGGAATGCAATACCCCGTATTGCCGATATAGATGCCAGGCTCACTCCAATATCCTGACGCTTGCGTGCTGCTTCTGCAAAGGGTTCCAGATATCTCGCTAATACTGGATAACGTGTAGCGAAATGTTCCCATGCCAACGCTTCGTGTGGTGCCAGTTCTGGCAAGGTATCTCGTGTCCATCCGTTTGGGAGGCAAATCAACCACCGTCCTTCATTCTCCTGATACCAGGGACGCAGGTCCTCGCCACGCAGCATAGTTTTAATAAGGGCTGCACATGCTGGCTCGTCCTTCACTAATTGATCTCGCACAGTTTGGTCGATGATGAATGCTTCGTTTAGGCCCGTCTTCACACCATAGTACATGCGACCTTCGATTACCTCTCTCAGCGGCTTGCCTTTCTCCATCAGCTTGGCTACTAACATGCGCGAAGCACTGCCGGTCAATTGCCAGCCTGTATCAGGTTGATCGTAGATGGAGAGTTCAAACTGCTTCGCCGAAAGCTGCTCTCTAAACGTTTTTATTGACTCACCACGTGCGAAGGTGGCAGCATATGCCATATGCCCGTTTGGCAGACCCTTGCGCACTAACTGGATTGAAGGCGTCAAATCGGGAGCGTCAGCAAAAATATGGTTATCGCCCAAGTCGATAATGGCCTCGATTGTCGTCTGTGTACGTAGATATTCGCGCAGCAGCGTGGCATAGTTGGCTCGCAACCAACTATTGCTGCTGATGTAGGCCAACCTGCCATCCTTACAC
>WNFG01009865.1_pt1 | contig 12463 bp, 11 predicted proteins | sample 5400431 | NCBI WGS metagenome assembly WNFG01 (sample SAMN13153346, study PRJNA577476) | soil metagenome | isolation source: 120 cm saprolite under Douglas fir tree site 2 hole 3 replicate 2 | place: USA:California | collected 2015-04-18
TCTGTCCCGCGTATTCGGCATTGATTTCGCGGGAGGCTTTGATGCGTCCGCAACCGAAGGCGGTTCGGGAAGGGGAAGTCGTGCCGGCAGCGGCGGAACGGCTGTCGATAAGACTCCAGGCCGGAACGCGGGCGGCAGCAAGGCGATGGAGAACGAGAAGCCGGCGCGGGTCATGAAGTCAAAATCGTCGCCGACGAAAGATCCGACCGCCAAGCAGAGAGTAAAGGCATCGAAGACAGCGGCGAAGAAACCCGCCAAGAAACCGTTTTGACCCATCCGTCGGCGTATTGCATGCGGCACAATTAAAAGCACCCTTTAGGGTGTCCAATTTAAGTTATGCGTAATCGACAATGAGCTACGAAATCGGAAAGTGGCTGACAGAAATAGCAGAAACGGAGTCCCCGTTAGCAAGAATAGTTGCCTTTAATATTGGTTTATTCGAGAGTGAAGAAGGTTACACGGCATATCTAATTGGCTCGAAAGACTATGATGCAAACAATGATGATTGGGCGTGTAACGAAGATTTCGTACCTCATAATAAGTATTTCAAACTCCGCAAATCCTCAGGTAAAGAGTGGCAGCAACTGGAGAGCGAAGTAGTTGATGAAGTAAAGGATTTTTTATTATCCGAAACGGCGAAAAAGTCATTCTTCACAAACGCAAAGGCCATAACGGTAGGTTTTGATGACGGCGAGTTAGTCAAAGTTAACGCATAACACGTCGCCCAACCTGACTCGCGGTGCTAGCGCACCGCTCGCAGGTTAGCTCTGCGTTGGGCGACGTAGAGCGAGCGTACGAATGCGCGGTGTGACCATTCTAATCACGAAGCACGTAGGATGGGTGAAGCTCAGCGAGCGTAACCCATCATCTTTTTCAGCGAGTAGCCCGCATGCAGCGACAGCGAAATGCGGGGGAACTCGCCGGTAGCCCCATCCATCCCTGGATTCCGCTTCGCTCCATCCAGGCTACAACCTTGGATTGCCGCAGAGTCTGCGCTTAAGGTAGTGGCATTGGCATCTTTTTCCAAACCGATTTCACGTCGCCTAGCTCCACACATGCCGAATCCCTAGATAGAGTCAAAGCCGTGGGTAGCGGTGGAATTTGAAGTAGCGTTTGCGCGATGGGTTGCGCTGCGCTTCACCCATCCTACGCGAGCTTTCGAGAGAAGGTAGGCGGGTATTCTAAAGAACATTGACGCACTGGCAAGAATTAGACACCATGACAGCGCAATTAAAAGCAGCCTTTGAGGGTGTCCAATTTAAGTTAGGCAGTGACTGGAAAAATAGCGCGACGGGAGTGAAGAAAACGATGCGAATCCTGATCCTGGGGGCGGGTGCGACGGGAGGCTATTTCGGTGCGCGCTTGATTGAGAGCGGCGCGGACGTGACGTTTCTGGTGCGTGAACGCCGGGCCGCGCAACTGAAACGAGACGGGTTGGTGCTGTCCAGTCCGCATGGGGACATACGCACCCACGCTAAGGCCATCGTCTCCGCTGACCCGAGTGACTCCTACGAGGTGGTCATGCTCGCCTGCAAGGCTTACGACCTTGGCGCGGCGGTCGAGGCCGTTGCTCCGGCGGTTGGCGCGGACTCGCTGGTGCTTCCGCTGCTGAATGGCCTGGCGCACTACCGCGCACTCGATAAGCATTTCGGTGAGAGCCGGGTGCTCGGTGGTTTGTGCCATCTCGCCGTGACGCTTACGCCCTCAGGCGAGATACAGCACTTGAACCGGCTGCATTCGATCACGTTCGGAGAGCGGCGCGGCGGGCGGTCCAAGCGTTGCGATGCCTTGCACGGCATGATGACCCCGATCAAGGCCGAGGTGCATTACTCGGAGAATGTGCTGCTTGATGCCTGGGACAAATGGGTCATGCTCGCTACGCTTGCCGGCATGACTTGCCTGATGCGCGGGAGCGTCGGTGACATCATTTCCACCTCCGAGGGACAGGCGCTTACGGAAGCGATGCTTGCCGAGTGCGCTGAAGTCGCGGCACGGTCCGGCTATGCCATTCCTTCCGAGCGGCTGGAACAAGCGCGTGCGCTTCTCACGCAGCAAGGGTCATCCTTTGCCGCGTCGATGCTTCGCGACATCGAGCGTGCCGGGCCGACCGAAGGCGAGCATATCCTTGGCGATATGGTCGAAAGGGCCGGACAGCTTGGCGTCGCGGTTCCGTTGTTGCGCGCCGCGCGCACGCATTTACAGGTCTATGAGGCCCGACGGCCCAAAACTTAAGGGGATAAGATGGTGAGCCGTGATCGTTATAAGTCCAAGACCTCATGCGTAAGTGGATAAAACGCGCGCTCGTCCTCACTGCTGCATTGCCGGCGTTTGCCTTATGTCTTTGGTACGCTCTTTCTTTCTTAAACCACGTCGGTGAACTGAAAGCAATCGCGGAGCGTGGAAATAAATCGGTCGCGAGTGTGGAACGGGTGCTCTATTCTTTGGCTGTTGCAGGCGAAACAAAAGAAGGGCTCCGATCATATGCACTTCGCCAAGCCTATGCATCGCTGGTATTCGACGAAAATCCGAGCAGCATGCTTTCGCGGCGCGCGAACGATGCTCTTTGGTATTTTGCCAGTAACCTACATCTCCGAGATCAGCAAGTGTTCGGCCTCTGGGTAGAATGCGCGTTATATGGTTGTGGACGTGGCCTCAAGGAGGCAGCGCGTGAGTATTTCGGGAAGGAGCTGCACAACCTATCGGAAAGAGAATTGGCGGGATTGGTTGCGTTAGTAAAGAGTCCTTCGATTTTCAAACCCGGTAGTGAGCGCGGAGAGCAACGCACAAACGAAATACTGGAGAAAGTGAGGACTCAGGACAGGGAATGAGGGTTGACAGGGAATGAGGGTTAGGTCTTGCAATAACACATCCCGAGTCAGATTTAATGGTATCCCGCTACCGATCGTATTGCACTGCAAGACCTGACCCTGAAGCCTATGCTGTAACGCCGGGCCAATTCTCTCTTCCTTGAAAGAGGTAAAAAAGGATACGAAAAAGTTGAGCGAGGATGACTCATAACGACGGAGCCGTTCGTAGTATATGCGCAGTGCGAACAGAATCTTGCAATAGCATATCCCGAATCGGATTAACCGTATCCTGATCGTGTTGCACTGCAAGGCCTAACCATGAACCGCTTTGTTCTAAAATCGTAGCTATAGTTACATTTCTGAAAATTTGGATTTTTGGGTTTTCCTACAGACTTGTTAGGTGGTATTAAATGAAGAAACTACTGCTCATAATTGCTGTTGCAGTTCCCGCTTATATTGGGATCGCCCAGAACGGCAGTTTATCGCCGAGCAACGTGGTTGCAGCCAGCAATGGTAGCGACCAAGTATTGGCGAGTGCCTTAAAGAATCATAGAAGCGATATCCAAATCGAGGGGCAAGGCACTGTAATCAAGATTCTGCCAGATGACGTTGATGGCAGCAGGCATCAAAGGTTTATCATACGGTTGGGCTCAGGACAAACCTTGTTAGTGGCTCACAATATTGATATTGCTCAACGAGTTGCCGCCCTAAGAGTGGGTGACGAAGTGATGTTCAATGGTGTATATGAGTGGAATTCGAAAGGAGGTGTAATTCACTGGACGCATCACGACCCAGAACGGCGCCATGCCGCGGGTTGGATAAGGCATGGTGGTCAAATTTACCAGTGACTATCTAACAAGCGGTCCGGACATAGGTAACACCCATTAGCCGGCCTCGAGCGCCGGTTCAATAAGAACTCCTAACCGTAGCTTATAAGGCTGACGCGCCGCAGGCGGCGCGCGCCTGAAGTTCGGATATAGAGAAGTTAGGCAGGTATTCTAAAGAATATTGACGCACTGGCAGGAGTTAGGCACCATCACGGCGCAATTGAAAACACCCTTTAGGCTGTCTAATTTAAGTTAGACCTAAACGGAGAGTACGCATAGAATTGAGCCATGCATTTCGAATGGGACCTCGCCAAGGCTCGAAAGAACCTCCGTAAACACGGGGTCTCATTTGTGAGGAAGCCTCCAGCGTGTTCTACGACTCGTTGGCGGTTACAGGCCCTGATCCTAAGCACCCGTGTCGCAACCCAGTATGAAAGGTATATTTATGAAGAAGGTTAAGCCTACCTCTGATGAACTTCGAACTGAGTACAAGCGATCTGACTTCGGGAAACTCGAACGCGGCAAGTATTACGAGCGCGTCAAGGCCAGCTCCAATGTAGTAGTCCTGGATGCTGAGGTGGCAGCGGTCTTCCCTAACTCGGCCGCGGTCAATAAAGCGCTGCACTCCCTAGTCGACGTCGCAAAAAAAGCATCAGGTCTAACACGGCGCTCAACCGGACGTGGCAAACAGCGCCGCGCCGGTTAGCTCGGTGTTGAGCCTGCAGGAAAAGCCCGTTACCTGTTGCACGCATGTCTGGCGTCGCAATCGTGTGGTGAGTTCTCCTTTTTAGGAACAGTTAACAGCCGGCCGTGGCCGGCGTATTCGGCCTGTGGTTCCCGAAAACAAAATCCCTGTTAATTCCCTGTTAATTGCCTGTTTTAACATTTGAGGTACTCGCGAGTCCTATCCTAACTTCAAGTAAATACTGGAGATTTTAGAAAAACCACACGTTGGAGGGGTGACCGGTGGACAGTTTTCCCTGTATTTTTCCCTGTTAGCAGGGAATTTGCGCCGGAGTTCGCATCGGACTGGCTCCTCCGCCATTCAGTCAGAAGCTTTGGTTAGCTTAGGCATTTGAAGTCCCTGCGTGGTTACTTTTTTGCTGCCCCTGCCCGAGATCGTATAATCGAGCAGTACCCAAAATCTATCTTCCTATCCGACCATAGTCGGATACGGCAAAAACTCCGGAAAATCATACTCGGATCGGCTCATTCCTAACCAGCGGGCGATAAAAACAGTGAGAGGAGATCGTCGTCGCGCGCAGCACGGCGTGGGATGTTTTTTACCTGCAGTGGAGGCTCCGGTATGCTCGTGGATTTCCTGGCACTTAAGTTCATTCTTCTCTACATCTTCGTCGCGGCCACGGTGTATGTGCATTTCCGCGGGCGCATTCGGCATCCATTCCATCGCCAGTTGACCGACCACTCGACCCTGTTCGCGCCGTATAACGCGCTGATGTATTTCTTCTCCGCGGTGCCTAATGAGCCGTATCTGGATGTCCGTCAGTTCCCCGAGCTCGCGCCCTTGCGCCAGCACTGGCGGACGATCCGCGCAGAGGCGCTGAAGCTGTTCGACCAGGGCTACATACGCGCCGCGGCGAAGTATAACGACCTCGGGTTCAACTCGTTCTTTCGCACCGGCTGGAAGCGCTTCTATCTCAAGTGGTACGGCGAGCCCCCGCGTTCGGCGAAGCTGCTGTGCCCGCAGACGGTGGCGTTGCTCGAGGCCATCCCGTCGATCAATGGCGCGATGTTCGCGCTGCTGCCGCCCGGCGCGCGCCTGGGAACGCACCGCGATCCCTTCGCCGGGTCGCTGCGCTATCACTTAGGGCTCGTGACTCCGAATTCCGGCGCGTGCCGGATCATCGTCGACGGCCATGCGTACCACTGGCGCGACGGCGAGGACGTCATGTTCGACGAAACCTATATCCATTACGCCGAGAACAAGACCGATCAGACGCGCCTGATTCTGTTTTGCGATGTCGAACGGCCGCTGCGCAGCCGCGCGATGGCACGGCTCAACCGCTGGTTCAAGCGCTTTATCATGCGCGCGAGCCAGACACAGAATGTAGAAGGCGAGCGGGTCGGAGGGCTAAACAAGCTGTTCGCCTACCTGTATCAGACACGCATCGCCGGTAAGCGCCTTAAGAGCTGGAACCGGACCGCCTACTACGCCGTCAAGTGGGCCATCCTCGGTGGGCTGCTGTACTGGATCTTCTTGTAAGCCTCCAGCGCGGCGCCTCGGTTAACGCGATGGTCCTGGTTCGCGCGGACCGCGTTAAGTTGACACTGCCGTTTCGTTCGCAGACGCCACCGCGCCAAACTGAAGTGCCGCAAGCGCCGCATACAAACCGCCCTGTTTAATTAACTCGGCATGGGTGCCGACCGCGACGATCCGGCCGATATCCATGACCGCAATACGATCGACGTTCTGCACCGTGGCAAGGCGGTGGGCGATGATCAAGGTCGTGCGCCCCCGCATCAGGCGGGCGAGCGCCAATTGGACCATCTGCTCGCTCGCGGCATCGAGAGAACTGGTCGCTTCGTCCAGCAGCAGCAGCGGCCGGTTCGAAAGAATGGCGCGGGCGATGGCAATGCGCTGACGCTGGCCGCCGGAAAGCCTGACCCCGCGTTCGCCCAGAAAGCTGTCCATGCCGTCCGGCAGATGCGCGATAAATTCGCTCGCATAAGCGGCCGCACAGGCTTCCAGCACTTCGCCGTCGCCGGCGTCGACCCGACCATAACGCACGTTATCCCAGACATTCGCCGCGAAAATGACCGGGTCCTGGGGCACGAGGGCGATATGGCGGCGGATTGCCCGCGGGTCGGCCGCTTTCAAATCGACCCCGTCCAGCGTGATCGTGCCGGCCTCGGGATCGTAAAAGCGCAGCAATAATTGGAATACGGTGGTCTTGCCGGCACCGGAAGGCCCCACCAGCGCAAGTTTTTCCGCGTGCGCGACGCGCAGGGAAAACCGGTCCAGGGCCGGCCGGTCGGGCCGTGACGGATAGTGGAAGGTGACGTTTTCCAGTCCGACCTCCCCGCGCAGCGGGGCCGGCAGCGGTAGCGGGTTGGCCGGGACTTTGATCTCGGGTTCGGTGGACAGGAGCTCCATGAGGCGCTCGGTCGCGCCGGCCGCGCGCTGAAGATCGCCGATCACTTCGCTGATCGCGCCCACGGCGGCGGCCACCAGCACCGCATAAAAAACGAATGCGGATAAATCCCCCGCGCTGAGTCTGCCCGCAAGCACATCGTGGCCGCCTATCCACAAAATAACACCGACCGCGCCGAATACCAGAAGAATCACGATCGCGGTCAGCGCCGCGCGTTGGCGGATGCGCCGAAGCCCGGTTTTGAACACCGCCTCGACGCGGCCGGCGAAGAGTTTGCGATCGTTGTCTTCGTGGCCATACGCCTGGACCGTCCGGATCTCGTGCAACGCCTCGTCGATATACGCGCTCACGTCCCCCACCCGGTCCTGGCTCGCGCGGGAAAGCTTACGGACGCGGCGTCCATACAGAATGATGGGGAAAACCACGGCCGGAACCCCCAACACCACGAGCAAGGTTAACTTGAGGCTGGTGATGGCAAGCATAATCAGCCCGCCGATCATGAGCAGGACATTGCGCAGCGCCATGGATAGGCTCGATCCCACGACCGTCTCCAGCAAAGCAGTATCGTTGGTGAGCCGGGAGATGACTTCTCCCGTGCGCGTAACCTCGAAAAACCCCGGGGAAAATTCGAGCAACCGGTTGAATACGGTGGTGCGAATGTCGGCCGTGACGCGTTCGCCAACCCAGGAGACCAGATAGAAACGGCTGTAGGTCGCCACCGCCAGCACACCGATCACGATAAGGAGTGCTATCAGCGTGCTGTCGAGAAATGCCGCGTTGCCGCTGCCGAAGCCGCGATCGATGACCCGGCGCAGGCCTTGCCCCATCGCCAACACGCTTGCCGCCGCGACCGTCAGGGCGACCAGCGCGAGCGCAAGCTGCCTGCGGTAAGGCTGCAGGAACCCCAGGATGCGCGTTAACTGGCGTATCTCCCTGGCTTTCGGGCGTTCTGCAATGTGAAACTGATCGTATCGGGCCAACGGATTTCCTTACTCTTGAAGTTTGGCGTGCGCGCCATTCAAACCGGTTATACCGATTTGAAAAGTTTTACCGCAAAGCCGCGCTGGTTTTAGTCGCAATCCCCAAACATGATCTTGCCGGGACACACCTATCATTAAAGAAGTAGCGGGTTTTTCCGATCTTCGCTCGAGACGGCTGCAATCGCGCTCACCTCTCCGCCTATGAACGCTACACATAATCATGTCGATTGTCATTAGATCAAAACCAAGCGGTTATTGATGAAAACAAAGGAGTACACATGGCGAGAGTAAAAAATGCAATTATATTTGGTTCGAGACCCCGGTAATCCATATTGAACGAGCGACTTTATCTATAGTTAGGTACTGTACAACCCCTCTCGCTTCATGTTGTCGCCTGGATGAAGGCGCGTAGCGCCGAAATCCGGGGGCCTTCGCCGTGACCTGGATTGCGCTCCATCCAAGGCTACAAACTTACCGAAAGTTATTGGTGCTGCTACAATCCGGCCAATGGCGATAACTTCCAATACTTGGGGGCGGCATCTCAACCATAGCAGATACCGTCACTAAGACGTCGCGGCGACGTTTTCTTCCATCTGCGGGGATTGTTACGTTAGCGGGTCTCCTGGGATTGGCGGCCTACGGCCGTCAAGCGCTTGCGCTGCCTGATGAACTTGAGGTGCACTTGGACGACCTCAATAAGCCCGGCCAGTTCGGCGCCGAAGTCATCACCAATTACGCGTTGTCGCGCCCGCGCCGCCGTTCGGACGAGGGACTGCAACCGACCTTCCACTTGCTTCAGGCGAGCCCTGATTTTTCCTGGGGCCTCAGCCAGAACGTACAGTTCGACCTGCAGCTGTTTTCGTCGCTGAATCGCGCAGGGCAGGGAACGCTGGACGGCGGCCGCGTGGAACTGCTCGCCATTCCGATCCGGCCGGATGATGAAGACGATGACGGCTTGTTCGCAGGCAGTTTGGTCGAAGCCGGCCGGCTTCCTCGGACGATCTCCACAAACAATCTCGACGGCGAGGTCAAGTTCCTGCTGGGCTACCGGTCCGGCAAGTGGACCGTCGCGACCAACCCGGAGATAGGCTTCAAGCTGTCAGGGGCCGCTTAGTCAGCAGAGCCAGCAGCTGTTCGCGGTCGTGGACTTCAAGCACAAAGGCTGGACCTTCAACGCCGGCGCGGGGCGGGGACTGAACGCGTTCTCCGAGCCGTGGGTCATAAAGGCCATCTTTGGCTTTCCGTTTGGCGAGCAAGTCGAACGGCCGTGATTACCACCGGCAGAGCGTCGATTTCAAGCTTGCTGTTGGCCCGACGGACGCCATCTGACAGATGGCTAACAAAGTACTCATTGCGGCTAAGAAGAGTGCCACATTGACTTGCAATAAAGCCTGGTGCACAAAGTTTCCAAGTAAGAAAATTCTTATCCTGATCGAGGTGTTCATCGTGGATCGCGATCTTCTTGTCGGTCATGTGTCCCTGGTCTATGACGATATTTTTTCCGCGTTGCGGTTTTGTCGGTAACAGCGTTTATCCATTTGACTCATGCCGCGTTTCGGCAGTAACCTTGTTTTATGAAAACAAAAACCATCCACCACGCGGTAAGCGTTCAGGCGACGCCGAAAGAAGTGTACGACGCCCTCATGAATTCAAAGAGACACGCGAAATTTACCGGAGCAAGGGCAAACATTAACCAGAAAGTCGGCGGAGCATTTAGCTGTTACGACGGATATATTACCGGGATTAATCTCGAACTTGATTCCGGAAAACGCATAATCCAAGCGTGGCGAGCGACGAATTGGCCAAAAGGCACCTACTCCATGGTGACTTTCAAGCTCTCGCAGGCGGGCAAGGGAAAAACCAAGCTGGAATTTACCCAAGTTGGAGTGCCGGCGGATGATTACGAGGACAAGAATCAGGGGTGGAAACAACATTATTGGAAGCCGCTCAAAGCGATGCTTGAAAAGTGACGGCTTTGCCCAGGCCATGATCTTGATTCTTAATCAGGAAGACGTGGCGGCTGGTCGCTTGATACAGGTGCTGGCGGCTCGCGGCCTTCACTCTTCCGGCGAACAGGCGAAAGTTGCTTAACCCCGTGTCCATTAAACCAGGACCCCGTCAGCCCATGTTCACGGTGACAGCGAATGCCCCCTAGCCTGCGCTTGGCGCTGGTCGCCGCAATGTGCCTCGCTGCCGGGAGTGCCATGGCCGCCGATCGCATTCGCGTCGCGGTGCAGAGGACCGGGACGCTCGCCTGGGAACTGGAGATCATGAAGTCGCATGGCCTCGACCGGCAGGCCGACCTCAAGATCGAGACGATCGATCTCGCCAGCACCGAGGCCGGCAAGATCGCCCTCAAAGGCGGCTCGGCGGATATGATCGTCTCCGACTGGTTGTGGGTTTCGCGCGAACGCGCGCTGGGCGACGGGCTGGTGTTCTATCCCTATTCGAGCACGCTCGGAGCGGTGATGGTCCCGGCGCATTCGCCGATCAAGGAACTCGCCGATCTCCGGGGTAAGAAGCTCGCCGTGGCGGGCGGCCCGCTCGACAAGAGCTGGCTGCTGCTGCAAGCGCTGGCACGCCGCTCAGGCCTCGATCTTAGGACGCAGGCGTCGATCGTCTACGGCGCGCCCCCGCTGCTTTCGCAGAAGGCATTACAGGGGGAGACCGACGCGATCCTCACCTTCTGGAACTTCTGCGCCGATCTCGAGGGCCGCGGGCAGAAGCGCGTCATTTCCATGGACGACGTCGCGAGGCGCCTCGGCGCGAACGGTCCGGTGGCGATGGTCGGCTACGTGTTCGACAGCGCCTGGGCGGCCAGGAACCGGTCCGCGCTCAACCGCTTCCTCGCGGTGGCGCGCCGGGCGAAGGAGATCCTCGCCGCTTCCAAATCCGAATGGCAGCGGCTCGCGCCGCGCATCGGCGTCACCGACGCGAGCGCCCTGGAGATCTATCGCCGGCGCTACGTCGATGGCATTCCGCGCCGCGCCGTCGCCGACGAGGAGAGGGACGCGCGCGGCTTGTACCGCGTGCTCGCCGAGGTCGGCGGCGTCGACCTCGTCGGCCCGGCGCCGGAACTGGATCGCGGCACCTTCTACCACCCGGGTCCGGGGGATTGAACTTGGCACTGAGGCTGGTCTCACTGGGGCTGCTGGTCGCAGCCTGGTATGCCGGATCGCAGCTCGCGGGCGCGCGTCTGTTGCCGGGACCCGAAGCGGTCGGTCTGGCGCTCGTAGCCGAAGCGCGCTCGGGGGCGCTGGTCCTCAATCTCGGTGCGACGCTGGCCCGGGTCGCGGTGTCGTTCTGCGTCGCGATGGCGCTCGGCGCGGCGCTCGGCCTGGCGATGGGCCGATCCCGTTTCGCCGACCGGCTCGGCGATCCCTGGCTCGTCATGCTGCTCAACCTGCCGGCGCTGGTGATCATCGTGCTCGCCTATGTCTGGGCGGGTCTGACCGAGACCGCGGCGATCGCGGCCGTGGCGCTGAACAAGCTTCCGAACGTGACGGTCACCGTGCGCGAGGGAGCGCGTGCCCTCGACCGCCAGCTCGACGAGATGGCGCAGGTGTTCCGCATGGGAGCTTGGACGCGGTTGCGCCATGTCGTCCTGCCGCAGCTCGCCCCCTACCTCGCGGCGGCGGCCCGCTCCGGCCTGTCGCTCGTCTGGAAGATCGTCCTCATCGTCGAGCTGCTCGGGCGGCCCAACGGCGTCGGATTCGAAATCGGGATCGCGTTCCAGTTATTCGACGTCACGCGCATCCTCGTTTATGCGCTCGCCTTCGTGGCCGTCATGCTGGCGGTCGAAACCTTCCTGGTACAGCCGTTTGAACGACATGTCTCCCGCTGGCGTCCCAGCACGCCTTGAGGTCAGCATCAAGCACAAGTCCTATCGTGCCGCGTCGGGTGCGAGACTCAACGTGCTGGGCGAGCTTGGGTTCAGCCTGGGCGCAGGCTCGGTCGGTGCGCTGGTCGGCCCGTCCGGATGCGGCAAGACCACGCTGCTTCGAATCATCGCAGGTCTCGATCGCGACTTCGACGGGAGCATCCGCCTGCCCGCGCACGGCAAGCTCGGCATGGTCTTCCAGGAACCGTGCCTGCTGCCCTGGCGCACGGCCGAACAGAACGTGCGGCTCGCCGCGCCGGAGGCGACCGACGCCGGACTCCATACACTCTTCGAGGCGCTGGGCTTAAGCGCTCATCGCAATCATTATCCGGGCGAACTTTCGCTGGGGCTGGCGCGGCGCGTCGCGCTCGCGCGCGCGTTCGCGGTCGAACCCGATCTCCTCGTCCTCGACGAACCTTTCGTGTCGCTCGATGCCGCGCTCGCGGCGCATCTGCGCGACGAGCTGGCCGCGCTCGTGGCCCACCGTCCGGTCACGACCTTGCTGGTCACGCACAACGTCGAGGAAGCGATTGAGTTGGCCGACCGGCTGTTTTTCCTCTCCGCCAGTCCCGCCCGCGTCGTGGCCGAAGTGCCGGTCGCGCGCCCGCGCGCGGCGCATACGCCGGAAGAAATTGCGGCGATGCGCCGTGAGATCGCGCGTGAGCTCGCTAAAGCTTCCTGACAGGCGATCTCTAGTGTTGCGTCCTATCAATAACTTTATCTATGTCAGGTACCGCGCAATCGCGCGAAATCCTCACGTTACCTTCCCCCCTTGAGGGGGAAGGTGGCCCGCAGGGCCGGAAGGGGGGTCTGTAAGAGCAGCGTAAATCGCTTCATATACATCCTGCGGCCTTCG
>WNFG01020014.1_pt1 | contig 12453 bp, 14 predicted proteins | sample 5400431 | NCBI WGS metagenome assembly WNFG01 (sample SAMN13153346, study PRJNA577476) | soil metagenome | isolation source: 120 cm saprolite under Douglas fir tree site 2 hole 3 replicate 2 | place: USA:California | collected 2015-04-18
TGCCCAGATTAGGAACGTCGAAAGCGACTTATCGTCGGCCGACTCTGAATCGCGCGTGATCGGTAGACAGTCGTGGGTAGGAGAGACCTGCTACGATCGGATGCACGGTCGCCAAATCAACTCGAGCGGGAGAATCGGGCTTTGGAAGTTTACTCGGGTGAATGAACTCGTCTCCGAACCAAGGATAGCGCTTTGTATCGAAAAGCGACCGCAACCAGTCAATGAATACTGCTACGCGTTTCACGTTTCTAATGTCCGGATGATAGGTCATCCAGATGTCGATCTGATGCTGAAATCCGATATCGACAGGGACGAGGTCAGCGCCGAGGGGCCCAGCATAGGTCGGGAGGGCGCCTATACCTAGCCCTAACTCGACGGCGTAAAAATGCGCTGCACTAGCATTTGTGCACACGACAACGAGTCCTTCGATATCGGACACACCCAGAAATCGCGGCCAAGGAGAATCATCTAAATGAGGTCCCGTCTGGTGAACGAGACGATGACGGGTCATATCATGTGCATTTCTAGGCAGACCATACGTTTGAGCATAGCGTGGAGAAGCGAAAGGGTAGACGTGCAGGCGCCCTAACCGCGTCACTACGTGATCCGGCCGGTCGGGCCGGGTGAGCTGAATCGCTACGTCCGCTTCCATGCGAAGTACATCTGCGGAGAAGGTCGAGCAGCGCAGGTCCACGATAGTATGCGGGTTGGCACGACTGAACTCGGCGAGGTGCGGCACGATCCAGAAGGTCCCGAGGCCTTCGGTAACAGCGCAGCGGACTACCGCCCGTCTTGTCAGCTCGCGATCCAGCTGCGCTCGTACTGCAAGGCTGGCACGTTCCATCTCCTGAGCAGCCGCAAATACCGAACGACCTTCGCTGGTCAGCGCAACACCGTCAGGCAGTCGATCAAAAAGTCGCACGCCTAGGATTTCCTCAAGGCGCTCGATCCGCCGAACCACGGTGGACGAACTCGTCCGCAGCACCGCGGCGGCCTTCCTCAGGCTCAGTTCTTTGCCCGCAATGGCGAACACCCTGAGATCGTCCCAGGAAACCCTATCCATCAAGGATGATCCTAGAGGGCGCCGCGTTTCTGCAGCGGGCCGCTGCAAGATTTTGGGCATGCCTTCGATCCCGGTTTCGGTTTTACTTTCTCCAGGAGCATTCTCTACCAAAAAACGGAGCCTGGCTATGGCACCGGACGCGGCAATCGTCGCGAACGCACGGTATTGTGCGCCGCAGCAAAAGAGAGCGCCAAGGGAGCTCGACCGCGCCGCTGAACCAGAATTCGGCGCCACCACGGTCCGAGAGGTTTTGCCGGAAGAAATAGCCCCTCTGCTCGCACTGGCAGAAACCCTGATTGGCGGCGAATTGGCGAGCGAGGGCGTTATTCGGCGGGTCGTGGCTTGGCGCCCAGATTCATTGTGGACGTTTCTGCGCGACGGCCGGGTGGTTGGCGGACTCGCAATGTTGATGCTCAACGCGCAAGGCCGTAACGCGCTCCTTGCCGCCCGGATGGACACTCGAGACCCCCCGATGGAACTTGTTGCACGCGCCGAAGAAAACCCTGCCGCAATCTATCTTTGGGCACTTGCGCATTTATCCGCTTCTGATGGCGTCCTCAAAATGTTGGTCCGACTTCAATCACCTCCATACAACAGGGCCAACCTGTATGCCGTTCCTTATACGATGAGTGGGTCGCGCTTCCAGCAACGCTGGGGCTTTCGACCGGTTCCTGGCCATCCACGCCAGCTCGCACAGTACATCCGGCTTGCTAATCGGCCGCATTAGCTTGGGGGGCTCAAATGCACTCGACGCTATGTAGCATGCCACAATCCAAAGACGGACTAGACAGCTGGCGCCGCTCGGAGCGCTCGATCGGCGACGGCAAAACAAGTACGATTCGGGTGGCAGCTTCTCTTTCCGATCTGATGCAAGTAGTGGCCATCCGAGCAGCCGTGTATTTGAGTGAGCAGACTTGTCCGTATGCCGAAGAGTTCGATGGCAACGATTTCTGTGGAATGCATCTGATCGCTTCCATCGAAGGTGAGCCAGCGGGTTGCATTCGAATCCGCTTCTTTGCCGATTTTTCAAAACTGGAGCGGCTCGCAGTTCGCCATCAGTTTCGTCGCACATCTCTTGCTTTCGAACTGGTCCGTGCCGCAAGAGAACTGTCGCGTTTGAAGGGATACACGCGAATATACGGCCACGCTCAGGACAGATTGGTGCCCTTCTGGAAGCGCTTTGGGGCCAAGCCCATCGAACCCCACCGTTCTCTGGTATTCTCGGACTTCTCCTATACCGAGATGCTATTCGAGACCGAGCGGCACCCCAATGCGCTGTCCCTCGAATCCGATCCCTATGTGCTGATCCGGCCCGAGGGCGAATGGGACAAGCCCGGGCCCCTGGAAATCTCGGCGCAACGGCCCGTCACGTCGCCGACTCACAACCAGCAGGCAGCGTGAGGCGTTTGCATGCCCGTCGCAATCGATCTGCAGCATCGCTTGCCCGCCCCAAGGAGCATCGCGTGACCAACGCTTCTGCCGGCGCATCGATCATCGACCTGCGCGCCTATGTCGATCCCTCCGTGGTGCCGATCCTGGTGCTGGTCGATCTGCAGCAGGAATACATCGCCACCGCGCGGGCGCTGGCGGTGCCCGGCGCCGCGGAGGCGCTCGCCAATTGCCGCGCCGCGCTCGCCCATGCGCGCGCCAAGGGGTTCCCGGTAGCGTTCGTTCGCTGGCTCGCTCGCTCGGCGTTCTTCAATCCGGCGACGCGGTTCTCGCGCTGGATCGAAGGGTTCGAGCCGTTCGGCTCCGACATGGTGTTCGAGCGCGGCCAGCCGTCGTGTTACGCCAGCACGAGCTTCGATCAGGTCATGACCGAGTGCGGCGGAAATTTCGTGCTGGCGGGGTTTGCGGGGGAAGCGGCGTGTCTCGCCACTGCCGTCGACGCGTTCAATCGCGGCCACAGGATCACCTTCCTGGCCGATGCCTCGGCCTCGCACGCGCTCGAGGAAGTCGCCGCAGGCGACGTCCACCGGGTCGTTTCGAAAGTCATCGGCGTTTACGCAGAGACGATCCTCACGCGCAACTGGGTCGCAGCCACGTCCCGCAAACCGACATGGAGGGAGCAGTCAGATGCCAATGGACAGGACCGAACGGCTTAACGGCATCGTCGCGGCGTTGAACGATTACATCGACGTCGTGCGGGCCTACGACCTCGACGAGACCGCGGCTTTGCTGCGCATGGCAAAGCTCGACCTGCAGATGCGGATCCACGACATCTCCGACGAGGAGCTCCAGGCGCTGTGCGAAGCGCTGGAACGCGGCCAGGCCGCTTCGGGCGCGGCGGTGGCGAGCCGCGGCGGCAACGGCACCGGCTTGACCCATGACCACGCCAGCCTGGTGCTGCCGGCGACCCCCGCCTCGGATCGCATTCTGCTGGACGGCACGCGGCCGCCGAAGCGATGCAAGCGGATGTGATCGATCGATTGTCATCAACGCCCCGAGGGAGCGGGTGACATCCAGGGGGCTATAGTCGGCTTTATCGGGGCTATAGTCGGCTTTATCGCAATCTTCTGCGTGCGGGGCGGCATCGCGCCAATCGTTGCGAACTGTTCGTTGTGTAGGTCCGAGAGGCCGGGGTGCATAAATTTGCAGCGGTGCCGCTGCAAATTTGAACTGGCCCCGTGCATTTTCAATGACTTAAGGCACAGACGCTAAGTTGTTCGGACCACAACCAGACGTACAATATGGAAGCACTATTGGAGATCTGTCGGGGAATTGGCCATGCGATCGAAGCGGCTCCCTGGATCGCTATTCCAATCGTAGTACTCAGCGTGTTCGTGCTCCGGCTTAACGCAATACTCAGGGAATGGTCCTTCCATCGACGCGAGATGTGGCGGCTAAGGAACGAGGAACAGAAACGTCGCAAAGCCGAGCGACGGCGCAGGAGAGGGAGAACATCCACGACATGACCTGGACAACTCTTCTGTGGTTCGTGGGGGCGGTCGTTGCTGGACTGATTACGTTTTTCCTTTGCCGTTTGCTCGAAACATATCTTCACATTCGAGCGGAGGAGTTGCGACGGTCGCGCGAAGCCCTCGGCAATTATGAAGCTGCCGTCGACCAGCTGTTCGGCGATCCTGGAACACCTAAATCGCTTCTATCTATTCTGGAAATTTTTGATAAGGGCGTCGACAATCGATACGTTGCAAGTTACATCGGCAGACAAATCTTTTTGCGTGGTTGGCCCCCGCAGGCTGAGCACTCCGCCGAAATGATCGATACGGCGTTTCGGGACTTGGATAGGTTAAAAGAAAATCGTGCGCATCTTTATCAGGCTTTCCGCGATGCCATCGCGGAAGGATTCGTCGCCATCATGCTCAGGTGGCCGTTTCCGGCTCGCGCGTACGCGTTCCTTTCCGCCGACGCCAGCCGCGATCCTGTGACACCAGCTCGGGCCGTAGCTTCCGCAAGCGACCATCATAACGGTCGCCGGGTGGCTGCCGCCTAATCTCGTCAGAACCGAACTGCGCTTTGTCGGCGCGGAACAGGGGATCGAACACAATGCTCGCGGACCTCGGCGGCCGCACCGGCGGCCCGTTCCGGTAACCGCTGCACCTCAGCGGCCAGCGAACGGATTTCGCACCGTCAAGCCCTCGATGACCTGGCCGTCCTGTAGGTCCTCGGAATAGACGATCCTGCATTTCGCGAGCAGCGCGGCGGCGACGATCAGCGCATCATAGATCGTCAAGCCGAAACGTTGGGCCAAGTCGAAACCGAGATCGTGCGTCTCGATCGAAAGCGGCTCGACGCTGCAGACGGCCCGGATCGCCGACAAGACTTCACGAATTTCCGACATGCGCATCCGCAGCTTGCGCGACGCAACAGACACGAACTCGTTGAGAACCTGGACACTGATGACGCCGCCCGCGGCGGCCAGCGCCTCCGCTCGATCGGCCTTCGCCGCGTCCGACGAGAGAAGATACAGCAGCACGTTCGTGTCCAGGAACGCGTCACTTGCGTTCATGCGCGTCCAGCCGATCGAATCGGAATCCGGCCGGCAGTCGACCCCGGTACTTGCGTAACCGAGCCAAGATCTCTCGCGCACCCGGGGCCTTCGCGATTTCGAACGTGCGCTCTGCGGCAACGTGGATCTCGATCGAATCCCCTTCCTTCAATCCGAGTGCTTCCACGACCGACCGGGGGAGGCGCACCGCCAAGCTGTTGCCCCATTTTGCTACCTGCATGCATGCCTCCGGATATACAAGACGAATGCGTATATCATAGTCATTGCGTCTGCGCGGTCAAACGGGCGGCCCGCGCATCCTTAACCCTTGCTCAACCTTATCGAACCGTGCCGCTCCCGGAACGCGGGCCATGAAGGGATTGGCAATCCTCCCGCCGCAGATTCGACCGCGCGCAGCTGCGCGCGATTGCGGCGAGGGTACCCATGAGGCCGGCCGACGGGGGCGACGACGCGAGCGTGGAGGTGCGGCCGCGAGGTAGATGGGCCCGCGCGCTCCCCGCTGGTGCGGGGGCCGGCGTCGCGGCGCTCGTCCTCGGGGCCATGTTGCTTGCGGGAATGGGCGATGTCCGGCTCGAAACCGGCGCCGGCTCGCTGTCCGCGCCAAGCCCGCTCGTGGCCGCCATGCTGTCGGCGCTTGGCGGCGCGCTGGTGCTGCTCGCCTGGCGCGCCCACGCGCTCGGATCCGCCAACCGCCGGCTCGAGGCGCGCGCGGAGGAGCTGTGCGACCGCAACTGGGAGCTCCGGGACGCCGCGTCCGCCGCCACGCCGACGGCGCGATCAGCTACGCCAACGATGCATTCTGCGCGCTCGCCGGCCGAGCGCGCGAAGCACTGCTCGGGACCCCGTTCCGGCTCGAAGTTGCCGAGCAAGGCGAGATCGCCGTGCTGGCCGACGGCACCCGCGTTCACGACCAGCGGCTCGAGACCGCGCAGGGCTCGCGTTGGATCGCCTGGCGCGAGGTCGCGGTGCGCGGCGGCGGCGGCGAGCGCCTCGAGATTCAGAGCGTCGGCCGCGACGTCACCGACCGGGCCCATACCGAGCACGCGCTTGCCGAAGCCCGCGACCAGGCGGAGGCCGCGAACCGGGCGAAATCGCGGTTCCTCGCCATGGTCTCGCACGAGATCCGCACGCCGCTCAACGGCATTCTCGGCATGGCCGACCTCTTGCTCGATACCCCGCTCGTGCCCGAGCAGACGACCTACGTGCAGGCGGTCAAGACCTCCGGCGACACGCTGCTGGCGCTGATCGACGAGATGTTGGATTTTTCGAAAATCGAGGCCGGCAAGCTCGATCTCGAAGCCCGCCCGTTCGGGCTCGCGACCCTGGTGGAGGAAGTGGTCGAGCTGCTGGCCCCGCGCGTGCAGGCCAAGGGGCTGGAGATCGCCTCCTATCTCGACGAGCGCCTGCCGGAACGGGTGATCGGGGACGCGGCACGGCTGCGGCAGGTGCTGCTCAACCTCGCCGGCAACGCCGTCAAGTTCACCGAAGCCGGCGGCGTCGCGGTGATCGTCGAGCCGGGCATCTGGCCGGAGGAGGTGAGCTTCACCCTGCGCGATACCGGCATCGGGGTCGCAGCGGACGCCCAGGCGCGCATTTTTCTCGAATTCGAGCAGGCCGATGACGGGCCGACCCGCAGGTTCGGGGGCACCGGGCTCGGACTCGCCATCACCAAGCGCATCGTCGAACGCATGGGCGGCCGCATCGGCCTCGACAGCACGCCGGGAGCCGGATCCTCGTTCCACTTCACCGTCACGCTGCCGTCCGCGGCCGATGGCGAGCAGGCTTTTTCGCCCCCGCGGCTCGCCGGCGCCTCGGTGCTGATCGTGGCGCCGACCGCGATCGAGGCGCCGCTCATCGCGCGCCGGCTCGGGCGCTGGGGCGCCCGGACCTGCATGGTCCCGGACGAAAAGATCGCGGCCGCGCTATTACCGGAACGCCATTGGGACGCGGTGCTGGTCGATCGCGCGCTGGGCGCCGCGGGCGTGGAAGCGCTCGCAAGCGAGATGGGCAGCGTGGCGCAAAAGCTCATCTTGATCACGCCGAGCGAGCGCCAGGAGCTCGCCTCGCTCAAGGCTGCGGGATTCACCGGCTATCTGGTGAAGCCGGTCCGGGCGCTATCGCTCGCCGCGCGATTCGGGAGCGGGGCCGATGCGTTCGAGCGCGAGGCCGCCGGGGAACACGGACCGGCCGCACAGGACCGCGAGGCCATGGCAGCGGCGAAGGACGGTCTCGCCATCCTGGTCGCCGAGGACAATCCCATCAACGCGCTGCTCGCCCGCGCGCTGCTCTTGCGATTGGGCCACCGGCCGACGATCGCCGGCGATGGCGCGGTTGCGGTCGAGTCCTGGCTCGCGGCGCGGGCCGCGGGCACGCCCTACGACGTCGTGCTGATGGACGTGAGCATGCCGGAGCTCGACGGGCTCGAGGCCGCCCGGCGCATCCGGGCGGCGGAGCATGAAAGCGAATGCCGCCGCGCTCGCCTCGATGCGGGCGGCGGGTCCGCTCGCCGCCTGAATTATAGGTATCGAACTTTCGCCGTCGTTCCGGGGCGCGGGCGCAAGCCCGCGAGCCCGGAACCCATGAACGCAGGCGGTGCAAAAACGGAACGTCCCCTGGTCATAGATTCCGGATAGCCGCTTCGCGGCTTCCGGAATGACGGAGCTAATCTAGCGCATCCGGATTGCCCCTCACAGCCGGCGCAGCGACACCTCGGTCACGGTGTGGCTGGCGTCCTTCGTCAAAATCAGATGCGCGCGGCGGCGCGTCGGCAGGATGTTCTCCCGCAGATTGAGCAGATTGATCCGCGTCCAGATCGAGGTCGCGGTCTCCACCGCCTCGGCGTCGGTGAGCCGGGAGTAGCGGTGGAAATAGGACTTGGGATCGCGGAACGCGGTCTCCCGCAGCATCAGGAAGCGGTCGACGTACCAGTGCCGCAGCACGTCCTCGTCGGCATCGAGGTAGACCGAGAAATCGAAGAAATCCGAGACGAACGGGATCGCCTTGCCGTCGCGGGGCGGACGGCCGACCTGGAACACGTTGAGACCCTCGACGATGAGGATGTCGGGGTGATCGATCTCGATCGATTCGTTCGGGACCACGTCGTAGACCAGATGCGAATAGACCGGCGCGCGAGCCGGGCGCTGACCGGCCTTCACTTCGGTGAGGAAGCGGAGCAGCGCCGGCAAATCGTAGCTCTCGGGAAAGCCTTTCTTCTCCATCAGGGCTTCGCGCTCGAGCACCGCGTTGGGGTAGAGAAAGCCATCGGTGGTGATGAGCTCGACCTTCGGCGTGTTGGGCCAGCGCGCCAGCAGCGCCTTGAGCACGCGCGCGGTGGTCGATTTGCCGACTGCGACCGAGCCGGCGATCCCGATCAGATACGGCATCTTGTCGTCCTCGGTGCCAAGGAAGCGCCGTTGCGCCCGGAACAGCCGTTGCGTCGCCGCGACGTAGAGCGAGAGCAGCCGGGAAATCGGCAGGTAGATCGCCTCGACCTCCTCCATGTCCAGCCGATCGTTGAGCGAACGCAGCTCCGCCACCTCGCCGGGCGTCAGCGTCATCGGCGTGTCTTCGCGCAAAGTCGCCCATTCGGCCCGCGAGAAAGTGCGGTACGGCGAAAGCTTGGTCTCGGTGCGTTCGTCCATGGGAGCGTTCCAAAGGCCCGCGGATCAGTCGCGCGGCCGCGATGCCTTTTCCTCGAGGCCCGATCTCGTCATCCGGCGCGCCAGCGCCGCTTCGACTTCGGCCAGGGCGACGCCGCGGGATTCGAGAACGACCAGGAGATGGTAGAGCAGATCCGCAGCCTCCGCGATCAAGGCCTCGCGATCCTCACCGACGGCGGCAAGCGCGGTCTCGATCGCCTCCTCGCCGAGCTTCTTGGCGCAATGCGCCACGCCCTTGTCGAGCAGCTTGCGGGTGTAGGAGACGTCGGGACTGGCGGCGGCGCGCTCTTTGACGCGCGCAGCGAGCTCCTGCAGGGTGAAAGCTGTCATCGCACGGCTCCCCGATCGCCATAGCATCTCTGCGCGGCGAGAGGGAATGGAATCCGCCTCAAGGGTCGAGCCGCATCGGCAGCCCGGCCCGCGCCATATAGTCCTTGGCTTGCCGGATCGTATGCTCGCCGAAATGGAAGATCGAAGCCGCGAGCACCGCGGTCGCGTGCCCGTCGCGGATGCCCTCGACCAGATGCTCGAGCGTGCCCACCCCGCCGGAGGCGATGACCGGCACGCCGACCCGGTCGGCGACCGCGCGGGTGAGCGCGATGTCGAAGCCCCGGCGGGTGCCGTCGCGATCCATCGAGGTCAGGAGAATCTCGCCGGCGCCGAGCGCGACGACTTCCTCCGCATAGGCGAGAGCATCAAGGCCGGTGGGATTGCGGCCGCCGTGGGTGAAGATCTCCCATTGTTCCGGCTGCCCGGAGCCCGATACCTGCTTGGCATCGATCGCGACGACGATGCACTGGTCGCCGAATTTTTCCGCGGCCTCTTTGACGAAGCCGCGCTCCTGGACGGCGGCGGTGTTGATCGAGACCTTGTCGGCGCCGGAGGCCAGCAGCTTGCGGATATCCTCGACGCTGCGCACGCCGCCGCCGACGGTCAGCGGCATGAAGCAGGCCTCCGCGGTCCGCCGCACCACGTCGAGAATGATGCCGCGGTTCTCGTGGCTCGCGGTGATGTCGAGGAAGCACAATTCGTCGGCGCCGGCGGCATCGTAGGCCATCGCGGCCTCGACCGGGTCGCCAGCATCGCGCAGGTCGACGAACTTCACGCCCTTGACGACGCGGCCGTCCTTGACGTCGAGGCAGGGAATGACGCGGACCTTGAACATGCTCAAGCCGCGGCCCGCGCCGCCCGGATGAGTTTCAGCGCCGCCGCCGGATCGAGCCGCCCGTCATAGAGCGCGCGCCCGACGATGGCGCCGGCGAGCTTTCTTGCGCGCGGCTCGGTGAGCGCTCTCACATCGTCGAGCGAAGCCAGCCCGCCGGAGGCGACGACCGGAATGTTTATCGCCTCGGCCAGCACGATCGTGCCGTCCAGGTTCAAGCCCTGCAGCAGGCCGTCGCGCGCAATGTCGGTGAAGATGATCGCCGCCACGCCCGCGTCCTCGAAGCGCCGGGCGATGTCGAGCGCGGAAAGCTGCGAGGTTTCGGCCCAGCCTTCGACCGCGATCTTGCCGTCGCGGGCGTCGAGCCCGACCGCGACCCGGTCGGGAAAGCGGCGCGCGGCTTCGCGCACCAATCCCGGGTCGCGCACCGCCGCGGTGCCGACGATCACCCGCGTCACGCCCTTGCCGAGCCAGGCCTCGATCGTCGCCAGATCGCGGATGCCGCCGCCAAGCTGAACGGGAATTCCCACTGCCTCGAGAATCCGGTCGACCGCCCCGGCATTCACCGGCCGGCCCGCGAAGGCGCCGTCGAGATCGACCACGTGCAAATATTCGAAGCCTTGGAGTTCGAACGCTCGGGCCTGGGCGGCTGGGTCGCGATGGAAAATGGTGGCGCGCGCCCGGTCGCCCTGCTCCAGGCGCACGCACAGGCCATCCTTGAGATCGATCGCCGGAAACAGGATCACGTCAGCTCTCGCAGGCAGGGGAGACGCTCACGGCGCCCATCGCAAGAAATTGGCGATCAACGCCAGCCCGAGCCGCTGGCTCTTTTCCGGATGGAACTGGGTGCCTGCGTAGGTGTCGCGTGCCACCATCGCGGTGACCGGACCGCCGTAATCGGCTTGGGCCACGAGGTCATGCCGATCCGCGACGTTGAGATGATAGGAGTGCACGAAATAGCCGTGCAGGCCCTGCGGCCCGACCGCGATACCCTCGAGCAACGGGTGCGGCTGCAAGGCGGTGAGCGTGTTCCAGCCCATGTGGGGAATCTTCAAAGCCCGGTCGCTCGGAGCGATGCGGTCGACCTCGCCGGGAATCCAGCCCAAGCCTTCGCTCACCCGATATTCGCGCCCGCGCTCCGCCATCAGCTGCATGCCGACGCAAATGCCGAGGAACGGCCGGCCCTTGCCGCGCACCGCCTCTTCGAGCGCCTGGATCATGCCCTCGACCGCATCGAGCCCGCGGCGGCAATCCGCAAACGCGCCGACGCCCGGCAGCACGATGCGGTCGGCCCGGCGCACAGCGTCGGGGTCGCTGGTGACCACGATCGGCTGATCGCGCCCGGATTCGCGCGCGGCGCGTTCGAACGCCTTGGCGGCCGAATGCAAGTTGCCCGAGCCGTAATCGACGATCGCCACGGTCACGGCCGCCCTCCGGGCTGGGGAAACAGGCCGATCACGTCGCTTTCCGCGGGCGATCGCAGGCTCGGCGCCGGGTTCGGTCGGGTGCTGCGCGACGGCAGCTCATGCCGGATCCAGGCATCGAAGAACCTGCGCTCGGCAAGCTCGAGATCGTCGCCGACCACGACGCCGACATTCGTCCATTTGCGCCGGGCGAGCGCCCAACGGCGTAGCGTCGAAGCCTCGAAGCCGATCAGGAGCGACATCAGAAATGCAATGGCGACGGTGATTCCGGCGGAGAGCCGGAAGAACTGCGCGCCGGCCCCGATCGCGACCGCGACCGCCACATAGAGCATCAGCGCCAGCCACAGCCGATGCCGCAGCATCCACAGCGGCGCGAGCAGGAACGCGCTCCAGAAGAATCCGTCGCGCACGAAAACGATTCGGTCGGCATGCCGCAGATCGGCGCCGCGGAGCGGCGGCTCATACACCGTATAGATCGCCATCGGCTTTCTCCGAAATTGCTCTTGCGTGCACCCGCGGCGGACCGGCCGCAAGCGCCAATCGCGACACGGATCGAACGCGTACGGTGTGCCCCGCCGCCGCGAGCGGCTCAGCCACCCAACCGACCTTTGGTCGAGGGCACCTCGCCGGCGGCCCGAGGGTCGATCGTAAGCGCCGAGCGCAGTGCCCTGGCGAGAGCCTTGAAGCAGGATTCGGCGATGTGGTGGTCGTTGGTGCCGTACAGCGTTTCCACATGCAGCGTGATCCCGGCATTGGTCGCAAACGCCCGGAACCATTCCTCGACCAGCTCGGTGTCGAACGCGCCGACCTTGTCGCGGACGAACTCGGCCTTGAACACCAGGAACGGCCGGCCGGAAATGTCGATCGCCACCCGGGTGAGGGCCTCGTCCATCGGCACATGGACGTCGGCATAGCGGGTGATGCCCTTCATGTCGCCGAGCGCCTGCTTGAGCGCCTGGCCGAGCGCGATGCCGACGTCCTCGGTGGTGTGGTGGTGATCGATGTGGAGGTCGCCTCGCGCCGTGACGCTCAGGTCGACGCGCGAATGCCGCGCCAGGAGATCCAGCATGTGGTCGAGAAAGCCGATGCCGGTCGCGATCGCGGCATTGCCGGTGCCGTCGAGATCGACGGCGACTTCGACATCGGTTTCCTTGGTGGTTCGCCGCAGCGAGGCC
>WNFG01006514.1_pt1 | contig 12451 bp, 11 predicted proteins | sample 5400431 | NCBI WGS metagenome assembly WNFG01 (sample SAMN13153346, study PRJNA577476) | soil metagenome | isolation source: 120 cm saprolite under Douglas fir tree site 2 hole 3 replicate 2 | place: USA:California | collected 2015-04-18
TCATCGCCTACGGAACGCAGGCCGATCCGTGCCAGAAATAGCCCAGCGGCCAGGTCGGATATCACCATCGGCTGTTTCAGCAGGAAATAGTAGAGGAAGCGCGACGTAATTCCCGTCGATAAGTATAGCTTGTAAATGCTAGCGAAGATGAAGGCCGAGAGAGGAGGGTAGCTGATGGACCCAGTCAAAGGGTATGGTGCAAAACTGAGACCTTGAACATAGGGAAGAGTAGTATACGGGTTGCCCAAGTGCTGCATGTAGAATCCGAGCCGGATCCAGATCTCGAAATCATACGTATGACCAGTCCAAAACGAAAGCGCCTCTCGAATGACGAGACCGATCAAAAGATACTTCGTCACTATTCCCGAAATCTGCCGAGTCAATGGGTTGAGCCTTCATTCACGGCTAACGCGACGATCTCACCATTTTGGTGGTATGGGCGATCCGCCAAGGGCGCGGTTTCCTCCTTGTCAGGAGTGATACGAGAGCGACTTGAACGCTGACCAGTTCGAGAAAAGAAGCGACGAAGAGTGACGTGAGGTATGAGGGTCCGAGCCTCCTAACCGTCTCAGCGAGAGTTTTCACATTTCTTCCCAGCCTCACAGGCAAGGTGAACTCAAAGGTCGTAGGAACAGCCTTGAAGTCTCTAATCAAGTGAAAGTGTCCGAGTAGGACTCTGCTTCTCTGAGCGACATAGTCGGCGGGGGATCTTGGACCTACGATCCACACCAAGGAATTCTCGACTCGATGGATGGTAGATCCCTTTCGTTGAATCATGAGAGCTAGATAGGCATCGTCGTTTATTGTGTTAGGAATCTCTCCTATCAGGTCTCGTCTCACTGCCCAAAGGTCTCCGGCCACGTGTCCCAGCCTGGTATCGCCATCTAGCTGGTCGAGGATCTCGTTGTGCACTTCCCAGAGCAGTGTGCAGACCCGGTCCATCAGTTTGGCATCACCGTTGACGAGTTCGACTCTGGAGTCGACGGCTCCCCAGGATTCGTTGTTGGCTAGAGATTGTACAAGTTTGGAGATTGAGTTTCGTCCTAGTTCTATGTCCGCCGAGGCCAGGACGAGAATGTCTCCGGTGGCTTTCCGTATTATGCGATTGATCGCGATAGCTTTTCCTTCTCTCTTATTCTCTAGGAGAACGACGAGTCGTTTGTCGAGTCCTTCAAGCTCTCTGGCGAGATATCGGTTTGGGGTCGCGACGACGAGTTCTTTTATCCTCAAAGCGGGGTCCGAGGCGGCTAGAATCTGCCCGGCTAGCCGCAGAGTGTTTTCTATCTCTGTAACCGCGCATATTCCGACTGATACAGTTGTATGTTGTGCTAGTGTTTGGGTCTCCATCTCTAGTTACCGTCTCTGAAATACGAACAACGTCTGGTCGCTGAGTCTGTTGAATGGGAACCGGTCCGCTAGAACGGTTTCCATTTTTTCCAGAAGTGAAGTGACGGGTCTGAACCGGATGCAATAGTCGTTGAGATAGGCTGGCGGTAGAAAGGCGGGAAGTCCTACCAGCTTCTTCAGTTTGAAGTATGGTTCGAAGAGTCTTGACATGAACTTTGTTGAGTAGTAGAATGCGGGAATGTCTATTCCGCCCACTGAGACCATAGTGGGTTGCTTTCTGCGAGGAGCAATCTTGTCTAGTTGAAGGACCGCGGCATGTGCAATGGTTTCGGAAAGGCAGAGTATGTTCCTCACCGAACAGACAAAGTAGCCTCCTCTGTCTACCACCTTGGAAAGTTCCAGAGGAAATTTCTCAATATCCGGTTCCAAGTTCAAGGCTCCGTTGAAGGAGTAGGCGATTCGGACCTTGCCTCCGTCAAATAGTGGGGCGATCGATGAGATGCTTGCGGCTCGAGCTTGAACGGGGACGATGCTTTCCAGCTTTTTGGCCCTGATCTTCTGGCGAAGCAGATTCAGCATTCCTTGAGAGATGTCGGTCGCGATGATTTGTCTCACTCTTTTCGAGATCTGTATAGCCTCGGCTCCTGTTCCACATCCGATTTCTAGGAGCACATCGTCCGGTTTCACGAGGGGCAGTAGTTCGTTGATAGAGCGCTTGCGGATCCAGGTGTTGATGAAATTGTGGCTTATGGTAAAATCGTATTCTTCGGAAGCAGAGTCAAAGGCTTCTTGGACTGTCGAAAAGTAGCTGTTGCCCGCAGACTTCCAAGATTCAAAGTCCAGCTTGGCATCCATCTCGCCACGCACGGCATTCCTCCGAGTAGGTGGACCGGTCGGGTACAGCTTGAGACAGAACTCAGCTCGCGCATACCAGTTGTCCACAATTCGCGCACCGTAGCGCTTTACAAACTGTCGTAAGCTCCGGGCCTGTTCTTGCGGGGTCGCCTTGCAAACAAAGACGGGATAGACACTTTGGCCTACTCGGACCCTTGGGGCTCCCCCTAGTGCGTTGAGGACCCAGTCACTCGAACTATCGCCAGCGAAGACGAAGAAGGCATCTTCAAAGCGAACAAATCTCAGCTCTACAATATGCGGCAGACCAGTGCGCCTTCCGGCGGTCAAGAGTTTGAGTGTTAGAGGCTCTGCGATAACCTCAGGGTGCTGCATCATCACGTAGGTTGACCTCTCGCTTTCTCGGGTGATGGATACTCAGCTGAGTAGGGTTTGAACTCGCCATAGATGCGTCGTAGTGCCAGATAGCTCTGGGACTCGAAAATGCAATGGTCCGGGCTGCTAATTACTCTGAATAGCGAGTCTAGCCGGCCTGCCCTTCTGAGCTTTCGGTTTAGGAGAATCGACTTCAACTCCAACTGTCAAGAACAAGAAGTGGTTCAATGCCTTCCGTGCTACGATGGGCCGAGTTACGTTCGTGTCTTCAAACGTCCCTACGTGTTGAGCCTTCCTCAGCCCGTGCAACTTTGGGAAGTAATCTGAGAGCCATTGTCCTCCTCTCTGCAATAGGCCGTCGTAAAATAGCGAGCCTCGCAAGACTTGGGCTGTGAGTGCGTCGCGTGCGAACAAGGCATCATTGGGCGATGCAAAGAGTCTTCTAGCGTAGTCCTCGTCTAGCACGCAACTGAAGCAGAACCTAGGGGACCCCGGTCGAACTAGTTTGAAGACCCTTGCTAGCAAGAGGGCTTTGGTAAGATAGATCCAGAGGGAGTCCTTTTCCGTGACGCAGAAGATGTCTATGTCGTCATTCTCTGACGTGGCCTTGTAGGACGTTGAACCGGCAACCGACAAGACTCGAATCCATCTCTTTCCAGAGAGGAAAGAGAATTCACGCGCATATTCGATATATCTCTCGGCTCTCGCCTTTCGTTGATTTGAGTCCTCCAGTGTCTCAGTGCGAGCTTGACTGCTCTTCACATGTTTTTCGATGAGCAAGCCTCCTTGGAGCTCGTACCGCGAATCTAGACTCGGGAATCGATTCCAGATCGACCGCAAGTCAGATCCTGCCGGGAGAAGACCGGTAAGTTCGTCTATATCCTTGGCTGACAGAAGCGAGCCTTTTACGCGCGCGATAGCAAGAAGAAGCTCTACCCTCGAGACCTCATCGGTTGGCGACGAAAAGCCCATCGGTTCCTCTGTCATTGAGATTAGGCTCAAGAGGCCATTTAGAATCTTAGTATCGTATAAGTACTACTATTGCAGTAGTAGCTTTACTTTGTGGCCAAGAAATTCACAATCTAGAAATGTCCCGGCATGCACACTTAGAAGCGCAATCTCTGATTCGCAGGTCCGGAACCTTTTGAGACGACGTTCCGCAAGCCTAAATAGGCACATGGCGAGCACAGTCGCATAACTGGTGTGAAGGCGATGGGTGGTCATCTTTACTGGCATGAGTGCCGCGTCGAGACCATCCTCTGCGACTAGGCACAAGAATCAAGTCTTACAGCTCCAAGAGCCGCATAACTCTCCATCTCTCCGTCGAGCATCTTCCTTCCGTAAGCGCCGCCGCTTGCTTATTGTCAAGTTCGGCGGATCCAGCTTATCCAACCCTAAAAGAATCAACCTCGCCGTAGCATCTGTCGCCCTAGAGTATGCTCGTGGAAACCATGTTGTCGTCGTTGTCAGCGCTGTAGGCAACACGACAGACCAACTTCTCCAACTAACAAACGGGGGAGGTGAACTGGTCGAGACGGACAAAGATGACATTTTGGCAATGGGAGAGAGGACGAGCGCTAGGATATTCGCGGCCTCGTTGAAATCTCGTGGAATGCACGCGCGGTACTACGATCCATCCGACCGAGACTGGCCCATTATCACTGACAACAATTTCCAGAACGCAAACCCTCTCAAGACCAACAGTATCAATCGAATCCGACGCTACCTCAAGCCAGTCCTCGATGACGGAATGATTCCTGTAATCGGAGGATTCATTGGCCGAACGAGAGACGGACGGATCAGCACGCTCGGACGAGGAGGAAGCGATACGACAGCTCTCCTACTAGCCATGGCACTGGAAGCAGACGAAGTTGTGCTCGTGACCAGCGTGCGCGGAATACTAAGCGCCGACCCAAACCTGGTCGAGAACGCCCGGGTCCTTCCAAAGATCGACATGAGAACATTGACCGGAATAGCTGACACAGGAACAAAATTCATACATCGCAAAGCGCTGCAGTTCAAAGACCCCAGCATCAACGTCCGAGTAATTTCTAACACGAATGGAAAGCTAGACTCGCAAGGGACGCTAGTTACTGGCGGCCCCCTTCCCGAGTTCGAAGTGACCATAAACAATCCCCACCCAGTAGCATCCGTAACCATCGTAGGAACAGGCCTGCCTCGGCAACCAGAAATTGTACAAAAGATCTCAAAGCTAGCTGGTCCAAATCTAGTAGCTGGCTCCCAAGACAGCGACAGCGCCATCCTCTACATAAAACAGACAGCAAAACTACAGCAGCAAATAACGAGACTTCACGACACCATCCTGAATGATCCTCACGGAATAGCCCTCGCCGCCAGGATGGGAATGGCCCTCATCACAGTACGTAGCATTGGACTGGAAGGACGACCAGGAGTGGTTGCAAGGATAAGCGATGCACTGCGTTCCGCGAACATCAACATGTTCGGAGTCCTCACAATAACATCCTCTGTTCTCGTTTTCGTGGACTGGAAAATCCGGCGCAAAGCCGCCAGCCTGATCAGAAGTTCGTTGGAGAAGAACTGACTGACAAGTATGCTGTGATCATGATGGAATCTGGAAAAACACGCAGACTCGGACGAATATTCCGAGACGATGGCAAGACCGTCATCGTTCCGATGGACCATGGAGTATCCGTTGGTCCAATCCAAGGACTAGGCGATATGAGAAAAACCGTCAACCATGTGGAGAAAGGAGGAGCAGACGCAGTACTAGTACATGCAGGCCCAGCGAGGACCGTCGACACTACACAACTAGGGCTCATTGTCCACCTCTCAGGGGCCACACAGCTTACCAAGGAACCCAACTGGAAAATGCAGCTCTGCAGCGTCAAAGAAGCAGTCCGTCTGGGCGCGGACGCGGTATCCGTCCACATCAACGTTGGATCGGAGCACGAGCAGGACATGCTGGAAAACTTCTCACGAATACTGGACGAATGCGACGACTACTCCATGCCACTCATCGCAATGATGTATCCAAGAGGACCGAAAATCTCAGACGAACATTCCTACGAAGTCGTCAGCCACGCAGCTCGACTAGGATACGAGCTCGGAGCAGACATCGTGAAGACGAACTACACAGGTGACATTGAAAGCTTCAGAAACGTCGTCAACAGCGTAAGAGTACCCATAGTGGTCGCAGGCGGACCCAAGACAGACCATGTCAGCGAATGTCTTCGACTAGTCTACGAATCTATCCAAGCAGGAGCCGCTGGTGTATCCATCGGCAGGAACATCTTCCAACACCAAGATCCAAGTATCATGACCAGAGCCATCGCTGAGATCGTACACAACCAAGCCGACCCTGGCAACGTACTGTCCACTCCCGGTGAGAAAAGTGAAACAATTCTGGCTAGAACCTAGTCACGACCTATCCGAAGATCACCTTCGAAAGATAGCCAAAGAGGCCAAACCACACACCCTAATCCTGCCCAAGATGGTCCCCGGACTCCCGGTGAAAGTCGCCAGCCCGGTCGAAGGAGCAGACATCTTAGTCACCTGCGATATAACAACCGCCCACGCCGCGAAAGAACGAGGAATTCCAGTAGCACTTCAGATCACAATCCAACACAGGAATGACCTAGAGAATGTTTCACGGTTCCTTGCGGCGGACCCCGATTATCTGCTCATTGAATGTCCCAACTGGAAAATTATCCCTGTGGAGAACCTGATCGCAGTAGCCAGAGGAAGATCTAAGATCCTTGCTAGAACTAGGAGCTTTCAGGAGAGCAGAACTGCCCTATCCATACTGGAGCAGGGAACGGATGGAATATCCCTCGCACCTGATGATCCCAGCGATATCATCAAGACCCGGGACCTGATCCTAGAGCAACCCGAAGCAGTTTCGCTCTCCTTGGCAAAAGTGACGAGTATCCGACCCATCGGGACCGGTGCCCGGGTCTGCGTCGACACATGCGAGATTCTACGCGATGGCGAGGGTCTTCTCACCGGCAGCTCTTCCCAAGGACTGTTCCTCGTCGAGGGCGAAGTCCATTCCAACCCGCACGTGAACCCTCGGCCCTTCAGGGTCAACGCAGGACCAGTCGCCCTGTACCTCCTAGCACCAAAAGGCAAGACGCAGTATCTTTCAGAACTGACCACGGGACAATCTGTCCTACTCGTAGACAAGCAAGGGCGGACGAGGACAGTGGATGTCGCTCGCATCAAGATAGAACGCAGGCCGCTGATACTCATAGAAGCCTCCGTGGGATCCGACTCTGTGAAAACTATCGTTCAAAACGCGGAAACAGTCCGACTCGTTAACCGCGCCGGATCAAAGTCCATCTCAGATATCAGACCCGGCGACGAGGTACTTGTTCGATACGAGGAAGGTGGACGACACTTCGGGACACGGGTCCCAGACGAGATGATTATTGAAAAGTGAAACCAAAAATCTGCGTATCTCTTTCCTCCAAGAACCCTAACGAACTATACCGGAAGGCACAGCGCGCGGAGGCTTTGTCGGCTGACTTAGTGGAAGTCAGACTGGACGAAATCAGCAACTATCAAGGAATATCGAAGATTGCCAAATCAGTAGGGATTCCTGTAGTCGCTACGAACCGACGAGTCTCACAAGAAGGGTCTTTTGCGCATTCGGAGAGCGAACGATTGGGCCTGTTAATGGACGCAATCGAAGGAGGAGCCGCCTATGTAGACATTGAAAGCTCAACCAGCCATCTTGACCAAGTCATCGACACGTTCCGGAAGACCAGCGCCAAGATCATCCTATCACATCACGATCATTCTCGAACTCCAAAGTTATCAGAGCTGAAATCGACACTGGCCAAACTGCAGAAAAGCAAGTCAGACCTCTACAAGATTGTCACCACTGCTCGATCGTTAGAGGACAACCTAACAATCTTCAGTCTGCTAAAGACGAACCATGGAACCAACCCGCTAGTCTCCTTTGCGATGGGAAAACCCGGGGTCTGGTCAAGAATACTAGCACCATTCTACGGTGCAGAGTTCACCTACGCTTCACTGAAAAGAGGACTGGAAACTGCGCCCGGACAGCCTAGCATTTCCGAACTACGACGCATTTACGAGACGATCGCTGCAGAGTAGGCGGTTAAACATAACGGGAGAAACAAGGGTGCATTCACTGTTCGGTTCACCGGTTGAGCACAGCCTCAGCCCGGTGATCTTCAACACTACCTTCCAGAAACTGTCGCTAAACCGCGCATACCTACCCTTCAACGTCAGCAAGAACCAGCTCAAGCATGCTGTAGAAGCGGCTCTCACGTTAGGGTTTGACGGCTTCAATGTTACAATGCCCCACAAGACAAGGATACTAGAGCTGGTCGATCGGCTCGATGATGTTGCTAAGAAGGGAGGCACAGTCAACACCGTTGCCAGAGTCGGGCAGAGGCTTGTCGGATACAGCACCGACGGGGAGGGAGCATTACGTGCGATCAAGTCATACGGATTCGAACCCGATGACAAGAACATACTCGTAATCGGAGCAGGGGGAGCTGCCAGAGCCGTTGTCCAGAGGCTCTCAGCCCGACACAATTCGATAAGAATTCTGAACCGTTCCTTGGACAGAGCGAAGAGAGTCGCCGAAGACCTCGACGGTCGAGGAAGAGTCTCCTATGGGACACTAACGAAGAAGAACCTGGAGACTTCGATCCCCGATACGAATCTCCTAGTCAACGCAACGCCGCTGCAAACCACGAAAATTCTCGCCGAGCTAGCGATTCAGCCTCAGAGTTTGAGAGACATTGACTGGGTCTTCGACCTGGCGTATGACGAATCATCTGACCCTCTCCCGACCAGGAGTGGCCGGATTAGTCCGCTGGAGATGCTCTTGCACCAGGCAGCCTTGTCCTTCGAAATTTGGCTAGGAAAGCCCGCTCCACTTGCTCTCATGCGCTCTTCATTGACAGACCATTTAGGGCGAGACTGGAAATGAGGGGCAACGGCCGGGCGGTCGCACATGGCGCCGTTACTATTCTCAACGCCTTCGCGACGGGGAAGGGGGCCGCTATGGGTGTTGATCTTTGGACACGGGCAAAAGTTACTTTGCAAGACGGAGGGGGCGCATCTTTCGGGATCGTATCTTCAGACCAACAGGGGTCCAGCCAGCTCGCCACTAGGGTGGTGGACAAGGTCCTCGAACTATACGGATACGGAGGAAAGCTCCACGGCGAAGTGGTAACCTCCTCGAACATTCCAACTGCAGTGGGTCTAAAGAGCAGCAGCGCGGCGGCCAACGCGGTGGCCCTTGCAACTGCTTCGGCGCTTGACCGTGAACCCGATGATGACGTTCTGGTCGAAATCGGGGTCGAGGCATCGCTAGAGTGTGGCGTGAGCCTGACCGGGGCTTACGACGATTCCTTCGCGTCATGGCATGGAGGCGCTGTTCTGACTGATAATGATCGAAGGAAAGTGGAGAAAGTTCTCAAGGTTCCAGATGACATCAGAATAATCATATTGGTTCCTCCGAGACAGACACTGACAGGCAACTTGGACCGGAACAGGTTTGCGCCTATCAAGAGAATCTCACAGCTGGCGTATGACGCGGCCTGCAACGGCCATGTGTGGGACGCGCTCACCCTCAACGGCCTCGCATTCTCTGCTGTTCTAGGAGAAGATCCCCGCCCCGCACTCTCCGCAATCGAGGCAGGAGCACTAGGGGCAGGACTCTCGGGAAAAGGACCAGCAGTCGTGGCAGCGGTCGAGGAAAATCACGTGAAAATGGTCCGTCAAGCATTCGAGAAGTTCGAGGGGCGTATTATCGAAACCGAGCCGAACTACTCAAGAGCATGTGTCGAGACTTGATAGTGAGGATCAAAGGTCCGCAATCGTTCCGGGGCAGAGTAAGAGCTCCAGGTTCTAAGGCGTACACTCACAGGGCATTGCTGGCCTCTCTTCTCTCGCAAGGAGAGACTATCATCCAAGGAGCTTCTGAATGCGATGATGCCCACAGAACCCTCGAAGCCATTCAATTCCTAGGTGCAAGAGTCCAGATTCAAAATAGCCGGATCGTGTCTTACGGAACAGGAAGGCTCGCCTCAAATACTGCCCCTATAGACTGCGGCGAGTCAGGTGCAACTCTCAGATTTCTAACCGCCATCGCCGGAACGTCTCCGACGAGAACAACGCTCGTGGCTGGTCATAGACTTGCCAAGAGACCATTGGAGCCATTACTGAAGGCGATGGAAACGCTCGGTGCCTCGACGACGATAGCCGAGAACGGAGAAGGTTGTGAAGTAAAGGTTCACGGCCCTCTCAAGGGAGGGGAAACGTGGATACGGGGCGATGTCAGTTCACAGTTCATCTCTGGACTCCTCTTCGCAGCTCCACTTGCCGCGAGTGATGTCACTATCCACTTGAACGGTCGGTTAGAATCACGCCCTTACGTCGAGATGTCTCTCCATGTTTTGAAGAGACACGGAATCTCGATCGATGTAGGGGACAATGATTTTCACATTCCCGCGCCGCAGAAATACACTGCTGCCTTCCACGATGTTCCCGGAGACTTTTCTTCTTCCGCCTTCCTCATTGCCGGTGGGGGACTTGCTGGAGAAGAGATTACTGTTTCTGGTCTAAATCCGGGGTCAGGGGAGCCCGACGCAGTCTTCCTGAAAGTCGTGGACCAAATGGGTCTGGATGTAAGAAATGTGGGTCAGACGCTGGAGGTCCGAGGAAGCAAGCTGGAACCCTTCGAGTTCGATGCGATGAATAACCCCGACCTCGTCCCCCCGCTCGAGGTCCTGGGATGTTTCGCTAAAGGAATCTCTGAAATCCGTGGCGTGAGGAGGCTGCGTTACAAGGAAACCAATAGGCTGCAAACGATCCCGGCCGAACTCGGAAAGATGGGAGCTAAGATCAGGGTCAATGGCGACATTGTGAAGATCCGAGGAGGAGGATTGGTCGGTTGCGAACTCGACTCGAAACATGATCACAGGGTGGCAATGTCTTGTGCCATCGCAAGCATTGGTGCAACAGGAGACTCGTCAATTCATAATGCAGAAGCTGTCTCAAAATCCTATCCAGAATTTTTCCAAGACCTCAGTACACTCGGGGTGGACCTCAATGTGGAGTAACTCCCTCGGCAAAGCCTTCACCGTCACATGTTTCGGTGAAAGCCACGGTCCCGGAGTAGGAGCTACGATAGACGGCTGCCCAGCGGGCCTTTCGCTATCGATCGAGGATGTGCAGCAAGCATTGGACCTGAGAATCCCGCAGGAGATAGAAGTTGTTTCTAGCCGACGAGAGCCCGACGTCGTGGAAATATTTTCAGGCGTTTTCCAGAACTACACCACCGGTGCCCCGATCACGTTCAACATTAGAAACAGAGACACGAAATCTTCGGACTATGACCAGTTGAAGGATGTTGTTCGGCCCGGACACGCCGACTATCCAGCCAAGGTGAAGTACGGAGGTTTCAGCGACTATAGGGGAGGCGGACGGCTCTCAGGCCGAATGACAGCGGTCTTCGTCGCGGCGGGAGCCATTGCGAGGAAGTTGCTCTCCCAGTCCAGGGTGGAGGTCCTTGCGTACACTCGGGAAATCGGTGGCGTCAGACTTGAGAATTCGCCTAGTCCGGATGATGCTAGGAACCTGACCTATCAGAATTCCATGAGGTGTCCGGACGCTGTCGCTGCGGAGAAGATGCGAGATGTTGTGTTGAGCGCGAAAGCAGACGGAGACAGTGTTGGAGGCGTGGTCGAGTGTACCACGCTAAACCTGCCGGTCGGCGTTGGTGAGCCGCTCTTCGACGCTCTCGATTCCGAGTTGGCGAAGATATTGTTCGGAATCCCCGCCGTCAAAGGCGTAGAGTTCGGAGCTGGCTTCCAATCCTCAAGACTGAGAGGATCCGAGAACAATGACCAGTATGAAATCAAAGAGGGTAAGATCATGACTCTAACCAACAATTCTGGAGGGGTTCTCGGGGGAATGTCGACTGGCATGCCCCTTCTCCTACGAGTTGCTTTCAAGCCGGCCTCGTCGATCGCGAAAGCGCAGAAGACGGTTGATGTGTCGCGAATGGAGGAAGCAAGCCTCTCGGTCAAGGGCAGACATGACCCTTGTGTGGTCCCGAAGGCGGTCCCGGTGGTCCAAGCGATGGTGGCGATAGGGCTCGTTGATCTGATGATCCGCGGCGGGGTCATTCCAAGAGTCTTGAAGAGCTAGCACTATTGGACGAGATTCCGAGGATTAGAGAAAGGATTGACGAGATAGACCAGCAACTGGTCTTACTACTCAAGGACAGATACGAGAACGCTCGACTACTAGGACGAATAAAGCGAGCAAGAGGCATCGCGTCCCGCGACCCAGAACGGGAAAGGATCATCCTCCGAAAAGTGCAAGATACCGCATCCAAACTAGGACTGGAGCCAAGGCTTACACTTCCAATATTCAAAGCGATATTCAATTTCAGCGTGCAAGCTCAACAGTTTCCAGTCCATAATCACGCAAACGGGCTCGAGGGGAAGAACATCCTGATCGTGGGAGGAACCGGCGGCATGGGCCGTCTCTTTGCGAATTTTGCAAGTGTTCACGGGGCATCAGTGAAAATTGTCGGCCGAACCATTCATCGAACCCAGGAGACGGCGAGAGAGATGGAGGTAGAAGCTGGTTCAATCTCAGATGCAGAAGCATCCGATATTGTCGTCGTAGCAGTTCCAATGGGATCCGTAGTAGAAAGTTCGATCGAGATTGCGCAATCCATGCGGGACCCAGCACTGCTCACAGACTTGTCCTCTGTCAAAACCGGAATCACCAACCGAATCTCATCCAAGGTTCCGGCAGGTGTAGAGTACGTGAGTATTCATCCACTATTCGGACCAGGCATCGACCACGTAGAGGGGCAGAACATAGTCGCAGTACCCTTCAA
>WNFG01009623.1_pt1 | contig 12441 bp, 13 predicted proteins | sample 5400431 | NCBI WGS metagenome assembly WNFG01 (sample SAMN13153346, study PRJNA577476) | soil metagenome | isolation source: 120 cm saprolite under Douglas fir tree site 2 hole 3 replicate 2 | place: USA:California | collected 2015-04-18
GGATTGTTCTTCGCCGAAATTTGGCGCGTCGCCAGCCGGCTCGCTCGTACGCGAGTTGCCACTCGAGCATTTGGCAAAGTTTTTCCGCACTGGTTTCCTGCGTGCCGTCGTCCTCCGGCATAAGGAAAAAAGCTTCTTCGGCTCTCACAAGAAGATGAATCGTGCAAGTCGCGTGCCCGCGAATCACAAATTGGCGGCTCACGTGCTGCCGATGGTTTTGTTTCTTGCTCTGCTCGCGCTCAATAGCGCATTAAAAAAAATCGATGGGCGATTCTGGCTTTCCGCTCCGGAATATTGGATTTATCCGGCGCAGACGCTTTTGTGTGCCGGGTTGGTCATCTGGTTCCGTGGTGCTTATAAATTTGGAAAATTTCGCCGGGCCCTTTTCACGCTCGCGATCGGTCTTTTCGTGTTTTTGCTTTGGATTTCACCGCAGGCGTTCCTTGGATTCGCACCGCGAATGGAAGGGTTCGATCCCGACCTTTTCGCCCCTCAGGCGGCTATCTACTGGCTCACTGTCTCTCTCCGCTTTTTGCGCCTCGTTATTGTGGTGCCGCTCGTTGAAGAAATTTTCTGGCGCAGTTTTCTCCTTCGTTATTTGATTGACGAGCGCTTCGACAGCGTGCCCTTCGGGACGTTTTCATGGCTTTCCTTCGCAGTCGTAAGTCTCGTCTTCGGCTTGGCGCATTCCGCGCCTGACTGGATTCCGGCGATTCTGACTGGCATGATCTACAATGCGGTCGCTTATCGCACGAAGAGTCTGACTTCTTGCGTGGTCGCCCATGGGGTCACCAATTTTCTTCTTGGGCTTTGGATCATGCGGACCGCGCAGTGGGGGTTCTGGTAAAGTCATGGCACCTCTTGTGCTCTCAGATGAAGAGTGCATGCCACGTTTTATCAGAAGCTGATCATCTGTCTGATCGCGGCTTTCTTTGCCGCCTGCCTCATTCAGTGGGGAAAGGTTTTTGTGGTAGGCGCCGATGATGCTTTGAACGGCAACTACAAAAAGGATCGCGACGCCGTCTTGACGTCGCGTCCTTAAGGCACAGGCTGAAAGAAATTGCCCGGCTCTCCGTTACGCTTACGCTGCGTAGCGCAAATGAAGGTCGGTTTCGCTCAAATCAATTCCACAGTCGGCGATTTGCGCGGCAATTTTGAAAAGATTGCCCGCGCCTACCAAAACCTTTCGGCCGCGGGCGCCGATCTCGTTCTGACCCCGGAACTCGCGATCACAGGTTATCCACCGCAAGATCTCGTCTTTAAATCGCAGTTTGTTCCGCAAAATTTTGAAGCGCTCCAACATCTCCACGCGCGGATCGGTGACGCTGCCCTGCTCGTCGGTTTCGTCGACCGTAATGAAGGACGCGGCAAGCCCTTTCACAATGCCGCCGCTTTTCTCGAGCGCGGCCAGCCGATCCGCAAAACGCACAAATCGCTTTTGCCAACTTACGATGTCTTTGATGAAGATCGCTATTTCGAGCCGGCGCGCGCGGTCACCCCGTTGACTTTTCGCGAAAGAAAAATCGGTGTCACGATCTGCGAAGATATTTGGACCGAACATTATTTGCCGCGACCGCTCTACGATGTTGAACCAGTGCGCGGATTAGTGGAGCAGGGCGCGGAGCTGATTGTCAATCTCAGCGCTTCGCCCTTTAGCATGCATAAGCCCGCGATCCGGCACGAAATGGTCGCGTCCCTCGCGCAAACACATCGGCGCACCATTTGTTACTGCAACGCCGTTGGCGGCAACGATCAGCTGATTTTCGATGGGAACTCGATCGCCGTTAATTCCTCCGGACAGGTGATCGCGCAGCTTTGCGCGTTTGCGGAAGCCGAAGCAGTCATCGACACCGAATCCTCTTTGCCCGTAAATTTTCGCGAGCGGGAAGCGCCGGCCGATCTGTTTGACGCTCTTTCGTTAGGCTTGCGCGATTACCTGGCGAAATGCGGCTTCAAGTCTGCGGTGCTCGGATTGAGCGGCGGGATTGATTCCGCGGTCGTGGCCGTGATCGCGGTCGAAGCGCTCGGAGCAAAGAATGTCCTCGGGGTTTTAATGCCGAGCCCGTACTCATCGCGCGGCAGCATCGAGGACGCACTCGCCCTCGCGCGTAATCTCGGGATCGAGCATCTTGAGATCCCAATCGCGAATGCGTTCGGTGCGCTTAAGGCGCAATTTAAGGAAAATTTTGCCGGTCTTCCGGAAGATACCACCGAAGAGAATATGCAATCGCGGCTGCGTGGCATGATCCTGATGTCGCTCTCGAACAAGTTCGGCCATCTGCTGCTGACCACCGGGAACAAAAGTGAACTCGCTGTTGGCTATTGCACGATTTACGGCGACATGGCGGGCGGGCTGGCGGTGATCAGCGACGTGCCGAAAACGCTGGTTTATCAGCTCGCGCGCTGGATCAATCGTGAGCGCGAAATCATCCCCGGCTCGACGATTGATAAACCGCCTAGCGCCGAGTTGCGGCCCGGTCAGACCGACCAGGATACATTACCGCCCTACGACATTCTCGATGAAATCCTTCGGCTTTACGTTGAGGAAAATCTAAGTGCGCGCGAAATCATTGCGCATGGATTTAATGAAAAAACCGTGCGCTGGGTACAGCGCCGCGTCGATCTGAATGAATACAAACGCGAGCAAGCCGCTCCCGGCCTTAAGGTAACCAGTCGCGCCTTTGGACTTGGCCGGCGGATGCCGATCGCCCAAAAATACCTCGATTAAAATTCTCCACATTTAAGACTCGTTAGGCTGAAAGGCGCGGGAGCAATGCACCGTGCAGGAATCGAACCTGCAACCCGCTGATTAAGAGTCAGCTGCTCTGCCAATTGAGCTAACGGTGCGGAATGCTCCCGAAAGTTGCGGAACGCACGCGAATTACGCCAGCAAAAAATTAGGCCTGCGTGTGCCGAGCGTAATGGATCTCGACACCTTTGGGCAGAAGACGCTTGCGACCTCGCTGGCGTCGTCGCGCCAGTGTCGCGCGCCCGCCTTTTGTTTTCATCCGCGCACGAAAACCATGCTGGCGCTTTCGCGTTCTTTTCGATGGTTGGTACGTGCGTTTCATGAGGAACATTCCGCTGTCGCGAACGATTTAAGAGCGGCTAAAGTAGGACAGCGCCTCACCTTGTCAATCATCGCCCGAGGCGATCTGATCTGTCGTTTGCCACACCGTCTCCTTTGTGTGATATCCAATGGACAATGAGCGATGTCGTGATCGAGCCAGCGGTCGCGGAAGATTTGGACGACCTTTCCAGTCTGCTTGGCGAACTCTTTAGCCAGGAGAAAGATTTTCGCCCGGATAAAGCAAAACAGCTGCGCGGCCTTCGCTTGATCTTTGAACAACCCAATCGCGGCCGCGTTTTCGTTCTTCGCCGCGACCGCGTCATTGTCGGTATGATTAATCTGCTCTTCACGATCAGCACGGCGGAGGGCGGGTTCGTGATTTTGCTGGAAGATCTGGTTGTGCATGACGCTTATCGTGACCAGGGCTACGGTTCGATGTTGCTCGAATACGCGATCAACTTCGCCAGGCAGAAAAATTTTCTCCGTATTACCTTGCTCACTGATCGGCCGGAAATCCGTTCGCAGAATTTCTTTCGACGCCACGGTTTCTTTGAATCGCACATGCTTCCGATGCGATTGTTGCTTTCGCCGGACAGCACTCCCGGCGATGTCAAATTGTGAGCGGGGCGATTCGGCTCTTTCGCTTCGCGGGCATCACGGTTTACCTGCACTTCACCTGGTTTATCGTCGCCGCTTACTTTGTCACCTCGCTCTCGCGTCATTACGCGGACCCGATCTGGGCGGTTTATGAATACGTCGCGCTTTTTGCGATCGTTCTGAGTCACGAGTTTGGCCACGCGCTGGCGTGTCGCTCGACCGGCGGTATTGCGGATCGAATTATTCTCTGGCCGCTCGGTGGCATCGCCTTCGTCAACCCGCCGCCACGTCCGGGCGCGATGTTGTGGAGCATTGCCGCCGGGCCGCTCGTGAATGTCGCGCTCATACCGATTCTGCAACTGCTGGTTTGGCTCGTTTCTCGCGAGGTTTCTCCTTACCAGGTCTCGGACGCGTATCGGCTTGTAACAGAAATCCGCTACATCAATTATGGGCTCTTGATTTTTAATTTGCTTCCGATTTATCCACTTGATGGCGGACAAATCTTTCGCGCGCTTCTTTGGTTTCCTTTCGGACGCATTCGCAGTTTACAAGTTGCGAGCGTCGTTGGCTTGATCGGCGGCGCGCTGCTCGCACTCGTCGCGCTTTGGTGGCAATCGATCTGGATGGCGGTCCTCGCGTTTTTCCTCCTCAGCCGCGCCGGTAGTGGCTGGCAGCACGCTCGAGCGCTGGTCAGGCAAGCCGAGGCTGCTCCCGTCGCAAACGAATTCGTACCGCCGCACTGATGCGAAAAGCTTCAGCGATCCGGCGCGCTGTCGGTTGAAGCTGCGCTCCCCGGCGGGAGATTGCCTTTTGCGTAGGCGCGCAACTCCTCGATTCGGATGGGATCGGAGAAAAAGAGGAATAGACTCGGCGCATACCGGTTCACGCCAAGCGCGTCAGCTTTGGCGAGAAGTTCTTTCATGTGCGCCTTGGCGAATTGCCACGCGATGTCCGGATGTTCGCTGTAGCGCGCGACACTTGATACCATGTAAAGCGCGCGACTAGTGGGTAACTCCCCGGTTAGCGCGATTTGCAAAGCGCGTTTCGCGAGCTTCGGATCCGTCGCGCGCGTCAAAGCATCGTAATAATTTTGTTTCTCTTCCATGCTCGTCGTTTTCCTCCCGAGCTCGTGCAATTTCATCCACGTTGCTTCATCAGCATGATGGCTCACAACATTGAAGACGGCCGGACGCAAATCCGGCGCGAGCGACGCGGGATCAGCGAGAAATTTTTGAAATCGCTGCCGGCAACCGGTGATGATCTCCTGATCGTTGAAATCTCCAAGCACATTGATCAAGTCAACGCGCAGTGTGGCAGACCGGGGCGGCTCATTGCTTCGCGGTTCCCAGCCGAGCTGATCGAAACTCGGGCGCAAAATCGAGCGCGCATAATTTTGAAACGAGGCGCGTTGTTCGCTGCCAATGACAAGTCGGTTGATGTAATCGAACGCATTGATGATTTGCTGGCGCTCCGCCAGCTCTGCGGTCGCCGGTAATTTTTTGATTAATTCAAAATAGGTGAAAAGTGGGGCACGATTTGCCTGCACAAAGGCCCACGAATCGCTCAGCAGATTGACTCGATCCGGCACGCTCAGCTTTGCAAGCTCGCCGAGCAAAAGTTGCCAGGAAGCTTCGTCGTATTGGACACGGTAATTTCCCGCTCCTTGGACATTCAACTTCAACGCGCGCTCCACCGGCACGTCGGAAAGTTCCGCGGTTGTGTCCGTCATGAGGAGACTGGCCGCAGGTTTTCCGACTATCGAATAGGTCAGCGGAATTTTCCATTGGAGCGCGGGAGCATTTGGGTAATGAATCGTGAAGCGTTCCTGCTTGAGCGCGACTTTGCCGCCATCTTTGCGCGCAACCGTGACCACCGGAAAACCCGGCTGCTCAGTCCAACCTGCAGCAATTTCCGCGACCGGTTTTCCCGACGAATTCGACAAGGCCGACCAAAGATCGGCGGTCGTGGAATTCGAATATTTGTGTTGCGCAATGTATTGGCGGATGCCTTCGCGGAAAACGTCTTCGCCGAGGAAGCTTTCTAGCATGCGAATAAAGGATTGGCCTTTTTTGTAAGTGATATCGTCGAACGCGCTGTTCGCTTCGGCTTCGTTCGAGATTTTTTGCTGGATTGGATGCGTCGTGGAAAGCGCATCGCCTTCCATCGCGGTTTCCTTTGGGATACCTACCCTCCGTGTCGGATCGCGTGGCATGTCTTTTTGCAGCCAGACTTCCCACTGCGGATTGAAATGCGCGGTGCACTTGCTTCCCATCCAGGAGGCGAACCCTTCGTTGAGCCAAAGATTGTCCCACCACGCCATCGTTACGAGATCGCCGAACCATTGATGTGCCATCTCGTGCGCGACCACTTCGTAGATTCGTTGCCGTGTCGCATCGGAAGATGTTTTCGGATCGAAGAGAAGAACCGATTCGTAGTACGTGATGCCGCCCCAGTTTTCCATCGCACCTCCAAATCCGCCTGGCGTCGCAATCTGGTCGAGCTTCGGCAGCGGATACGCAACACCAAAGTAATCATTGTAGTACTGCAAAATTTGCGCGGTCGCTTGCAGCGCGTAGCGGCCCATTTCCGCTTTGTTTCTCGTCGCGATCACGCGGATTTGCGTATCGCCGCTTTTGCCTTCGATGAGATCAAGTTCGCCCGCGACAAATACGTTCAGATAACTGGCCATCGATGGCGTCATGGCGAAGCGAACTTCTTTGCCGCCATCAACTTTGCTCTCTCGCTCCACCGGCATGTTCGAAACCGCGAGGAAATTTTCCGGAACGACCGCGGTAAGCTGAAAACGTGCGCGAAAACTCGGCTCATCCCAGCAAGGGAACATCCGCCGCGCATCGGTCGCTTCGAACTGTGTCCCGAGCATGAGTTTTTGCGCGCCGCTCCCTTGCTCCTGATAACGCGCGTAGAATAGCCCTTGCCCTTGTTGATTAATTTTTCCAGTGAAGCTCAAAGCGAGGGTGTGATCGCCGCGTTATATTTCTTCGGGCAGACTGATCTTCAGAGTTTCTTCTTTCGGGTCGACCTTGAGCGCGGAGTTTGGCAATGGTTTGTCATCAAGCGCGGCGCTCGTGATCTGGAGTACAAGCGCATTCAGGACCAGTTCACGCACCGCCTCGCGCACGTCCAGCTTGACGGTTTCCGAACCGAGAAACGTCAGTTTCTTCAGATCGGGAGTGATGCGGATTGCGTATTCTTGCGGGATGACATGTTTTGGCAGCTTGCCAGGCGTGCTCGCAAAATCGAATGGCTTCTCGGCAATCAATTTTGCGAGAGAGCTAAACCAGATTGCCACAAGGAGAAGAAAACGGAGAGCGGCCATGCGCCAGTAAACGCTATGCGCGAAACATTTTGCAAGACCGCTTCAATTCTCACGACGCAAATCTGGTCAGCACCGGTCCGAAGTTGAGACGACTTCGCTCACGGGCGAGACGCCCGTGCTGCCAAGCGCTAGGCTACTACCGCACGACGAGTAAGAGCAGCAACTGCCCATCGCCAATCTGCGGGCCCTTGATCACGAGCGGACTACGCTTGCTTAGTTTCGCTTCTGTTTCGAGCAATAATTTCTTTTCCTGAAAAAGTTGCAGATTGAGAAGGTAACCTGAATCGGTCGCGCCTTTTGAATCGACGTGCAGCGAAAAGTATTTGCTCGATGCCATCCAATCTTCATCGCCTTTCTTCAGAGTCTTTTGTGCCTGGCCGATGAGTTTGAATTGATTGTAGCCGAAGAGTTCCTTGAGGGTATCTTCGATCCGCGTCAACTCCGCCGGGGTTGGCTCTGGTTTGGCGACGTTGTTCGCGACCACGATTCCGCTCCATACATTCTCCGCACCGATTGCTGATTGCACGCCGCTGCAAATCAGCGCGACTGCAACGCTGAGAATCACAAGCAGGCGATGGAGCATCGAAAATATTCTACTTGGCTGCGTACTCGGCAGGCAATGACTGAAGTCCGTCTACCCAAAGCACCGTCACTTTATCTTCTTTCGCCTGGAAGATCGAGACGGTTGCATTCGGGCTCAGCGCGGGATCAACCCGTGCATTCAAAATTTGCGACAGGTACTGCGATTGATCAGCTGGCTCCTTCTGCCGCATAACAAAGAATGTGGACACGAAAAAAAGGGCGAGCGATACGGCGCCAGCCCAGGCCAAACGGCCAATCGACCACGCGGGGCGTCGCGGTGAGATTTCGCGCTCCGGTGTATCGGCATTGAGCCGGGTGCGCAGTTGATGGTTAAAGAAGTCTTCATTGCCCATCGTGCGCGAAACAAGTTGATGTTTCAAAAGCGCGCCGAGCTTTTGCGCCTCCAGCTTTTCCGCTTCGGCGGTGGCGCGATCCGAGAGCGAGGCTTCGAACTCGACGAGTTCTTTCCCACTCAGCTCGCCGTCAAGCCAAGCCGTCCACTTTTCCTCAAACGTTTTCATAAACATCTCTCAACAAATTCTGCAGTTTCTTGCGCGCGTAAAACAAGCGCGACATGACTGTGCCGATGGAACATCCCAGCGCTTCCGCGATCTCGTGATATTGCAGGCCTTCTACTTCCTTCATCAAGATGACAGCGCGGTGTTCCGGCGAAAGTTGGGCGATCGACTCGTCAATTCGCGCGCGGATTTCACTTTGTTCCATTCGCTCATAAGGCAGCGCATCTGCTTTCGGCACCGTCCGTGAAGCGGGATCGACGGCTTTCAATGCAATCGAGTCGTCGAACTCCGCACCGCTACCTTTCACTTGTTTTTTGCGCAGCCAGTCAATCGTCACATTCGTCACAATCCGGTAAATCCAGGTATAAAACGAGGAACGGCCGCGGAAGCGCGGGATCGATTTCCACGCTTTTACGAAGCTGTCCTGGGCCAAATCCCAGGCATCCTGCTCGTTATGCACCATGTTATAAATCATACTGAAAACTCGCGTTCGGTAGCGGGTGACCAACTGATCAAACGCGTCGGTATTGCCGGCCTGGCATTGTTTCACCAAGTCCAGCTCCGACACATCGGCCTCTGCCGGAGTCGCTTCCGTTTGCATAATTGGACGGATTCGCGGCTAGTTCATTCAACAGCCCGCTCAAGAGCTGCCGAAGCGCCGACGCCATTCGCCCCGGTATTCTCCCATCAAGCTGATGATGCCATCGCGCACTTGGAAAAGACGCTGCTGGAGCACCGAATATTGCCCTGGCGTGATCAGTTGGTTGGCCAGCAGTTGTGCCGCTGCTTCCATGGACGTTGTGATCGCTTTTAAGGCGCGCTTCAGGTACGCGATAGTCATTCCGATTTCGTCCACTTCTTCATCGCTCAAGGCAGCTGCGAGTTTCGCGCTCGCCAAGGCCGCGTGTGTCGCGAGCTTGACCGCGGAGGGCTCGTTCTGGAGTGAATTGTCATCATCAAAGAGTTGGTCGATCCAAACCGTGAGCGCGAAGGCGGCACGATACAAACTATGATCCTCAAAACCTTCAACTGGTGAATCGGCAGTTTCGTCTTGTTGTGCGTAGGTCTCGTGACTCCGTGTTTCCTCAGAAAGCAGCGCATCCACTTCCTGGCTCCAATCGTTTGCGTTCAACAATTGCGTCCAACCCATTTCGCGCGCAATGATCTGGTCGCGCTGCGGATCATCGAGATACCTCTCGAGCAGCTCCATGTACTTCTCCGTCTTATGATCCTGCTGCTGAAGAAAACGCTCCCAATCGTATTCGTCCCACGCTCGATCGGGCTCGTGATCGTAACCGGGCATGCTTTCCCTTTAGGCTAGCTTCGAGGCGCACGCAAAAATTTTTGCACGCCCGAACTTCACCGGGAGAACACATGTTCTCGTTTTGTTTGCAAACGCAGCTGGCCACAGGCGGCATTGATATCGTGGCCTTTTTCACGGCGCAATGTCGCCTTCACACCGCGATCACGAAGGATGGAGAGAAAATGTTCCTGCCGATCACGGGACGGTCGCGACCATTCCAGTCCTTCTACAGTGTTGTAGGGAATCAAATTTACCTTCGCCGATAGTCGCTCCGCATGTTTGCTTAGCGCACGCGCCTGCTCTTCGGAATCATTCACACCTGCGATAAGAATGTATTCGAAGGTAATGCGCTGCTTCTTGCGCGACGTGTAATAATCACAAGCATCAAGCAAAGTCGCCACAGCGTACTTACGATTTATCGGCATGATTTGGTTGCGCACTGCATCCGTTGCGCCATGCAACGAAACTGCGAGCCGTATTTGCAGTGGTTCGTTGGCAAGTTGTCGGATCTGCGGTGCCAGGCCGCTCGTTGAAACGGTGATGTGCCGCGCGCCAATCCCGAGACCCCACGGCGCATTGATAATTCGGATGGCGCGTATCAAGTTTGCGAAATTCGCGAGCGGCTCGCCCATGCCCATGAAAACGATGTTATCAATCTCCTCCCCGCTCACTGCCTCTACGGCGATGAGTTGCTCGACGATTTCGTTCGCTTGCAGATTGCGTGAAAAGCCTTCCAAGCCGCTTGCGCAAAATTTGCATCCGTAAGCGCAACCGACCTGAGTAGAAACACAGATCGTGCGACGATCGGAACGCTCACCGTAAAGCGCAGGTGAGGCAGGAATAAGCACGGACTCGATTAGATTGCCATCGTTCAGCCGGAACAAAAACTTTTGCGTCTTGTCCTTCGATCCGAGAACGCGCACCGTCTCCAAATGATCGAACGAAAAATTCTGCGCGAGCTGGACGCGAAGCATCTGCGGCAGATCGGTCATCGCTCCGAAAGAACCCGCCCGTTTTTTGTAGATCCAATCGGCGATTTGCTGTGCCCGATAGGCTGGCTCATTCCGTCGCGCGAGATAAATCGCTAGTTCATCGACGAGCAGAGATTTGATGGAAGGTTTGTCCGCTTTCTCCACATGAGAATGTAGTGGCCGGCGCCACAACGTCCACGCGGAACCTGAAACCAAATTGCGCTTGATCGGCTGCGCAGACCGGTCAGCTTTTCGCGCATGATTTCGCCTGCGCGCCGGAGCCCTCGTACACCGCTCGCGCTCGGTTGGGAAGCGGCGCGCGCGAATGCACTTCCTGGCTTCGTCCTGCAGGCTTTGATGCTCGCTTTGCTCGTCGCGTTTTACGTAAGTCCGGCGACTGCGGCCGCGCTCGATGAACTCGCCGAATACAAACAGAAGCACGGAATCGTTTTCGTTCTCGTGGCAGCGATTACCGCCGGTGCGTTACTGCCGGAGTTGTTCGTCATTTGTTTTTTCCAGCGAGGACGGCCAGGTGCGCAAAATCTGCGCAATCTGCTCTTCACCGTCCCAACGTGGGGAATCGATGGAATTTTAGTCGACCTGATGTACCGCGCGAATGCGGCCTGGTTCGGTGACGTTGTCACAGTTCCAGTGGTGATCGCGAAAATTTGCGTCGATCAATTTGGTTACAATCCATTCATCGCCGCGCCGGGCGAAGTCTTGGTCTATGAATGGAAAAACACGCGTGTCTCCTGGGCGTCGGTGCGACGGGCGCTGAGCTGGGACCATTACCGCGATCAGATCGTGCCGACACTTCTCGCGACCTGGGCGGTTTGGATTCCGCTCATGGCGATTATCTATTCGCTTCCGTTCGCGCTGCAGTTTCCGCTTTTCAGTCTGGCATTGACCTTCTGGGTCTTGCTGTTGACTTACATGACAAATCGATTTTCGGGAAAGATCGCAGCCGACGCGCCGCTGGCGCTGGCTACCGCGGAACGTTAAAGCGTTTAAGGGTTGAAGCGGTGACGAGTGGGAAGCGCTACGGGCGCTTTAACGCTTCATCGCTTTAACCGTTCAACGCATTTCCGTTTAGGAAATGCACCAGCGCTTCATAAACGCCAGCGCCGTAATCGCGCTGTGCGACATAACCGCCAGCGTTATCGACCGCTTCTTTCACTTCGGGAATTGCATTGGCGGGGCACGCCGGCATGGCTGCGAATGTTCCGTCTAACATCGAGACATCGTTATGATGGTCGCCCGCCGCGAAGATGTTTTCGCGTGGAACTTCGATCAGGCGCGACAGCTCACCCAGCGCAGCGCCTTTGTGATAATCAGCGTGACAAAAACGCAGATAGACGGTGTTCCGCTGATAATTAAACTTCGGCTGCCTGGCACGCGCTTTTTCAATGAAGCTTGTGATGCGGTCCATCTCTTCGTCGCTCGCGGCAACCAGACCTTCGAGACCTTCGGAATGATAAATCAGACGCGCTTTGGTCTCGTGATTAACGAAATCGACGACCTCCGCGAGCACGGATTGCGCTGAATTAAAAAGCGCGGTGTGCTCGCGCGCGCAACGCTCATTCCAATCGCCAAACGGCTCCCAAACTTCGCCATTTTGCGAAGGGCGAAAGACATCGCGCTCGCTTGTGAGAATGAAATCGGGCCGCATCGGAAAAGAAAAATCAATCAGGCCGGATTCGAGAAGATCCACCGAACGGCCGGTGTTGATCGCCCAAAGCGCGCCATCTTCTTGCAATTCACGGATGAATTCCATGCAGCGCTGGTCGAGGACCGGATCGCTGTCATGCGACACCAGAGTGCCGTCGAAATCTGTGCTGAGGAGGCGGATTTTCGAAGAATTCACGCGCTAAGTTAGGGATTGATTTGGCAATCGCAACGCGCAACCGTTTTTGTTGCGGGTGGCCACAAGCTGTGAAGAGCAAGAGCACAACAAGGACCAAGCAAAAGTGAAATGAAATCAGCCTACGAACTTGCGATGCAGCGTTTGGAAAAAAACGCGCCGACAGTCGCGCTCACCACTGAGCAAAAGGAGCAGATTGCGG
>WNFG01010629.1_pt1 | contig 12436 bp, 17 predicted proteins | sample 5400431 | NCBI WGS metagenome assembly WNFG01 (sample SAMN13153346, study PRJNA577476) | soil metagenome | isolation source: 120 cm saprolite under Douglas fir tree site 2 hole 3 replicate 2 | place: USA:California | collected 2015-04-18
GTAAAACCCGCAATCATTCATTATATCCAACGATTGCAGATAATTTCGACGATTTCGTAATTTATCAAATCTTTCGTGATGTTGGCGCTTGTATTTGCCGTTTGGTGCTCCCACGTAGCGGAATACCTGTTGGCACTCTCGATATAGGAGTGCCAAATCACATTAAATCAAATCCGATCCGAGGAGACCATCGATGAAATTGCGTCCATTGCAGGACCGCGTCCTGATCCGCCGTGTCGAGCCGGAGACGAAGAGCGCCGGCGGCATCTTCATCCCCGACACGGCGCAGGAAAAGCCGATGGAGGGAGAAGTCGTCGCCGTCGGTCCCGGCACACGCGACGAGGATGGCAAGCTGCACGCGCTCGACGTCAAGCACGGCGACCGCGTGCTGTTCGGCAAGTGGTCGGGCACCGAGGTCAAGCTCGACGGCGAAGACCTGATGATCATGAAGGAAAGCGACATCATGGGCGTCATCGACCGGGCCGTCGCAACCAAGAAAGCCGCTTAACCAGGGGAACCGAACATGGCTGCCAAAGAACTCAGATTTAACGGCGATGCGCGCGCCCGGATGTTGCACGGCATCGACATCCTCGCCAACGCGGTGAAGGTGACGCTCGGCCCCAAGGGGCGCAACGTCATCCTCAACAAATCCTACGGCGCTCCGCGCATCACCAAGGACGGGGTGACGGTCGCCAAGGAGATCGAGCTGTCCGACAAGTTCGAGAACATGGGCGCGCAGATGGTCAAGGAGGTTGCCACCCGGACCAGCGACCAGGCCGGCGACGGCACCACCACGGCGACGGTCCTCGCCCAGGCAATCGTGCGCGAGGGCGTCAAGGCGGTCGCCGCGGGTATGAATCCGACGGATTTGCGGCGCGGCATCGACATGGCTGTCGCATCGGTCGTCAGCGACCTGGCAAAGGGGTCGAAGAAGGTCTCGACCAACGCCGAAATCGCTCAAATCGGGACGATCTCGGCCAATGACGACCGCGAGATCGGTGAGATGATCGCGCAGGCGATGCAGAAAGTCGGCAATGAGGGCGTCATCACGATCGAGGAGGCAACCAGCCTCGTCACCGAACTCGACATCGTCGAGGGCATGCAGTTCGACCGCGGCTATCTCTCGCCCTACTTCGTGACCAATGCCGAGAAGATGCTCTGCGAGCTCGAAAAGCCGTACATCCTGCTGTTCGAGAAAAAGCTGTCCGGTCTTCAGGCGATCCTCCCGGTGCTCGAAGCGGTGGTGCAGAGCGGCAACCCGCTGCTGATCGTCGCGGAGGATATCGAGGGCGAGGCGCTGGCGACCCTCGTCGTCAACAAATTGCGCGGCGGGCTTAAGGTCGCGGCGGTGAAAGCCCCGGGCTTTGGCGATCGGCGCAAATCGATGCTGGAGGATCTCGCTGTCCTGACCGGCGGCCAGGTGATCAGCGAGGACCTCGGGATCAAGCTGGAGAACGTCACGCTCGGCATGCTCGGCACCGCCAAGAAGGTGCACATCGACAAGGACAACACGACGATTATCGACGGCGCCGGCAAGAAGGCGGACATCGAAGGCCGCTGTACGCAGCTGCGGGCGCAGATCGAGGAGACGGATTCGGAATACGACAAGGAGAAACTGCAGGAGCGCCTGGCGAAAATGGCCGGCGGCGTTGCCATCATCCGCGTCGGCGGATCCACGGAAGTCGAAGTCAAGGAGCGCAAGGACCGCGTCGACGACGCGATGCATGCGACCCGGGCGGCGGTCGAGGAAGGCGTCGTCGCCGGCGGCGGTGTCACGCTCCTCTACGCAAGCCAGGGGCTCGGCCGACTGAACCCCGAGAACAACGACCAGAAGGTCGGCATCGATATCGTCCGCCGGGCATTGCAGGCGCCGGCACGGCAGATTTTCGAAAACGCCGGGGCGGAGGCCTCGGTCATCGTCGGCAAGCTGTTGGACAAGGGCGAGGCCAATCACGGCTTCGACGCCCAGAGCGGCACCTACGTCGATATGGTGAAGGCGGGCATCATCGACCCGACCAAGGTTGTGCGCCTCGCCCTGCAAGGCGCGGCCTCGGTTGCCGGGCTGCTCATCACCACCGAGGCGATGGTCGCCGACAAGCCGCAAACCGGCGCGTCGCCAATGCCGGGCGGGATGGACGACAGCGGCTATTAGGTCCGGCCTTCCGCACCGGCCCGGTGAAAAGGCCATTGCCGCTTCGTCACAAAGGAGCGGCAATGGCCATCTTTCGGGAGAGACAGCGCGATGGGGCGGCACCAACTGCGATCGTCCACGTCTTTTCCGGAACCGAGGGCGAGGAGTGACGGGGTCGAGAAACGGCTGCTCCAAGCCGCCGAAGCGGGTGACGCACGGGCCCAATGCAATCTCGGCATCCTCTACGACAACGGGTTGGACGATAACGGCCATCTCGTCGAGGGCAACCGGCCGCAGGCCGTGCGATGGCTGTTGGCCGCGGCCGAGCAGGGCCTGCCTCGGGCTCAAGTCAAACTGGCCGAGGTCTACGCCGACGGGCCGGACATATCGGGCAGCCACGCGACCGCGTGCGGGTGGTTCCTCCTGGCGGCGATGGGCTTGCGCGGCATCCATCTGCACAAAGCTCGATCCGGATACGAACGTATCGCCGCACAATTGACCCCAGCACAGATCGCCGAGGCGAGGTGTTTTGCGCGCGACTGGACGCCGACACGACCGAAAGCAGTGGCCGATGCTGGCTCGGCAAGCAATCAGCCGGCCCAATGATGGAGGATGGTTCTGACGAGCAAATGCTGGCCCGCAGCATAATCGAGGTGCACGGTGCGGAGGCGACCATCATCGCACGGGGAAATGCCCGAAGCGCGGCGCTCGCCGGCCAGCCGAGTCAGGCGAAGTCCTGGATCAGGGTGCTCGGGATTATCCAGCAACAGGCCGGAACCGATCAAAACCGATAGGACACTCCCAATGTATATTTCTCTGGCGGAAAGCTGTGCAAAGGGCTTCAGACGGTGGTCCGACGCTCACCAGTCCTCCGGTAACGATAACGAAGGTGATGTGGCCCGGCGCGATGCTCCCGCCTGCGCGGCTTTGGACACTGAAGACGCGGTGATGACACCACCCGAAGCGCCGAGTGCGCCATGGCTCGTGCCCGGGGTGGGTAATACGTTCTAAGATCGAGGCGCCTCGGAGCGGCAAAGCCCAATTCGGGGATGAAACGTGCCGGCGGCGCGGATAATGGCTTCAGCGGGTGCGCGGCAGGGAGCGCGTCTGGCACGAACCTCGGGGCCGGGAGCGGCATGCGCAATCTTCGCAGGATCCTGATCGTCGATGACGACGCCGCGCTGCGCCAGTCGCTGGCCGAGCAGCTCGAGCTGCACGCCGAGTTTGCCAGCCTCGAATGCGACAGCGCCGCCGCGGCTCTGGGGATCATGCGGCACGAGCGGTTCGACGCCGTGCTGCTCGATGTCGGATTGCCCGACATGGATGGGCACGAGCTGTGCCGGGAGATGCGCCGCGCCGGGATCACGGTTCCGATCGTGATGCTGACGGCGGCGGATAGCGAGGCCGATACGGTGCTCGGGCTCGATGCCGGCGCCAATGATTATGTGACCAAGCCGTTTCGGTTGAGCGTGCTCTTGGCGCGGCTGCGGGCCCATCTGCGGCAGAGCGAGCTCAATGACGATGCGGTGTTGACAATCGGGCCCTACACCTTCCGGCCGAGCGCCAAGCTGATGACCGATACCGGCGGCCGCAAAAAGGTGCGCCTCACCGAGAAGGAAGCCGCGATCCTCAAATTCCTCTATCGCGCCGGAAGGGTGATCGGCCGCGACACGCTGCTGGGCGAGGTCTGGGGGTATAATGCCGGCGTGACGACGCATACGCTGGAGACGCATGTCTATCGCCTGCGTCAGAAGATCGAGCGCGATCCCTCGCATGCTCAGATCCTGGTGACCGAGCCCGGCGGCTACCGGCTCTTGCCGTAACACTCAGCGATGCTGGCGCCCATCGCCGCGGAAGCCGCGCGCGATGTAGACGGCATAGACGGTCCCGCCGCCGGGGCCCGAATGCGTCGCGATCGTGGTGAGCGGCGTCAGCTCGGCAAAATCGGGCCGCATTTCGTCGACGAGGCCGTGCACGGTGACCGCCAGGAAATCCTCGCCGCGGTGGGTCCCGATGTTGTTCATCAGGCGCCACTGGTCGGTGACCCCGGGGACCGGGTTCCACTCGACCGCCCCGAGCGGGTGGGGCCGCACATAATAGATCAAGGCCGCCAAGAGCTCTCGGTCGTCGGCAAGCAGGGTCAGGCCGGGATGCGTCGCGAGGAGGTTCCCGACGCTTTGCCCGAGCTCGCGCCAGCCGCGCAGGCGGTGCAGCGGATCGTATTTGGCGGGCACCGCGACCCCGATCGCGGCGAGCGCGTCGGCCGTGCCGAAGAGCGCCACTGCCCCCGCCAGGTTGAGGGCAACCGAGACCCCCACCCAGCGCCGCCAGCCTTGCTCCAGCGCCGAGGCAACCACCAGCACGATCGCCGAGACATAAGCGGGCGCCGCCCAATTCGGCTCGGCTCGCGACAACAGGCTGAGTGCGAGCATCAGCACCAGGGTCGGCAAGGCAAAGGCGGCAAGCAGCCGCGCGCGCGGTTCCGAGAGGGCGCGGGGGCGCGCGACGATCAGGATCAAGGCGGCGAAAAACAGCGGCCCGATGACGCCGAACTGCGACCCCAGGAACTCGAGGAAGGCGGTCGGGTGTAAGAGCCTCGCCGACAGCGCGGCATTGTCGCGCACATGCAGATAGCTGACGAAGCCATGGCTCCAGTTCTGGCGGCGAGCAGCGACCGCAAATGGCGCCGCTCCCCGGGAACGAGGAGGACAAAGCCGAGCGCCGACAAGAGCCAATAGGCCATCGCGTATTTCGCCAGGAGGCCGAGCCCCGCGGCGATCCCGGCGGCCAGCCACCAGCGCTCGCCGCCCGGCTCGCGGGCGCGGATGAAGGCATAGAGCGCCGCCGCCCAGCACGGCAGGAGGACCGCGTCGGTCGAGATGATGAAGGCCGACAACGATACGCCCGGGAGCGTCACATAGGCGAGCGCCGCCCAGAACCCGGTGCGGCGGTCATAAAGACGGGCCGCGATCGCGTAAACGAGGCCGGCGGCGCCGGCATGGAGCAGCGGCGCCGCCAAGCGGATCGCAAACTCGCTGTCGCCGAATGCTCCCGTCGTCAGCGCGATCACCCAGGCGACGAGCGGCGGCTTAGAGTAATAGCCAAAGGCGGGGTGCTGCGCCCAAAACCAGTATTGCGCCTCGTCGGGATAGAGCCCGGCCGACTGCACGGCCAGCCATATGAGGCGCACGGCGGTGATCGTCGCCACCGTGGCCAGGGTCCAGGTGCCGTAGGCGCGCCCGATGCCGGGCATTCAAGCGGCGATCCCGGACGGTCGTTCCGGGGAGAAGAGGCTCAGCCCCTGCATCGCGACCCGCTGCAAATTGCGCTGGGCGCAGCATAGGGGAAACCGCGTTGACGCGACATCCGGCCGGACCGGCGTTCCCCCTCACCCAGCTCCGGGTAGGGCTCGGCTGCGCCTCGCCGACCCTGCGCAACCCTCTCCCCCACTGGGGGAGAGGGCAGGGTGAGGGGGAACGTTCAGATCGCCGTTACACCTCACGGTTTCGTGTTTCGCAGAGGCTTTGCGCGAGGCGGATTCATCCTGTACCCATTGGCACGCTTGCCTTTGGGAAGGCGGCGGCTTTTATAGGAGCAGGCGCGCGGGGCCCTCAACACCTGCGGCTCGGGAAAACCACCATCTGGGGAGGAGATCATGCGCAAGACAGCACTCGTTTTCGGTTTGCTCGCGGCGGTCGCGGCATGGCCGATGGCCCAGGCGGCCGTCACCATGTACAAGGCCAACCTCGGCGGGGCGGCCGAGGTGCCGCCGGTCACCACACAAGGCAAGGGTACCGCGCAGGTCAACGTCGATCCCGCGACGAAGCAGCTGACGTGGCGGGTCGATTATTCGGGGCTGAGCGGTCCACCGGCCGCTGCGCATATCCATTGCGGCGCTGCCGTCGGCGCCAATGCCGGCGTCGCGGTGCCGCTCGGGACCAATCTCGCCAGCCCGATCCAGGGCTCGGCCGCCCTGACCGATGCGCAGCTGGCCGACCTGCAGGCCGGCAAGTGCTACGTCAATGTCCACACCGCAGCAAACAAGGGCGGCGAGCTGCGCGGCCAACTGACCCCATAGTCACTGCGCTCGGCCCGGCACGGCGCAGCCGGCGGCATCGGCCCCCGGCGGGCTGATGCGAACAAGGAGCTGTCCGGTCAGCCCGCACGGCCCGGCACTCGAATCGCCGGCGAGGCAGCCCTCGAAGGCTTCGATCGTCGTGTCGCGAAAAATTGCGCGGATGACGACCCCGTTGCGCGACCAAACGCGCTCGGCTGCTGCCTGATAGCCGCTCGCCGGGCCGGGTCCGACGCCGCACCGCGCGTCGGGCACGCCGTAGGCGGCTTCGATCGCGCCGAGAACCGCGCGCGCCGCCGGCGGGGTGACGCCGTGGCGCTGCCGCTCGAGCTGGATCCGCTTCAGCCCGCCCGTCGCCTTGTCGAGCTGAAAAAACGCAATCAGCGGAACGCCGCCGACCACCACGCGGCTCAGCACGATTTGCGCATAGCTGTCGCCGAAATCGATCGGCCGCGGCAATGCCGTCGCGCGCGCCCCGAAATGGGCGAGCAGCGCGGTGCTCTGCTCGCCCCAATAGGTCCCCTCCCAGAGATCGGCGATGCCCGCGGCGCGGGCCGCCGCTCCTGGCCAGAGTCCGACCAACAGCAGAAGCATTGCGAGACGGGCGGTTACGATGTGACCTCGCGCCTCAGCCGCCCTCGCGCCTCGTCAGGCGCGGCATCGGCAACGCGATCGGAATATCCCGCTCCGCGATATCGATCGGCGCGTGTTGTTCGATGATCTCCGCGACCCGAGCCTGCCCGGCATCGTCGGCATCGACGGCGAGGAGCGTCGCGCCTCGTCGCACCGCCGCGATATAGATCTCGGCATCCTCCTCGAGGATCCCGAAATCGCGGATGGCGCCTTGGCTGTTGCTCCTGTCGCCGGCAATGATGCTGATGCGGTTCGGCCGGATGCCGGTCTGGATCAGTTCGCAAAGGGCGCGGTGCGCGGCGGCGTAATCATTGAATTGCGCCACGATCATGTGCCTTGCCATCGGTTGACGCTCCCCTGCGCGGCGATCGGTCGAGCCGCTCCCATGCCTGCGAACACGATCGTATGCGCGAAGTTGCGTGTTCGCTTTCTGGTAGGGCGGCGCGTCGATCAGGCAAACCGGTCGGGACTGAACGGCGCGATGTCGATCGGCGCCGGGCGGCCGGCGACGAGATCGGCGACGATTTTGCCGGTCATCGGCGCCGCGGTCATCCCGACATGGCCATGCCCGAAGGCATAGATCACATCGGGGCTGGCGCGCGAGCGCCCGAGCGTGGGCAGCGAATCCGGCAGCGACGGACGGTGCCCCATCCACATCGAGAGGCGCTCCTCGGGATAATCGGCGGCGAGCCCGGGCAGCATCTTCTTACCTTGCGTCAAGAGGATGCGGGCGCGCCGCCAATCCGGCGGCGCGGCGAGCCCGGCCAGCTCGACCGTGCCGGCGAAGCGCAGCCCTAGCGCCATCGGCACCGCGACAAATTTGCCGTCGGCATCTGCGGTCGGGATGCGCGGCATGATCTCGGGATCGCGGATCATCAGATGGTAGCCGCGCTCGGTTTCGAGCGGCACGCGGTCGCCGAGCGAAGCGGCGAGCGGCTTTGAATATGCCCCGGCGCAGACGATCGCGGCGTCGGCGGGAAGCTCGCCCGCATCGGTCCGGATCGCGGTCAGCCGCCGGCCGTCGAGGCGGAAGCCGAGCGCTCGCGCCCGGACGATCTCGCCGCCCTGCCGCTGAAACTGCTCGACGAGCCGGGTGACGAGGCCGAGCGGGTTCTCGGTATGGCCGTTCTCGCGCACCAAGAGGCCGCGGACATAGTCGCGCGACAGGGTCGGCTCGAGCTGGCGCAGCTCATCGCCGTCGAATTCGTCGACGACGACCCCGTTTTCCCGCCGCAGGGCCCAGGCGAAACCGTCCTTCGCCAGCGATTCGGCCGAGCGGTAGACATAAAGATGGCCGCGCTGATGAATGAGGTCCTCCGCCCCGGCATCCCTCGCGAGGTCGCGAACCAGCGGGAGGGTCGGCCCGACCAGCGGGCGCAGGGCCTTTGCCTGGGCGCGCACCTTTTCCGGCGTGGCGGATCGCACAAAGCGGATCAGATAGGGCAGGATCGCCGGCAGGTAGCTCCAGCGCAGCGCCAATGGCCCCAACGGGTCCATCAGCCACCGCGGCACGTTGCGGATCACCCCGGGCATCGCCATCGGGGTCACCGACGAGCCGTTGAAACACCCGGCATTGCCGAACGAGGCGCCCTCGCCAGGGTTGCCCGGCTCGATCAGGAAGACGCTGTGGCCGTCGCGCTGCAGCCAGCTCGCCGCGCACACCCCGACCATGCCGGCACCGATCACCCCGACGCGCCGCGCCGCCATCGCCTGCCCCCCCAATTGACGGCGGCCAGCATGGCGGTCCCGGGCAAAGGCCGCAACCTGGGAAGCGGGCTTCAGCCCCCACCCCAACCCTCCCCCGCTTGCGGGAGAGGGAGTTAGAAACCCTCCGCCGCTTCGCCCATCACTAACCCTCCCCCGCAAGCGGGGGAGGGAAGGGTGGGGGCTGGTGCGGGAGTTCAGCCCGGGGAGCGCTGGGCCCGGTCGCGGCTGAACATCGCGTTGCGCACCTCCCACAATTCGGGATAGAGCGGGGTGTCAATCAGCTGGTTGGCCGCCGCCTTCAGGTATTGCAGCCCCAATGACCCGCCGGTGCCGGGGGTGATGCCGATGACCCGCGACACCGTGGCGAGATGGACAAAGCGCCAGCGGCGAAAGGCATCTTCCAGATCAACCAGCTTCTCGCCGAGCTGGTACAATTCGGGGGCCCGTTCGCGGTCCTCGTAGACGTGCCGCCACGCCTCGAACACCGCGCCCGACCGGCTATAACGCGAGGTATAGTCACTGCGCCGCTCGATCCCGCTGAACGGCAGGCGCGCCATGTAGTCGACCGTCGCGTCGTATATCGAGGGTGCCTTCAGCGCCGCCGCGATCGCCGCGCGGTCTTGCGGCGTCTCGGCCTGACCCGCAACCGAGAGGGTCCGCTCCCCGTCCGGCGTCTGCAGCACGATCGAGCGATATTTCAGCCCCAGGCGGAACTCGAAGATGCGGTATTGCACCGATTGAAAGCCCGATGCGCCGTCCCGGCCGACCGTCTCGCGAAACAGGAAAAACTCGTCCGGGGTCAGCGTCGTGAGCACGTCCCACGAATGGATCAAGAGGTTCTGGATTTCGCTGACCCGCGACAGTCGCTTGAACGCCATCAGGCAATCCTTGCCCGAATTCCCCGCCATCAATGCCCTGGTGGCGCAGGCCAGCTCGTGGATGGCGAGCTTGAACCACAGCTCATGCGACTGGTGCATGATGATGAACAGGAGCTCGTCTTCCGATTGCGTGCGGGTGACCTGGGAAGACAGCAGTTTCTTCAGTTGCAGGTATTTCGCGTACGTATTGCGATCCGCTGCGGCGACGGCGCGCGTCATCGGGGCTATTCCAGCCGCGCCCCGTAGCGGTGGATCTGGTAGGGCATGCGCGCGAGGCCCGGGCAGTGGCTGCCGACCACCGGCGCCAGCGCCTCGTAGAGAAGCCGGTTGTCGGCATTGGCGGCGGCGAGCCGGTCGCGCGATGCCGTGGCGCGGTCGCGCAGCCGCGCGAGGTCGACGGTCAGGATGCGGCGGTGCTCGACCACCAGGCGGCCGCCGACCATGACGCTGTCGACCGCAGTGCCGTCCTCGCAGTGAACGAGCTGGTTGACCGGGTCATTGAACGGCATCCAGTTCGGGTGATCGAGGTCGAGCAGCACCAGATCGGCCTTGTAGCCGGGCGCGATCCGCCCGATGCGGTCGCTGAGGCCGAGGGTGCGGGCACTGCCTTCGGTCGCCGCCAAGGCGGCCTCGCGCGTCGACAGCCAGCGCTGCGTGTCCGGCCCCTGAACCTTCGAGACAAACGAAGCGAGCCGCATCGCCTCGTACATGTTCTGGTTGTCGGAGCACGACGCGCCGTCGGTGCCGATGCCGAGATTGACATGGGCGTCGAGCATCGCGCGCGTGTCGGCGAGGCCCGAACCGAGGCGCATGTTGCTCCCCGGGTTGTGCGCGACCGAGGAGCCGTGATCGCCGAGCCGGGACATGTCGTCATTATCGAGCCAGACGCCGTGCGCCACGGTGAAATGCGGCCCCAAGACGCCGAGCCGATCGAGATGCGCGGTCTGGGTCTCCCCGTAGAGCCGGATGCCGGTCACTGCCTGGACCTTCGACTCGGCGACATGGCTCTGCAGGCCGAGGTTGAATTCGCGGGCCAGCCCGGCGCAGCCCAGGATGAATTCGTCGGAGCAATGATGCGGGATCGTCGGCGCCACGGCGGGCCGGACGAGGTCGCGGTCGAACGACCAGTCGCGCAAGATGGCGCGGATCGCCGCCAGCGTCGCGTCACCCGGCGCCAGCCGCAACGCGACGACCGCCTGGCGCAATGAAGCCGGCAGCGCGTCGGCGAGGCCGGGGATCACCTCGAAGAAGCTGCGGTCGGCGACCATCGGCGCAATGACCGCGCGCATGCCGATTTCGGCATAGGCCGAGGCGACCAGCGCCATCCCGTCGCGGCTCGGCACCGGCCATTCGAAGAACAGATCGTAGCAGGCGGTGCAGCCCTTCAGCAGCATCTCGGCGGCGCCGAGCTGGGCCGAGAGCTGGATGTCCTCGGCGCCGCGATTGCCGCCGAGCCACGGCGCCGCGGTCAGCAGCAATTCGAGCGTCCAGCGGTCGCCCATCCCCTTGGCGAGGTTGCCGTGGCTGTGGGTGTGGGCGTTGACGAGCCCGGGATGGATGAGGCGGCGATCGGCCGAGATCTCGCGCGCCCCCTCGGGCGCCGGACAGCCGGGGGCCCCGAGCTCGCGGATCGTATCGTCCTCGATCAGGATGTCGGCCGGCTCGGCGGTCCCGGCCCGAATGTCGAGGACCAACCCGCCGCGCAGGATCGTGTAGGCCATCGGAGAGCCTCCCTCGCTCGGACCCGCCGCACCGGCGCAGGATTCAGACCCGCCGCACCGGCGCAGGATATTGCGCCACGACCGGGTCGGCAGTCAGCAACATGATGCCCTCGACGATGCTCTGCGCCACCAATATGCGATCGAACGGGTCCCTGTGCAGCGGCGGTAGGTTAGTGACGGCTACGGCATGCTCGCCGGTGACATCCAGCTCGCGATAGTCATTATCGAGCAGGCTGCGTCGTAACAGACGTGGGTCCACCCGGAAATCGTCACGTCCTCGGCCACGTTTGATCGCGACCTCCCAGATACTCGCCACACTGAAGGACAACTCGTTCTCGGGGTCATCAATCAGATGTCGCGCCTGCGCTGAGAGGCGCGCCAGTGGTCCTGCCGCCCATAGCAGCAGGTGGGTGTCGAGCAACAGCCTCATTTCTCGCCGTAAAACTCCTTTTCAATCTCCTCGGCAAACATCGTGTCGAAATCGTCCGGGACCTCGATGTGCCCAGCGAGGAAGCCCAGCCGCTTGACTTTGCGGCCCACCGGCGCATCCAGCGGCACGACCTTGACCAGCGGCTTGCCGGCCTTGGCGATAATGAAGGGCTCCCCTTTGGCGGCGCGGTCAACCAAGCGCGACAAGTGGGTCTTGGCTTCATGGATGTTGACGGTCCGCATGGCGCCCTGCGATGAACTGAGTTCAACAGACTTAGTTCACTTACCCACTCGATGCAACAGGCATACGCCGCCGACGCAACACCCGGCACGGCGACCTTGCGCCCCCGGCGCCGCCGCGGCAAGATCGGCAATGTAGTAGGGAGGGCAAGCACATGCGACGCATCGCGATCCTCGCCGTCTGTTTCGGGCTGTTCGCGGCTCCGGCGCTGGCGCAGAGCAAGGCAGCGATTCAGAAGCTCGAGGACCAATGGGGCGCGGCCTTCAACAAGGGCGACGCCGCGGCGGTGGCGGCGATGTATACCGAGGACGCCTACGTGCTGCCCGCGGGCGATGCGATGGTGAAGGGCCGGGCGGCGATCGAGGCCCTGTGGAAGAAGGACATGGGTGCGCTCGGCGACGTCAAATGTACGACACTCGACGTCAAGCCGCTGGGCCGCAGCGCAGCGCGCGAAATCGGCACCTGCACGTTCAAGACTAAGGCGCAGCCGCCGCAGGACGGCGCTCTCAAATACGCCGTCGTGTGGCAGAAAGAGGGCGGTCAGTGGAAGCTGTCCGTCGACATCTGGAACATGGATAAATAGTCGGTTAGCCCGCCAAAGGATGCCCCGTGGCCGGGCTT
>WNFG01010537.1_pt1 | contig 12430 bp, 12 predicted proteins | sample 5400431 | NCBI WGS metagenome assembly WNFG01 (sample SAMN13153346, study PRJNA577476) | soil metagenome | isolation source: 120 cm saprolite under Douglas fir tree site 2 hole 3 replicate 2 | place: USA:California | collected 2015-04-18
GTGAATTCGTGCGTGAATACGTTGCCATTCGGCAATGCGAAACGAAGAGTGGCCGTTTCGGCTTCGGAAAGGCGGTGCTTCACGTCGATGAGCGCTTTGCGCAGCTCCTGCGCGAGTTCGCCGTGCGGCGAGAAGTCGATTTCATCGTGCTGAAGAATCAGTTCGTGGACGAAAGCTTGCAGAAGATTGTCGATGTCGTCGCCACCGAGGTGCGTGTCGCCGTTGGTGGAAAGAACCTGGAAGATATCGCCTTCGGTCGTGGAAATGAGCTTGAGGACGGAAATGTCGAAGGTGCCGCCGCCGAGATCGTAGACGGCTACTCTGCCACGCTGCTTTTCGTGGAGTCCATAGGCGAGGGCGGCGGCGGTGGGCTCGTTGACGAGGCGGAGAACTTCGAGGCCGGCGATTTTGCCAGCGTCCTTGGTGGCTTGGCGCTGGGCGTCGTTGAAATAGGCAGGAACGGTGATTACGGCGCGATCTACCGTTTCGCCGAAATGAGCTTCGGCCCAATTTTTCAGTTCGCGGAGGACAAATGCGGAAATTTCCGGAGGGGTGAAAACTCTATCGCCAAGCAGGACGCGGATGACGTTCTTGCTCGATGGTTCGATGCGAAACGGAAACAGCTTTAGCTCATCCTGAACATCGGCGGGGCCGCGGCCCATCAGGCGCTTTACCGAGTAGATGGTGCGCTCGGGTTGCGTGAGGAGCCTTCTTCGAGCCGCCTCGCCCACGACAACGGTTCCGTCTGCATCCAGGCTAACTACCGAGGGGCAAAGCGGGCTGCCATATGGGCCCGGGATACACTTCGGCTGACCCGTCTGCGGATTGGTGTACCCGACGAGGCTGTTGGTGGTGCCGAGATCGATTCCTACGATGCGTCCCATGATTGTCAAATACTCCCGAAAAAGCCTCAGGCCTGAAGGCCTGAGCTACAGCAACTCCTTTTGAACGTTGGTCACCAGATTCCGGATATAAGAGCGGCGATTCAGCAAGTCGTTCAGCTTCGCCATGATCTTTTTTCGCGTGGCGGTGTCGGCTTGCATGGCGGCGTCCCATTCGCGCGCGGCAGCTTGCAACTGTCCGTCGACTTCGCCGAGTTTTTGTTGAAAACTCTTCTCGGCGGATTCGAGGCGCGATTTCAGCGCGCCAAGGTCGCCTCCCGAGGCCTTGGCTTCGCGAAGTTCGTCGAGCGACTCGTTCAGCTCGAAAACTTCTTCGAGCAACTCCGGCGGCGCTTGCTGCTTGTGTTCGCCTTCCTTGCGGGCGCCTTCTATTCCAAGGAGATATTCAACGCGCGCCACAGGATCGCGCAGAACGCGGTAAGCGTCATTCAATTCCGAGCTACGCTGCAAAGAGAGCTCGCGCTCGTGCTCGCTGGCGTTAACGAAATTGTCTGGATGGAGCTTCCAGCTCATTTGCAAGAATTTCTGCTCGAGCGCGCTCATCTCGATCCAGAGCTTGCGCGGCAACCCGAAAATAGCGAAGTAATCCACGGTCATTGATTGAGTAGTTGATGTCGGCGCCGTAGTCATGAAATGCTCTTTAAGAAACCCCCAGAAGGCACAAAAAAAGTGGCTGGCGGGTGCGGCTGCCAACCACTTGTCAGACTCGCCTGCGTTCTTCCCCCACCGGAACCGAATCAGACGCGAAGAGCACAGACTGAAGTCCGTGCCACTAGGCCGTAAAAGAGCTGCCGCAGCCGCAGTTGCGCGCCGCGTTGGGATTCTGGAAGACGAATCCCTGGCGCATCAGCGTTTCTTCGTATTCGAGCGTCGTGCCGTTCAGGTACAGGAAACTTTTCGGGTCAACGAAGAGGCGCGCGCCGAATTCTTCGAAGATTTTGTCGCGGTCGCGAGCCTGGGTGTCGAGGCGCATGGCATAAGAAAGACCGGAGCAGCCGCCGCCTTGCACGCCGACGCGCAAGCCGCCCTGTTCGGGCGAAACGCCATCCTTTTCGAGCAGCTCGCGGATTTTTTGCGCGGCGCGCTCGGTGAGGTGGATTTTCGCGATGTTCGGGCTTGCAACTTCCGTTGCCATTTTCAATTACTCCAAATGCCTTACGGCGTCAATCGTGCCGAGTAGGGGCGTAGCATGCTGCGCCCCTACAACTGAGGCGCGAGCGACTGCCGTCGCGCGACGATCGGTCTAGTGCGACGCCTTTTCGTGCACCGGGACTTCGACGCCGTGCTTTTTCTTCCAGTCGCCGATGGCAGCCTTGATGGCGTCTTCAGCGAGCACGGAACAGTGAATCTTCACCGGCGGGAGCGACAGCTCGCGCACGATGTCCGTGTTTTTGATCGAGAGCGCCTCGGCGACGGTCTTGCCCTTGACCCACTCGGTGGCGAGCGATGAGCTGGCAATCGCCGAGCCGCACCCAAAGGTCTTGAACTTTGCTTCCTCAATGACCTGCGTCTCGGGATTGATCTTCATCTGCAGCTTCATGACGTCGCCGCACTCGGGGGCGCCGACGAGACCTGTACCGACGTTGGGGTCTTCCTTCGGCATGCTGCCGACGTTGCGGGGATTGTTGTAGTGATCGACGACCTTATCGCTGTATGACATTAGCTGTTGCTCCTTGCCAAACCAACCAGATTCCCAAAGCCTGCGCTTTTCACGGCCTTCTCAGAAAGCGAAACGTTCGGGAGCGAAGCCGAGCGCCCCGCGGTAAGCTGGCGCAGAGCGTCCCTGATGAACTCCGCGCCCACGCCAAGCATCTTGAGAAACGCACGTACCTGCTGCAACTCATGAAAAGAGCGCTCGCCGGCAGAGGGGGCATCTTCTCCCTCGTTGTAGGGCACAAATGTTACCCGAAAAGCGGCGCCAGTGCCCCCAATCGAGCGGTGAATCCGAATTGTTCCTTCGTTTGCCATTTATCTTCCTTGTCTTCTTAAGATCTCTGTCTGCCTATCCTTTAGATGCAGCTTTTAGGCGGTTTGCCACTTCATTTTCGAAATGTCTATGCCTTCCTTGGCCATCTCATAAAGTGGCGAAAGCTCGCGCAGCTTGGTGACCACCTGAGCCATTTTGTCAATCACGTAGTCGACCTCTTCCTGCGTGTTGAAGCGGCCGAGCCCAAAGCGGATCGAGGTATGCGCCAGATCTTCGCCGACGCCGAGGGCCTTCAGCACGTAGCTGGGCTCGAGCGTAGCCGAGGTACAGGCCGAGCCGCTCGATACCGCGACGTCATTGATGCCCATCAGCAGCGATTCGCCTTCTACATAAGCGAAGCTCATGTTCAAGTTGTTGGGCAGGCGGTGTTCCAACGAGCCGTTGATGTAGACCTCGTCGAGCTTGGCTTCGAGGCCGGCCTTCAGACGGTCGCGCAGGGCGCGCAGCCGGACGCTTTCTTCCGGCATCTCCTTCTGGCAAAGCTCGCAGGCCTTGCCCAAGCCGACGATGCCCGTCACGTTGAGCGTGCCGGAGCGCATGCCACGCTCGTGGCCCCCGCCATCGATGATGGCGGAGAGTTGCACGCGCGGATTGCGGCGGCGAACATAAAGCGCACCGACGCCCTTGGGACCATAGATCTTGTGGCCGCTCAAGGCCAGCAGGTCGATGTTGTCCTTCTGGACGTCGACCGGAATCTTGCCAACGGCCTGGACGCCGTCCACCGCGAAGAAGATACCGTGCTCCTTGGCCAGCTTGCCGATTTCCGCCATCGGGTTGATGATGCCAATTTCGTTGTTGGCGTACATGATGGTAATCAGGATGGTCTTGGGCGTAATGGCCTTGCGCACATCTTCTGGATCGACCCGGCCGTCGCGCTGCACCGGGAGATAAGTCACCTCAAAACCGTACTTTTCCAGGCGTTTACACGTGTCCAGCACCGCCTTGTGCTCGATGGCCTGCGTGATGATGTGGTTGCCCTTCTCACGGAACATCTCGGCGACGCCCTTGATCATCAGGTTGTCGGACTCGGTGGCGCCGCTGGTAAAGATGATTTCTTTGGGCGTGGCGTTGATCAGCGAAGCGATCTGCTGCCGCGCAGTTTCAACGGCTTCTTCGCCGGCCCACCCGAAGCTGTGGTTGCGGCTGGCGGCATTGCCGAATTTTTCCGTGAAGTACGGCAGCATCGCTTCGACGACGCGCGGATCCACCGGCGTGGTGGCGTGATTGTCCATGTAAATCGGCAGCTTGACAGCCATTTCCATCGTCTCCTAAGTCGAATTCAGGTGAGACCCCGGACTGGCCGAGGTCGACAACGCGACGAGCGCCGGCTCTTGCGGGTCTTCGCTCATCTGAGAAATCGTGACCGTGCTGAGCACGTTCAAAATGCTTTCATTCACGCGACGGAGCGGCTCGCGCACCGAACATCTTTCCGTTGCGTCACAGTTTCCATGGCTGGTTACACAAGAGGTGATGAGCACAGGGCCATCTATCGCCGTGATCACCTCCAGCGCGCTAATCTGTCCAGGCTCCTTGGCCAGTTGATACCCCCCGCTGGAACCGTGCTTAGCTATAACCACTCCCTCCCGCGCCAGGCGTTGCAACACCTTCGCGGTAAGAGTGGCGGAAATGCCGTACTCCTCAGCAATTTCACCGGCGCTGCAGGCATGCTCATCGCGATGCATTGCCAAGTGCTTGACGGCGATCAGCCCGTAGTCGGCCTTTTTTGAAAGCTTGAACATCGCTTGAGCTTCCTGCCCCCGCAGGATATACGACTAAATCAGTCGCAGATAAATGATACTGCGTTCCGTCTTACAAGTCAATCGCCTCTTACACGAAACCAAAGCCATCCAAAGCCCTTATTTCGTATAAGTTAGGGTAAGACTAGATTGGTCCGATTTGCCAGGATTTTGCGGTGAACGGTCGCCCCATGCAATGAAATCGTGTTGAGGAAGCGCGAATGGCAAATCCCGGGGAGCGCGGGATAGCCGTGGTAGGCTACTTCGTGCATAGGTACGGAATAATGAAAACGTCTCGGCTCTCCGGAGCGCAGCGGATCAAGGCTTGGCATCGGATGGTCCTCTCGCTCCCGTGTTTGCTTGCGCTCGGCTGCGATCACTCTTCCAATTCGACATCAATCGCGCCGCGCGCTGCCGCGGAGGCTTCCTCTCCGAAACCGGAGGGTCCAAGCTATGTTCTCGTCGGGGCGGGCGACATTGCCAGTTGCAAAAGCCCCCAAGGGGCGGCAGCCACAGCGAAGCTCATAGAGCAAATACCAGGCACGGTCTTCGCGGCTGGCGATCTGGCGTATGAGAAGGGCAGTGCGGCTGAGTTTCAGAATTGCTACGGACCAGCCTGGGGCCGATTCAAGGACCGGACCAGGCCGACCCTCGGGAACCACGAGTATGGCACTCCGGGAGCTAGCGCCTATTTTGAGTATTGGGGCGCGCAAGCCGGTCCCGTCAGCAAGGGGTATTACAGCTACGATCTGGGGACGTGGCACATCGTAGCGCTGAACACAAATTGTGGCGCGCCTGCCCTAGGCGGGTGCGGTGCCGGTTCGCCGCAGGAAGCGTGGCTACTCAAGGACCTCGCCGAGCACCCCGACTCCTGCATCCTGGCCTATGGGCATCATGCGCTATTCAGCAGCGGCCTGTTCAGGAGCCACGCGATTCATCCAGAGCTGAAGCCGCTCTGGCAGGATCTCCACGCGTCTCATGCCGAATTGGTCCTGGCGGGACATGAACATTCCTACGAGCGCTTTGCGCCGCAGGACCCGGATGGGAATTCCGATCCGGCAAATGGGATTCGCGAAATCGTGGTGGGTACAGGCGGGCGGAGCCACGATCCGCTGGGATTTGCGCTTGCGAATAGCGAAGTGCAGAATTCGGACACCTTTGGCGTATTGAAATTAACCCTTTGGCAAAGCCACTACATCTGGGAGTTCATCCCCGAAGAAGGAAAAACGTTCCAGGACTCAGGCTCCGGCGAATGCCATCGCCGTGCGGCAGCCAAGAAGTAAACTTCAGCCGGGGGCCACAGAGCCGGGATTCGAATCAGGGATTCGACGGAGAACAGGCGCCGCCACCTGCGGCGGCTTCAATCAGCTTTTGAACGGCAGGCGCGGGCAGCAGTAAGAGTTGCGCCTTGGGCGTCAGGATCTGCTGAATGACAGCAAGCTGTTGCGTCTTCCAGTCATCAGGCGCGCGCTGGCCCTTCGCGATAAAATCCAACGCCGCCAATCCGGCGGCGCCGAGTACGGAAAGATCCTGGGAGACGGGGGCAGCTTCCTTCAGCAAGAAGGAACGTTGCGCGAGCGGCTCAAGGATGGCGTCGTTGTCCCGCCATCGGATCAATTGCACACGCAATCGCGCATCAAGCTCAGGACTGCGGCACGAGGCGGCAGTGAAGCTGTCAACGAGCTGGGCGAAGCGCCGCGCGTTGGCGCTTTCCGGGGGAACGGCGTCCACGAGGCGGTTCATTGGGGTGGCGCTGGTCGGAATGGCGGGGGCGGTTCTTCCACGCGTATAATCCTTGACCGGTTCGACGGCTTCTGCAAGCGTGCGGAGAGCGTCGAATTCTTCCATGCTGCTCGGCCCCGCAATGCGTTGCAACATCCTGGTGTAATAGGTTTTGTGCGCCAGGCCGATCCACTCCAAGCGGGCACTAAGCACCTCAAGGCGGGCGTACATTGAGGCCGCGTCCGTTACTTCCGCTGGCGACCACAGGCGCTCCGCGACGGCGGCGTTGCGCGGCCAGACGCGTGAATCGATATTTTCTGGATTGACGTACTCCGCCCACATGCAGGCTTCGCCGCCGAGGATGCGCTCTTTTTCCTCGGGCGAGAGATTGGCCGCCGCGCCGCTCATCGGATCAACCGCGTAGTGCCGCGCCGCGGGCCAGCCCAAATCCAGGTAATAGCCATTCGAAAGCAGCCCGCGGTAACCCTGCTTCGCGGCATCGGCGAGCGAAGCCTGGCCGCGCCAGGACTGGATGGTGATGTCCTTCGGCAGGCTGGGATCCAGGATTTCGTCCCAGCCGATCATGCTCTTGCCGTGCTTCGTCACAATCGCCTGAAGCCGCTTGTTGAAGTAAGCCTGCAGCGCCTGATTGTTTTTGATCCCGTGGGCCTGCATATACTTCTGGATCTTCGGATTGGCGTCCCACTGCTTCCCGTTCACCTCGTCCCCGCCGACGTGGAAAAAATGATCCGGGAAAAGTTTGGCCATTTCACCGATAAACTGCTCGAGGAATTTGTAGGTTTTCTCGTTCGTGGGATCAAAAGCGGGATTAAAGATGCCCCATTTGCGCTCGACCTCGTAGGGACCGGGTGCGCTGGCAAGCTCGGGATAACCGACGAACCAGGCGGTGCTGTGCCCTGGTACGTCGAATTCGGGAACGACGCGAATGCCGCGGTCACGAGCGTAGGCGATTAGATCGCGGATTTCCTGCTGCGTGAAATAAAGGCCGTCGGAGCCCATCTCGTGCAGCTTAGGGAATTTCTTGCTCTCGACGCGAAAGCCCTGGTTCTCGGAAAGGTGCCAGTGGAAGACGTTCATCTTCACTGCTTCCATGCCATCGATGTTTCTCCTCAAAATGTCGAGCGGAATAAAGTGCCGCGCGGTGTCGATCATCAGGCCGCGCCAGGGAAAACGCGGTTTGTCGTGAATCGTGACGCCCGGCGCAGCGAAACCGTCCGGCGAAACCTCCACAAGCTGGAGAAAGGTTTGCAGGCCGTGCATCGTGCCGAGAGGAGTCGCCGCCGTGAGCTTCGCTCCGTCCGCGCTTACTTCCAGATCGTAAGATTCATCTTCGCCGAGTTCCTGGATTTCTTTGCTCGCGTGATCCGTTCGAATGATGAGCGTGGCTTTCGCAGCGCTGACGGGTTTTGCGAATCGCGGGATAGCCGTCTGAAGGGCGAGCTGATGGAGAAACCGCTCAACGGCGCGGTCGAGTCGCGGCTTTGCGCAGCGCCACGCGGCGTATTCAGCAGCCCAGCCATCGCTATCACGCAAAAACCCCTCATCCATCGGCTGGAAGTCATGTTAGCGAACGCTCCCCTATACTCTCGCGGCCGCACAAAGCGGAAATCTCCAGGTCGCGCCACGGGAATGAGGATACTGTCATAAATGAAGCTCGCCCGTGAAGCGGAAATCCGCGGCTCCTGCGGCGCATCCCCGGCGGAAAATGTTTGCGGCGCACCGATTTGCCGCCTGAGTTAGAATAGGCAATTCCGTGTGGAACCGATGAAAGCATCCATTGCCATCTATCCGGGCTCGTTTGACCCTGTGACCAACGGCCATCTGGACCTCATCGAGCGTGGCGAGAAGATGTTTGACTTGGTGATCGTCGCCGTCCTCCAGAACGCCGAAAAGCAGCCGCTCTTCACCGTTCCCGAGCGCGTCGAGATGTTGCGCGAAGTCACGCAGCAGTGGCCCTCCGTGGAGGTCGACGTGTTCAACGGCTTGCTAGTCGATTACGCGCGGAAGCGCGGCGCAGGCGTCATCTTGCGAGGGATTCGCGCGATTTCCGATTACGAGTCTGAACTGCAAATGGCACTGATGAACCGCAAACTCGAGCCCAGGCTCGAAACGGTCTTCATGCTGCCCGGCGAAACGTACAGTTATTTGAGCTCAAAGCTGGTCCGCGAGATCGCGCAGCTAGGCGGCCCGCTGGTTGGGCTGGTACCGCCGGTGGTGGAGCACCGCCTGCGCGCAAAAGTTTTGTAATGGAGTTCGCGCGCCGGGACCGGCGCAGAGAAACGGGCTGTAGCCCGCTCAACTAGGAGCAACCGTGCAACTCACAGAACGCATCAACCGCATTCAGATCTCACCCACAGCGGCGGTAATCACGGAAGCCGACCGGCTCAAATCCCAGGGCGTCGACATCGCCGATTTCGGCCCCGGAGAGCCAGACTTTCCTACGCCCGAGCACATCAAGAAAGCCGCGATCCGCGCCATTGAGGAAAATAAAACGAAATATACCCCGACGGGCGGTATCATGCCGCTCCGCGAAGCGATTTGTGCGTGGCACAAGCGGGAGCTGGGGTCGAACTACGAGCCCAAGGAATGCGTCGTCACCGTCGGCGGCAAACACGGCATTTTCAACGTAATGAGCGTGCTGGTCCAGGCTGGCGATGAGGTGATTATCCCCGCGCCCTACTGGGTGAGCTTCCCGGACATCGTGAAATACGCAGGCGGCAAACCGGTCTACGTCGAAACGCGGCCGGAAGACGGCTTCAGCGTGAAAGCGTCAGCGATCCAGAAAGCCATCACGCCGAGGACGAAGCTGCTCATTCTGAATTCGCCAAGTAATCCCACCGGCGGAGTGGTGCCGCCGGATGAGTACGAGCGCATCCTGGCGGTCTGTAAGAAGCATAAGGTATGGCTGATGGGCGACGAGTGCTACTCGCACTTCACCTGCTGGCGCATCGGCTATGCGCTGGCGCCGGAATCGCTGATTCAAGCGCTCGTCAAGCTGCAGAGCCAATCCACTTCAAACCCCACTTCCATCGCGCAATACGCCGCCCTCGAAGCTATGCGCGGCCCGATGGATACCGTGCCCGTGATGCTGGCGGAGTACGCCCGGCGGAGAAAAAGAATTGTGGAAGGGCTGAACGCGATTCCCGGGGTAAATTGCGCAATGCCGGGCGGCGCGTTCTATGCCTTCCCGAACGTCGCGGCTCACCTGGCGAATGGGTCGAGCGGACAAGCCCTGGCAAAAGACACCACCGAGCTGGCCAAAATCCTGCTCGATAAAGCGCGAGTCGCTCTGGTGGCAGGCGACGCGTTTGGCGCGCCGGGTTATCTGAGACTCTCTTACGCAACTTCCATCGAGCGCATTGATGAGGGTCTGCGCCGCCTCGAACGCTTCTTCACCCGCGCCGAAGCTGCTGCCTGAAGCATGCGGCCTGAGCCGACACGCATCGAACCCATCTTCAGTCCGCGCATTTGGGGGGCGCGCTCGCTCGCTCCCCTTTTTCCGGAAAAATCGAATCTGACGGAGCCGCTGGGTGAAGCATGGCTCACCGGTGTGGACTGCAAGATTGCGTCCGGTCCCTTCACGGGAAAAACCCTTGGCGCGGCGTGGCGCGAAATGCCCGCGGAATGGCGCGGAACGCGGCTCGCTTCAACGTCAGACTTCCCGATCCTGGTCAAATTCATCTTTCCGACTGACAAGCTTTCCATCCAAGTCCATCCGGACGACGCTTATGCCGCCGCACACGAGCAAGCCGCCGGGAGCCGCGGCAAAACCGAAATGTGGCATGCCGTTTTCGCCGAACCGGATGCGTGCGTGCTCATTGGATTGGTTCCGAAGGCCGACAAGGAGAGTTTCGTAAAGGCCCTCGAAACTAATTCGCTGGAAAAACTCTTTATCCACTGGCGCGTTCAACCCGGAGACACCTTTTTCGTTCCTGCCGGAACACCACACACCATCGGACCTCGAATGGTAGTCTGCGAAGTGCAGGAGTATTCCGACCTTACGTACCGCGTCTATGACTACGGCCGTGTAGACGCCCGCGGCAATCCGCGCGATTTGCACATTGAAAAAGCTCTGAACGTAATTCAATTTGGCCGGCCAATCAGCGGCAAAGCGTCGCGGCTCCCCTTGCCGGGACATTCTTTGCACAGATCGCTGCTCGCCGCATGCCGCTATTTCGCAACCGAACGATGGAAAGTCACTACTCCTGCCGAACTCAGCTCCGAAGACGAGCATTTTGATCTGCTCGTGTTTTTGAGCGGTGCCGGTGAGTTAACGTGGGACACTAGCCGGGCGAAATATCGAAGCGGTGAATGCTGGCTAATCCCGGCGACCCTTGGGAAGTTTGGGTTAAGCCCAGCGGAACCCTCGAAGATCCTGAGAACTTACGTGCCGGATTTAGCGGCGTTGCGCGCTGGCCTCGAGACCGCCGGCCATTCCTGGCAACAGCTTGAAAAGACGGTTTTCGACTAGAGCGGAAAGCAGAGGGCGATGGAGAGGCTCACCACACATGCCGTCATTCTTGCCGGAGGGCGCGGGACGCGCTTCTGGCCGCGCAGCCGCACGCGCACGCCAAAACAACTCCTGAACATCGCCGGCAAGAAAACCATGCTGGAGCAAACGGTTGAACGCCTGCGGCCGATGATTCCCGCCGAGCGCATCTGGACCGTCACGAACGCGGAGCAAGCATCAGCAATCTGCAAGCAAGTCCCCGCTGCCGCGTGCAAGCGCGTGTTGATCGAGCCGTCCGGCGTCAACACTGCCGCTGCGATTGGTCTCGCCGCGATTCACATCCGTCACTCTGCCAAAGGTGACGCTCTTATGGCCGTCCTGCCCTCGGACCATTACATCGCCCAGGCCGACAAGTATCGAAAGATCGTGAGCGCGGCGCTCGAAGTTGCTCGCGGGCCCGGAGGCATGGTCGTTCTGGGGATTCCGCCGACGCGGCCGGACACGGGCTTCGGTTACGTGGAGCGCATGGGCGATGCAGTCGATTCGAATGGCTTCCCGGTCTTTGCCGTCCGGCGTTTCACCGAAAAGCCGGCGTTGGAGCATGCCAAAGAATATGTCGCGTCTGGCAACTATATGTGGAACGCCGGGATGTTCTTCTGGCGCGTGTCGACTTTCCTCGACAACCTGAAAAGTTTTCTTCCGAAGACGCACGCGGCCTTGGAGAACCTGGCCGAATCGATCGGCACGCGGGGTTACGACCGCAAGCTGCGGACAATTTACTCCAAGCTTCAAAATATCTCTGTCGACTACGCCCTCCTCGAGCCTGCGACCCGGCACGAAGGCTCGCCGCGCGTCTTCGTGATTCCCGCCGAGGTGGGCTGGAGCGACATTGGCTCCTGGGCTGCGGTGTATGAACTGCTCGCGAAGCAGCCGGGCGAAAACATCCTGGCGGGCCCAGGCCACACGCTCGATGCCGAAGGCAATTTTCTGTGGAGCCCCTCGAAATTCGTCGCGGCCATCGGCGTCCGCGACCTCATCGTCGTGGAAACTTCCGACGCGCTGCTTATTTGCCCGCGCGACCGCGCCCAGGACGCCGGGAAAATCGTGAAATGGCTGGAAGAGAATCGCCGCAAAGACCTTCTCTAGTACAGGCCAATCCGGCTGTTTTCGAATAGTTCGCATCGCGTATACTCACACCTAATGACTTCAATCGCGTTTGGCACCGACGGCTGGCGCGGGGTGATCGCTGAAGATTTTACGTTTGCGAACGCGCGCGCAGTCGCGCAGGCGATTGCGCGGTACGTCGTGCGTGGCGAGGACGCCCGCAAGGGCGTGATTGTCGGCTATGACCATCGCTTCGCCTCGGACCGCATCGCCGCCGCGATCGCCGAAGTGATCAGCGCCAGCGGCACGCCTGTCTGGCTCACCGATAAACCTTGCCCGACGCCAGCCGTTTCGCTACTTGTGCGCCAGCACAGCGCGGCCGGCGGTGTCGTCATTACGGCAAGCCACAATCCTTACCGCTGGAACGGCATCAAGTACAAGGCGAGCTACGGCAGCAGCGCGTTGCCTTCGATCGTGGCCCAGCTCGAAAAAGAACTCGAAGGTGTAT
>WNFG01011921.1_pt1 | contig 12429 bp, 13 predicted proteins | sample 5400431 | NCBI WGS metagenome assembly WNFG01 (sample SAMN13153346, study PRJNA577476) | soil metagenome | isolation source: 120 cm saprolite under Douglas fir tree site 2 hole 3 replicate 2 | place: USA:California | collected 2015-04-18
TGTCGCCAGCGCGAAGTCCGCCGAAATAATCCGGGCTGGCGCTGCCGGTGGGAATGAAAACCAGATCGTGTTCGGAATCTACGCTCAGCGTGGACCAGGCATTGCCTGCTCCAGTGTGCGGATTGGAGGCGTTGGCCCAGGGGATGGGATCCCAGGTCCAGCGCAGTTTGCCGGTGCGAGCGTCCAATGCGCGGACAATGCCGCGACCAACGTCTACTTTCCAGTTATCGGCGATGGACGAACCGGTAATCACCAAATCTTTGGCGATGGCTGGAGCGGATGTGACTTGATAACCGCCGCGCCATTCGGGTGTGGTGGAGGCGTCGGTGGAAAGATCGAAGGTGCCAGCGGAGGCAAAGTCGCTGCAAGGTTTGCCGGTTTGTGCGTCGAGAGCGATGAGGCGGGCATCGAGAGTGCCGAGAAAAATACGCTGGGCGCATGGTTGGCCCGGCTTGGCTTTGGCGTCGCGCCATACGGAGACGCCGCGCGAGGCTACTTCCGAATAGTTACGCGTGAGGTCTACGTGCGGATCGAAATCCCAAATTTTTTCGCCGGTGGCGGGATCGAGCGCGAAAACTTTGTCATAAGGTGAGGTGAGAAAGAGTTTGTTGTCGAAGAGGATGGGAGTTGATTCAAATGCCGCTTTACGGATGAGTCTGGTTTCGAGTTGCGAGGCGCCAGTGTGAAAGGTCCAGGCGACTTTTAGTTGCGCGACATTTTCGCGGGAGATTTGGGAGGCGGTGGAATAGCGCGAGCCGCCGGGATCGCCACCGTAGGAATCCCATCCGTCACTGATTGCGGCCGGTGGTTCGCTGGCTGCGGCTGGTTGTTGTGCGAGAGCGCGCGAAGAGCAGAACGGCAGCAGAAGAAGTATCGCGAAGACGCGAATCGTGTGGATGTTCTTTTTCGTAGGGTGCATGGTACGTAGATATCATTTTCCGGGCGGAGCGACAATTGGCGCGCTGCGAACCAGGTTTGCGCCAGCCGCCTGCAAGCGGATCCCTCGCTCCGCTCGGGATGACAGCGCACGAGGGATGACCGCCAGGAGGGTGCAGAGAGTGGTCATTGTGATTTGGGAAGTTGAGCCTTGACGTCAGCAACTTTGGTGGTCTGGATCATGCGCTGGGCGATGTAAGCGAGCAGAGCGCCCTGGCGGAGAGCGATTATTCTGAGGGAGACGGCGGAGAAGAGTTGCGCGAGGACTTGGTTAATGTCGGAAGGGGTCTTTATGTCAGGGTCGGGGGAGGTGGCGGTGAGAGCGGAGGAGAGACGGTCGGCTTCGGCAGCTTGCTGGGCCAGCACATCGTGGTGGGCAGAGAGTAAGGAGGAGACGGGGAGAGGTTCATGCGGCAACGGCGGTTTAGGGCGTCGAGATGGCTGCAGCGGGAAGATTGAGGAAGCGTAGATGGGTCTGACATGCGAGCCTCGGGAAGATGAAGTAACGACGAAATGATGTAAGGAAGTAACGATTTCCCGAACCAGAATGATTTGCGCGAAGGGCGCGATGCGGCACCCCCTCCCCACCCTCTGTCCGCAAGAGCTTGAAAAGAAAGGACCGCGAAAATGTGGAAAAGTGAAGAGTATGAGAAGAAAGGATTTGCCGCAAGAAATTCGATAAGAGTGTGAAAAGGCAGAAGATAACGGGAAAAGTTGAAAGGGAAGACGGGGAGGATTGATGGAGCGAACGTGAGTTGGCGGGTTGTGTAGCGAACTTCACAAGGCATGATGACACGAAAAGAGTACGATCTAAATAATTATTTTTATAGTAAAAATCGATTGACAAGGGGTATAGGCCGGTCGGGTGGATTGGATTGAAAATAAACGGGTTGCGGGATGGCGGTTCGAACGGCGAACAAAAGGGGAGCTTAACGCAGAGACACAGAGGTCGCAGAGAAAAGTCCACAGGAAAAAGCCCAGACTCACAAATCCATGGGTACCCCGACCAAAAGAAAGCACGGGAATGCCTGAAGGGTTGATGCATTGGGATTTGACGGTAGCAAGAGGACAGAGGATGCGCGAGGCGAAGCGGATTTTTCTGACAGCGGAGTGGCGAGACCTTGCAATGCTGAATTACGAGGTGGACCCGAGCTTGCTGGAACGGTATGTGCCGCAGGGCACGGATCTGGACTCATTTGAGAGGAAGACGTATGTGAGTTTGGTGGGTTTTTGTTTCAGTAGGACCAGACTGTGGGGGAAGATCGCCGTCCCGCTTCACACCGAGTTCGAAGAGGTCAACCTACGTTTTTATGTGAGGCAACGCGAGGGAAGCGAGAAGCGGAGAGGGGTTTGTTTTATCGCCGAGATTGTGCCGAAAAGAGCGATTGCTTGGACGGCGCGGCTTGTGTATGGAGAAAACTACCGACGGTTTCCGATGGAGCATCGAGTTGCGCAAAACGGTTTAGGAAAAACGGCCGAATACGGGTGGCGAGTGGGCGACCGAAGTTGCCGGTTGTTTGTGCACGCTGGGGATGAGCCCGGATATCCACGCGAAGGAAGTCTGGAACAATTCATTACCGAGCACTATTGGGGATATTCCAAGCAGCGGTCGGGCGGGAGTCTTGAGTATCGCGTCGCGCATGCGCCGTGGCGGGTGGCAGTGGCGGCAAGCTCAGGATTTGAGGGCGATGCGACGATATATGGGGCGGCGTTTGCAGAGATTCTTCGAGGGAAACCTGATTCCGCGTTTCTTGCGGAGGGATCTTCGGTTGAGGTATTTGCAGGAGAAAGAATCGGATGAGTGAAACGGAGCGCGATTCGAATGTGGCGCGTCTGCTGAAAGGATGGATTCTTTATGACGGCGGATGCGGTTTTTGTTTTCGATGGCTACATTTCTGGGAAAAGGTAGTTGCGCGGCGTGGATTTGAGCCCAAAGATTTGCAATCTGCAGAGGAAGAGGGAATTTTACAGATACCTGCGGAGAATTTGCTCGACGATATCCGAGTGTTGAAAGTGGATGGCGGGTTGGAGTGTGGAGCGGATGCGTATCTTTTTGTGGCAAACATATTTGGTGGGCCAAGCCGCTCGCGATGCTATTCGGCCTACCGGGGTTCAATTGGGTGTTGTGGCGGGGGTATCGTTGCTGCAACCGGAATCGCTATCGCGTTTCGCGGTTTTGCCCGTTGCCAGAGAAGTGCTTGACGGTGGCGAAGGAAAAATTCTAGTCTGGCGATTATTGCGTATCGGATCGGTAATGGCCCACTCTGTACAAGCTGAAGGGAGCGAAACCCGCGGCTGCCCGTATTGCGGGAAGCAGATAAGAGCACATGTAGAGCGCTGCCCATTCTGCCGGGAAGCGGTTGCGACAAGTCGCACTGTTGTCCGTCCTTTTGCGGCGAAAGGACACGCGATGATACGGCGAGGGCTGTTGTACATGTTGTTGGCTGGAGTCATTCACTACTTTGCGGCTGGATACAGCGGAGTGGCGCTGCCCGTCGCCGTTCCCTCGATGGTTACTCAATACCTGACACCTATCTTGTTCTTGTGTGGTCTGAGTTTGGGCTTGTACGGCGTTTACCTGCGCGCGCGAAGTTGACACCGTGGGCGCGTATCCTTGAGCACTCGAATCGGTTCTGAGTGGGTTTCGCCCTGACGGTTTGTGGGATGGTGGTCGAATCGTGGCGCGGGTGGATAGCGCGCACGGCCCCTTTGCTGAGGGTAAATCCTTCGATTGCCTCAGGGTAAACGAGCGTGGCTGCACGGTAGTGGGTACGTTTCCGGTAATCCATGCCAGCTCAACCGGTCGATGCAACACCTCACCAGTTCCCTCCCCGGGGGAGCCGGAGTGTCGGCTGTACTCAATCTGACCTAGCCAGGGTGGTGTTCTGTTCGAACCAACGCTCACCATCGAACTTTCGCTGTTGAGGCCCACGTAAGCAGACATGGCAAGTGGAATTACTTCCGACTTGCCGATGATCCAGGACCTATAAACTTTTTGGTCAAGTATACTGGGCGAATAATTGATACGCCATGCTCTGTGGAAGGGGATCTGAAGGATCGCCGCCGCATGGGCTCATTCCTGCTGGGATTGTTCCTGTTGTGCGCCAGCTCTCATGTACGAGGTCGTTTTGACACGACTTCTGAGTGTGATCTGTTGGTATTACCTCGCCTTTGTGTCGGTATCGATGGCGATGTTCGGATGTTTTCGAACATTCGAGAAGCATATGGTGGATTGTGTCGCGCTTACGGCGCTCGGAGGTTCATGGCTACCGTTTTCCCAGCGTTGACACGCTGGGCTAACCTTTGACGCACCTACGGCGCTTAAGCATAGGGCGATGTGCTTGCGAATGCGCTACGGGCTGACCGCCCAATCACGAGCGCTCTCGAAGCTCTGTACGCTGTTCCAAACGCTGTGGTTCCAATCATTTCCTACCGCCTGGAACGCCTGTCGCGCTACTTGCTTGTCGCCCGCGGAAAACGCCATGTACGCGATGCGGTTCTTACTCAAGTTTGTAACTCCGTAGGTATTTTTCAGATCTTCATAACCCTTCTATCGAATTGCGACCAGGGTCGCACTGACACGCCAGCAGGCCCGCAATCTCGTAGTAGAGGATACTACCGTCGGTGCCGCCGACTTTCTTCCAGACTTCCTCAGCGAACGCTTGTGTCTCACCTTCCTCGCCATGCCATTTGGGCAGAACGAAGTTCGCATATTCGTTGTAATAGGTGCGGTATCCCGGCGCAAACGCGACCGCCTGGTCGAGAAGTTCTCTCGCTTGTTTTTTGTCCCAGCCTTGGGCAAGGGCCGCGTTGAACATTACTACGTACCATTCGGGGCACTTCTCCTTTAATTTCGCGGCTTCCACGAGCACTGATTCCGCCGAGCCGATTCGTTCTTCAAATAGCTTCTGGGAGCGGTCATTCACGGTGTTGGAGTAGCCGTCTCCTCTGGCCTCCCACGCATAGTTTACGTAAGCCTCGGCGGTTGCTATGTGTGCCGTAGCCGAACCTGGATACCCAGCTACCCATTTTCTCAACGTGGCGAAATGCGTCTTCCAATCAGAATCTGACGAGTTATCCCTCGCAGGCGGTTTGCTTACCGCTTCGTAAAAGATGGCCAATTGCAATATGTCGCCGGGGTATACGGTGTTTGAGGTGCGCGCCGACTGCGCTGCCATCTCCAGCTGGTCGAAATGGTCTTCCGACATGATTACCGCGATGCGGTTCTGGTAGTTGGTCGAGTCTTCGGACGTTTCGGTAGGGCGCTTTGGTGGAACTGGCCGTAACTGTGAACGGCCTGCATCACCGTCCCCATATCCACCGGCGCATAGGCCTGCGTTTTGCCGCAGGACACGCCCAAACAACCAACCCCGCAAAGCCGCAGGAAAGTTAGGATTTTTCGTGAATGTAAAGGTGCAATCCGGTCATTTGCGCTCATGCTGAAATTTTACGAAACGCTTTCACCGATAGATACTGTACTAAAGGGCCGAGGGCCGATAACGATGCATGATTTAGCGTACCTCGCGCTCGCCCGCACTGGCTCTTCATTTTTCTGACAGAGCGGAGGCTGGCGTCGTTACCGACGGTACCGCTCAAGAGGCGGGCTAAAGAGCTTGCGGAAAAAGCCCATGGGAATGGCGCCGGCGGATCAGATTCCAGCTCGCCCGGAAATTGTTTAGACCGCGCCTGCGCGCGGCAATGCCGATGCCAGGACGAGTGCTGCTCCGGCGAAGAGCAATGTGTCCGCGACGTAATTTAACGCTTCATTGCTCTCCGGTGCTGATCCGCCGCGGGCGAGGATCAAAATAAGCAGATATAGGAATAGAGTGAGGGCGGTCATTAATGCGCCAATCGAGGTTGCGGCTATCCGCGATTGTTTGTCCAGGGCCAAGGCGATTCCAGCGGCCAGTAGGATCGCTCCTGCCAGGTATCCCCATACGCTGGGGAATGGAACCCATGATGGGGTCATCTTTTCCAAAGGAACGCCGGGCGCAAACTCTGGATGAAGAAAATGTTCCACGGCAAAAAAGATGGCAGCAATCGCCACGACGGTGCGCGCAAATAAAATCATCCATTTCGATTGTTGCGGCGACGAGGCGCGACTATGCAGTCCGGCGAGAGCCCATGCGCCTCCGGCAAAAGAGAGATCTCTTAGCAGGAAGGCCCACGCGAATCGATTTTTGAGATGCGCGAGCGCACTCGGTATATAAATCATGCACACAAATAGAAAGAACATCAATCCGAGCAGGGTGGACGACAAGCGTACGAACTTCCTCACAGTAAGACTGGTAGCTGCTGCGAGCAGCGCGCATCCAACAAAATACGGCCAGAACGAGCGCGCTGGCATCCAGGACGGGGCCATATTCTGGATAAACTCGGGGCCGCCGTGGAAATGCTCGGGCGCGAATACAGCGAGTGGAACGGCGATGAAGACGCAGCCCAAGGTGATGAGCTTGTCCCAGCCGCGAGCCACGCCGATTTCTTTTCGAAGTATAAAAACTCCGGCGACAAGATAGACAAGCCCGGCAAAAGACATCCAGAAATTTGTTGAGGAAAGCATCAGAACCTCTTTCGCGAAGGTGCTGCGGCAGAGATTATATGCCGGTCGCCGAGTGTTGCGAGAAGAGTTGGGTGAGGATGTCCGATTTCCAGGTCTAGCAAAAATGCGGCCCTTCTTACGAACTTTCCGTGAGCATTGCGCCCCTTACGGCAGGGCTAGAAGGTCAAGCGCATGCAAAGAAGGCTGTCGCCTAATAGCGGCTCAGCGAGGAACTTCTCGCAACTCCCGATTAATGCGGTGATCGGAAACTGACCTGGAGTCATTCACTATTTTGCGGCTGGATACTGCGGAGTGACGCTGCTGGTCGCCATTCCCTCGATGGTCACTGAATACCTGACGCTATCTTGTTCTTGTGTGGTCTGAGTTTGGGCTTGTATGGCGTTTACCTCCGCACGCGAAGTTGATACGGTGGGCGAGGTGGGTTCGGTGACGAGCGAAGCGAAACAGATCGAGAGATACCACTCAGCCGGTGGCGGAGTCGTTCTCGGCGTAGCGCTCGGGCTGTCCCTCACTGCTGTCGGCATCGCGCGTCATCCTGCGAGCATTCAAGGCGCCGGGAGAGGTCTGCTCCTAACAGACATTGGGCTCCTGCTGGCATACGGCATCGTGGGGATTTGCGTCTGGTATCAGCGCCGCGCCGACGTAAGCATCGCACTCCGTGTCGGCACGCTTGCCGGGCTGGTGCTGGGCACGGTACACGTCGCGAACCATGTGATCGAAGCATTTGTGCCGAATAGACACTTTGCTCTCATCATCAGTCCGGTCTTGTTGATGCTGGCGCTGTTCGGGGTGGCAGGTTCTGCCGCGTGGAAGCGCACGCGGTCGTTTACGCTGGCGGTGATCGCCGGCGTGTGGTGCGCGATGGTGGCGATGCTGATCTTGCTGTGTTTTGCGTTTTCCTTCAATCTGGCCTTCGAGGCGCGCGTGGAGTTGCAGTTGTATTGGGCATTTGCCGCAAGCGGCATGAACGATCCCGGCGCTTTCGTGGTGAAAAACTCACTGGAGGCGGCATCGGAGGGACTTGTCCGCATGCCAGCCTTCGCGATGTTCACGTCCTTGGCTGGGGCTCTCGCGAACGCGTGGATCAGCAGACGTTCGCGAACCGCCGTGCTCGCTGCGGCCAGCGTCACACCACTGATGGTTGTGACGGGTGTCGCGGCACTGTCGTATGCGAACTCCCTTGAACGGGCCGCTCGGCCGCCATTTGTAATGGCAGGAGTCCTGCTTGCTAGCATCGCCATCTCGTTTGGACATCCCATCTGGTCGTTGCTGCGCCGGACGGAGCCAGGTAAGAGTTAACAGGCGAATACGAAAGAGACTAAGCGCAACTCGTAGGGTGCGCCAGGTCCGGATGAGATCTGTGTCGTGAAGAGCGCGGAGCTGTGTACTTTGGTTCTGCTAGAATCGCGGCGAAATGGCGGAAAATCGAGAGATGCGGATTGCGGTGGAGGGGGCTGGCGACGTGTCGGCGCTGTTGATGCGGCCGGGTGATGCGCGGTGGATGCTGGTGTTGGCGCATGGAGCTGGCGCGGGGATGAGGCATGCGTTCATGGAAGCGCTGGCCGGGGAACTGGCCAGGGTTCAAGTGGCGACTTTGCGGTATCAATTTCCGTACATGGAAGAAAGGCGAGGGGTTCCGGACCGGTCGAAGGTGCTGACGGCTACGGTTGCGGCGGCGGTGCGCGCCGCGAGGGAGGTTGCTCCCGTGTTGCCGTCGCTGGCGGGAGGCAAATCAATGGGCGGACGGATGAGTTCGCAGGCCGCAGCGGATGGTTTGTTGGATGGAGTGCGAGGACTGGTATTTTTTGGATTTCCGCTGCATCCGCCGAAGCAGCCGGGAACGAAACGGGCGGAGCATCTTTCTAAAGTGCAGGTGCCGATGCTGCTCTTGCAAGGGACGCGGGATGCGTTGGCGGATTTGAAATTGCTGCGGCCGATCTGTAAGGAGCTTGGGCCGCGCGCCACTTTGCATGTGGTGGAAACGGCGGATCATTCGTTTCATGTGCTGAAGAAATCGGGGCGGAGCGATGAGGAGGTCTTGCGGGAATTGGCGACGCGCACGGCTGAATGGGCGGAGGGGATTGCGATCTGAACGACATTGGTCGCGCGTGGTCGAAACCTTGTCGTGCACAAGTAAAAGCAGGTTCCTCGTCGCTACGCTCCTCGGAATGACAAAGTTTACAGGATAGGGCACGGCTTAGCGCCGTGCCCCTTGCGGTTCAGTTTGCCGACAGATTGGTGGTGGCGGTGATGCCGCTGTGGTTGACGCCGATGGTTGTCGTGCCGGCGGCGAAAGTGGTCGCGAGACCGGCGTGGACTGGGGCATTGGCGATGGTGGCGACGGTCGGAACCGTGGAGCTCCAGTGAGAATTAATGGTCACGTCTTGAGTGGTGCCGTCACTGAAGGTACCGGTCGCGGTTAATTGCTGTGTGGACCCTGCGGCGACGGAAGAGTTCGCCGGAGTAATGGCGACGGATACGAGGGTGCCGGTGCCGACGGTGACGGTGGTTGAGCCGGTTATGCCGGACGAAGCGGCCGAGAGAGTCAGCGTGCCAGCCTTCTTGGCGTGCAAGATGCCGGTGCTGCGCATATTGGCGAATTGCGGTTTCGAGGAGTGCCAGGAAACGCTCGGCAGAGCGGAAGTGCTGCCGTCGCTATACACGCCGGTAGCGGTGAACAAGAGAGAGGTATGTTTTTCAACCCGCGCGTTCGCGGGTGAAATCGTGATCGATACGAGCTTGACAGTGGAAATTGTGAGTGTGGTGGAGCGTGAAACCGCGCCCGAAGCTGCTGTGATTGTTGTGCTGCCAGTGATCAAACTGTTGACGGTGCCAACGTTGTTGATTGTGGCGACGGCGGGGTTAGAAGTGGTCCACAGAACGGACTGGGTCAAGTCCTGAGTAGAGTTATCGCTGAAACTGCCGATGGCGCTGAATTGTTTCACCGCTCCTGCGGGCATGGAGGAGTTAGACGGCGCAATCTGCAGGGAGACCAGGGTCGCGCTGGTTACGGTGACTGAAGCCGTCGCTGCGATGCTGCCGGAAGTGGCGGTAATGGTCGAAGTGCCGGGCGCTATGCCTAGGCCCAGGCCGTTAGCGTCAATGGTGAGTATGCTGGCGGCGCTTGAGGACCATTGCAAAGACGTAAGCACTTGGGTGCTGCCGTCATCAAAATTGCCGGTTGCGGTGAATTGTTGCTGTGTCCCAGCAGCGATGGATACGGTAGCCGGAGAAATAGTGAGGGAAGTGAGATGCGCCGGCACGACAGTGATCGTCGTTGAATCGGTGAAAGAGCCGACGGTGGCGGTAATGGTGGTGGCGCCTGCGGCGAGAATGGCAGCCAGACCGTTGTTGTCAATGGTGGCGACAGAGGTGGTAGAAGAGGTCCAAGTTACTCCGCCGACCAGGTCTTGGACGGAGCCGTCGCTGTAGTTGGCCGACGCGGTGAACTGTTGGTTGATGCCAATGGCAAGGGTCAAGTCGTCTGGCGTAACCGAGATGGACGCGATGGTGGGCGCGGTGACGGTGACCGAGGTGGACTTGGAAACGCTGCCCAGAGTTGCGGTGATGGTTGCAGTGCCAGCAGCGATACCGCTGACCAGACCGGCGGCATCTACGGTTGCGTTGGCAATGGTTGAGGAAGACCAGGTAACAAGGCTTGTCAGGTCGCGGCTGCTACCGTCGCTGTAACTGCCAGTAGCTGTAAATTGTTGCGTGGTGTTGATGGGAATAGTGGAGCTAGCGGGCGAGATGGCGATCGCGGTCAGAGTGACGCTGGTTCCGCCGCTGACTGTGATGGCGGCTGAACTGGTGAAAGTCCCGGATTTGGCGGTAATCGAGGCGGCACCGCTCGCAACACCGGTGACGACGCCAGAGGTGCTAACGGTAGCGACGTTCGAATTCGAGGAAGTCCAAGTGGCAGAGGAGCTGAGATCTTTGCTCGAGCCGTCGGAGTAGGATCCCATGGCGTGGAGCGTGACCGCAGATGTCGCGGCTATGGAAGTCGCGTTGGGAGTGACCGAGAGGCCACTGAGCGTGGCCGGAACTGGTTGTCCGCCTGAGCCGGGCTGTCCGCTATCTGAGCTTAGGCTCTTGGTGCCGGTGCCGCTGCAGCCGACCAGGAGCAGGCAGAATGAGAGAATCCAAATCTTGTGTCGTACGTATTTCCTCCGAAAATTTAGTGGCGCGTGAAACGGGTGTATGGTCTCGACCGATGCGGACCAGTGTGTGGTGACCTGACTGGAACGCGAGTGAAGAGTGAGTTGCGCTGGAGATAAGTGTGAGGGTTTGCTAAGAAGGTGCCAATCTGGAACTCGTGGGGCCGTTCCAATGCGATACAACTCATTGATTCGACACAGTCCTACGAGATCGGTACTTTCGTTTGAGTGAAAGCGGTCAGCGGGTTGGACGGAATTTGCCGAAGATTGAGGCTACTGGGGAAGGTGGACGGTTTTGCCGGAGGCGGCGGAGCGGCTGGCGGCATCGAGGATTTCGGTGACGATGAGGTTGGTTTCAAGGGAGGAGAGGGCGTCAGGTTTGGCTCCTTCGAGGAGTACGGCGCGGAGGTAAGTAAGGGGGTCGTTATAGGGTGCAGGGATGGGGGCGGCGGCGCGGGTGGAGGATTGCGCCTGGTGCGGGAGGCGTACGGTGATGTCGTTTGCGGCGACGGTGATGACGGAGCCGGTCCGGCCGTAGACTTCCATGTCTTTGCGTGAGTAGGGCCAATTCCAGGATGCTTGCAGGATGGCTTGGGCTTTGGGATAGGTGAGGACGATGGTGGCTTCGTCGTCTACATGTGGGTAGATATCGGGCTTGATTTGCTGAGTAACGGCGGCGACGGTGAGAGGGCGCTGGCCAACGAATTCACCGGTGGCCGTAAAACGGCCAACTAACCAAGTCACGAGATCGGCGCCATAGCAGCCGAAATCGAAGAGAGCGCCGCCGCCGTTAAGTTCTGGGTCGGTGAGCCATTTAAAGAATTTAGGGTCGACATTGATTTCTTTGGGGCCTTGGTGTCCGTCGTGGACCACGACTTTGCGGACTTCACCGATGGCGCCATCATGGACTAGCTTGAAAGCGGCGTGATTGCTGGGATACCAGGAAGTCTCGTAGTTGACCAGGACTTGAATATTTGCGGCGTGCGCGGCGCGTGCGATAGCTTGCGCGTCTTCGAAGGAAACGGCCAGCGGTTTTTCCATCATTACCGGGATTCCATAATGCGCGCAAAGCTCCACGACTTTGCGGTGATCGTAGGTGGAGGTGTAGACGAGGACGGCTTGCGGTTTGGTGGAGCGAAGAGTTTCGTCGAGATCGGCGTGATAGAGCGACAAGTCGAGATGGAATTTTGCGGCGTATTGATCGAAGAGAGCGCGGTCGGATTCGGCGATGGCTACGATCTGGATGTCGGAGCGATTTCGGGAATGGGAGAAGAATCCGTCAGCGTGGCCGTGGACCAGGCCTGCGATGACTACGCGGAGAGGCGGTTTGGTGTCGGCGGCGGGTAGGAGGGTGGCGAAGTTGAGGGCGAATGCGATTAACGCGGCGTGGCGAAGGAACGTGAGTGGCATGGTGCAGAGCTCCGAAAAACGAGTGATGATAGCACCGGATTGGAAAACCGTGACAGGACGTTTTAGTTGGCGAGGTTGCGCAACGTGAGAAAGGTGGCAGCTGGGCCTGCCTACGGTAGGCAGGCCGCTGCTACGTAAGAAGGAGAGGGCGCGGTGCTGCGGAAAGGTTTAGCTTCTATTGACAGGTGACTTATAGTGAAGGGCGATTAAGCGGGAGCGCAGTGGGTGCGGGGGCACGACGGAGATGTTTGGGTTGAGCCACTTGTTTTATCCGTGGGGGATTTTACTGCAGATGCTGGCGTTGGTGCATTTTGTGAAACGCCGGCCGGAGACGTATTGGCTGTGGATTATCTTGATTGGCGGACC
>WNFG01006126.1_pt1 | contig 12428 bp, 10 predicted proteins | sample 5400431 | NCBI WGS metagenome assembly WNFG01 (sample SAMN13153346, study PRJNA577476) | soil metagenome | isolation source: 120 cm saprolite under Douglas fir tree site 2 hole 3 replicate 2 | place: USA:California | collected 2015-04-18
ATAACCACAAAATCGAGCTTTTGCAGATCGACGCCCGCTGCTTTCACGTTGTGTTCAAAGATTTGGGCATTGTTGCCCGTGTCGAACAGGATGCGTTTGCCGCCATATTCGACCAGTGCCGCAAACCCCCAATCCATGGTCAGTGTCGGAGATTTGCCGAAGGAATCATACAGAATGGTGACGCGGTTTGGCGTTCCTGCGACCGCCAAGTGCGCGAGCAGCAGAATGAAAACCGCCAAGGCGCGTAAGGAAATGTGCCGCATACTTGTGCCTCCTTAGTGCTCAGTCCTTTTCCTGACTGACGTCGCTAGGATCGGTCCACCCTACGGGGAATATACGAAATCTTAGCATCACGGGAATATTTAAGGTCTGGAGTATCCACCCATGTGAATTCCCGATTCTCCGTGGCAAGGTCGGGCAACGTCAAGCGATCGCGGCTCTGTTGAATGTAGACAGCCGACCTGCACAGAGCAAACCGGGTGCGCGATTCTGGACGAGTGGTCGGCTATTCGGACGTTACCGCCCGGAAACCGGCCAACAGGGCCAACCTCTAACCCGACCTGCTTAAGTTAGCGCTTATGGGGCTGAAGCCCGCGGAGAAAATGAAGCCCCTTATCGCAACGTTGAAAACGCTGCGCCACCCAAAGTCAGTATTTTTCAGCAAACTACTGGCGGCCATCTTCCCAGGTGACCGATCAGGGCAGGACGGTCTTCATGCAGAAGGCGCTGCCGCCAGCTTTTTCGAATTCGGATGTGTCTACGACGACCGGGGTCAGGCCCTCCTGGCTGAGAATTGCGTCCAGGTGAGCAGTCCGGTAGGGCGTGATGTACCTGCCATTGGCTACGATTCCGTTGCCGATGAACTTGTGAGCCTCATCGGCTGTTAACTCATGGATTCGCTTCCAGTACTTAGGCAGCACATTGAGGGCGCTCGGAGAAAAGGCTTGGGGATAGATAAGGACGGCCTCGTCGTTCAGTGGGCAGAGGCACGTATCGAGGTGGTAGCAGAAGGGATCCACGAGTTGTAAAGGGATGACGGGGATCTCCATTTTGGACATGGCAGCGGTGAATTTGGCGACGCCGCCCCGGGTCGTGCGGAAGCCGTAGCCGGCGTAGATTCGTGAGCCGTCCGGATGCCAAAGGAAATCTCCGTGACCCTCAAGGTAGTCGTCGCCTAAATCGACTTCGATGATCCGATAGCCTCTCTGACGATACCAATCCAGAAAAAAAGATACCTCACGCTGGCGTGAGGCGTGGACCATGCGACTGGGCACCACGAACCTTCCGATACCTTCCTTGTAGCCCACAAAGGCCTGATTGGCAGCGAAAACCATGTCTTCCAGGCCCGGAGCCGGGTCGATGGTTACGACTTGGTATCCGCTTTCCTCGAGAGCGGCACACAGGGCCTGCCATTGCGCGCTTGCTTTGACGCTGTCCACCCGGGACTGTCCTGACATGTACGGATTCTTCTGGTCGACAACGTCAAAATACCTTGGCGGGCAGAGTAGAACCTGCTTGGGCATGCTTGAAGATGGTAGCTGGCCTGGCTGCAAAGGGGCAAGGATCGACGCCTTCCTGACGGCCCTTCGGCACTACTGCCGACCAGTCGGCAGCAAATTTGCAATTGGCTTACGTGTGCTCCAACCGGAACGTCAAAGGGACTGGGGAAACAGGGGCACCCGAACAGAGGAACCCATGGCCTTCCAGGTGCTTATGAATCACTCACCCCTATGTGTGTGATTTTCTTGGAACTGCGGAGGAGGACGATGCTGAGTCATTGCGCCAACACAAGATGTTCTAAACCATTCCTCAAACTACGCGAGGGAAAGTTGTTCATCGTAGAGACAGCGCTTGGCGGCCAACCGGGCGAGGCCGAACCGCCTCCACTTCTTCGTGCACGAGCAAAACGGCGGGTTGAACGTTACTGGCTGTGTGACCCTTGTGCGATTGAGTGGACGCTGATCTACGATCGCGAGCAAAGAGTTCTGCTGGTTCCGTCCCGCCAGTCGGTCGCCAGCGTACATGTCGCGCCGAAAGTGGGGTTCAGCGAGGTTGTCTGACTCCAAGTCTTCCCGGTCGTCGCGGGAACAATGGAATCGGGTCGCCGTTTCGCGGCTAAAACGTGGAGGTTTGTTCCACTGCGTCACGGAAATTCGAGTTCTCACGGACACACTTAAAAGCCGCGGACCAGAAGAAAGCCCTTATCGCAGCGCTGAAGGTCTACGCCATCCAAAGCCCTTTTTCGCGCGGCCAGCTAGACGTACCCGTCTTCTTTCCATGTCTCCCAGTCGGAGCGGACGGCCTTGAGCATGTCACCTGTGGCGGCTTGGAGCCACTTCGCTTTCCGCTTTCGGCGGGCCGAGCTCGTTCCCTGGTGAATATTCGCAGTTTCCCAACCCATCGCGTGTAGCAGACGTAACTCGGCACCCGGAGCACTGAGAGCTGCCAGTTCGATGCGAGAGCAATCGGGAGCGAGACGGCGGACGATCCATCGTCCTCGCAACTGGACGAAGGGGTCGGGGCAGCGCACAGCGCGGCTTATGAGAGTCTGGTAGAGGATCTCCGCGGGACAGTTCTTATCTTTTGCCCAATGGCTGGCAGAATAAACCATCGCCTTGGCTTCGCGCGCGATTCGTCCTCCAGCCCACTCCGCAATCGCGACGAAGCGGGCATGGCCCAGGCTTCCCAGGCCCGCAACTCGGTGTACCACACGATAGGTGAGATTGCGGGCCGGCATCAGATGCTCGAGAGCATCGGTGGCACTCAGCGGAATGTCTGTTCTCACGACGGGAAGAGCATCCATCTTCTCCCAGAAGCGCACCGGATCGCGCAGTTTGCTTTGGGCAATCTGGCGCAGCCAACTGTGGTGCTCTCCCAGTACGAACGGACGTCCGCTTTCCCGCAACGCGTCGCTGTAGCCTTCAAGGATGGAGTCGCAAATCCCTTTCTCCTTGAGTGCCAGATGACCCCCTTCGGCGGCCAGGTGCGCGCTCACGGCCAGGCGGACCAGGTCATTGGCGTACGACAAAGGAGAGGCTTCGTCGAAATCATTCACACCCCAGATCAGGCGGCCCTCACAGTCGCGCCATGTGCCGAAGTTTTCCACGTGGAGATCGCCCACTGCGAGCACATGAGGAGCCTTCGCGAGATCGGGAGATACTTTCGGCCAGATCTGTGCCCAGCGGTAATAGGTGGCACGCAGGAAGGGAAAAATCGCCGCCTTCATGTTGCTGTGTTTGAGGCGCAGTTCTGCCTTGATGACGTCGGTGTGGCGACCAAGCCAGTCTTCAAATTGGCGAGTCGCTTTAACTACGTTCATAACGCGCCAACGATACGACCACGGGCAGGCTAAGTCAACGGAAGAGAAGGCGAATGAAACTTGCTGGCAGGCATTTCTTCGCCAAGACAGTTACGCCGAATGCTTCACTCGGAGCCAGACAAACCATCCGCCCATCTTGGCGTGCGAATTCGTATCAACGTCTGCGACTTGCACTCGATCACCTTGCTTCAGAACAGACACGACATCGCCTTGCGTGTGCCAGCTCCCGCCGGGAGGATTGCTGTGCAGGTAAACGTCGGACGTCACCGTGAAAGTCTGTCCCGGGTGGAAGTCGGGAACGGGCGGGACCGGGGAGATATTCTTGGCGCCGACCCCGGCCCAGGCCTTTTTCGATTCGTCGACCTGCCCGGCATACATCCATCCGATAGTCTCCGCGAGTTGGGGAACCGCCTTCTGAATTATGTCCTGCTGTGAGAGCAGACTGGTCTTGAGCGACTCCTCTGCCGAGGTCGCCTGACTCTTCAACGCGCCGATCTCGCCTTTCAGCGCGGCAATTTGTGTAGGGGCGCTCGGATTATGCGGATCTACTTCAGAGACCCTCGATTCTATGTCGGTAAGTTTTTGCTGAAGGACATTCACCTGCGAGGCTGCGACTTTGGATTGGGCATTCGATTTCTGAACCTCTCCCAATTCGATCGGGCCCAGTTTTGTGATTCCAAGTGCGTCGAGCTTCTGGCGCAGGTAGGTTCCAAAAAACAAGAAAAGCACGACGAAAAGAACGATGGCAAAGTCTTTGCCAAGCGCAAGAACGTCATCACATAGCCCAACGAATCTGTGAAATCCGGCGCTTGGTTGCGGTCCCTCAGCCATTTGTTTCCTCCAAGCCAAAACTCTTAGTGGCCAGCACAATAGGCCAACCCATGGGCGCTGTCAAACCTGGGTTACCGAGACGCGGTTAGCGAAACCCGTTTAGAAACATCGTTCAATTCAGTCCCGATCTGCTATCCGAGCGGAGATGCTTCGCGTGTGCCTTCCGCCACAGTGTGTACGTCCAAACACACGATAACGGTGCGAAAACAGAAGCTTGCCCTTTCGAACCAGCGACATGCGTGGCGGTTAGCGGACTGCTCAATGAAAGATGAAGCAGTTCCAGGGAGGGCATCATGCAGATGGCAATCACATTCATGGCAGTTGTTGGAGGTCTGATCTTCTCGTTGGCGGTGGCGTTACTGGCGGAAGAACTGATTTTTGGACAAGTGTTCCGCCTGTTTTTCGAATCGGGCAAGCTGGCCCGGCAGGCGGTGCCGGTGAAGTCAGAGCAGAGGCGCTGAGGCGCAAAGGAGAAAGGCAATGCTGGCGTTAAAGTATTTGCTGGTTGTGGGTGGCCTCGGGATGATTCTCGTGGCCGTGAGCATTCTGGCGTATGACCTCTATCGCGAAATGTTGTACCGCCGCGCGCTCGCTCTGACCGGAGCAGGATCGGTCGAGCCGAGTCCCCAGCTTCGTTGGCGAACGTCTCTGGCTCTGGCACTGCTGGCGTGGGGACCGCTGCTGGTCGCATTCAGCATCGTGGTGGTGCCGAGCGGCATGGCCGGCGTTCGTGTAAGCCAGATGAGCGGGACGCTGCCGGGCACTCTTTATCCCGGCGTGCATTTCGTGATGCCGTTAGTGGAAGATGTCGCTCTGTTCGATACCCGAGACCAGGTCTTTACTACCGGCACTTCGGAAGATGGAAAGACTGCGGCCTCGAATGTTTCGACCAAGGGCCAGCTTCTGGACGTGCAGGCGAAGGAAGGGCTGATACTCGGTCTTGCGATTACGGTGCGTTACCGGCTCGATCCCAACCGGCTGGACTACATTCAGGGTAATCTGCCGCATCCGGTGGAGAAGGAAATCGTTCCGCCGACGGTGGCCAGCGTGTGGCGCGAACTGGTCCCGAACTATACCGTGCGCGATGTTTTTTCCGCCAAGCGCGAAGAAGTGCGAAAGCGCGCGGCAGGGATGATCACGCAGAAGCTGGCGGGGGACGGAATCGTCGTGAAAGAAGTGATGCTGCGCGATATCCAGTTGCCGGCAGAGTACGCCAAAGGGCTGGAGACCCTGCTCTTAAAAGAGCAGGAGAACGATCGCATGGGCGTGGAAACCGAACTGAAGCAGAAAGGAGTCCGCATCGCAGAGCTGGAGGCCGAGGCGACGAAAGTACAGCAGATCAAGCAAGCCGAGGGTGAAGCGCAAGTGCACGTACTGCAAGCGAAGGGTGAAGCGGACGCGATGAAGTACACCTTGCCGTTGAAGGAGAAACAAATTCAGCAGAGCCGGCTGGAAGCGGAAGCGCGCAAGGAAGCGACCATCCAAAACGCGGAAGCGGCGGCCCAGGCCAAGGTGATCGACAGCAAAGCCGAGAATGAACGGCGGAAGCTGCTGTCGGCCGCGGAAGCTGACCGGATTCGGGTGACGGCGGCTGCCGATGCCGAGCGGTTGCAGAGCGAGGCTGCGATCCTGAAACAGAATCCGCTGCTGATCAACAAGATCGTAGCTGAGCGGCTTTCGGACAAACTGCAGATCATGATGGTGCCCGCCGACGGCAAATTCTTTTTCGCCAACGACGTGCTGCGCGGCATGAATGTTGCCAATCAGGGTAGTCAGGCGGAGCAGCCGTAAATACAGCCGAGACAGCGTTTTTGCAGGCGAGTAAGTTACGGCGGCTCAATTGGGCGGGAAAATCAGGGGGGCCGCCGCCACGGTTCGGGGTGGTGTCCAAACAGTACAGGGGGAGGAAGCAGCCCTATGCGGAGCGCAGTTTATAATGCGGCCATCCCGAACATGGTGAATCGCGCCTTACGTCTTGCGCCTGGCTTCCGCCTTGCACTGCAAATTCTTTCTTTGATTCCTTTACTTACGGTCGTGGTGCATGCCGCGGATTGGAGTGGGCCCGAACAGCAACTGGCTCGAAAGATTGTAGCGGTGACCGGTCCCGGAGCGGTGACGCTGACTTTGGAGAACCGTTCATCGCTGGGTAGACGCGACAATGAAGTGATCGGCAACGGATTGCGTGCGGCACTTGAAGCGGTGGGACTCCGCTTCGTGAAGCCAGAGCAGGCGGCTGCCTCAGTTGCGATTACGCTTTCGGAGAATCCGCGGTCCTACGTCTGGGTGGCGCAGATTCGCCAGGCCGCGGGTGACGCTGCGGTCGTGATGGTTTCGGCGCCACGCACGGACGGCCCCGCCGTCCCGCGTGACTCGGTGCCGCTTATCCTGCAGAAGATTCCGCTGTGGGCGCAAGAGGAGCGGATTCTGGATGTGGCGGTGCTGGAAGAAAATGTTGCGCCTACGCGCATCGCGGTGCTCGAAGCAGAAAACGTTTCGCTCTACCGGATGCAAGGTGGAAAGTGGCAGCAGGAGCAGACGGTTGCGCTGAGTCATTCGCAGCCATGGCCGCGCGATCTGCGGGGACGATTGATTGCTGCGAAGGATCACCTGTTCGATGTTTATCTTCCGGGCGTGCTGTGCCGCAGCACCACAAACCTGCCCTTGTCGCTGAGTTGCCGTGAGAGCGACGATCCCTGGCCGCTGGTGATCGGAGCACCGAGCGGGGCGTCGACGAACTTCCCAAGCTTTGGCGCTTCCGGCGCAAATCCAGTCTCGATCGCGCAGATGAGCGCTTTCTTTGCTCCGACGCGCAATTTTTTCACCGGCGCATTGGCTCCCGGTGTGGGGAAATTTACTACGGTGGCTAAGTTCTATTCGGCTGCTGCAGTGCCTCGAGAAAAATATGTGCTGTGGTTGTTCGCATCGACAGATGGACAGGTTCACATGGTCGATGGTTTCACTGATCTGATCGCTAAGCTGGGCTGGGGCCCCGACCTGGCGAGTGTGCGGACTTCATGCGGCGCAGGGTGGCAAGTGTTAGCCACGAGTTCGGCAGACCAGGCGGAGGACTCAATTCGCGCGTATGAGTTCCCCGACCGCGATCCAGTTCCGGTGAGCGCGGGCGTGGACTTCGCTGGCGAAGTGACGGCGTTATGGACGGAAGCGAAGGGTGATACCGCGGTCGCAATTGCGAGAAATCGAGAGACGGGGAATTATGAAAGTTTTCGGCTGGCACTGGCTTGTAACCAGTAGCCTCATCGTCGTGTCGATAATCGCGGGCTCGCTGGCCGCAAGCGCTGAGACACGGCCACAATACGGCGGCACGCTTCATGTCGCCGTACGTGCGGCGCCCTCGTCGTTAAATTCCGGGGATTGTGCACAGCCGAACTCTTTCGCCAGCCGCAATCTCGAGCTTCTGATTTTCGAGACGCTGGTTACCACCTACGATGGTGTCCGGGTGCGTCCGGCGCTGGCAACTTCATGGCAACAGTCGTCGGGCAGCCAGCGCTGGCAGTTTCGGCTGCGCCGTGGCGTCAGGTTTCACGACGGAACTTCATTCACACCGGAGATCGCGGCCTCTGCGTTGCGCGGTGCGAACCCCTCGTGGAATGTGATCGCTGATGCGGAGTCCGTCATCATCGAAAGCGATGCGCCCGATCCTGGCTTGCCCTTGAAACTTACTCTCGCCTGCAATGCCATTGTGAAGAAAACTTCTGACGGCAAGCTCAGCGGAACGGGACCTTTCCACATCACCGACTGGCAGCCTACGAAAAAGTTGTCGCTGGCAGCCGAAGAGAACTATTGGGGCGGTCGTCCGTTTCTGGATGCAATCGAGGTCGAGTTGAGCAAGAACTATCATGATCAATTGACTTCTCTCGAGTTGGGAAGGGCGGACTTGGTCGAGGTTGCCCCGGAGCAGTCGCATCGCATTTCCATGGAGCGGCGCAGAGTCGTGAGTTCGGCACCGATGGAGTTGGTGGCATTGCTCTTCACCCGGGATTCGCAATCTGCCGACGATAAGCTTTTGCGGGAAGCGCTGATGTTCAGTGTGGATCGAGCATCGATCCGATCTGTCTTGCTGCAAGGCGCCGGGCAACCTGCGGGCAGCATTCTACCCAATTGGATGAGCGGGTATGGATTCGTATTTCCCACCGAAGCCGACATGCCGCGCGCACGCCACCAGCGGGAACAAGTTCGAAGCCTGCCGGAATGGACAGTGGGATACGATGCCAGCGACTCACTCGCTCGCTTGCTGGTGGAGCGGATTGCGCTGAATGCCAGAGATGCGGGATTGACTCTGCGGCCCACAACGGCGACTGCGGCCGATCTGCGGCTGGTCCGAATTCCGTTGGCGGCGGCTGATCCGTGGGTCTCTCTCGAGAATCTTGCCGCAGCGGAAGGATTGCCGAAGCCAAAGGTCAACGGGGGTTCGGCGGAGGATCTCTACTCTGCTGAGCAGGACACACTAGCAACGCAACGGCTGATTCCGCTTTTTCATTTGCCCGCGACGTACGGAGCATCGACGATCCTGAAGAATTGGACAGTTCGATCGGACGGAAGCTTGGACCTCGCTGAGGCCTGGTTGGGAACCGCGAAACCATGAGCTTTCGCCGCAAGCTGCTGGCCGTGTTTGCGCTGACAGTGGTGCTGTCGGTGGCCGCAGTCGCATGGCTCGTCTCCGCCATGACGAGACGCGCTTTTGAGCGCGCCGAGGATGAGCGAACCGCAGCACTGGTTGCACAATTCCAGCGCGAGTTTAGCCGGCAAGGGGAGGAAGCCGCCCGGCGTGTAGAAGCGATTGCCGCTTCGGAGGCCGTCACTCGAATGGCAACGGCGTTAAATCGATCATTGTCATCGCAATCGTCATCGCAATCGTCGGCGACCGACTCCGCGGAATATTTCGAAGTCGCCAAATCTATGGCGGAGAACTACCAGCTCGACTTCCTGGAATTTGTCGATGCGAACGGAACCATCATCTCTTCAGCCCAGTGGCCAGCGAAGTTTGGTTATCCCGAGAGCGCGTTTGCGAGTCTTGCAGCGTCCAGGGATCAGGCCGCATTTCTGAAGCAGGAAGAACTGCAGGACGGCACCGCGCTTGGATTATTCGCGGTACGTGCGACGCGCGTAGGCGATTATGCGATCTACGTAATCGGTGGGCGACGGCTGGACAGGAATTTTCTCTCCGCGCTGGACTTGCCGGCCGACACGCGGGCGCTGCTTTATGAGAATCGCGGAGAACATTTCTCTCCGGAGTTGCTGCTCGACCCTTCTTCCAGCAGCTTTGCCACCAAGCCTACTTTGAACAGTTCTCGCCCGACAGGCAAACTTGCTCCGCTGATTGAATCCGTCCGGCAATCAAATCAGGAGATGACGGCGATTGTGCATTGGTCAGGGGATCAGGCTGAGGACGAAGTGTTCCACGCGATTCCTCTGCGTGGGGCGGGGAAAGAGAGTCCCTTACTGGGGATTCTGCTGATTGGAAACTCCCGGCGCTCGTACGTCGAACTGAAGCGGCACATTCAAGACTCCGCCCTGTTGGTGGGAAGCGGTGGGATTGTGTTGGCAATCCTTCTCAGTAGCTGGGCCGCGGCACGGGTGACCCGGCCGATCGAGCAACTCGCGCTGGCCGCGCAGGACGTGGCCGGCGGGAACTGGAATGCGCAGGTAGAAGTGTCGGGTGGTGACGAAGTGGCTCAGCTCGCCGAATCTTTTAACCGCATGACCGCGGAGTTGCTGAACCAAAAAGAACGTCTGGTACAGGCGGAACGGGTAGCCGCATGGCGCGAACTGGCGCGCCGACTGGCTCACGAGTTGAAGAATCCTCTGTTCCCTCTTCAACTCACGGTCGAAAATCTGCTTCGCGCGAAACAGTCCAGTCCGGAACAATTTGAGGAAGTGTTTCGGGAAAGTTCCGCGACGCTATTGGCTGAGATTGGCAACCTGAAAGCAATCATCGGTCGGTTCAGCGAATTCTCGAAGATGCCTCAGCCGCAATTGCAGCGGGTACAGGTGAACGAGATGGTCCGCGGAGTTGTCCAGCTCTTTCAGGCGCAACTGCAGGCACCCGGACAGGCTCCCATTGACTGCAAGCTCGATCTGGACCAGAGCCTGGAGCCGATTGCCGCTGATCCCGAACTCCTACATCGCGCTCTTTCGAACCTCGTACTCAATGCTACGGACGCCATGCCACAAGGCGGAACGCTCGCGCTGCGCACACGTCGCAGTGATGGAAAGGTTCGAATCGAAGTTGCGGACACCGGTTCCGGATTGACGCCGGAGGAGTGCGAAAGAATCTTTACGCCTTACTACACCAGCAAGCAGCATGGGATCGGACTGGGCCTGGCCATCGTGCAGTCGGTTGTCAGCGATCACGGCGGGACGATCAGCGTAAAGAGCGAGCCTGGGCGAGGGACTACATTTGTGATCGAGTTAGCTCAGAACGCGGATACACTGCAGGGCATCCTTGCTGCAAAGCGGGATGCAGCGAGCACAGGCTGAGCATACTGCCGAAATGCATGAGGAGGAAGGTTGCCGCCGAAAGCACATTTGCTGATCGTGGACGATGAGGCCAACACGCTGGCCTCGCTCTCCCGCGCCTTTCGCCTGGCCGGACACGAGGCTACAGTCTGCGACAACGCCGCCAAAGCTTTGGAACTGGCGAAGTCGCAGCACTTCGATCTGATTCTTTCCGATGTGGTGATGCCGGGCAAGGATGGACTGACGTTGCTTGAGGAATTAAAGGCGCAAGCCGTGGCTACTCCGGTGGTCATGATGTCAGGCCAGGCACACATCGACATGGCAGTACGAGCTACGCGATTGGGTGCGCTCGATTTTCTGGAGAAGCCCATCTCGACCGACAAGCTGTTGCTCACAGTGGAGAATGCGCTCAAGTTGCAGCGTTTGGAGAGCGAAAACCGTCAACTGCGACAGCGCCTGGGCAAACATGAAATCGTGTGGACGGGCGAGGCCATGCGCCGCGTGATGGCACAACTGGAGCGGGTTGCGGCCGGCGAAACCCGCATCTGCATTCTGGGCGAAACGGGCACCGGCAAAGAGTTGGTTGCGCGGACGATCCATGAACACAGCTCGCGGGCGGGAGGACCGTTTATCACTTTGAATTGTGCTGCTGTTCCCGCGGAATTAATCGAATCGGAACTCTTCGGACATGAGAAGGGTTCGTTCACCGGCGCGGCCGGACGCCACGTCGGAAAGTTTGAGCAAGCCGATGGTGGAACTATCTTTCTGGATGAGATTGGAGATATGCCTCTCGCCATGCAGGCGAAACTGTTACGCGTGCTCGAAGAAGGAGAAGTTGAACGCATCGGCGGCGACAAACCTGTTGCAGTGAACGTGAGAGTACTGGTGGCGACCCACCGCGACCTGGAAATTCGGGTGCGGGAAGAGAAGTTCAGGCAGGATTTGTTTCACCGCATTTATGTTTTTCCTTTGGTGTTGCCGCCGTTGCGGGAACGGCGTGACGACATCCCGACGCTGATCGAGCATTTTGCGGCGCAAGTGAGTGCACAGAATGGTTGGAAGCCGGTCCCGTTTACTCCGGAGGCGATGGAGACGCTGCTGTCGCATCCCTGGCCGGGAAATGTGCGTGAACTACGCAACATGGTCGAACGCCTGATGCTGCTGGCGAGCGACGGTCAGGTTGATCTGGCAACGGTTCAACTGGCGTTGCCCAAGACGTCCGCGGGGGGAAGCCTTATGGCTCATGGCCTTTCATCAGGCACGCTCGCAGACCGCGTGCAATCGTTCGAGCGCGAGGTCATCCTCGCTGAACTGAAGCGCAGCCAGCACAATGTTAGTCTCGCTGCAAAATCGCTTGGTCTGGAGCGCAGTCACCTGTATAAGAAAGCGGAGCAATTGGGGATCGATCTGCGTGCCATGCGCCGCGGGCAGAGTACGCAGGCTTGACCGCGGGTCAGTGCTCACATCGCTACTGCTTGAAAGACCCTTCCGTCCTCAGTCAGCAGCCACCACCAATGGCACGGAACCACCTTTCAAATCCGCTGCCAGCAACCGATGGAACAACTGCTCGCCCGCCTCACGCCGCACTGAGAGGCGTCCAGCACCGTAAGCGCGCGACTTCAGTCCACGCTGCACGTCTTCACAAATCCCAAGATCCTCGGACTGGACCTGGTTGCCAACGCTGACCGACTCCTTGTTGTACGCGCTTCGCGCGTCGGTTACGTCGCTGAAATAGAAATCAAAAATGACCGTGCAGTGGTCGGCGTCGATGGGCACGACATAGTTTGTGTCCATGTATCCC
>WNFG01007198.1_pt1 | contig 12427 bp, 9 predicted proteins | sample 5400431 | NCBI WGS metagenome assembly WNFG01 (sample SAMN13153346, study PRJNA577476) | soil metagenome | isolation source: 120 cm saprolite under Douglas fir tree site 2 hole 3 replicate 2 | place: USA:California | collected 2015-04-18
GCGAAATGAAAGTCAGCGTATACACCAGGAGCAGGACGATAGACGATTGTCCCTGAAACAGCGCCACGCCCAGCGGCGCGAACAGCAACCAGAGCGCAAGATACGCCAGCTCGTCGCGCGGCGCCGGAGCATACGGGCGTAGCAGCCAGGTCAGGCTTAACCAGATCGCCACATTGATGAGTCCCCAGAGCAGGTACGCCGTCTTGTAAGGCAGCGCGCCCAGCGGCACGAGCAGCAGCGCCTCAAACGGAGGATGCTCGTAGATCAGCGGTTCCGCGTCTTTGAGCAGCGCTCGTTTTAATTTCTGCTGCTCGGCCAGATCGTAGAGCTTGGCGCCCTGCCCCAGGTAAACCATCCGGCTGCCGATGTAGGTAACGGAGAAGTCCGTCTTCTCCATAGTAGGCGGCTGGTCCGCCCAGAATACCGCGGAGAGCAACAAGACCGCCAAGCCAAAATAGGCGAGGATGCTGTCGAGGGCGAGTGGTTTTGCGGGAGCGACCATCGCGATTTGAGCAGGCTTTATCGGCACGACTGCTCCTCTCCATCGGAGTATCGAGATAGCTTGGGAGGAGTTTCATCTGCATCCAACATCCAGATGCAACGATCTTTGTAATATCGGACTAACTCTTCGTTCTGCCCGGCTCCCATGTCGCGCGCCCACACAACTTTCGCGCCGTCGATGTCGGCTTCGTTGTACACCCACTCAAGGCCCAGGAAATTATGAGTCGGACTATACCTGACAATCACGAGCTGGCCACTCTTGAGCGAGACAAGCTGAGCAAGAATTCGCGCACGTTCTCCGCTCAGGTCGTGTTGAGTACCTGGCGACTTCGAACTCGACCAAAGCGTTACCACTTGAACCGGCAGCATCGCGACGCAAATCAGGACCACAGCGCGCGCCAGAAAGAGGCCGAATCGCTTGCCCTGCAACCGCCATGTTCGCAGATGCCGCAGCCCTTGCACCAGGACGGCTAAAATGATGACGGTTATAGGAGCGGCATAATTAGGACCAAAAAAGCAAACGAGCTCCATGCCCGCGCAGCAGAATGCCCCGATTATCACCAGCCATCGGATGCGACGATCGCGCAATACCCAAGGCAACGCGGCCATTGGTATGATCAGCACCGGGCCGAGATAGAGTGCCCACGTAAATAAAATCTTTCGCCCGGTCTCCGCCGTGAAACCCCGGAGTGTGCGCGCCTCGCGATAGCGGCGATATTCATTCATATAAAAATCCTGCATGACCTTGTGGTGGTATACAGGGCTTGCATTGGGTGGTTGTCCATAGAAATAGCGCGCGAGGGAATACGTATCTCGATTTACTTGGTATGGCATGCGGAACGGATCGCCGGTGACGCGCCAAAAGTAATATCCCATTGCGATAGAAGTCAGGGTGAGCACCAAGCAAATAGGTACGATGACCTGGCGCAGAGACACACGCAGGGGTGGCCTATTCTTTCCAAACATCCAGACGAAAAGCGCGACCGCGACCGGCACGCTTAGCATGAGCCCTTCGTAAGGACGGGTATTGGCCAGCATCGCCAGGCCTACAGCCATCGGCATGGCGTAGCGTACGCTCGGCTGCCTCTTGATCCGCGGCAGAGCTCCCAAAACCAGCGCTCCCCCAATCGCAGCCGCTGCTCCCCCCCAATATTCTTCGGCCCAATAGAAAACACCGAAGCGCATCACTGGCAACAAGCCTCCCAGCAGCGCCCATCCTGTGGGCAACCATGCCTGCAGCGCCCAGCAGATGGCGGCGCACATCACGCCCACGCTCAACCACAATCCCCAGAAAGCCTGCCCTGTAACGATCTTGCCCGCGGCCAGAATCAGCCCTTGCACGGGCGGGTACATCGATGCATACGTCGGTTGAAAAATAATATGGAAACTTTCAAAGTGAACCCACATGGGGTGCGGCGGGTTGGTCAGCCGCCATTTTGAGAACGTATCTGCCGCCAACAAGAAACTGAATTCATCCTGAACGCTGGGTGCAGGAATGGGCAAAATAGGCAGAATGGCCGCTCTCAGGGCCAGCGCAAGAAGACCGCAGAGAGCCACGCAAGTTCCTCGCTTCTCGCTGATTGCTCCGAGCACTCGCTCCGCTCTGCGAAACCAATGCGCACCGAGCTGCGGATAAACCAGTGCCGCTAACACCGCCAGAAAAGCTACGAAGGCCTCCGGTCCTAGAGTGAAAAGCATCTGCTCTCCGCGTCCCCGCTAGCAGCGGGGCGGATGGTCTCCGTTCGTTGCGTGAGACGTTTCGCCAAGACAATAGAAATAATGGCGAGAACAAGTCCACCAAGCACATCCACGAAATAGTGCCAGCCCGTTGTCATGGTGGAAAGAATGACCATTCCCGAGACCAAGGCAACGGGGACGCGCAGCCAGCGAAATCCCCAAAGTGCGGCTGCGAAGAAAATGGCCCAAGCGACATGGAATGATGGAAAGCAGACTACTCCTGCCTCCTGTGAACCAAGTACGTAGGTCCCCGTAAGACGCATGGCCAAAAGCGGGAGTTCGCAGAACGTAGTCTGCGCCTGGCTCGGCGGAAAATGAAAATAAACCCAGGGGCCAATCGCGGGAAGAAGAGCAAACAGCGGGATCCCGATTGCGAAGGAGATCAAGTTTGCGACCAGAAACTCCCTGGCATATTTCAATTTCCCAGTAAGCACCGGCAAGAGCACGGATAGCGGAAGCAAAATCACAACCCACGCGTAGCTCCTGTTGAGCACGCTTCCGAGCCAATGGTGGTTTGCCCATGCCAGGATGGCAGGCACGCTGACTCCAAGATGCTCATCGGCGCGGCCGAAGAACGAGTCCTGAAGCGGCATTCGCAGCCGCGCCGCAACCTGCACAAGAATCGGGATAATCGTCCTTATCACCAACGCCCAGAGCAGCGTCAGCGCTGAATCCAGCAAATCCGCGCGGCCCTTCTCATACCAATAGGCTGGCAGCGGCAGCAACATCGCCGACAGGACCAGGAAGATAATCGCCCAGGCGCCAAGGTCGGGGAGCTTGATGCCTGTAAGCGCGCAGCCCGCAAGCGAGATGATCAGAAGGGCCGAGGTGGCCAAGGCCATCCGCAGATGGAAGCCACCGATAAAGGCCAACACCCGCGATGCTCTGGTTTGGGTCGGGGCTTGCGCCGTGAGCGTGCTCATTCATCCTCTCCCGTTCGCCTGGGCGATGAGACGTCCTTCGGCTGTTGCAGCAATTCGTTTCTGATGTTGGCCGAGGTGCCGCCTTCCGCGCGGGAGACAAGGTGGTCCTGCTCCGCATAGGGCGCCAGCTGTGGCGGACTTGCGTCCGCCTCCAACAGCCAGACGCGCCGATCGCCGTAGTAGCGGACCACTTCTTCGTTCTGCCCCGCTCCCATATCGCGCGCCCAGATGACTTTCGCATCGTCAATGTCAGCGCCGTTGTAAACCCAGTCCAGCAATGGATCGTGATTCGCTCCGTAGCGGACCAGCACGAGCTGCGGCGCGGGAAGAGCGCTTAGCCGGGCTTCGATGGCAGCCCGCTCCGCACCGATGGCAGCAAATGACCCCGGGTCCGGAGGAGACGCAAGAATGCGCACTTGTACCGGCACCAGTAACACGCACGTTACAACGATCGCCCGAACTAGGAACAGGCCGATGGGCCGGTCGTCCCAACGGTGTAGCCGCATATGACGCATGCATTGCACCAGCAGCGCGACAATCACAGAAACGATTGGCGCGACGTAGTGCATGTTGAAGAAAATTATCAGCGCGGAACCGGCAAAGCCCGCGGCTCCCGCGGTGACCAGGAACCGAATCCGCCTATCTCGAAGCGCCCAGAACGACCAACACAGTGGAACCGTGAGGAGTGGAGAGAAGTAGAACACCCAAGTCATGCCGATTTTCTTGGCGCTCTGTCGGAGGACTCCCGTTATCGTTCTTGACTGGCCAAATTCCTGGATTTCGAGTCCGTAGAAATCGCGAATCTCTTTGTGGTGATACTCATGCTCGGGATACGCCGTCTGCCAGTAAAAATACCGCGCCCGCGCGTAGGTTTCGCGGTTCACCTGCTGCGGCATGCGCAACGGGTTGCCGGTGACTTTCCAGAAGTAATAGCCGGTGGCGGCGCCGGCCAGTCCGAGCACCAGGAACATGGGAAGCGCCGTCTGGCGGAGCCACACTCCCGCGGTCACCTTCTGCGTGGCCATCCGGTTCTTTGCAATCCAGAAGATCAGGCAGCCGCCGGCCGCCATACTCAACACCAAGCCTTCGTAGGGACGGGTGTTGGCCAGCACGGCGATCCCAATCGCCATCAGAATGGCATCACGCACGCGCCGGTAGCGCACGATGCGCGGCAGAGCGCCCAGCACCAGCGCTCCGCCCGTGGCGGCCAGAGCACCTCCCCAATAGCTGTTGTCCCAGTAGCTGAATACGCCAAAACGCAGCACCGGCAGCATGCCGCCCAGCAGCGCCCACGAAGGCGGGAACCAGGCTTGCAGCATCCAGCAGATGGCGGCGCACATGATGCCGGCGCTCAGCCACACTCCCCAGAAGGGATGCCCGAAGACGACCTGGCCCAAGGCGAGGACCAATCCCTGCAGCGGGGGATACATCGAGGCATAGGTCGGGTGAAAGATGACGTGGAAGGTTTCCAGATGCACCCACATCGCAGGCGTGGGATTGGCGAGGCGTCCATGGGCAAAAGTGTCGGCCGCCAGTAGAAAGCTGAACTCGTCGTTGACGTAAGGATGAGGAATCGGCGCCCAGGGGAATATGACAAGCCGCATCGCCAGAGCGGAGAAGCCGCAAAGCAGCACACTCAGCGTGCGACGGCGAGCCACCGCGGCCAGCGCGCGCTCCGTTTTGGCGAACCAGCCTGCCGCGAGCTGGGGATATAGCAGCGCCAGCAGCAGAGTGATCGACACCATCAAAGTCTCAAGCCCGATGTTGTGCTCGAACATCCTTACTCCAAATCTCTATCCAAATCCTCGGAGTTTCGCATGGCAGAGCTCGTGAACCGCTGCCTTGTGAGGTCACGAATACCCGATGATGCTCCGCATGTGGCGCTCCAGCCACTGACCCGCCGACTGCAGCGATTCCTTAAGCGAGATCGGGCTCCACTCATACTTCTCCTGCCAGATTCCCGATTCGTTCCAGATTGCTCGCAGCCTGATCCAATAGTGGCTGCGCAGGGCCGCATCATGAGCGACAGCGCCGGCGTCCTCCATGGTGACCGCAAATTCCTCCGGCGGTTCATCGGGCAGCCGGTGAGCATAGCCGTACTTCCACTGGATCTGTGCCACGGCGCACTTCCAATAAGCTCTGGCGGCCTTCGCTTCCGCAGCCTGCCTGTCTTTTGGAACGTAGGAGGCGTCGAAGAATGAGGCCGGCATTTGCGCGCGCAAGCGAAACTCGGAACGGAAGGAAGCGTACGCCAAAACGCAGAGCACCACGACGACAATGCCAACGATGTCATGCTTGCGGTGGAGTGCCATCTTGATTGTGTGCTGCTATCCCGTCCGGCTTGGGGCTGTCCGGAGGCCAAGTTCATGGGGTCGTGGTTCCGGCGATGCGCGGATTTCCGGTTCCGATTATGTCTTTCCGCTGGGCGTCGATGTTGGCGGAATAATCCTTTGTCCTTTCCAACAGAACACTGATTCTGTCGCGGTAGAGGACCTTCCATCCCGGATCGCGCTCGAGCACATACGTAAGCGGTTCGTCGGGAGGAAATAGAACGTAGCGAATGCGGTACTTCTCCAGCAGCGGCTCCGACCGGCTGAGAGATAACAGGTCCAGATAGTCCTGAAGTACGCCGCTGTATTCGAAGATATCGACGCGGCTGTCCAGAAAGATCTTCAGGCTCGGATCCCTCCAGTTGATGTACCCACCCCAGAGGTAAAAATTCAGCATCGGCCCCTGAGGCGGATGCGCCTCGAGATAAGACACAGCCTGCACCGGGTATTGCTGCCCCACCGCAGCCTGAAGCTGGGCATCCCGCGGCCAGAAATACGCGGCCGCGCCGATCATCAGCAGGATCACAAAAGCGTTGAGCACTGGGGTGTCTGCTTCCCGCCGATAGCGCGGCACGAAATCCAGAATCTTGGCAAGCACGGGCGCAACCACGATGCCCAGCAGGAACAGAAAACGGCTGTAGGTCAGGCCGCTGTACAGAGCAAACGTAAGCAACCCCAGTTCCGCCAGAGTCCAGCGGCAGGAGCGTAAGAGCACGCTGATCACTAAAGTGAGCAAAAGAACCAAAACCAGCCTGCCCCGCAAGTCGTGGAAGTTGACCGAAATCCATTCCGCCACGTGCTCAATGTTGAGTCGCTGCCGGAAGGCGAGGTCGAAGGGATAGAAGACCAGCCGCGAACCAAATGGATTCACGAACAGCGCCGCCACACTCGCGCCCCAGATCAGCAAGAGCTTCTTGCGCTGCGAAGCTGTCCATGGCTCCGCCGAAACCGCGCCCCAGGTTCCTCGGACCAATCCCGTCCCTATGACGATCGAAAACAAAATCAAACCGATCAGCCAGGAACCGTGAGTGTTCGCCCACAGGCAGAAGAGAGCGGGGATCATCCATACCAGGCGGCTGTCTTTCTGGCGGAAACGCTGCAGAACGATGAGCAGCGCGACCAGATACGCATAGCCAAACAGGATGGTCCGCGGACCGAACGAAACAGAAGCGAGGAATACCGCGTAACAGCAAGCCGCCACTGATGCTTTGTAATGGCCGCTGTGACGGTATGAGAGATAGAGCAGTCCCAGGAAGATGAGACTCAGAACCGCTAACGTGACCGCATTGATTCCGCGCAAGCCCAGGGCTCGCCATCCGAAATAGTAGGGGAGCTCCCCCAACCATTCGTGATTGATCCAGGGATGCCCTGCAACCGTGAAGGAATACATGTCGTAACGCGGCAGGGCGTGGTGTTGAATCAGGTAATCCGCGTTATGCAGATGCCACCAGATATCCGGATCGGCAACGCTGCCGCGGGCCAGCACGAAGACGACGGCGAGGACGAGCAAGGTGAGCACGACCAGGAACGAAACGGCTGGACGAATCCGTTCGCGCCAATCCGATCCGGCCGGCGATGGGCGATATTTTTCGTCCGCTCCGGCTGTGACTTGTCCCGGCGGCGGCTCAAGTTCCACGAGACTCAGCGATCGAACACACGCCACGTCAACCGCGCCCCTGGGGTCCACAGACACACTCCTCTCAGGGCAGGTGGAGCAATTCCGGCACCAAAGCCTGATTCATTCCGCCGTGTGTGTTACCCCGGCAAAGCGCGTGAGACCCGAGGAGATGCAGCCTGCAGTCAGCCTCTTCCGTGTGTTTCCTTCCAGCAGCAGCCTTGAGAGCTGACAGCGGGCCGTCGGTGTGTAGCCGTTTGTATACTCTCGGAAGATATGCCTGTCTCCAATTGTCGTATCCGAAAAATCCTTACATTAATCCCTTACATTAATAATGACCCGGAAGTGCCACAATTGCGCGCGACCGAGCCATTTACAGGAAATCGGCAGCCCTCCAAGATTAGATCCCCCAAACGCTGTATCGCAGTGGGAGTGGTTGAAAGGTTTCTTTTGCAGTCGGGCCGAATATCTGACAAGCCTGATCCCCCCTGAAGGCTGGCCTTGCGATACAGGTAGCGAGTTTTTCCGAAGCACGCCAAGTCAAAAGTTTAAAGGCGAACAATGTTGTCCAACACAGGTTCCGCGAGAAGAAGCATACTTCTTGTTGATCGCGACGAAGCCTTCAGCCGAGCCCTGCAGCAGGTGCTAGGGACCGAATACTCCCTTCGGCACGAGCCTGCCCTGAGTGGAGCGCGAGCCCGGTTCGATACCGAGTGCATCGATTGTGTCCTACTCAACCTCGATTTTCCGGGCGGCGAGGACTCCGCATTCCGTCCTCTCGAGCTATTGCGCGCCGCCGCCGAAAGGGCCGTGCCTCTCCCTGTCATTACATACAGTTGGGAGGCACGTGGCAAAAGGGCCTTGGAAGCATTCCAGGAAGGCGCCTTCGACACTCTGGACCAACCGCTGGATGTCCAGCAGCTGAAGTTTGCCCTGGAACGAGCTTGCCGCCGCGTGGCTTTGGTCCGTGAACTTACTGAAGCTCAGCGGCTGCTCGAAACCACACGAATTGAAGGCCTGCTGGGCAACAGCAAGAGCATGGACAAGGTCAGCGACTTGATCCGGAAGGTTGCCGAAGTTGCCACCACCGTGCTCATTGTCGGCGAGAGCGGCACCGGCAAAGGCGTCGCCGCCCGGGCCATCCATCGCATGAGCGAGCGGCGCAACAAGCCCCTTGTCGCCTTCTCCGTCTGCAACTTTCCCGACTCCCTCATCGACGACGAACTCTTCGGCCATGAACGCGGGGCCTTCACCAACGCCGGTCAAACTCGCCGCGGGCGATTCGAAGAAGCCAGCGGCGGAACGATTTTCATCGACGAAATCGGAGATTTGGCTCTTCCCTTGCAATCGAAACTGCTGCGGGTGTTACAGGAGCGAACCGTCGAACGCCTCGGGTCGAATGTTTCACGCCCGGTGGACGTCCGCGTAATCTGCGCCACTAACCGTAATCTGGAAAAAATGGTGGCGGAAGGCGCCTTCCGGGAGGACCTGTATTTTCGGATTTCGGTGGTTGAGATTCAGCTACCTGCCCTCCGGGAGAGGAGAGAGGACATTCCGCTGTTGGCGGAGCACTATCTGCGCCTGTTTGCGATGGCTCATAACAAAAAGGCGCGCGCCTTCACCCCTGGCTTTGCGGCCGCACTCGCCCGCCACGACTGGCCCGGGAACGTGCGTGAATTGCAGAACGTCATTGAACGCAGCGTGGTATTGGCGAACGGCAACGAACATTTGGGCGTCAGTGACCTGCCCGAAGAGCTAAGGGAGTTGACCATTTCCGAAGACGCCTGCGTCGGCACTTTTCATGACGCGCTGCAAGGCTTCAAGAAGGAACTGGTGCGGGCCGCTTTGCGGGCCAATGGCGGCAACAAACTGAAGGCAGCCAGCGAGCTGGGTATCAGCCGCTGCTACCTGCACCGCATGCTGAATCATTTCGGCTTGGTGGAGAAAGATACCGACCAAGAACAAGAAAATGAGGGGCTCTCAGGCCATGAGGGGACAGGCGGAATCGAACCGAATTCCGCCCACTCTGGTGGTCCCGAGATGCTGAAGGCAAGCTGATGAAAATCCGCAGGTCCATGCCCATGCAGCACGACTCCGGCCAGGCTCTGATGGAGACGGTGCTGATTATGCCGGTTTTGCTGGCGGTAGTTCTTAACGCCATCAACTTCGCCTTCTTCTTCCTGATGGCGCTCAACATCACGTCCTCGGCCCGCAGCAGCGGCACCTATTCCATCATGGGAGGGGCAACCCCGGCCACCATGACCGGCGCCGTCTATTCGCCCACCACCACCAACACTGGAGTGCAAGTCTGTTCCCCCTCCGTCGGCGTGCTCAACGCTGGCACGGCGACCCAGCAATCGCAATGCTCCCAGCTCGGCATGGCCGAAAGCTTTGCGCCAGCCGATCCAGACCCGGAGCTGAATAGCGCGGGCACGGTTCCCGCCTTCCTTTTGAATCGTGTGGACGTGGCTTACCAGTTCACGCCGCCGATTCCGTTGATGCCTTTTAACATTATCGTTCTCGCCAGCCCAGCGTGTACCTCTTCCGGCGGAGTAGTAACTTGCCTGTTCTACCGTCACACCGAAATGCGGGCCATGAACTAAACGTATGCGCTCAGCATCCCATCGCCGTTTCTATGTTCCCCGACGCCCTCGCCCTTCCGCCCGCGGCCAGGCGTCGGTCGAGTTCGCTCTGGTAGTGGTGCTGCTGATGATAATGGTCTTGTCGATGCTCGAACTCATTTTGCTCATGCACACCTACAACGTGCTCGCGGACTCAGCCAAAGAGGGCGTGCGCTACGCCGAGGTCCATGGAGGAGCAGGCCCATCAGGTGCACCCCCCGGGAACTCGATTCCCAGCGGTCCCAAGTGTCCATGCGCTGATATTGATGGTCCCGCCGCGCCGCCTGGAACTGTGCCTGGATATGGCAGTGGCTACGGTGTGGTCAAGACCTATGCCCAGTACTCGATGCATAACATTGCCGGCATGACGGTAACTGTGACCTATCCAGATACCGCCAATCCGCCTGCCAACATTGCTCCCAACCGCGTCCAAGTTGTCGTGGCTTATCCCTTCAGTCCGTTGTTTGGTTTGGGTTGGCCTACGGTGACGGTCAACGCAGCCGCCGAGGGAAGGATCATGAATTGAAAACATGTTGCGCGAAGGAGGGATCCCCGATGACGAAGAATCGTGCAAAAGGAATGAGACGACGAAGAGACCGATCAAGAGAAGCCGGCCAAGCCACACTGTTTCTAATACTCGCACTCGGGATTTTTCTGTTGGGCGCGCTGTGTTTTGCCTTCGACATGTCGAACATGTGGTTCCACCGTCAGGCTGCGCAAACCGCCGCTGACGCGGCCTGCACCGCCGGTGCCATGGACCTTCTGGTCGACGCGCAAGGGGGCGCCACCGGCAATCAGGGATTCACTGCCGGCACAAATTACAGTTGCAGCACCACTCCGACCGACAGCGTCTGCGGGTATGCCGCCAAGAACGGCTACAACAGCGATGGCGCTTCGCCAGGCAATTCCGTCAACGTCAGCTTTCCCACTTCGGTCATCGGGGTCGCTAAGCCGCCGAGTACGATCACTTCCCATCCGTTTATCCGGGTGGACATCGCGGATCATGTTCAGACATTCTTCCTGGGCCTGTTCAGCGGTGGCACCACCAAGGACGTCCTCACATTCTCGACTTGCGGGCTGGTCCTGGCCAACGCCCCAATTCCTATCATTGTGCTGCATCCGACCCTGACCAGTTCTTTGAGTGAATCGGGCACGCCTGTGATCAAAATTCTTGGTGGCCCTACGAAGAGCATTCAGGTCGATTCGGGCGCCACAACCGCCGTAAGTATAGGCGGAAGCTCGAGTATCAACTTAACCAAGGGCGGGCCCAACTATGACGGCAGCAGCCTTGGCACGTACGGCGGACCAGCCACTGCGCCAACCGGATTCACCACAGCTGGCTCCGGGACCTGGATTTCTCCCGCCGCGCCAATTAACGACCCGTACGCTCAGGTGGCGGCACCCACAACGGCACCCGGCCCCCCACAACTCCCGACTGACCTGACTTACGGCCCTTCGGGTAACGCCTGTGAATGGAGTGGTGGCGGCAGGAAGGTCTGTACCGGGAACCCCTGCACTTCGACTGATATCCAAAAGGGATGGTGTTTCGTCAGCCATAACAAACACGGCTGCCCGGATCCCGGTGCGACCACTCCTCTAACTCCGGCCAACGGATGCCAGCTCTATACCGCCGGCTACTATCCAAACGGTATTACGCTGGACGGTTCGGGAGGGGTGAATGCTGTGGGCATTTTCGATCCGGGTCTCTATTACCTGAATGGGGGGTTGGCATTAAAGTCAAGCTCGATGGTTCGACCCGGTACTGGAACTGGTGGAACTAACGACGGAAGCCAGGGGACAGTCTTCTACCTTACGGGAGCCGGTCAGACGTGCAGCGGACAGTCGGGCCTGGTTTGTGTCGGAGCGGACTCAGGTAAAACCGGGCTTGACCCGTTCACGACCGCGAATGTTAAATGCGCGAGCGGACCCGCTCCCGACCCTCGCCTTGGTCTTCCCACTACGCTCGACGGCAACGTGTTGCTCGCCCCATGCACTGGCACCTATGGCGATCCCGCTGGTCAATACCGCGGATTTCTGTTTTTTCAGGATCGCTCCAGCCAGGTTGGAGGGGGGTGGGGTGGAGGTGGTGGGTTCTTGCTGGCTGGCTCCATGTATTTTCATATGTGTAACGCATCGGGAACAGGTACTAGTTGTTCCACAACCGTGTGCACCAGTATCGGTAAGTGCGCCGCCGGCAGCAGTTTCGGTTCGAACTTTGCGCTACAAGGCAGCTCCGGATCGGCCAGTTACGTCTTGGGGCAGATTGTCACCGACACGCTGAATATGGGCGGAACCCCGTCCATCAACATGTCGCTTAATCCCAATTCCTCATACAGCACCCTGAAGGCATCGCTTCTGCAATGAATTTATCGAGGCAGGCTCTTGGAGGATTTTCGACAGAGCGCAGGACAACATGGCAATGAAAGCGGATGTTCTGGAAATCTTGTCTTCGCCGCCTGCGCGGATAGTTCGGCTTGCTCCTCCGCCTCTTACTTACCGTGAGGTCGAACAGGGGCACCGTCCGGGGCGAGGTCTCGGGCTCTCCATCCTGTTTCATTTGTCTGTGTTCGTGCTGATCCTTTTGAGTCGCTCGTGGTTTGTGTATTCGCCTCGCGTGGTGGCCCAGCGAACCTTGCGACCTGTCGATTCTGCTCGGGTCGCGCTGTATTTGCCGGTGTTGGGCGGAGGCAGCGAAGGCGG
>WNFG01007362.1_pt1 | contig 12425 bp, 16 predicted proteins | sample 5400431 | NCBI WGS metagenome assembly WNFG01 (sample SAMN13153346, study PRJNA577476) | soil metagenome | isolation source: 120 cm saprolite under Douglas fir tree site 2 hole 3 replicate 2 | place: USA:California | collected 2015-04-18
GGTGTGTCGGCGATACTCTCATTCTACACTGTGGTACGAGTGGCAAATTAGTTACGGGATGTATTTTGTTGTTTCAATCAATAGAAAGCAGGAAGTCAGTTTAATAATAATTAATTATTACGTTGACCCGTGACGCTCAAATGCCCAGTGACCTAGATAGGTGAGTCGCTGTCGAGAGTCTTATCTCTCGTACTAATGCATTTCCAAGCCAAATAGAACAGCTCATCCAATGTACACCTATATCAGAAGAGCAGGTTAAACGGCTATGCATCAAAGCCAGAGAAATCCTGGTAGAGGAGAGCAATGTCCAGGTCGTTGACGCCCCGGTGACCGTATGTAATCGCACTACGAACATCGCATGTAACCAACTGGCTTGAAATTTGTTACTGAATTAGATCTGCGGTGACATCCATGGCCAGTTCTTTGATCTGATGGAGCTCTTCAAGATCGGAGGGACTTGCCCAGAGACGAATTACATTTTCATCGGTGAGTATTTGTATGTACTAGACCAATCTCCTCAACTCACACACATCGTGCTTATCACTTCAGGGGACTTTGTGGATCGAGGTTTCTACAGCGTCGAAACTTTCCTTCTCCTTCTAGCGCTCAAAGTGCGATATCCGGATCGTATAACGCTCATCCGTGGAAACCATGAATCGAGACAGATCACGCAAGTATACGGATTTTACGATGAATGCCAACGCAAATACGGCAGTAGCAACGTATGGCGCTGGTGCTGCGAAGTGTTTGATTATCTAGCACTGGGCGCCATCGTGGACGGTCGCGTTTTTTGCGTCCACGGCGGTTTGAGCCCGGTGTTGCAAGCCATTGATCAGGTATTTGAACCTTACAGTTGGTTCTTGATATGCTCGTTGACATGGATACAGATTCGTGCTATCGACAGGAAGCAGGAGGTTCCTCACGATGGGCCAATGTGCGACCTGCTATGGTCTGATCCCGATGGTGAGTATCTTTGGTCATTCCCGTGTCTGTCCCCCCGATGTCGCGCAAGGTCCACGAGAAATGAACCGTTATTCAATACTGACGAAATTCTTCCGTGAAAGATATAACCGGTTGGGGTCTTTCCCCTCGCGGAGCTGGCTTCCTTTTTGGAGCGGACATCACCAAGACTTTCGCGCATAACAATGCCATTGACCTCATCGCTAGAGCACACCAGCTCGCAATGGAGGGCTACAAATTGATGTTTGATCAAACGATTGTGACAGTTTGGAGTGCCCCCAATTATTGCTATCGGTCAGTATTTATGCCGTCCCCGCGTCGTCCCGGCTTCTTATTAGAGGTGAATTTCGCTGACCTGTATCTGTTCTGGCCCCGCTTTGCTTGTCGTATTTCCCCTGACCATGGGCATCCAGTTGCGGCAATGTGGCATCTATTCTTGAGCTTGATGAAAATCTGGCCCAGGAATACAAAGTTTTTCAGCATGCTCCCTCGGTAAGCCCTCCATGCTTGTCGGAGCTCATAATGTCTCTGGGTGCTGACTACGGACAGGACGTTCGTTCTGTACCATTGAAACGACCGCCTGCAGATTATTTCTTATAAGTGGCATCTAATTGGTTACAGCGATGAAGGGCCGTAGCCTGATGTCTTTGCCACTTCGGGATTTCCTCAATCACCGTTGGATGGCATGTTCGGGTGCACTGGCGTGGGACAACTGGTACCCGAAGTACCCCGAGATCACCTAGTACAGGGCTATACGATCCCAAAAACGCATGAGAAAAATCAGGAAGGGGTAATTTTATACACTTTTAATGTCTCCTTGAGTTCCTGAAGGCGATGATCTTGAGGTCTGTTTGTTGTCAAAATCCGACACCACGGCAGCCGATCTACCAAGTTTGGGAATTACATATGATGTTTCTTACATGCTTTACATCACTTAGAATAGAAAGTTGCTGTCGTTCCTGACTGTAGCGCAGCCCAGATCAAGAATGGTTTGGATTTGGGTTTGAGGGTTCATAAATGTTGTCTACTCTGTCAAGCTGTCAAACTGTCAAACCTGTGTGAGGTTCTGCCAAAGACTGGTCCACCTGACTGGATCCTTAATTATTGTAATTAGTTGAGACACGCAAGTGTACAAGTCTGGTTACTACGGAAACACACCCGGATCAAAACACTTTTGTATGCATTGTATGGTTTCACAAAAGTCGTTAAGATCGCCCAGCCTCCGAGTCCGTATCTGGTCACAATACAATTATCCCTGTTTACATAGTAATCCGCCCGCCGTCTTTGGGAACCCTAACGCATAGCAATAGGCACACTGACACATGGCTTGTACATACCTTCTCATGCCTCTGGGTCCCTCGATCAGTTATATGGGATCAGTGCGTGGGCAGGAGTGAGGTACAGAACCAGCACTTATCGTGACTGTGACCGCAGGGTCATCAGTTCCTCTTCTCGTAAATCCCAATTCCTGGGGGCTGGAAGACTAGATGCAGTAATGGCGATCGGGTCCAGAACCGCATTATGCACACGCTACATCATTCTGAGGGCAAACACCCGATAGTCGTGTATTTGATGAAGGTTGCGGGACAAAAAAAACCATGTGTCCTTCAAACGTCTCATGTTACAGACCCATGAGGCCTTCGATGAACGGGCATCAGAGGACGTATCACAGTATGTAGACGTAAGAAAAAAAAATGACATCGACAGGGTGTATCGTGTGTGACGTGAGGGCTCCATCCATAAAGAGCCGAAACAGCCATCATCGTTCAGCCCATAGGATCTGGCCGCCGCTACTAGGCACGGGATCCTCGGGCTTCTCCGCATTGTCGCCCTCAGCCTCGTCCTCCTGGGAAGTGTTGCCAACAGTACGCGAATCCTCTCCGGGTTGGTTATCCCAGAGGGGATCCGAAGCTTGTAAGCTGTCGACCGATGGCATTGAAGACCTATCTGTCCACTGGCGGAAAGCGTAGGCATCCGGTATTGATGACGCAGAAAGGCGTCGTGATGGTGTGGCAAGTGACCCAGGCGATAAAGGCCGCATCGTTCGCGAGGATAGTTCCTCGGGTGGTAGCGGAGGGAATGTGAATTCGGGAGCAGAGCGTACACGCTCCGAAAAGAAGTTAAATATCTCAGGTGACGCAGTATGTCGGCGTCTCTGACATGCACCCACACCGGGCATCCAATAACAGGGACCGGGTGGTTGAATATGGATTGGGGTTTGCGCAGGTTGTTGAGTTCGGCTTGTCGAAGACTGGCTTGATGATGATGACGCTCGGGAGACATTGAGGCCATCTGCGGCAGCCTGACAAGGGAGATAGATGATTCCAAGTGGGTTACCACTACGATGTGGAGGGACCTCAGCGGACAATGCAATGAAGCGAGATCAAAACAACTCACCAGACACGACAGCCCACTCCTTCGCGCACACAACCGCACGCGCTCTTAATCATCCTGACTGTGGAATAACAGTCAAAGTAACGAGCGGCCATCCTTACAACCGTTTCTGCTGCGGCTCCACATGCAACCCACGTCCCCTGTCGCCGACGAGGTTGCGCATTGAGGTGGATCAACACACCGCAACCGTTCGTCCGCCTTGCACGGGGAAACGAGGATCTGCAAGAAGGGGTTGGAGCTCGGAATGCAGATCCACGGTGTCTCGTAGGAGAATCGCGTGGTCGTGGTAAGTTAGGAGGACTATACCATTCACTTTCGCGTAGTCTCCCGCCGCAGAATAGCACATATGAGGAATTTGAGTCATCGTCTTCAAGATGGGCATCGAACTCCTGTGGAAACAAGGACGGATCGGGATCATTAAGGTCACTCGTTGATAGCTCTCTCAAGTTAAGACGGGACCGAAAGAACCATCTTCCGACCCCGCCTTGTCGCTGCTCGGCATCATCGTCATCAGTCTCCGATAGGTCTGGTTCTGGATTTGGTTGTGCTACAGGTGGAAGAGATACGGAAGAGGGGCGGGAGGTTCCGGATGTCGGAGGCACATTGAGAGTAAGTGGGACTGGTGACTGCGGAACATTCATGTCACGGATAGCTATGGCACCGCGACGGCGCAGCCGGGAGACTTCACCTGAACGGACGAGGTCAGAGAGGACAATGGACTCGTCTGCGTCGGAAACATGAGCGAGATACGAGGGGTGTGCAGGTGAGCGAGGATATGTTATGGGCATGGTGAGCGCTCAGACTAAAGCATGATGACGCTGACTCAGCACAGATTGTGTAATCTTTACCAAAATTCCGGATAAATAATTTAATCACAGGCGTTACGCGTACACAGAACTCTAAAATAGCATCCCGCATAATCATCGACTAGGTCCCAGAAAATTGTCGGCACTTGAGCTAGCTAGCATCGCAATGTCAGCTTCCTGGCTCGGGTTATAGTGCCTGTAAGATGAGTTAGGAGCACCTGGAAGCGAGACATCTGATGGGCTCCGGTGCATGTGAGTAGATCGCACTGACGGCGAGCGGATCGGCAGTGGGGCAGGTGATGAAGCTCGAAGAAGGGGAGCAGGAGATGCACCTCTGGGCAAGGGATTTGGAGAAGCGGCGCGCCTCGGTGTAGAGGATGTAGCACCACCGTGAGGTGAGGGTATTGGTAGGGCAAAGGCCGCAGGACGGGGGGACACAGATGGAGGCCGGACGGGAAGAGTATCCGTGGGTGTGCCACTGTGTGGGGAGGTAATCGTCGTTCTTGGCCGGGAACCCTCATTAGAAGGGTCCGCTGGAGGGATAAATATTCCGGGTGCAGTAGGCCGGTCTCGGAATGGGATAGGTAATACGGGTGAGGATACTCTACGCTCTCGCTCGTGATCAAAAGGTGTGGAGCGCCGTTGCAGATGGGGCTCATTATAAAGGGTAGGAGGGTATCGGCGTGGTGGAGACTGACTCGCTGAGCCTGACGCCCTTAGACTGGGATTGGGGGAAGTAGCACGAGGAATGTACGTCTCAGCGGGTGGGATGTCACGGTGGCTTCCTGTTGCCGGCGGGGTGGCTAGGCGAGGTGACGCCGTGTCTGGGGCATTATATCTGGTTGGCGGGATCTGCACGTGTGGTCGAGGAGGAACATTCTGAGGTGACCTCGGCTGGCTAGCTGAAGAACCGTCGGCAAAGACAGGAGGAGTCGCTGTGAGGGGCGGATCATGAGTAGCGCCTGGATGAGGAAGTTGCTCGCCAAATATCTGAGGCGATAACGCTCGCGTATGTTGCTCTGGCACCCTGTCCGTCTGGTGAAGAGTGGGAGAGAATTAGTACAGTATGAGAAGAGGTATCGTCGATGCGTACGGGACGTTCTGCTGAATTTGGTATGACCGGTGGTGTAACTGTCGAGCGCGGCACGCTCGACATGTTTTTGGACGTATCGTCAATGTATACGGGGCGCCCTGCCAAATTTGGTATATTTTGTGAAGAGCGAGGGTACAAGTTAGAGGCATGATTTGGGGCAGCGTTCAAGCTCGCGTCGCGTGGCATCCGATAGTCGGATTGTGATTGTCGCCCCCGTTGTGCCGTGCTATGAGGTCCGTATGCATATGGGGCATTTGCGCTGTACTGAGGTGCAAGGGGAGCAGGCATTTGAGGGAAGGGGTGTCGCCTTGGCGGGCCATCTCGTAGCTGCGACGGACCTCCCTTAGGTGTCCGTGAGAGGGTGGTATACTAAAAGGTAAGGTCAGGAGAAAAACTACGCACGGGTCTACTGCTAGGCCTCATCGAGGACTCCGGGTCCCGCAGATCACCCGCAAATCGGACACCGTCAGAGTGACCACGGGTGGCCTTAGGAGAGTCACGATGGTTAGTTGAGAAACGCTCCTGCACAGGACTCGGAATGGGTCCTGAGGATGTTTCAAAGCGTTCTCGCGCAGGATCCTGCATAGCTCTCGAGGACGCTTCGGAGTTTCCTTGCGCAGGACTCCGAATAGGTTGCGGAAATGGTTCGAAATGTTCTCGCGCAGGACTCCGGTTAGGTTCTGGGAATGTTTGGAAGCGTTCTCGCGCAGGACTCCGGTTAGGTTCTGGGAATGTTTGGAAGCGTTCTCGCGCGGGACTCCGGTTAGGTTCTGGGAATGTTTGGAAGCGTTCTCGCGTAGGACTCCGGTTAGGTTGTGGGAATGCCTCGAAGCGTTCTCGTGTAGGACTCTGAGTAGCTCCTGTAGTGGTTGAAAAGTTCCCGTGGACTGGACTCAGAGATACATCAGGGATTACTCCATTGTTCAAAACTGAAGGGTTATCAAAAGTCCTATGCGGTGATAGAGACTCATAGATATGGGTACCGGATTCGGAGCGATTTCCGTTGAGGGGTGCAGAGGATGCATCATCCACAGTTCCTGGTGGGGGCACGAAAGCAGCGTCGCCCTGCGAATAGGAGTCGACTGGAGGGAGAATGTCAGCGTTGGTAGACATCTCTGGAGTCAAAGCAGGTTGTATATGGCTTTGCGTCCGTGAAGAGTCCCTCGGAGACCTTGACCTCAAGGACACAGAGCCTACGTCTGTACTTGACACTTCTGGGATTGTAGGCATAGGTGGTGGCGCACGAGATGATACATGTAGAGTGACAGGAGCAGCAGGGAGGGTGGTCGTACTGGATGAATCGGCGGAAGATGTGCGCTGGACTCCTGACTGGGGCCTTGGGGCATAAGGTGGCTCTGCGACCAGATTGGCAGCATCAATAGCTGACTCATGTGCACCGATTTGCCCCTGTAAGCGAGGATATACCTGGCGTCTGGGTAAAGGCGTAGGAATTCCTGCACGTAGAGAAGTTAGATGGGTGTCTCGGAAAGGCGGGGGTTCGTCGAATTCGTCGAGCCGATATCTGCTCTCATCAAAGATCTCGCGGAATCGGGGCCCCTCATTTTGGTAGAACCCTTCGTCCGCTGTGGGACTCCTACTTTCATGATATCCGAAGCGTTGACCAACTTGAATACCTTCATTATACCCGATCTTACGACCTTGCTCCCTCGCCAAGTCAATGACTCGCCTTTGCTTTATCAGTCGAGCTTTGTCGCGATCGCGAGCCGCGGTTGCTTCTGCTTCGTAACGTAGTTGCTCCTGATCTCGAAGCATTTGTTGTGAACGCCGAATCTCCTCATGCGCATGGTCCAATAGTGACTTGTATTTCCCCAATTCCTCGCGAACGGCAGAGGACTGTTGCATCGCGTTGGTCCGCTCCTGCTCTGCCTCGCGGACACGGAGAAGCGTTTCAAGCGCAAGTCTTTCCGCGTGGGACGCTCGTACGCGCGACTGGTCTAATTTGTCGAAAGCAGCACTGAGACCGCGTCTAAGCTCCTTTGCATCACGCGAAGAAACGGAGAGCATTTGTGAGAGTTCACGGTGGATATGGCTATTGCGACTGTGGTGATGGTGGCTGTGGTGGTGGCGACTGCGTCGTCGGGGCTCTAGAGGGACAGCAGAAACGACCGAAAGCCTGTTATCAGGCTGCGGATCATGCGTTGTGTCAGGAGCATGAGAATCAGAAGAATCGGGTAGCTGCTCTGCAGCCTGAGCAGGTATACGCTCGTCCGGAATGGTGGACGTGTCATGCTCCGAGGGGTCATGACTACGATATCAGGCGGACCATCAAGAAGGGCAAGACTAGTTTGGCCTGATTGAAACTCACAGAGATCCTTCATAGGTAAGTTCCGAGCTGAGGGATCCGGGCATTGTCTTGAGACGGATGGTTCAACAATTGGCTCGGGCCTGGCAAGGGGAACTGACTTATAGGGTTAGGGTTAGGGCTTAGATGCACTGATTTTGTTCGATTAGCGCTCACTCACTCATTTTTTGCTCCCCACCCCGCCATGCCCCCCTCCGCGTCAAAGCAAAAGCGTCTTGCAGAAAAGGCAGCAAAGCAGGCAGCCAAAGCCGTTGCTAATGCTACCGATCCCTCTTTTTCTTCATCCCCACCAGGATCCACAAATGGCGGAAGCTCGCTCAATACCCCGTTGACCAGTCTATCGGCCGCTACCAGTCAGGAGGATCTCACGTCCATGGCAAAGCTGCAAATTGCTACGGAGAGGTTGATTTTATTCAACTTTTTATCTTAATGCAAATTTCTTAACATTATTTTAAGGAGCACAGCAGGCGTGCTGGTATCGGACCCGAAGGGTAGGGATATCAAGATTGATGCATATACACTATCCTTCCACGGAAGATTACTGGTTGAGGGCGCAGAGATCGCCCTTAACTATGGCCAGAGATACGGTCTTCTCGGAGACAATGGTTCAGGAAAGGTCTGTTCAGATCGCAGATGGTCTTTCTTTTGTGATAATCGTCTGATGTACCGCCAGTCGACGTTCCTGCAGTCCATTGCTGAACAGGATATCGCTCTCCCACCTCACATAGATATATACATTGTCCGTGGAGAGGCAGACCCTTCCGACGTGAATGCGCTTGACTTCATTGTTGCCTCAGCGAAGGCGAAGGTAGCGAGACTTGAAGCTCGCATCGAAGAAATGTCGCTAGCCGATACCGTGGACGAGCTTGCTCTGGATGCCGCTTATGAAGAATTAGACGAAATGGACCCCAGTACATTCGAGGCCAAGGCTGGGAGTATATTGCATGGTCTTGGATTCTCTCAAGACATGATGAAGAAACCGACCAAAGACATGTCAGGAGGCTGGCGGATGCGTGTTTCTCTGGCCCGTGCATTATTTATCAAGCCCCATCTACTCCTCCTCGATGAGCCCACGAACCATTTGGACTTAGGCGCTGTTGTCTGGCTGGAAGCGTACTTGTCGACCTACAATCACATCCTTGTCATCACATCGCACTCTCAAGATTTCATGGACAGTGTCTGCACGAATATTATGGACCTGACGCACAAGAAAAAAATGGTCTATTACACCGGTAATTACACAACATATGTACGGACGAAAAAGGAGAATGAGGTAAACCAGATGAAGGCGTACCAAAAGCAACAGGATGAAATCGCTCATATCAAGAAGTGAGACGTGCTTCACGCCGACTGTTCCGTGCTAATGTGATCAATGCAGGTTCATAGCCTCGGCTGGTACATACGCTAATCTCGTCAAACAAGCCAAATCCAAACAGAAAATAATCGACAAAATGGAAGCTGCAGGCCTCATTGAAAAGGTCGAAACACCAAAGCCACTAAATTTCCGCTTCGAAAACATCCGAAAGTTACCTCCTCCGATCTTGGCATTCAACGAGGTTGCTTTCTCGTACTCGCGCAAAAAGGTGGATTACCTCTATGAGAAACTGTCCTTTGGTATCGAGTACGTGTCTTGTTCTAGTTGTGCTACTCAGGCTCACGGGTGGTTTTCATAGCATGGACTCGCGCATCGCCATCCTAGGAGCCCAACTACCATATAATCAATCTCCTCTTGAATATTTCCAGCAGCTTTTCTCTGAGAGATTCCCGGAGAAGGATGTCCAGGTGCATTTTCTCGCTCGCATCTTACATTTTGCCCTGACCCTCTCGCAGGCTTGGCGAGCGCAACTTGGCCGGTTTGGTCTTTCAGGTTCCCATCAGACATCGCCCATCCGACACCTTTCCGACGGCCTGCGCAACCGGTAATTCTAGTGGACCCTACGATATTTGGCGAGAACTAATATGAGGCTGCTTAGTGTTGTCTTCTCCCAACTTTCAATGGAACACCCTCACATCCTCCTTCTCGGTGAGGCGTTTTTCGGCTGGATCTAAACTTGAATCCTTATCACACTTGATCTCCAGACGAACCCACTAATCACTTGGACATGGCATCGATCGATGCTCTCGCTCGTGCCATCAAAGACTACGAAGGCGGCGTAGTCATCGTCTCGCACGACTTCCGCCTCATCTCTCAAGTAGCGGAGGAACTTTGGGAAGTTGCGGACCACAAGATTCGCAATCTGACGAGAGAGGATATCTCTATTGTCGATTACAAACAGAATCTTGTGCGGCAGTCTGTCGCTGCCATTGAAAAGGCAAAACTCATCGGCAAATCCGCATCGAGAACCAAGACGTAGGGGATTTCTGCAGTATACACGCATACGGATTTGTATCCCTTAGTTCGCACGTGTTTGTATCAGCAATCCAGGGGATCACATTGTATCAGGTATCAGCAAGATAGATTGCATTATGCATCCCCTCACACTTTTATCCGCGATTATTATCATTTCATGCATTTGGTTCGTGTGCAAATCAGCTAGGAGAGCGAATAAACCAAACACGACTCGTATTAACTTATTCGCAGACATCGACACAGTTCCTAGAAGATGGCTTGTGTCACCGTGTCTGTGGCGTAGAGTGTAGTATCCGATTTAGTACCGGGTGATCAATGAATCCGAAGATCGACATAGGCACAGGAGGGTCAGAATCGATCTTATGCCCGCCAATCTGAGCGAGAGAAGCCAACAGACGCGAGTGCACGTCTGAAATACAACATCTTTACATTGACCCGCATGATGCGGCAGACTGTATCAGATATATAGTTACAGGAAGCCTTCTTGGCTATACAATCCATCAAATATTACGACCAATTGTTCGGATGACAGCAGAGGCTTTGAGAAGTATGACAAGAAATACAACCCTAAAAAATGCTTTAGCGTGTCCTTATCCGTGTGTCGACATTATGCTGCTACTCTTTCCTCATCCGCTACGTCAATCGGACAGCTCGCTCTCCAGAATGGAGGCCGAATCGTAGTCACCTTCATCGGAGCTCATATCGCTCGACATCTGTGAGGAAAGCGAGAATACCTCTGAGTCCCCTCGGATAACAGGTCGGAGGACGGCACCAGGGGGTGTTCCTTCGGCAATGCCGGATGATGATGGCCCTGCTCCACTTGGGATTTCGCATTGTGGTGCAGCTGGGCCACTGCCCCTGTGCGATTCCACCAACTCGAAATCCATCCCCGCATCAACGAATGGGGAGCCAAGAGGTGAGATAGGTGTGGAGGAAAGGAGCTCGACGCTCAAATTTGAAGAGAGCGTCGGGGAGGCAGTGTCATGGACCCTCTGAGGTGTGAGAGTTTGATCGTGAGCGGCAAGATATTGGTCCCCCGAGAGTATGTCCGATGGGCTGAGAAATTCTGTGTCTGGGGAGGAGGATCTTGTATTTTCTGCTTCACCCAGTGGCACCAATAGTGGTGTGAAGGTATTGCCAGGCCCGGTGATTTGCGATGTTGCTGGGACATGTGGTATCCCAACGAGGACGGGACTCTGTGGGTTAGGGGGTACCCGTACGTCAGGGGCAAGTAGAATACCGCCGGGTCTAGAAGTATCGTCCTGTCGTGAAGCTTGTGTAGAGCTCTGCGTATGTGTTCCAGCGGAGGGTAGAGACGGGGAAGACGGTTTGAGAGGTTCGGGGAGTCTATTCGTAGGTCCCATCGTCGGGATTTCACCTGGTGTACTTAAGACATCTAAGGAAATAAGGGACTGCGTTGAATTTGTGCCCAAAGTGCGCGCATGCTTGAACAAAGCAATCACTTGATGAGCAACACCCCAGCCCAGGGGACTGAATGACTTACATTTCCCGGAGAGCGATGCAGTTTCTGGGGCTCCCCAACACGCCGTTGACGAATGCCCGTATTATCTCCACCGGGTTCTACGCCGCTCTTCCGTGGTCAATACGTGGTGTAACCCTGGATTCTACTGATCGCTTAGACGGTTTCTTCTTGCCCCGAGTGCTTCGCTGAGGGGACGACCGGCTTTCATCATCACCTTCAGAAGGGGACGGAGACGATGTAGGTACAGTATGCAAGTGAGATCTAGCCCTTCGGCGTTCCTCCTTCCAGGGATCATAGATGAACTAATGGCCGTGAGATGAACGGAATGGAATAAAGGATGCAAGAACAACCGACCTCCTTGAAGACTATGACCACGGCTACTGCACTGATGGCCACAGCGACGTAGACGGCAGGCCCTGGCATTTCTGTGGTCACTATGGTGCGCTGGCAGGATGAAGTGCGTGACGACGGTATTATTTGGCACTTGCCAGATCCCGGGCCGGGACATTCCAGTGTTCAACTAAGGGTCTCTACGGGTACGGGTAACTAGGTAACTATGCGGCAAAGCAGTGTTCGTTATAACAAGTCCGACATGCATGGAAGGAACGGAAATAATGGGTAACAAAAAAAAGTTCTGAGGACCGAAGCAAGATAGGAGAATATTATCCGTATAGTCCGTGACGATACGATAGCTATCGTAAAATGCGTGTAGTGAGGTGGTGAATAACTCGTACAAATGCATAGAGAAGTCCTCATGACTGGGACAAAATCTTGTCGATCGACTCATTCAGGAACGCCTTTTTCGGCGTGAGATCTGCTTTCGGGAAGCGGGCCATGATCGCCTCACGGGCAGTCCTGAAGTTCATTCTCTTGTAAGCCTAACTCGGCATCAGTAGCGTGCTGACCACTCACTTCTTCGTGACACTCATCAGATCTTGCGTGCTCAGGTAGTTCCGCAATGCTTGGAACAGCTCCTCGTCACTTGGATCCGGATTTTGACTCGGTCCCGCAAAAGG
>WNFG01003981.1_pt1 | contig 12422 bp, 12 predicted proteins | sample 5400431 | NCBI WGS metagenome assembly WNFG01 (sample SAMN13153346, study PRJNA577476) | soil metagenome | isolation source: 120 cm saprolite under Douglas fir tree site 2 hole 3 replicate 2 | place: USA:California | collected 2015-04-18
TGCTTGGAGGTATCCAGGCCAATCCTGATAATCGTCATTGGGCGGCTCCCTTGGCTGCGTTGTTCAAACCATCACAGCCTGGCACATTCGATGCCGTCGGGGGCCGTCCACCCCAACATATTCCAGAGGTCTGAGTTTATGGGTTCCGGGCTCGCCGCTGCGCGCCGCCCCGGAATGACGGGGTATTTTACGCTTTCCGTGCAAAGCCTCACTGCAGGTTAGGTCACCGGCGGTTTCGGGAGGGTAGAGATGGATGTGCGGGACAAGGTCGTCGCGATCACCGGAGCCGCCCGCGGCCTCGGCCAGGAATTTGCTCGCAGCCTTGCCGCCGCCGGCGCCCAGGTGATCGCCGCCGACATCAACGATTGCACGGCGACGCTCGAGCTCGTCGCGGCGGAAGGCGGCAAGGGCATCGGCGCCCGGCTCGACGTCACCGATCCCGGCTCGGCGCGCGCGATGGTCGAGGTGGGCTTGCAGGCGTTCGGGCGGGTCGACGCGCTGATCAACAACGCGGCGCTCTACGGTGCGCTTCACGGCGGCCGCTTCGATGCGATCGACGAAGCGGAATGGGACGCGGCGATGGCGGTCAATGTCAAAGGGATCTGGAACTGCTGCAAGGCCGCGGTCCCGGCGATGCGCCAGGCCGGCGGCGGCAGCATCGTCAACATCGCCTCGCTCGCCGCGACCTACGGCATGCCCTACGGGCTGCATTACACGACATCGAAAGCCGCGGTCATCGGCCTCACCCGCGGGCTGGCGCGCGAACTCGGGCGCGACCGCATCCGCGTCAACGCGCTGGCGCCGAGCGCGGTCGTCACCGAGGGCACCCGCGAGTTTTTCGGCGATAAGCTCGACCGTGCCCTGGACACGATCAAGGCCAGCCAGACGATCCAGCGCAACCTGATGCCTGCAGACCTGGCCGGGACGGTGATGTGGCTGGTTTCCGAGGATAGCGGGTTTGTCACCGGCCAGACCATCGCGGTCGATGGCGGCACGGTGATGTTGTGAGATCTGCCTTAAGGCGCGGAGGCGACACATGCAATTGGCCGGCAAGGCAGCCCTGATCAGCGGCGCCGGCGGCGGCATTTGCCGGGCGATCGCGGTAGCCTTTGCCAAAGAGGGCGCAGCGATCGCCTGCATTGACATCGACCTCGCGGCATCGGCGGAAACCGCTCGGCTGGTCACCGAAGCCGGCGGCCGCTCGCTGTCCCAGGCCTGCGACGTCGCCAGCGAAGGCCAAACGCGTGCTGCTGCCGAGGCGGCCCATCAAGCCTTTGGCCGGCTCGACATTCTGGTCAGCGGCGCGGCGCCGCATGACCCGAGCGGCACGATCATCGAGACCTCCCTCGCCGATTGGCAAAGGGTGCTCGATATCAACCTGACCGGTGCCTATCTGCTGAGCCGCGCGGTGCTGCCCTTGATGATCGCCGGCGGTGGCGGATCGATCATCTTTATCGCCTCGCAGCTCGGCCGCGTCGGCAGCGCCGGTCGCGCGGCCTATTGCGCGACCAAGGGCGGCCTTATCCAGCTCGCCAAGGTCATGGCTATCGACCACGCCGCGCAGAACATCCGGGTCAACACGCTGTCGCCGGGCGCCGTCGAAACCCAGCGGACGCTCAACCGCTACGGCTCGTTCAGCGCGGCGCGCGCACAGATCGGGCCAAAGCACTTGCTGGGCCGGCTCGGCCACCCCGATGAAATAGCCGATGCCGCGGTATTTCTCGCCGGCGACAGTGCAAGCTTCGTCACCGGCAGCGATCTCCTGGTCGACGGCGGGTATACGGCGATCTGAGGCGGGCTAGCTCAGGCTTCGAGCCGCTCCAGCACCGCGCCATCGGGGGCGAAGGCGGCGGCGAGCAACGGGCCGCCGCGGCCTGCACCGGCGTCGAGCGAGACCGCGAATTCGCCCTCGACGAGACCACGCATTTGCCGGTCGAAGCCGCGGATCACCCGGCGAAAGCCGTCGAACGGCGCGGCAAGATCGAGGATGTCTCGCCCACCCCACCAAAAGGCGTCCCCCTGCGCGGCCAGCGGGCGCGATGCGTCGATCCCGGCATGGACAAATAGCAGCCGGCCATCCTCGGTCAACACGGCATGGCGCAAATTGGCGAGCAGGATCCTGTGACCGGGCGCGGCATTCATCGTGTCGCGCAATGCGCTCGTCCATCGGGTGATCGTGCGCGGTCCGTCGCGGCTTGCCGCGAAGCCGTGCTGCAACTCCCCGCCGTAAGCGATGACCGTCGCCTCAACACCCTCGCGCACCATCCAGGCGAGCACATCGCCCGGATTGGGCGCGAATTGCAGCTGCAACAGCTTTTGCCACATCTCTTCCTGCGCACCGCGTAGGAAGACGGCGTCGCAGGCAAAACCGTGCGACCGCGCGAGGACGCGGCGGCGAAAGTCGAGCAACTCGTCGAGGGTCGCGGCGACCGCGCTGCCGCGGCCCAGATAATTCCCGAGATAGACGATCCGGTCGCCGTCACGGAACCGCTCGGCGATGCGGTCATGCAATCGGCCGAGGCGCTCCGCCTCGCCATGGATCGAGGCTACCGCCCAGATCCGCCGACCTGTGCGCAATCGGGCGAATTTTTCGTCTGCGGCGCGGCCCTGCACTCGCCGCGCTCCGGCACGGATGTTTTCGCCCGTGCCGCCGTTCAGGCTGCGAGCATCTGCTCGACGCGCTGGGTCGCGGTCATCTCATCGATGCGCTCGACCGCGGCGTATTCGCGCACGAACCGATCGAGCGCGGCCTGATAGATCTGGCGTTCGCTATACGACTGCTCGGGCTGGCCGGTATTGCGGAACAAGTCGCGCACCACCTCGGCGATCGAGGCCGGATCCCCCGATGCGATCTTGGCTTGATACTCCTGTGCCCGCCGGCTCCACATCGTGCGCTTTGCCCGCGAGCGGCCCCGCAACTTGCCGAGCGCGACGTCCATCTCCTTGTGGCTCGACAGCCTGCGCAATCCGGAGACCTTTGCCTTTCCCAGCGGCACTCGCAACGTCATGCGATCCTTGTCGAAATTGACGACGAAGACGCTCAGCGTGTAGCCGGCGATTTCCTGCGTCTCAATCGCGGTGATCTTGCCCACGCCATGGGTGGGGTAGACCACAAGATCGCCCGTGGCGAATGGTACCTTCTCGGCCGTCATATTTGTCTCTCGCGCAACCGACCCGACTGGCGCTGATGCGACGTGTTCCACGACCGCTGACCGCAAGGCCACAGTTCATCACCTCAACGAAGACGCGGATCCAAGGGGGAGGCGTCGTTAGTGCCGGACAATTATATACCACATTGTGCGGGGCCGAGCCAGCACATCAGCCATGTCCGCCCGACAACGCAGGCGGGCCTATAGCAACAGAGAGCGGGCGGCTAGCTGCCGCCGGGGTTGGGGCTGAAGAATTTCTCGTATTTGCCCTCAACCCCTCTCCATTCGTCCGCGTCCTCGGGAGGGGGCTTCTTGCGGGTAATATTTGGCCAGGCCGACGCGTATTCTCGATTGAGCTCAAGCCACTGCTCGGCCACCGTCTCGCTGTCGGGAATGATCGCTTCGACCGGGCATTCGGGCTCGCATACCCCGCAATCGATGCACTCGTCGGGATGGATGACGAGCATGTTCTCGCCCTCGTAGAAGCAATCGACCGGGCACACCTCGACGCAATCCATTAACTTGCACTTGATGCAGGCTTCGGTGACGACGTAGGTCATGGTGTCGGGTTCTTCTCCTCGGGTTCATCGCTGTTTTGCGTTCGGATCATATGGGGCGGGCACGCCCTAAAATCCCGTGCAGCAACACCACCTCAGCCGCCCTCCGATAGATCGCGCGCGGACCCGCTTGTTCGCCGCCTTGCCTAGCACGCGGCTTGCCGCAGGGGCAAGCCCATGCCGGCGAAGGGTCCGGGGTATTTGCGGCACCGACACCCCGTGCGCCCGCAACACGGCGGCGCGATGAAAATTCGCCGAAATTTAACCCGGTATGGCACGTTATGGTGCCGACGCCTCAGCTCTGACCCGGATCCCTCGTGCGCAAACGCGGCAGAATCATCCTCCTGCATTTCGTCGGCCAGATGCCGCTGGCCGGCATCGCCTGGCAGGCGGTCAATTATCTCCTCGGGCTCGAAAAGCTCGGCTACGAAGCCTGGTATGTCGAGGATCACGGCACCAATCCCTACGATCCGCGCATCAGCAGCGTCGTAATGGATTGCGGCTACAACGTCGGATATTTGCGCGACGCGATGGAGCGGCACGGCCTCGCCGAGCGCTGGGCGTATTGGGACGCGATCAACGATGTCTATCATGGGCTGTCGCGCGAGCGGGTGCGCGACCTCTACGCCGAGGCCGACGGGCTGATCAATTTGTGCGGCGCGACCAGGCTGCGCGAGGATCATTTGCGCTGCCCGGTGCGCATCATGATCGACACCGACCCAGTCTACGAGCAGATCAAATACGCCAAGGCCGATCCGGCGGCCCGCGCCTACCTTGGCGCTCATACGCATTTTTTCACCTATGGCGCGAATCTGGGCACCGATCGATGCGGGGTCCCGCTGTGCGGCATTCCGTGGCGCGCGACCCGGCCGCCCGTCGATCTCGATCTGTGGCCGCTTGCGCCAAGCTCTCCCAATGGGGGGCAGCCGCCCTGCTTCACGACGATCGCGACCTGGGAGAACAAGGGCAAGAACATCGAGTTCGATGGCGCCACCTATCTGTGGTCGAAACACCTCAACTTTCTCAAATTCCTCGATTTGCCACAGCATCGGCCGAAAACCTGCTTTCAGATGGCGATGCTGCCGCCCGACGATGCGGTGCGCCGCGAGGTCGAAGGCGCCGGATGGAGCCTCATCGATCCGCGCCCCATCTCGGCGGACATGGCGAGCTACCAGGCGTTCATCGCCGGCTCGCGCGGCGAGTTCACGGTCGCCAAGGACATCTACGTCAGGCCGAACAGCGGCTGGTTCAGCGACCGCGCGGTGTGCTACCTGGCGGCCGGGCGGCCGGTCGTGACAATGCGGACCGGATTCGCCAGCTACTGCCCGGTCGGCCGCGGCTTGTTCGATTACGCGACGCAGGAGGAAGCGCTCGCGGCGATTGACGCGATTGCGGCCGATTATCCGCGCCACAGCCGTGCCGCGCGCGAACTGGCCGGCGAATGCTTCGCCGCCGACCGGGTGATCGGAGAGCTTTTGACGGAGAGTGGGCTGTGAACGAGCATTTGCTCTGTTTTCAGGCATTCCGCCTTGACAGACCGCTCGCGCACAGCGCAAACGACTCTCCGAGATTTATGCCAGCGCCTCGCTAACCCGCCCGATACGCAGCATGGATTTGGTCAGAACATTGCACCGAGCGCGGTTCGCGTCGACTGGGGTCGCCAACCCGGCGCGCGTTGGCGCGGCAGACGGGATCTGGGACCGACTCGCCGGCGCGGTGCTCGTCGCGGCCGCGATCATCGTCGTCTTCACCTTCACCGATTACGGGGTCACCTGGGATGAAGACGTCCATAACTGGTACGGTATTTTAGCGCTCGATTATTATCTCTCGCTGTTTGCCGACCAGCGCGCGCTTCATTGGCTCAATCTCTATAATTACGGTGCCGCCTTCGACATGGTGGCGGCGGCGCTCAACCGGTTCTCGCCGCTCGGGATCTACGAGACCCGCCATCTGCTGAATGGGTTTGTCGGCATCCTCGGCCTGGCCGGCTGTTGGAAGCTTGGACGGGCGCTGGGCGGACCGCGCGTCGGCTTTTTCGCCCTCAGCTTCCTGCTGCTGACCCCGAATTATTACGGGCAGATGTTCAACAATCCAAAGGACATCCCATTCGCGGTCGGCGCCGTGTGGGCGACCTATTACATGGTGCGCATCCTGCCGAGCCTGCCGCGCCCGCGGCTGCGCCTCTTGGTCAAGCTGGGGGCGGCAATCGGGCTGGCGCTCGGGGTGCGGGTCGGCGGGCTCCTCTTCGTGTGTTATCTCGGGCTGCTGCTGGCCATGTCGACGGGCTGGCAGGCGGTGATGGCGCGACGGCTGTCGGTCGCGCTCGCGGCGGGATGGACGAGCCTGTGGCGCGTCCTGCTACCGGTCGCCGCGATCGCGTTTGCGATCATGCTGGCGTTTTGGCCGTGGGCGCAGCACGACCCGATCGGCAATGCGCTGGGTGCGCTTTCCTCCTTCTCGCATGAGACGTTTCCCTTCAACACCTTGTTCGATGGCCGCTTCGTCCCGGCCAGCGATCTACCCTGGCAATACTTGCCGACCTACATCCTGCTGGCGCTTCCCGAGCTCGTTCTCGTGCTGCTGATCGCCGCCCCCCTGTTCGGTGTGCTCGCCGCGGTCGGGTTGATGCGGCACGGCAACGGTTGGCGGCGCGAGACGGTGCTCGGGCTCCTTCTGCTCGGCCTGACGATCGTCTTCCCGGTGGCCTACGCGATCGCGATCAAGGCGGTGCTGTTCGACGGCATGCGCCACTTCATATTCGTGCTGCCGCCGATCGCCGTTGCCGCGGCGCTTACCATGGATCGCGCGCTGAACCGGCTGTTCGAAGTACCGTATCGCCAGGCGATCTATGCAGCGCTCGGCCTTTATGGCGTTGCGCATGTCGCGACGATGGTGCTGCTGCACCCCGATCAATACGTCTATTACAACGCGTTCGTCGGCGGGGTCGACGGGGCGCAGCAAAAGTTCAAGATCGATTACTGGGCCAATTCCTATGCCGAGGCGGTGCATGGCCTGGAGACCTTCCTGCAAAACGAATACGGCGCCGATTTCGAGGAGCGCGAGTTTACCGTCGCCGTGTGCGGACCGCCGGTTTCCGCGGCATACTATTTCCCGGGCAATTTCCGCTTTGTGCATCGGCGCGACCGCGCCGATTTCTTCATCGCCTTTACCAAGGATAACTGCGATCGGGCGCTGCCGGGTCGGGCGATCTATCGCGTCGAGCGGATGGGCGCGCTGCTCTCTGTGGTGCTCGATCGGCGCGATATCGTTGCCGAACAGCAGGTTGCCAAGCGCCCGCTGGCGCGCGCCTCGTCGCGGCACTTGCCGGTTTCGGATTATCCTTGATTTGGGCGAAAGCCCGCCGGAATAGGCAAGCGGTGCATCGCGTTCTGGTCTCGCCCTAGCCCGTTGATCGTGCGCCTCGGAGATGTCGCCTGGACCGCGCTGAATACGACAAGCTCGACCGTACCGAGGAGCGCATGTGGTGGTTCGCCGCAAGCCATGCGAACCTGCTGTTGGTGTACCGGCTGATGACTGGATCGGCCGCCCCCCGGCAGACGCTGCTCGATGCCGGATGCGGAACGGGTGGGCTGCTTGCTCGGCTCGCTGCCGATTATCCCGACCGCACTATCGTCGGGCTCGATTCCGACGGCGCCGCTTGCGCGCGGGCGGCAGTGAAAAGCGCGCGCCCGGTCTGCGCCGGATCGGTCAACGCGCTGCCGTTTGCCGATGCCGCCTTCGCAGCGATCTTCAGCGCCGATGTGCTGTGCCACCGCGATGTCGATGAGCGCGCGGCATTGGCACAGTTTCACCGCTGCCTGTGGGATGGCGGGGTGCTGGTGCTCAACCTGCCGGCCTATCGCTGGATGCTGTCACGCCACGATGTGGCGGTTTATAATGTCCGGCGCTATACGCGGCGCCGCGTCGTGCGGCTGCTGCATGCGGCCGGTTTCCGGATCCTCTTTGCCAGTTACTGGAATTTCGTGCTGTTCCCGATCATGGTGGCGACCCGCAAGCTGCTGCCCCAGGGAAAAGGCGCAACCAGCGATGTGCGGCTCTATCCGGCGCCCGTCGAGGCGCTGTGCCGAATCGCGACCGGGTTTGAGCTCGCGCTGTTGCGGCGCGGAATGCGGTTTCCGTTTGGCGGCTCGCTGATCGCGGTCGCCGCCAAGGAAGCGATCGAAGGGGGTGGCCATGCCTGACACCGCGCCGATCCCGGCGCAAACCGCCCCGCCGCAACTTGCGCTCACGATCGTCATCCCGGTCTATAACGGGGCGACCAGCGTCGGGGAGCTCGTCGCCGCGCTCGAAGAGCTGACGATCGACGGCGGGCACGAGATCGTGCTGGTCAATGACGGCAGCCCCGACGACAGCCTCGCCGTCTGCCGTGATCTCGTCGAGCGGGCGCGCGTGCCGATCACGCTCATCGATTTGTCGCGCAACTACGGCGAGCACAACGCGGTGATGGCCGGGCTGCGCCACGCCAAGGGCGCCCACGTCATCACGATGGATGACGATTTGCAGAACCCGCCCGAAGAGGTAGAGCGGCTGCTCGCCTTTGCCCAGCAGAGCGGGCGCGAGGTCATCTATACCCACTACGGCGAGAAGCAGCACGCCGCCTGGCGCAACCTCGGCAGCCGGTTCACCAACTGGGTGGCCGGGTTCGTGATCGACAAGCCGAAGGGCTTTTACCTGTCGAGCTTCCGCTGCATGAGCGCCTTTGTCGTGCGCGAGATCACCCGATATGACGGGCCGTTTCCCTATGTCGACGGGCTCATCCTGCAGGTCACGCAGGACATCGACCGGCTGCTTGTCCACCATCTGCCGCGCGCGGTCGGCCGCAGCAATTACACGTTGCGGCGGCTGTTGCGGCTGTGGCTCAGCATGTTCGTCAATTTCTCCGTCATGCCGCTGCGGATCAGCACCTTGACCGGCTTCGCGCTCAGCCTCATTGGAACGGTCGGCAGCCTCGTCGTCCTGACCGAGGCGCTGTTCTTCGCCCCGCCGGCGGGCTGGGCCTCGCTGATGGCGGCGGTGCTCCTCTTGTCGGGCGTGCAGCTCCTCATTCTCGGCATTGTCGGGGAGTATCTCGGCCGCCTCTACCTGACCGCCAACCGGAAGCCGCAATCCGTGGTCAAATTAGTGATCCGCGCCGCGCCGCGGCGGCCGCCGCAGACGGGCCGACCATCGGTACGGGCACGCGAGCGGGCGTGAAGGGTCGGCCGGTGGCGATCTATTATGTCAGCCTCGCCGGGTCCATCATGCTCGGCGTCGCCGGGCAAATCGCGCTCAAATCGGCCGCGCTCGGGTCGCCGACCGTCATGGCCCAATTCATCAACCCGCTGACGCTGATCGGCTTTGGAATCTATGTCTTCGCCGCCCTCTTCTACATCATCGCACTGAACAAAATCCCGGTGTCGGTGGCGTTTCCCTCGGTCGCAGGGAGCTATGTCGTCGTCGCAATCATCGGGCATCTCTTATGGAACGAGCCGTTCGGCTGGCACCAGCTTGCCGGCCTCTTGCTGATTGGCAGCGGCATCCTGTTGATCCACCAGCACTGAAGCTGGCTGCGTGGCCCTAATGCTGCGGGTTGGTCAGCAAATTCGGGTCGCTGCTGCCGCCCTGCGTCGCGTTATAGGTGACGATCGTAGCACCGCCCTGATCGGGCGCCGTCGCGAACCCCGCCGCTGCGAATTGGCCCAGAAGCGCGATGTTGGCGATGTGCATCCCGTCGCTGACCGTCAGCGCGCCGCCGTTCTCGTCGCGGTTCGCCGAATAGCCCAAGGTCGTGTTTGCGCCGAAGCCGATCCCTGACAGATCGAATAGCGGCACGGTGTGGGAGAGTGCCGGCATACAACGTAGTCCACCGCGCTGTAGAATTCGGATGGCGCCGTCGCCAGCGTCACCGCGTCATAGGTAACATTAAAATTCATCCGAGGAGCCGCTCTCGCGCGCTGGGGAAAACGGTACCGTGGCCGGGTTCACCCGAAGAGGATGGTGTGAGACCCAGTGGGGTCCGCGAAGGGCGCCGTCGAGCCGGTCGCAGACAGCAACAGGTCGCTGCTGCCCTTGCTCTGCGCCGCCGGCGTCAGGTCGGTTGTAGCCGCCGCCGCCCCGCCAGCCGCGACACTGTCGCTGGAGATGTCGCTGAAGTCAAAACCCGTGGCGCTGGCCTGAGCGGCGCCAAGGCCACTTGCTGTCCCAGTGCTGCCGGCGATGATGCCGAGACTGCCGCCGCCGATTTGGGTCAGTCCGTTCATCTCCCAGATGTAGCCTTCGCCGCTATCGCTCTTCCACAGGATGTCGGACTTGCCGTCGCCGTTGAACTCGCCGGTCGCCTTGATGTGCCAGTTCGCGCCGGGATTGCCGAGGCTGCCGGCGCCGACGCGGGTCAGGCCGTTCATCTCCCAGATGTACGCTTCGCCGCTGTCGTTCTGCCACAGGATGTCGGACTTGCCGTCGCCGTTGAACTCGCCGGTCGCCTTGATGTGCCAGCTCGCGCCGGGATTGCCGAGGCTGCCGCTGGCGATTACCGTCGCCCCGTTCATCTCCCAGAGGTAGGCCTCGCCGCTATCGTTCTGCCACAGGATGTCGGACTTGCCATCGGCGTTGAAATCGCCGGTCGCTTTGACGTGCCAGCTCGCGCCGGGATTGCCGAGGCTGCCGCTGGCGATTACCGTCGTCCCGTTCATCTCCCAGAGGTAGGCCTCGCCGCTGTCGTTCTGCCACAGAATGTCGGACTTGCCGTCGCCGTTGAACTCGCCGGTCGCCTTGATGTGCCAGCTCGTGCCGGGATTGCCGAGGTTGCCGCCGCCGATCTGGACCAGTCCGTTCGTTTCCCAGATGTAGCCCTCGCCGCTGTCGTTCTGCCAGAGGATGTCGGGCTTGCCGTCGCCGTTGAAATCGCCGGTCGCCTTGATGTGCCAGCTCACGCCGGGGTTGCCGAGGCTGCTGCCGCCAATCACCGTCGTCCCGCTCATCTCCCGGATCGCCGCCGTACCGTCGGTGCTCTGCCAAAAAATGTCCGAGGAACCATCGCCGAAGAGATCGCTGGGAAACGTCGGAGTTGAGAGCTGGCTCACCGGCGGTGGCGGTGGGACCGCCGGCGGTGGCGGTGGCGGCGGCGGGCTCACCGGCGCCGCGCCCCAGCCAAGCGCCGCCATCAGGGTGAGGTCGGTCGAGCTCAGGCCGTTTATCTGGCCGGGCAGGCTGTTGTTGTCGAAGGCGTCCGCGCCGGCATAGTGGAACAAGCCGCCGGGGCCGGCATTGGGCGCCCAGTCGGACAGGTCGCCAGCGGCAATGTGCGGGTCGTTGAAGCTGTCGAGGTTTGTGGCGCCGCTATCGATCGAGAAATAGGCCGGGTCGCCGGTACCGGTTCTGCGCACACCCGGCGCAGCGTATCGGTAAAGATCGATAACCCCGTATTCGCCACGGGTGTCGAGGAAGGAACTCCGCCCCATGACCTCGGAGAATTCGTGCTCGATCACCCCGACTAGGTAGTACTGGGTCGCCGACGGGGTCGCGGTCGGGCTGAAACTCCACGAGGTGCCGTCCAGTTGCTGCAATTCGGCATTGGAGGCAATGCCGACCCAGCCGTCGAGGGCGCTGCTGGCACCGATCAGACCGAGCGCCTTTTCCTGCGCCGAGCCCAGCTCGAGCTGGCCGCTGATCGGCGACGTCGACGGTAATGTGCTGGCGCCGGGCGCGCCCTCGTTGACGAGTGCTTGTCTTACCTGTGAGTAGCTTGCCGAAACAATGTTGTTTTGCTGATTCAATCCCAGATACGAAGTCAAGAGCGAGCCGTCATATGGAAACTCGCCATAGCCAACTTCAATATTGACCGTAGCGGCATTGGTGAAGGTAGCGTCGAACAACCCGACGACATAGTTCACGGCACTGTAAAAACCCGCTGGCGCCGTCGCCAGCGTCACCGCGTCATAGGTAACGTTAAGTTTCATCCGAGGATCTCGCTCTCGCGCAGAGAAAAACAGCGTAGTGGTGGAGGTTTAAGGCTCTGTGAGCTTGCGAGATGATGGTTTAAATTCGGTAAACAGGGAGCACCGAACATGAATACTGTTCGGACGCAGGCGCGAGGGGTAGTGTTTGGCTGATCCTTCGCGGCCGGGAACGAAGGCTTGACTGACGCCGTTGTAGCATGATCGCTGGCGCAGCGGAAAAGACCGGCTGATGAGAGCGATTTCGCTCGCGGCCTTTGCGGGCATGATGATTTTGGCGGCTGGCCCTGTTCCAGCCGCGGCGTTGCCGGCTTGCTCGCCGGTTCCGATCGCCGCTTTAGCGGTCTCCCCGCCGTCCTCGCTGCCCGTCAGACACCATGGGCATTGGCGTTGGCGACATCGCCATGGCGGCTGGTCGGGATCCGCGCTGCCCTACGGCCCGGCGCCGGAGATCGACGCGAGTGAAACGGCCGCCGGAGGATACCCGTCTTCAGTCGGCACGCAGCTACCGCCCGCTCAAGCCCCGGCGCAAGGTATGCCGGACCGCGGCACCAAGGCCACGGTGCCGCGGCCCTCAATCCAGTGGGTCAATCCCGACCGCGCGGCGCGCTGACGGCGCGGCTCAAGCCGCCGCGGGCAGGCCGCGTTCGAGCAGCGCGGCGAGACGGCGGGCGAAGGCCGGCGGATCGGGCAGCTGCTCGCCTTCGACGATGCGCGCCTGGTCGAGCAGCAGCCAGGCGAACTCGGACAGCTGTTCGGAG
>WNFG01018170.1_pt1 | contig 12421 bp, 9 predicted proteins | sample 5400431 | NCBI WGS metagenome assembly WNFG01 (sample SAMN13153346, study PRJNA577476) | soil metagenome | isolation source: 120 cm saprolite under Douglas fir tree site 2 hole 3 replicate 2 | place: USA:California | collected 2015-04-18
AACATCGCCATGTCCTTGGCGGCATTGATCGAGATCGCGCCCACGATCCCGTTGCCGCGCATCGCGGCCACCGAGAAGCGGTCGCCCTTGATGTCGCCACGCACAATGTGGTCGGCATTGAGCATGTCGCCGACGACCTGAATGTTGAGATCGTATTGATCGGACCAGAACCACGGCGGATCGCTGTATTCGCGGTTTGCCCCGGCGATATTACCGGCGACGCAGATCGCCTGGTTCTGCGCATTGGCCCAGGTCTCGACGCGGATGGCGCGGTCGTGGCATTTGCTCCATTGCAGCGCCACGTCGCCGGCGCTGAACACATTGGGCGCCGCCGTCCGCCCGCAGGCGTCGACCTCGATACCGGCATCGGCGGAAAGACCCAGATCGCGCGCGATCGCGTTGCTGGGATCGACGCCGATTCCGACCAGGATGATGTCCGCCTTCAATTCGGTTCCGTTGGTCAGACGGACGCCGTCCAAAGTCGCTGCCGCGACCGTGACGCCAAACTCGAAGCGGACGCCATGGTTGCGATGCCTCGCCTCGACGACGTCGCTCACCAATCCGGGGAACGCCCGGGCCAGCAATCGCGGCAGGCTCTCGACCACGGTGACATCGCAGCCGTGCTTGGCCGCGGCGCAGGCGGCCTCGAGCCCGATGACGCCGCCGCCGATGACGACGACGCGGTCCTTACGATGGAACGACTGGCGCAGATGCAAGGCGTCTTCGATGTTGCGGAGATAATGAACGCGCGCATCGGTTGGCTCGAATATCCCGATCCGCCTCGGCCGGGTACCGGTGGCGAGCAGCAGCCGGTCGTAGCCGAAGACCTTGCCGTCGCCGGTCGAAACGGTTTGTCGTTCGGCATCGCACGCGACCACGGCGGTTCCGGTGACCATGGCCACGTCAAGCATGCCGGCCCAGTCGCCTGCAGGTTTGAGATAGGCCACCGGCGCATCCGGCGTTGCCAGCAGTTCCTTCGATAGTTGCGGGCGCTCGTAGGGCGGATGCTTTTCCTCGCCGATGACCGTGATCGAGCCGCGAAAGCCGGCGGAGCGCAACGCCTCGGCCGCGCGTCCCCCCGCCTGGCCGGCGCCTGCGATCACGATTTTTTCGGCTGCTAGCACCGGTACGTCACTCCCAAGGCTCCCGGTCTTTCCCGTTTTCTTGGCGAACGCGGGAAGTGGCCCGAATTATTCTTCGATTGCGCCGACATTAAAAACAGTCCAACCTGCTTGTAAAGTGATAATGTCGATCCACGCGGCTATCGCAGTGCATCACAAGGGGAGAAAGCGGTGGCCAGGGCGATCGACGTGCATACCCACTTTGTTCCCGAAACCATGCTGCCAGTCGCAGGACGCAATCCGCTCTGGCCTTCGATCGAACACCGGGGCGGGAACAGCGCCGCGGTGATGGTCGGCGGTAAGGTATTCCGCCTGATCGATTCCCGCAGCTGGGATGCCGGCCGCCGTCTTGAAGACATGCAATCCGACGACGTCGACGTTCAGGTCGTCTCGCCGATGCCCGAACTGCTGTCGCACTGGTTTCCCGCCGATGATGCCGACGCGTTGTCAGATCATATCAACCGCGGCATTGCGAAACTGTGCGCGGCGCATTCGCGGAGCTTTATCGGGATCGGTATGGCGCCGGTTCAGGATCCTGCCCTTGCCGCGCGCCGTCTCACCGACATCCGCGCGCTCGGGCTTTGCGGGATCGAGATCGGCACGCATATCAATGGCGTGGCGCTGGGCGATCCACGCATGCACGAGTTCTATGCCGCCGCGGAAGAAGCTGATCTTGCGATCATGATCCATCCGCTGCATCCGTCCGGTATGGAGCGAATGGCCGGCCGCCCGGAGCTTGCCGCCGTTGCCGCCTTCCCGCTTGAAACGGCGCTCGCCGCGACGTCGCTGCTGACTCACGGGATCACCGAACGCTTTCCCAAATTGCGGATATTACTGAGCCACGGTGGCGGCGCGCTGCCGTGGATTCTGCCGCGGCTAAGGCATGCGCATAGCCTCGGACCTCCGCTGCGGGATCTGTTTGCGCGCGATCCGGCCGAGATGGCGCGAGCGTTCTACTACGACACCATCCTCTACGACCGCCCGGCGCTGCGATTCCTCGCGCGGTCCGTCGGCTCGGATCATATTGTGGTCGGATCGGATTATCCGTTTTCAATCAAACAGGACCGCCCTGCGCAATTCGCCGAACAGGCGCTCGAAGCGAGCCGGGAGGCATTGGCGGCCAATGCCGCACGCTTTCTGAACCGGACGCCTTGAGACGCGAAAGCAGCAAAGCAAGATCAGGGAGAGACGCGTGGGAGAGTGCTACTCGTATCGACAGTTCTGTTCGCTCGGGCCCCTGCCCCCGCGAACACCCGCCCGGCCCGATCCGCAAGTACCCCGGGACCGCAAACTGGGACCATGCGTGCATGGCAAGATCGGGGCCTTCTACTTTTATGAGAAAGGCTCGAACGACGATCCCGCGTTCGGCTTTGTCGACGTCGAGCTGTCGGTTCAGGACATTTCGACGGGCAAGGTCCGCGTCGAACTCTATTGCGTCGCCGATGGATACCAGACCTCCCGCGGCGTCGGCGCCAACCACCCGATCAGGCTTGCGATCATGGCCGGGGCTCAGACCGTGGGATCAACCGAATGGCATTTCGCCGACGTGATCTGCGGGCACGCCGATCCGATGAATTTCTTCACCGATATTGACATTGGCGACACATCGTTTTCACTGATCGACCGCATCGATCTGCTCGGGGTCGATGGCCTGTCGGCGTCCTGCCTGTAGCCGCCAATGAAGAAGCAACAATAATGAAGCGATAAGCCGCCCGCCTTCCAGCCGCGACAACGTTCTAACGGAGCCACAAGATGACGCTGATGCAGATCGGGTTGGACGACAAGTACCGCCTCGATACCAAGCGAATCTATCTTTCCGGAATCCAGGCGCTGGTGCGGCTCCCGATGTTGCAGCGCGAACGAGACCGCCTGCAAGGTCTCAACACCGCCGGATTTATTTCGGGATATCGCGGCTCGCCGCTCGGCATGTACGACAACGCTCTGTGGCGGGCGAAGTCATTCCTGCAATCGCAGGATATAGCCTTCGTCCCGGGACTGAACGAAGATCTGGCGGCGACCGCGGTGTGGGGCAGCCAGCAGGTCGGGATGTTTCCGGGCGCCAAGGTCGATGGCGTGTTCGGGATCTGGTACGGCAAGGGTCCAGGCGTCGACCGCTCGGTCGACGCGCTCAAGCACGCCAACTCGGCCGGCACATCGCGCAGCGGCGGCGTGCTTGCCTTGGCCGGCGACGATCATGGCTGCCAATCCTCGACGCTGGCGCACCAGAGCGAACAGGTGTTCGCCGCTGCGCTGATGCCGGTCTTCAACCCGGCAACGCTGCAGGATTATCTCGATCTCGGACTTTACGGCTTTGCGCTTTCGCGATTTTCCGGCTGCTGGGTCGGCTTCAAGGCGATCTCTGAGACGGTCGAGAGTTCGGCGTCGATCTATAGCGATCCGTCGCGCGTGCAGGTGGTGCTGCCGACGGATTTTGAAATGCCGCCGGGCGGGTTGAATATCAGATGGCCCGATCCGCCGCTCGAACAGGAGCGACGGCTGCACGGCCCGAAGATGGATGCCGTGGCCGCCTTCGCGCGCGCCAACCAGCTCGACCGCGTCGTGCTCGACGGCAAACCGGCGCGGCTTGGCATCGCCGCCACCGGCAAAGCCTATCTCGATTTGCGGCAGGCGCTGGCAGACCTCGGAATCACCGAGCGCGATGCGCAGGAACTTGGCTTGCGCATCTATAAAATCGCCATGACCTGGCCGCTTGAAGAGAGCGGCGCGAAACGTTTTGCCGAAGGGCTGCAGGACGTGCTCGTGGTCGAGGAAAAGCGCGGCTTCATCGAAGACCAGCTGGTGCGAATTCTCTATAACATGGATGCCTCGAAGCGTCCTTCCGTGGTCGGCAAACGTGACGAACGCGGCGCGATCCTGTTGCCGAGCGAGGGCGAACTCACGCCGACCATAGTCGCCGCGGCGGTTGTTTCGCGGCTGCGCCGACTTGGTCACCAGAGCCCGGTGCTGGAACAACGACTAGCGCGGCTGGAAGCCTTTGAGCATCCGGCAACGACGCGCGCGCCGATCGCTCTGCAGCGGACGCCGTATTTCTGTTCGGGGTGTCCGCACAACACCTCGACCAAAGTGCCGGAAGGCAGCCGTGCGATGGCCGGCATCGGCTGTCACGGCATGGCGCTGTCGGTCCCGAGCCGGCGCACCGCGACGATCTCGCATATGGGCGCCGAGGGCGTGAGCTGGATCGGTCAGGCACCCTTCACTACAGAGCCGCACATCTTCCAGAACCTCGGCGACGGCACCTACACGCATTCCGGATTGCTGGCGCTGCGGGCCGCGGCGGCTGCCGGTGTCAACATCACCTACAAGATTCTCTACAATGACGCGGTCGCGATGACGGGCGGTCAACCGGCCGACGCGGGCGCGACCGTCCACCATCGCCGCGAGATGGACCAGGTTCAACGCGAACTGCGTGAGATCAGCGGTCTCTCCGTTCTGATCTACGATCAAACCTGCGCCGCCGAGAAGCGCCGCCGCCGCAAGCGCGGCCTGTATCCGGACCCGCCAAAGCGTGTCTTCATCAACGATCTCGTGTGCGAAGGCTGCGGCGACTGCTCGCAGGCCTCGAACTGCGTTTCGGTCCAGCCGCTCGACACCGAATTCGGCCGCAAGCGCCAGATCGACCAGTCGAACTGCAACAAGGACTCACGGTCCATGGCGGCTCGCTCAAGCGCGCCCAGACCTCGTCGATCGATTCAGGCCAGCTGTTCGCCGATATTCCCTTGCCGCCAAAACGCGGGCTGGATGCACCCTATAACATCCTCGTCACCGGCATCGGTGGCACCGGCGTCATCACGATCGGCGCGCTGCTCGGCATGGCCGCGCATCTCGACGGCCGCGGCTGTTCCGCGCTCGACTTCACCGGTCTTGCGCAGAAAAACGGCGCGATCATGAGCCATGTCCGGATCGCCCCGGCCCCGGAAGACATCGCGACCGTCCGCATCGCTTCCGGCGGCGCCGATCTCATTCTCGGCTGCGATATCGTGGTGTCGGCCAATGCGACCGCGCTGAGCCGCGTCGAGCGCGGCGCGACGCTGGCCATCGTCAACGCCGACCTGCAACCTACCGCCAGCTTCGTGATGAATCCCGATATCGATTTCGAAATGAAGGCGATGCAGGACGCGCTTCGCGATGCCGTCGGCGACAACAACCTCGACATCATCGACGCCACCGGCATCGCGTCGGCCTTGATGGGCGACAGCATCGCGACCAACGCCTTTATGCTCGGCCTTGCTTTCCAGAAAGGGGCCATTCCGCTTTCGCTGGAGGCGATCATGCGCGCCATCGAAATCAACGGCGCCGCGATCGAGATGAACAAGCAGGCCTTTTCATGGGGACGGCTGGCCGCGCACGACCTCGCGCGCGTCCGCAGCGTCACCCAGTTCCGGGCCCGCGCCACGACGACGACCCGGACCCTCGACGAACAGATCGCCTATCGCGCCAGATTCCTGACCGACTATCAGAACCAGACCTACTCCGATCTCTACCTCTCGACCGTGACAAAAGTTCGCAATGCCGAAACCAAGACCTCACCTGGCTCCAGCGAACTCACCGAAGCGGTGGCAAAAAACCTGTTCAAGCTGATGGCCTACAAGGACGAATACGAGGTGGCACGGCTTTATACCGATGGCGCCTTTGCCACCAAGCTGGGCGAAAAATTCGAAGGCGATGTCCGCCTCAAATTCCACCTTGCCGCTCCGCTGCTGGCGCGCCGCGACAAGGTGACGGGCCATCTGCAGAAGAAAGAGTATGGCGGCTGGATCATCCATGCCTTCCGGCTGCTGGCACGGCTGAAATTCCTTCGCGGCACCGCGTTCGACCCTTTTGGCTATACGGCCGAGCGCAAGGCCGAGCGAAAGCTGATCGACGATTACCTGGCGATGATCGAGCAGCACATCACGACCGCAAAAGGCAGCCAGATCCCGATCCTCGCAAGGCTGGCCCGGTTGCCGGAAATGATCCGCGGCTATGGCCACATCAAAGAGCAGAGCATTGAGAAATCTCTGGCTGAGAAAACCCGGCTGGAGGCCGATCTCGAAAACAATCGCTTCGCAGTCGCAGCAGAATAATCCCTGAACGATGGTCCCGGGCCCCGAGGCGTCGAGGCCTTGCCAAATATAAAACAGGTTAGACTGCTTGTAAGTTTGGTTCGTCGCTGTTAGCATTTTTTCCTGACACGCCAACAGACCCATCAAACGGGCGGGCGTTCGGAGGAACCAGGGAGGACATCCGCCATGCTCGGCTTGATGATGGATACACCGTTGCTAACGACGGATATTCTTCGCTACGCCGCGACCGCGCATGGTGAAACGGAAATCGTTTCGCGCAATGTCGACGGCAGCATCCACCGCACCTGCTATTCCGCCGCGAAGGAACGCTGTCTGCGGCTATCCGGCGCGCTGCAATCGTTTGGACTGTCGAAAGGCGATCGCCTGGGATCGCTGGCGTGGAATACCCATCATCATTTCGAACTGTTTTACGGCGTCACCGGCCAAGGGCTGGTGCTTCACACCATCAATCCCCGGCTGTTCGAGGAAACGCTGATCAGGATCATCAATCACGCCGAGGACCGGTGGATCTTCATCGACGCCGCAACGCTGAAGCTTGCGGAATCGCTTGCGCCTCATTTGACGTCGGTCAAAGGCTGGCTGTTCATGGACGCGAGCGACGACCTGCCGGACAGCTCGCTGGCGAACATCATTTGCTACGAAGGCCTGCTGAAGGCGCAGCACGCCGACCATCAATGGCCTTCCTTCGACGAACGCTCGGCGAGCATCATCTGTTACACCTCGGGCACCACCGGCGACCCCAAGGGCATCGTCTACACGCATCGCTCGATCGTGCTGGCGTCGCTGTTCATGAGCACGGCGGACATGGTCGGCGTGTTCCGGCCCGGCGAACTCGAGGCGGTGATGCCGATTGCGCCGCTGTTCCACGCCAACGGCTGGATGATGCCGTTCACCGCGCCAATGAACGGTCAGAAGCTGGTACTCCCCGGCCGCAATTTCGAGCCTTCGATGCTGTGCGAGTTGATCGCCGCGGAAGGCGTGACGGCAGCGGCGGCGGTGCCGACCGTCTGGCTCGGCATCGTTCAATACCTCAAGCAGACCGGCTTCAAAATTCCCTCGCTGCGCGCGGCGCTGGTCGCCGGTACCAAGGCGCCAAAGCCGCTGGTCGAGGATTTGGAGAGCCACGGAATCTCGGTGGGCCAGGTCTGGGGCATGACCGAAGCCGCCGGCGGCGTGCGTTCGACCCCTGCCCCCGGCTCTTCAAAATTGACAAAGGACGAACAGCTTCAGCGGAAGCTGCGGCAGGGCCGGATGGGGTTCGGCACTGAGCTGCGCATCGTCAGCGATGACGGCGTCCCGCTGTCGCATGACGGCGAGACCGCGGGACATCTGGAAGCGCGCGGTCCCTGTATCGCGTCAGGCTATTACCGCGATGAGACCAAGACTTCGACGGGTTGGCTCAGCACCGGTGACGTCGCACGCATCCACAAGGACGGGACCATCGAAATCGTCGACCGCTCGAAAGATGTCATCAAGTCCGGTGGCGAATGGATCAGCAGCATCACCGTGGAGTCGGCGGCGATGGAGCATCCCGCGCTGGCGCTGGCGGCGGTCGTCGGCGTCTCGCATCCGCGATGGCAGGAACGCCCGCTGCTGTTCGCCACCCTGAAGTCAGGCTGTTCGGCCTCCCGCGATCAGGTGATCGACCATCTCGCGGCACGTTTGCCGAAATGGTGGCTGCCGGATGACGTCATCTTCGTCAACGCGCTGCCGATGACGGCCACCGGCAAGATCCGCAAGGCCGAGTTGCGCGATGCCATTTCGGCCGGCGCCTATGGCCCGCTCGGACTGCCCGAGGTCGCGATCGGCGCAACGGGAACGTGAGGTCGTGGCCACAATCACAATCGATTTCAAAGAAGATTGGGAGGGAAGAATGACCCGGAAATTTGGACTGACGGCGGCCATCGCTGCGATCGTGCTTTCGACCATCGGCAGCGTTTCGGCCGCCGAGAAGAAATATGGACCGGGGGTCACCGACACCGAAATCAAGATCGGCCAGACCGTACCCTATAGCGGCCCGGCGTCAGCCTTTTCGAGCTACGGCCGGCTGATGGCCGGCTATTTCGAGATGGTCAACGCATCAGGCGGAATCAACGGCCGCAAGGTCACGCTGATCTCACTCGACAACGCCTTCAGTCCTCCCAAGGCGATCGAGCAGACGCGCAAGCTGGTCGAGGATGACGGGGTGCTGGCCGACGTCGGCACCGTCGGCACCACGCCCAATGTCGCGATCCAGAAATATCTTAACGGCGCCAAGGTGCCGCACATCTTCATTTCCGCGGGCGGGCGGCGCTTTGCCGATCGGCAGGGTTTCCCCTGGAGCGTGCCGATGTATCCCGGCTTCGAGATGGAGGGGAAAACGTTCGGACAATACATCCTGAAGAACAAGCCGGACGCCAAGGTCGCCGTGCTCTACCAGAACGATGACTATGGCAAGGACTTCCTGACCGGGCTGAAGGCCGCTCTCGGAGACAAGACCAAGATCGTGGCCGAGGTCGCCTACGAAATAACGGAGCCGACCATCGATTCCCAGATCGTTCGCCTGAAGGACTCGGGCGCCGACACCCTGCTGTATTTCTCGACGCCGAAATTCACGGCGCAAGGGCTGCGCAAGGTGAAGGAGATGGGTTGGACGCCGCTACAATTCCTCGCAAGTCCGACCAACTCGGTCAAAACGGTGTTGGAGCCGGCCGGTTTTGCGAATGCGCAAGGCATCATCACGACGCAGTTCACCAAACAGGCCGGCGATCCTGCCTGGGCCGACGACGCCGAGGTGAAGGAATATGTCGAGTTCATGAAGAAGTGGGTGCCGAACGATAATCCCGGCGATTTCGTCGCCCTCTCCGGCTACATCATTGCGCAAGGGATCGCCGACGCGCTGAAGCGGTGCGGAGACGATCTGACGCGGGAGAACCTGCTGAAACAGGCGACCAGCATGAAAGGAAAACATTTCAAGATGATGTTGCCCGGAATTGCGCTCAATACCTCGCCCGAGGACTACACGCCCTATCAGTCGCTTCGCATGGCGAAGTTCGAAGGCTCATCCTGGAAGCTCACCGACGAGCCTTCGACTTCGGCTTCGGCAAAATAACGAACCCCTCGCGCAACAGACTGACGGACACCGGACATGCAGTTCACCGAAGACCAGATCGCATTTCGTGACACCCTGAAGCGTTTCATCGACAAGGAGGTCGTCCCCATTGCGGATGAAGTCGATCGCAACGATCGCTTCCCGGCCGAACTGGTCCCGAAATTCGGCGACATGGGACTGCTTCAGCTTCGCCTGCCTGAGGAATATGGCGGGCCCGGCGCGAACCTGACCACGGTCTGCATCGCGGCGGAGGAATTCGCCAAGGTCTCGGAATCGATTGCGCTCATCAGCGGCCAGAACGGCATCGCCATGATCGTGCCGCTGATGCAGTTCGGCAATGAGGAGCAGCGCCGACGCTTCTTCCCCGAAGTCGCCAAAGGACGAATGATGACGGCGGTCGCCATCACTGAACCGCAATCCGGCTCCGACGTCGGCAGCATGAAGACGCGCGCCGTTCGCGACGGCAACGGCTGCTATGTCCTGAACGGCGAGAAATGCTTCATCACCTTCGCGCCGGTCGCCGACTATATCCTGGTGTTCGCGCGTATTGGCGACGTCAGCGGCGGCACCCGCAACATCAGCGCATTCATCGTGAACGCCAAGACATCCGGCGTTACCATCGGCAAGAACGAGCGCAAGCTCGGCCTGAACGGCATCCCGAATGCGCCGGTCTATCTGGAGAATGTCAAGGTGCCGGTTGAAAACCTTGTCGGCGAGGAAGGCGACGGCTTCAAGATATCGATGCGCATTCTCGACATGAACCGGCCCACCATTGGCGCGGTTTCGGTCGGCCTTGCGCAAGGTGCGCTCGACGCCGCCGTCAAATACGCCAAGGAAAGGCGGCAGTTCGGCAAGGCGATCGCCGAATTCCAGGGATTGCAGTTCATGCTGGCGGACATGGCAATGAACATCGAAGCCGCCCGTTCGCTGGTTTACGACTGCGCCGGCATCGCGGATGCCGGATTCGAATCCGACGCTGCGTTCAGGTCGTTCTCGGCCAAGGCCTCCATGGCGAAATGCTTTGCCAGCGACATGGCGATGAAGGTCACGACCGACGCGGTGCAGATCTTCGGCGGCGCGGGATACATGAAGGACTTTCCGGTCGAACGCTTCATGCGCGACGCGAAAATCAATCAGATCTTCGAGGGCACCAATCAGATTCACCGGCTGATCGTGGCGCGGCAATTATTGTCGTGAGCTTTGAGACGCGGCCAGTGCCCTGTCCCAGGAGAAATTGCGTCGCGTGCCCAAGAGGAGCGCCAAGGAGACAGCACGGAATGGCGACAGCGTTGCCGCACCTGTGGCACGATGACGCGCTTCTATCGCGTTGACGTCCCTACGGAATCGGATAGCCCTTCCACGTCCATTCCAGCGCAGGAACTGGTAGTGGTAGCCCTTGGCGGCCAGCACCTTGGCCATCAGCTCGGCCGACGGCGTCCAGTCGTGCTGGGAGACATCATGACCGAATTCGATTACGAGCTCTTTGCTATCCGTTATGCCACCCGTGACGCGCGACGAGGCGCGCACTTCATCGGCGGCGATCCGCACGACGGGCCGATGCCGATGGATTACTTCGTGTGGGTGGCAAAGGGCGGCGGCCGAACGTTTGTCGTCGATACCGGCTTTAACGCGGAAGTGTCGGAAAAGCGCAAACGCACATTTTTGCGCTGTCCTGTGCAGGCGCTCGCCGCGCTCGGCATTGATGCGAATGCGGTTGAAGATGTCATTCTCACCCATCTGCATTACGACCATGTGGGCAATTTCGACCGCTTTCCGAAAGCGCAATTTCATCTCCAGGAGCGCGAACTGGCCTATGCCACCGGGCGCTACATGCACTATCCGCGCCTGTCCCATTCGTTCGAGGTCGAGGACGTGTGCGGGATTGTGCGGCTGAATTATGCTGGGCGTGTGATGTTCTACAACGGCGACGCGGAGCTTGCACCCGGCTTGACGGTGCATGCGGTGGGCGGCCATTCGGCGGGGCTTCAATTCGTCCGGGTAAAGACCCGCCGCGGATTTGTCGTGCTCGCCTCCGACGTCACTCATTTCTACGAAAACATGGCAAGCAGCCGGCCGTTTACAACGGCCTTCCATATCGGCGAAATGCTGGAGGGCTTTGACAGGCTGCTCGCACTTGCGCCGGACGAGGGCCACATCGTCCCAGGGCACGATCCTCTGGTTATGAAGCTCTATCCGGCCCCCAGCCCTGAACTCGAAGGTGTTGCGGTGCGCCTGGACGTGCCGCCATCCGGCGTTGCGCCGTGCCGCGCAGACTATTCTTTCCACCACTGAAAATCGCAAGAGAATAAGGTGGTCAGAACTCTGGCGAAGATCAGCGCATGGCACGTCATCGCCAATGTCGGCCTTGTCGCTCGTGACCCAACTTAGCAACTACATGACCGAGCTAACAGAGGACATTCACCGGGCAGAGGCCGCTGGCGCGTGCGACCCGCCGCTCTCCCGGTCATCAATAGGTCTGTGTCAAATAATCCACAATCTTGTCGACGACTGCCTCATCGATTGGCGCACCGTAAACCTTGATCATCTTGGTCACCTCGGCTCGCCAGAAGACTTCCTTAAATTTCGGACCCCGGGGCTGGGTCTGGACATAGTCGACCGAATGGCAAGCCGTGCAGTTGTTCCGCACGACCTCCATGTTGGGGCCCGGCTTGAATGTCGCCGTCTGATTCGGAAGCTTGTACGAGACCGGCTTGGCGTCCGCTTCGGATGGACCTGAACCGCAGATGCCGATTATCAGCCCCGCGAGGCTAGTCAGTGTCAGTGCAAGTGTCGATAGCTTCATGGCCGGTCTCCTCAAGCCGCCCTGACGCGGACGGTTTCGACCACGTTGCGCAGGTAGCCCGCTCCATTCCAGAGCGGCTCCATCGGCTGCGTCTCGCCGCCGTTGCTGGTCGCGCGCACCTTCAGTTCGTGCGCGCCGGCCGCCAGCCTGACCCGCATCTGCCATTCGCGGAAGGAGTATTTCCCCAGATCCTTGCCCAGGCTGGCCTGCGCCCAGGTTTTCCCGCCGTCGGTGGAGACGGCGACGTCCTTGATGCCCTTGCCGCCGTCGAATGCGATGCCCTTGAGCGTGGTCTGCGCGCCGGCTTTCAGCTTCGCGCCGT
>WNFG01004336.1_pt1 | contig 12416 bp, 9 predicted proteins | sample 5400431 | NCBI WGS metagenome assembly WNFG01 (sample SAMN13153346, study PRJNA577476) | soil metagenome | isolation source: 120 cm saprolite under Douglas fir tree site 2 hole 3 replicate 2 | place: USA:California | collected 2015-04-18
CAGGAAGTAGCCCCCGCTTTACAGGGCTCATAGCCAGGACACGAAAGCTTTGCTCTTGCTGGATGTGTGGAAACCCCCGCAGACACTTGGGAGAGAAAACTCTCCAAGAACTCCGGTTAGATTCTAAATCACCGTGGTAACGATCTCGCGAATGCTGCGCTGCAAGTCGCGGTCGTCGGTGATGGGCGAGCACATGGCCACTTCAGCGGCCCGGGTCGCCGGGATGCCGAGGGCGATCAGTTGGGCGGCGTAAATCAACAGGCGGGTCGAGACCCCCTCTTCCAATCCATGGCCGCGCAGGTTGCGCACCTTCTGTCCGATCAGAACCAGATCGCGCGCGGTGCCTTCGTCGATGCCGCCTTCGCGCGCGACGATTGCGGCTTCAGCGTCGGGCGGCGGGTAATCGAAGTCGATTGCGACGAAGCGCTGTCGCGTCGATTGCTTCAAATCTTTCAGGATTGATTGATAGCCGGGATTGTAAGAAACGACCAGCATGAAATCCGACGGCGCCTCGAGGATGGTGCCGCGCTTTTCAATCGGCAGGCGGCGGCGATGATCGGTGAGCGGGTGAATGATGACGACCGTGTCTTTGCGCGCTTCGACGATTTCGTCGAGGTAGCAAATCGCGCCATGGCGCACCGCCGAAGTCAGCGGCCCGTCATGCCAAACGGTCTCTTCGCCTTCGATCAGAAAACGGCCGACCAGTTCGACAAAGCGCGTCTTGCCGCAGCCGGTCGGTCCTTTCAGGATTACCGGCAAGCGCGCGGCATGCGCGGCTTCGAACAAATCGATCTCGTGATCGACGGGCAGGTAATACGGCTCGTCAACTATTCGATATTCTTCGATGGCGCGTTCGGGCATCTTCGCTGGTTTCAAGTTCCAGGTTTCAGGTTTCAAGTTGGTGAAGCGAAATCTTAGCATCCGCAAGAAAGCGCGGCAAAGATAGTTTGCCTTAGAGGTGTGCAGAAAAACGACAATGGAAGCCACAGAGACCCAGAGTCACCGAGAAATGCATATTAGAATGTCAGGAGAAATCTCCCGTGCGGCTTCGTGTGATTTCGTGGATCGCATATTTGCGCCGCAGCCGGCAATCCACTAAATCAGACGAAAAATCACGAAAAACCATCGACTTCTTGCATTCACGGAACTGGCGATCTTGCTTGCCTGTCGTGCGGTTATTGTTGAGACGCCTCACGAGAAGTCTTGCCGTGACTTGAAACTTGAAACCTGAAACATGAAACTAGACGCCTGATGAAGATTGCAGTAGCAATGTCCGGCGGCGTGGATTCGTCCGCGGCCGCGGCAATTCTGAAAGAGCAGGGCCACGAACTGGTTGGCTTTACGATGCAGTTGTGGAACCAGCGCCGCGGTCTCAGTGTCGACGAGAACGGCGAGCCTCTGCCGTCGCGCTGCTGCTCGCTCGATGATGTTTACGATGCGCGGCGCGTGGCGGAAGGCCTGGATTTTCCTTTCTACGTGCTCAACCTCGAGCGCGAATTTGAGCGCGATGTTGTGCAGCCTTTTGTCACCAGTTATCTAAACGGCGAGACGCCGATTCCCTGTGTCGCCTGCAACAGCCGTCTGAAGTTTGCGTCGCTGGATCGCCTGGCGGCGAGTCTTGGGTGCGAGAAGGTAGCGACGGGCCACTACGCCCGCGTGGAATTCGATGCACCGACGAATCGTTATCGGTTGTTGCGCGGTCGCGATCCGCAGAAGGACCAGTCTTACTTTCTTTGGGAGCTGACGCAGGATCAGCTTTCGCGCTCGCTGTTCCCGCTGGGCGAAATGTCCAAGCCGGATGCGCGCGCGGCGGCGCGGCGCAACGAACTCGCCGTGGCTGAGAAGGCCGAGTCGCAGGAGATTTGTTTTGTTCCCGATGGCGACTATGCGGGCTTCATCGATCGGTATCTTGAATCGGAAAACGAATCCGATCGCGCGCCCGGCGCGGGCGAGATCGTCAGCACAAGCGGTGCGGTGATTGGCGCGCATGCGGGCGTTCATCATTACACCATCGGACAGCGCCGCGGCCTCGGCATCGCCGAAGCGCAGCCACTGTACGTCATCGGAATCGATGCGCTGAAGAACCAGATTATCGCCGGACATCAGGAAGAGTTGTTGGGCGACGAATTCACGGCGGCCGGCGTCAACTGGATCGCTTTGGATAATCCGAGCGAGCCGGTGCGCGCGGAAGTGCGCGTTCGCTATCGCCATGAGGCCGCGCCCGCGACCGTCACGCCGCTACCTGGTGTGCGCGCGCATATCAAGTTCGACGAACCTCAGCGAGCGATCGCGCCGGGCCAGGCTACGGTGTTTTATCGGGGCGATGAAGTCGTCGGCGGTGGTTGGATCGTTAAGGCAGGTGTGTAGTGGGCAATCGGCTTGCGAAGGTCCCGGCAATAATTGCAGTCGTGCTCCTGCTCTTCAACTTGGCTCTCCCACAGTCCCGCGCAAGAGATCGGCGCATCATCGGATTTGCTCGCAACCTCGATGTCGCGAGACTTGACCGAAGATTGAAGAGACAACCCTTTGAAAAATGGTTGAAATCAGTTATAGGAACCAGAGCTGCAATCGAATGGGAAGTTGACGACTGTGGTGAGCAGGATGGCAACCCTTCCAATCCCATGAATCGCAATCCACCCCTGTGCGCTAATGCTCGCACGAAAATGGCTGATGGAAATGAGTTGGGAATTGCCCTCGCGGTTGGCTCGCACAAATCCGGTATTAGCGGCAGACCTGTTGTCTTCTACACATACTGGCAACATCACGATCTGCCGGAAAAGCTCCCCGAACTTGCGGCCTTCATAAAACGGAGCCGAAAAGGAAAACAGCTGTAAGACCTCGTGAAGCAAAACCTTTTCCTCGCCCTCCTCGTACTCACAACCAGCAAAATCTATAGGAAACAGCAGGTAAAAAAGCATGAATTCCAACCCTGACCCCAGGACGCAGCCGCTCACGGGGACCGCCAACGCCAAGAGAATGTCCAAAACTCGCAAAGTCGTGCTCATCATCTCCGGCATCGTGATCGCGCTGGTGCTCGTCGGTGTACTCGGGATCGCAATCATCGTTTCTGCCTTTCGCGGCAATCCGCCCAGCATTCGCGACAACAGCGTGCTGGTGCTCAAAGTCGCCGGGCCGCTGCCCGATTACGTTCCCGACGATCCGTTTCGCCGGCTCTTCGGCGGCCAGCCGCTGTCGCTCAACAGCCTGCTCGCGCAGTTGCGAAAAGCCAAAGTCGACAAGCGCATCACGGCCGTGATGCTCGAGATTGACATGCCCGAAACAGGTTGGGCCAAGGCCGAAGAGATTCGCGGAGCGATCGCCGACTTTCGCACCTCGGGCAAGCCGGTCTATGCGTACATGGAATACGGGATGAACAAGGACTACTACATCGCGACTGCTTGCGACAAAATCTTTCTACCGCCGCCGGGCGAGTTGTTCACCAATGGTCTGGCGGCCGACGTGATGTTCTTCCGCGGCTCGCTGGACAAGCTCGGCATCTATCCCGACATCTATCAGATCGGAAAATACAAAAGCGCCGGCGACACGTTTACCCAAAAGCAGATGACGGACGCGCATCGCGAGTTCATCAACTCGCTGCTCGACGATCTGTCCGGACGCTACCTCGATGGCATCGCCAAGGCGCGCGGAAAGTCCGTCGCCGACGTCAAGACGCTGATCGATAACGCGCCGTACACCGCGAAGCAGGCCAGGGACGTGGGCCTAATCGACGGCGCGGCGTATCACGATGACGTCGAGAAGGAACTGAAAAAGCGCCTGGGTTACAAAGACAGTGACGACCTGCACATCGCCAAAGCTTCCGAGTACCGCCAGATTTCGCAGGAATCGCTGGGCTTGAACAAGGGCGAAAAAATCGCGGTCGTTTACGCCGCCGGTGACATCATGTCGGGCAAATCTCAGTTCGGTGGCCAAGGCGAAACCACGATTGGGTCCGACTCGCTGGTGAAAACGATCGAGGAAGCTCGCGACGACAAGGGTGTCAAAGCCATTGTCTTGCGCATTGACAGTCCGGGTGGCTCAGGCCTGGCTTCCGACATTATCTGGCGCGCGATCGAATCGGCGAAAGAGAAAAAACCGGTCGTGGTTTCGATGAGCGATGTCGCCGCCTCCGGCGGCTATTACATCGCCTGCAACGCAAACAAGATCGTCGCTGAGCCTTCGACGATCACGGGATCGATTGGTGTGGTCGGCGGCAAGCCGGTCATCAAAGGTTTCTACGATTGGATCGGCGTCACCAACGAGTGGGTGCTGCGCGGCCAGAATTCCGGCATGTTTCGCGAGTCGGAAAAGTTCAGCGACAGCGAACGAAAGAAGTGGCTCGAGTTCCTGGGCACGACTTATGACGACTTCACCTCAAAGGTCGCTAAGGGTCGCAAGAAGGAGCAGACATATATCGACTCGATCGGCCAGGGCCGCGTGTGGACCGGCCAGCAGGGGAAAGAGCGCGGATTGGTTGATGAATACGGCGGGCTTGATAAGGCAATAGAGATCGCCAAGCAACTCGCGAACATTCCCGCGGACAAGAGCGTGCAGCGCGTGATCCTGCCGCATCCGCCCGGCTTCTTCGAACAGCTTACGAGCGGTGGCGGCGAGGACGATGCAGATGCCAGGGTCTCGGCGAAACAGCAGGAAGCGATTATGGCAACGTTGCCGGAAGGATTGCGCCACGCGTTTCGATACGCGCAAATGCTGGATCGCGCGAAGAACGGCGAGGTAATGTTGCTGCTGCCGTTTGATCTGCGGATCAAGTAGGGAAGTAGTCTGAGTATCTGCGCGGCGCCTCAGTCAATTGGGTCCCGCTCGCGCAAGTCGCGTCAATAAATCTACATGGCTACTGGGAACGCGGGCGCCCTCGCCCGCGTAGCACGCTCAAGTGTTCACTTCATTGACGACCTCGCGGCAACCATGTTCGTGCTTCGCGCTCGAAGCCGGCGGGGGCGCCCGCGCTCCCAGTGAGAAGTAGTGCTCTAAAGCTCAAACTGACCCACCATATAGATTTCTCTTTACTATTGATTGCCAGTACCATTGCGCAAACTCAGGAGTGAGTTAACAGTAATGTCTGATGGTGAACAAACTGATTCGGCGCCTGACAAGCGCGCTCCAGTTATTCCACACTCTGATCCTGCCGGCGGCACTGGCTCCCTCGAAGCTGCCATGATGCTGGAAAGAAATCCGATCAAGCGTTTTCTGAAGGTGCTTGGACCAGGACTGGTCACGGGCGCGTCCGATGATGATCCTTCGGGCATTGGGACGTATGCTGTGGCCGGAGCTTCTCTGGGTTTCACGACGCTCTGGACCGCTCTGTTCACCTGGCCGTTGATGGCTTCGGTGCAACTCACCTGCGCTAGAATTGGAATGGTCAGTGGCATGGGCCTGGCCTCGGTGTTGCGACGGCACTATGCAAGAAACTTGCTCTACCTCACTGTCTGTGGACTGGTCATAGCTAATACCATCAACGCCGGAGCGGATATCGGGGCAATCGCGGCTGCGATCAATCTTCTGATACCAATCCCTATCACCGTGTTGGTCTTGCCGATCGCCCTAATCATTCTGGCACTTCAAATTTGGGGCTCGTACCGGCTGATTGCCAGGACGTTCAAGTGGCTGACCCTCGCTTTGTTCGCTTACATTGGCTCCGCATTTTTCGCCAAACCCGACGCGATTCAGGTACTGAAGGCGACGTTTATCCCAACCCTAAGTTTCGACGCGACTTTCCTGGCTACATTGGTGGCCATCCTGGGCACCACCATCTCGCCTTATCTCTTCTTCTGGCAGGCGGATCAGGAAGTCGAAGAAGAAATCAGTTTTGGCCGCGTGACCCGAGGCCAGCGCCGGGGCGCGACAGACGCCGAACTGAAATACGCTGCCTGGGACGTGAGTATAGGCATGTTGCTTTCGAATGCGGTGATGTACTTCATTATTCTGGCGACGGCCGCGACGCTTTTCAAAGCGGGCCAGACCAATATTCAGTCGGCCACCGATGCCGCCCAGGCGCTCAAGCCTCTGGCCGGCAGAGGCGCTTCAATTCTGCTTGCGTTCGGTCTGATTGGCAGTGGTCTGCTGGCCGTGCCGATCCTGACTGGATCCAGCGCGTATGCTTTGACCGGGGCCCTTGGGGGGAGATATGGCTTCAATCAAAAACCTTCTCGAGCCAAACTCTTCTATGGCGTGATCATCGTTTCCACTTTGGTGGGAGTTCTGATCAATTTCACGGGCATAAATCCAATCCGAGCTCTCTTCTTCGCGGCAATTATCAATGGCTTTCTGGCGCCGCCGTTGTTGGTGGTGATTATGCTGGTTGCGAACAATAGGCAAATCATGGGAGACAGAGTAAACGGCCGCTGGTCCAATCTCCTCGGATGGACGACTACTGTGGTAATGTTCGTCGCAGCAGTTGCGTTAGTTTTGACGTGGGGCCAATAGGATAACGGACATATAAGCTCCGTAGCGGAATGTTTATAGAGCAACCAAACCGATGAGACGCTGAGCTCTGTAGGAGCGACATGTTCGGTCAACTGACAAACTGCGCCCGTGGCACATCGCGCTCCTTGTATCTTGTAGCTCGCTCAGCATGTCGTCGCCCGGAATCTATAAACATATCGTCCCTACGGGACTGGTTCCGGCCTTGCGCAAGAACGACGCAGACACTCCTCTTGTCAGTTCGTAGTTGGACGATTCTCTTTGTGCTTCCTATTTGTCTTGTCGGTTTCCCTGCTCGGTCGCAGTCAGGAACACCGAAACCTGAGACATCACCAAGTCCCGACAACTCGACCTTTCGTAGTTTAGTTAACCCTGTCGTTGATCCAACTCCGCAGTCCGACCAGGCAAAAAAAGAAGACCGCGATCCGATCGAGAAAGCCGATGAATATAAATCCAAGTTAACGTTCGGAGTCTACTTTATTCGTGGGGACCGGGCTTATGATCTCAACCTGCGCCATCAACTGGGACCATTTACCGTCTGGATCGCAGGGTTTTATGATCCGAAAAGCAATAAGCTGATCCGCGTAGGCGCCCAATTTGACTACAAGAAGGCCTGGTTTCATTTCGTTCCAACCCTGGAGGTAGCGACTACAAAGGGCGTATCAGGATCGCTTTATTCCGAGCTGGGTTCCGGAAAGACCTTTGCCGTCGCCGGAGTGTCACGAACAAACTTGAAGGCTTTTTTCGATCTCTTTTGGGATCCGAGCGAGTCGGTCCAGCTCGGAATAGGACACAAAATCAACAGCTACGATCGCATCCAGGCTTATACGATCTTTGATGTCCGTCTGCACACCGAGCAACAGAACACTCACGTTGTTTGGCGGCACAAGCTGAATGCAAACAACGGCATTACCTTCGATGGCGTTTTCAAGTCGGGACACACCGATTCCGGCCAGTTCATTCGCGCTGTCGGTCTGGGAGTTTACTATGATCGTCCGCATTGGTTCTGGAAGCTCTATTACGATCCATACGTAAACTTCGCCAATCATACAATGGTGCGTACCGGTATTGGTTTTAAGTTCTGACGTCGCGACCCATCGGCACTTTGAGAACCCAACCAGACAGAAAAATCGGAACCAGGCGCAGGCTCTCCTCGGCTTTGCATGCGCTCAAGTATCGAAACTTCAAACTCTTCCTTGGTGGCCAGCTGATCTCAATTGTTGGGAACTACGTGCAGACAATTGCGCAGGCCTGGCTCGTCTACCGGCTGACCGGATCAGCCGCGTTGCTGGGTTTGGTGGCCTTCTCAGGACAGATTTCAATCTTCGTGCTCGCGCCGGTTAGCGGCGTCGTCGCTGATTCAAAATCACGAAAGCATATTCTTTTCGCCACGCAGGTCGCGCCGATGGCACTCAGTTTTGTGCTGGCGGCGCTTACTCTGACCGGACGCGTTGCTGTCTGGCACGTCTTTACGGTTGCGGCTTTGATGGGCGTAGTCAACGCATTCGATTTTCCGATCCGCCAGGCGTTTGTGGCGGAGTTGGTGCCGAAAGAGGATTTGATCAGCGCCGTCACGCTGAACTCTTCGATGATCAATAGCGCGCGCACGATTGGCCCGGGGATTGGGGGACTGTTGGTGGCCGGAGTCGGCGAAGGCTGGTGCTTTCTGGGGAACGCGCTCAGCTATGTGGCGGTCATTATCGGACTCCTGATGATGAAGTCAACAACTGCCCGGAAAAAGCCGCCGCAGCACTTTCGGGCCGGCGTTGCTGAGGCTTTCAATTTTGTTCGTCACACGGGACCGGTAGGTGCTCTCCTCGTGCTGCTAGGCTTGATAAGTTTCACGGGATTGCGCTACGAGATCCTGATGCCGGTTTACGTGAAAGAAATGCTTCACGGTGGGCCGACTCAATTCGGTCTATTAATGGGCGCATCCGGTGTGGGAGCGATTTTTGGTTCTTTCGTCCTGGCGATGTTTAGCAACGACCGCACGCTTGGTGACTGGGCGGCGCTGGCCGCCGCCGGCTTTGGTGGCAGCTTGGTGCTGTTATCGTTCTCGCACTCATTCGCCCTGTCACTTCTGGTAATGTTGCTGATCGGATTCACAATGGTGACTGGATTGGATGCCTCGAACACTTTGGTCCAGCGAATCGTGCCCGACGAATTACGTGGGCGCGTGATGGCGATCTGGACGATGATGCTGTCCGGTCTGGCGCCGTTCGGTTCGCTCGTGGTTGGCGTACTGGCGCAGCAGTTTACCGCGCGCAGAACGTTTGCCGCCGGAGGCATGGCGTGCATTATGGGGGCCATGGGCTTTGGCTTTTCTTTGCCAATTCTCCAACGCGAAGCACGGAAACTCATCCTAAAGCGCGAGAGCGCAGACGCGCGCGCCTTAGCGGTAAGCAAGCACTAAAAGACGAGAGAAATCCGATTGGTGACCTACTCGGCGATGAACGCCTTGTGCGACGTGACTTAATCTCAAGAACTTTTTGATTCTTTCGGTTTTCTATTGACGGGAACGTCCGTATACTCGACGTTCTCGAAAGAAACTATGCGGAACACATCGAAGACAGGCGTTCCCTTGCTCTCAGCACTAGTGGTGCTGTCCTGCGGTGGAGGACTCCTGCTGGCGCAGACAATGCCACCAGCTTCGACTGGGCCAAAGACTCCATCAACGCAATCGCCTCTACCCGCAAAGACACCATCGGCCGCTCCCTCTCCCAATGCGACACCGCTGCCACAATCCACCCCTTTTGGGATTCCGAATGCGCCCGGCCCATTGATGACTCCGGCTGCCACGCCGCCTCTCGGATCAACCGCGGCGCCCGTTTCGCTGGGCAGCCAGACTCCCCAGAATGTCAATCGGCTTACGCTCGAGGAAGCGCTTCGTCTGGCGACTGTGCAGGCATCGAGTTTCCAACAGGCGGGGCTGAACGAGCAAATCGCGGCTGAGGATGTAAGGCAGGCACAAGCGGCTTTTCTACCGAAGGTGAGCGCGCCGCTGAGCTACATTTACACCTCGCCGGCGCTGGGTCTGAAGCCGGGTGAGCCGCGAGCGCCGAGTTTTATCGCGAACAATGCGATCAGCGAGTACGAGGCATTGGTGAATGTCTCGGGAGACTTTGATATTGCCGGTAAGCTCCGCGCGACACTGGCGCGGAATCGCGCGCTGCTCGCGGCGGCGCACGCCGGCACCGAAGTCGCACGCCGAGCCCTGGCCGAGGCCGTGCTCGAGGCTTATTACGGATTGGCATTGGCGATCGCGCAGCGAACCGCGGCCGAAGGTAATCTTGCCGCAGCCGAAGAGTTTGAGCGCATTACTTCGCTGCTTTTGAGCGGCGGTGAAATTGCCCCGGTTGATCTGACGCGAGCGCATCTACAAACGATTGTGCGCCGTGATGAACTGGAGAAGGGGCGCGCGAATGAAGAAGTCGCCGCCGGATCGCTGCGGGTGCTGGTCGGCTATGATTTTACCCGCCCAATCAGCACGACGGATCTGGCCCTGGTCCTGCCCAACGATACCGAGTTTCAGCAGTTCAACCCCACCGACGTTTCTCGCCGGCCTGAGTTCGCCCAACTTGAAGCACAGCTTCGTGCTGCCAGGCAAGACATAAAGATCGCGCACGCTGATCGTTTGCCGGCCCTCTCGTATTCGATGAATGGCGGCTTCGATACCGACTCGCTGAAGGGTGCGCGACTCAAGGAACACTCCGGGGTATCGGCGGCGGTGAGTCTCACCATTCCCATCTTTGATTGGGGAGCCACCAGAAGCAAAGAACGTCAGGCGCGTTTGCGGGTCCAGGTGGCAGAGAACGAGCGCACAATTGCGTTGCGCGGCTTTACTCAACAGTTCTTTGCGGCGCGATCCCAGGCGGCTAGTGCGGCCGCGCGCGTGCGGCTGGCGCGCGAGGGGGTCCTGGAGGCGCAAAACAATTTAGCGGCTTCGATCGCGCGTTACCGCGCCGGCGAAGCGCAGATCATCGAAGTCACGGACGCGCAGACTATGCTGGTGAGCCAGCGCACGGCCCTTTACCAGGCCTTATTCGATTATCAAACGGCGCTCGGGCGTCTTAGACAGGCGACAGCACAATGAAGCCAGAAAACGATTTAGACAAGCAAACGACCGAAACCGCCGAGCCGGATCAGGTGTCGACATCCTATGAGTTGACGCAGGAGCGTCGTGGATCGATGACAGCGCGGCAGCGAAATCTCCTCATTATCTCTTCATCGCTCGCCTTGCTCGTGATTCTCGCTATCGTCGTAGTGGTGTGGCGAAGGAAAGCCGCTGCGTCAGCTGACGAGACGACCACGCCAGTTGTCAGCGTTAAGGTGGCCAAAGCCGAGAAGGACGCCATCGCCACCCAGATAGTTGCGGTCGGTACGATCTGGCCGCGAGAAAAGTCTGATGTTGGAGTCAAGATTAGCGCGCAAATCAAAAAGATGGCGCTCTTGAAAAACAAGCTTGTCAGAGCAGGCGAGGTGATCGCGGTACTTGAGTCTCGCGACCTCCAGGCTCAGCGGGCCGAAGCCGTCGCAGCCTTAAACCAGGAGCGCGCCAACGAGCGCAGCGTGACGACCGGCACCATTCCACAGACCAACGCGCAGGACCAGAAGGCGCTGCGGGATGCGCGCGCCAAAGTCGCAACGACTCGGGCTACGTACGAGCGTCGTCAGGTCCTCTTTGAAAAGGGTGGCATCTCGAAGAAGGATCTCGAAACCTCACAACTTGATCTGACGACCGCTGAAAACGAACTCCGGCTTGCCGAGCAAACGGTAACGCTGCGCGCGACGTCGCTTAACCCGAACGATCGCGCGCTGGCCGCCGCCAGAGTTGCGCAGGCGCAACAGCACCTGGCGACCCTCGACGCACAACTCAGCTATGCCACGATCCGGGCGCCCATCACCGGCATAGTCACAGACCAATTTCAGTACCAGGGTGAGTTTGCGGCTGCCGGAGGAAAACTCGTGACCATCGCCGACGTCAGCGAGGTGATCATCAAAGCGCCTTTCGCCGACACAGTCGTGTCAGAGCTTAGAGTGGGGGATCCTGCCACGGTTCTGCCCACGGATACTTCAAGTGAAGAAATGAAAGGCCGGATCACATTGCTCGGCCGCTCGTCTGATCCGACCAATCGCACCGTCGAAGTTTGGGTGGCATTGTCGAACGGAGCGGGCAAATTGCGAGCTAATGGCGCGGCGCAGGTCACTATCTCTGCCAACTCGAAAGCCGACGCCGTCGTAGTTCCCACCTCTGCGGTAACGCTTGACGCCAGCAATGCCAATGAAGGGACCGTGATGGTGGTGGACGGGGCGTCGGTCACTCACGAAACAAAAGTCACCGTCGGGATCCGCACCAAGGACAAGATGGAGATTACCTCCGGTTTGCAGGGAGGTGAGACGGTTGTGGTTGAAGGCAATTTCTCGTTAGCCGACGGCACCAAGGTCGAGGTTGCCAAGGACGAACCAGCAGCGGATTGGAAGAAGCCGTAAGGGGAAGTGACGCGCTTTGAACGATCCATTTTACATTTTTCATTTCTCATTTTTCATTTTGGACAGCGCATACTTGTCATAACCGTAAGTGACGCCGTTCGTCCACGTGCCTACCCAGGGTTGAAGCAACCCTGGGCTTTGGGAAATAACCGCTTCGCGGTATCACTGCCGCATCGCATTGACTTTGAGAGTTGCACTTCAATTGAATCCACAAACGAAAAATGCGAAATGACAAATGGAAAATCCATGTGTTGCTGCCGGGAACTTATTTTCAGAAGCAACGCTTGCTTGAGCGGGAGGAAGAACCGTGAATCTCGCCCGCCTGGTATCTAGCCAATCTCGCGCAGTACTGGTCATGATAGCCCTGGTCTGCGCAGGTGGATTGTTCGCGGCCTGGCAACTACCAATCGCAATTTTTCCCGCTACCAATTTTCCTCGCATCGTCATCATTGTTGATAACGGCGTAGCGCCGGCGCCGCAGACGCTCG
>WNFG01006395.1_pt1 | contig 12416 bp, 16 predicted proteins | sample 5400431 | NCBI WGS metagenome assembly WNFG01 (sample SAMN13153346, study PRJNA577476) | soil metagenome | isolation source: 120 cm saprolite under Douglas fir tree site 2 hole 3 replicate 2 | place: USA:California | collected 2015-04-18
TGGGCTGGGTCGGGCTCGGGGAACACATGTGGTCGCGGCCTCCGGTGCTCTCGGGCGGCGAGAAGCAGCGCGCCGCCATCGCTCGCGCCGTGATCGCGCGGCCGCAACTCCTGCTCGCGGATGAGCCGACCGGCAATGTGGATCCGCAGTTGGCGCAGCGCCTTCTCCGGTTGTTCATCGAGTTGAACAAATCCGGCACGTCGGTCGTCATCGCCACCCACGATATCGCCCTCATGGACCAGTACGACGCCCGTCGCCTTGTGCTCCATGACGGCTATGTCCACGTCTATGACTAGCCGGGTAACCGCGGCGCTGCGTAAGGGGTTGGCGCGGCTGCGCCGCCGGCCGGAGCGACCGGGCCGTGAGACGCGCGGCGACGTCCATATCGTCCCGAAGGATTCGATCGCGGCCAACGCGCTTGCCGCCGTTGTGGCGATCATGACGTTCCTTGCCGCGGTGACGAGCGGTGGGGTCGCGATGGTGATCGGATCGGCGAACGAATGGCAGTCGGAGGTGGCGCGCGAAATGACCATTCAGGTCCGGCCCACCCCCGGCCGCGACATCGAAGCGGAGATTGGCAGGGCGCAGGCGCTTGCGCAGTCGGCGCCCGGGGTGGCCGAGGTGCGCCCCTACAGCCGGGAGGAATCCGACCGCCTCCTGGAGCCGTGGCTCGGATCCGGGGTGGTGCTTGATGACCTGCCGGTGCCGCGGATGATCGCCGTCAGGATCGCGCGGGGGGCCGTCGTCGACACGGCGGCCCTGCGCCAGTCGCTCGCCCGGAGCGTCTCCGGTGCGAGCCTCGACGATCACCGCGGCGGGATCAATCGTATGCGCGGAATGGCGAAGGCTGCCATCGCGGGAGGCATGGGAATTTTCGGCCTTGTGTTGGCCGCCACGATCCTGTCGGTCACCTTTGCGACCCGTGGCGCCATGGCGAGCAACCGGCCGATCGTGGAAGTGCTGCACTTCGTCGGCGCTAAGGAGGCCTATATCGCGAGTCAGTTCCGGCGCCATTTCCTTGGGCTGGGTCTCAAGGGCGGCGCCCTCGGGGGCATCGCCGCTATGCTGTGCCTGATCCTCGCAGGGCGGGTCAGCGATCTGTTCGTCGGCTCCACTGGGGAGGCCGAGGCGGCCACGCTGTTCGGCCACTTTTCCATGGGTTTCACGGGCTATGTCGTTGTCGCCGCCGAGGTGGGGTTGATCGCCGGCGTCACGGCACTAACCTCCCGGCAGGTCGTTATCCATACCTTGAGAAACATCGAGTAACGATCCGGTGGCTCACGCGGACGCCGGATTTGGCAATGTTCGAGGTACGGTCATAATGGTCGAAGGAGAGCCAATCCAGACCGGGGACCGCGGCAGCTGCCGGCGCCATGAGTTCGGCCTGCGCCGCCGCGTGGTGCGGTGCATCTGTGTCGCACCTGTGGTCGCTCTCTTGGTTCTGATCGGCGGCTTTCTATGGTTTGCGCTCCATATCGCCAACGAGGAGTCGCCGCTTGACCGCGCGGCCGATGGGATCGTGGCGCTGACCGGAGGGGCCTCGCGAATCACCGATGCGGTGGAACTGCTCGCCTCTGGACGGGGGCGTCGTCTCTTGATCACTGGCGTCGGCCCGGCCACCAATACGGCGGAACTCGTTCGCCTTGCGCCTGACTATGAGCGATGGTTCAGTTGCTGCATCGACCTCGACTACACCGCCATCAACACCGTCGGCAATGCGGCGCAGACAAGACGCTGGGCGCGCGAGCGGGGATTTCGGTCGCTTGTGGTGGTAACGTCGGACTACCACATGCCGCGTGCCATGCTGGAGATCGGTCACCGGCTTCCCGATGTGGCTCTGATTCCGTTTCCGGTCGTGAGCGGGCAGAGTCGCGGCGAGCCGTGGTGGTCCAACACAGGCAGCGCGAAAATCCTGGTCTTTGAATATCTGAAACTTATTGTTGCGGCGGCGCGAATCGGGCTCGCGCCGGCGCCCGCCACGACTGAAATTGCGCGCCGCGACCGCGCCGGGATTTGACAGGACGCCGACGTGATCACGATTCGATCGATCCTGTTCAATCTTCTGTTCTATTTGAACCTTGCGATCCTCCTGATCGCGGCGATCCCGACCCTTTTGATGCCGCGCCGCGCGATCCTCGGCGTGGCGAAGCTGTGGGGACGCACAACGTTGTGGCTCTTACGTTTTGTATGCCACATCGACGTGCAATGGCGCGGATTGGAAAAAATCCCGCCCGGCGGGATCCTGGTTGCCGCCAAACATCAGTCCGCGTGGGAGACGTTCGCGCTGCTCACGCTGTTTCCTGATCCGGCGTATGTCATCAAGCGCGAGCTGATGTGGATCCCGTTTTTCGGTTGGTACACCCGGCACGGCGGCATGATCCCGGTCGACCGCGGCGCCGGCAAGGCCGCGTTGTCCGGCATGACGGGCCATGCCCGCCGGGCGCTCGCCGAAGGCCGCCAGATCATTATTTTTCCAGAAGGCACGCGGCGGCCGGCCGGGGCCGACCCGAAATATAAATTCGGCGTTGCCCATCTCTACGCGGCGGCCGGCGTCCCCTGCGTGCCGATCGCCCTCAATTCCGGCCTGTTCTGGCCGCGTCGCCGCTTCCTGCGCTTTCCCGGCACGGTTCGCCCGGCACGGTTCGAGTGGAGATTCTCGACCCGATCCCGCCGGGCCTCGACCGGGATGCGTTCTTTGCCAAGCTTCAGGAGGAGATTGAGACGGCGACGGCGCGGTTGGTTGCGGAGGGCAGGCGGCAGTAGGCGGGCTTTTCCCTCTCCTCGCCGCAAAGCGGGCCGGGGAATGAACCTCCGATTGGCGTGCAAATCTCGTCGCTTTGAGCGCTACCTGAGATGCAATGCGCGATCGCGCACGGCGTACGATGACCGTTATGCCGATATCGGCATAACGGTCATAATGCCGTAACCAGGATTATGCTGCATGGCCTCCGCTGGGGCCTGTTTGCCGAGCTTTGGCCATGCGGTGGTTCGGCATAATCAGAGCCTTTCGAGGAACGCGAGGAGTTGATCGTCGGGTCGGAACCGGTTCGTGGGCGCTGCCGGAGCGGCAACGCGAGCGAGGGCCTTTTCCTTAATCCGCATGTCAGCGTGGATGTAGATCTGCGTGGTCGCGACCGACTCATGTCCGAGCCAGAGGGCAATCACCGCTTGGTCGACGTCATGACGGAGCAGGTCCATCGCGGTGCTGTGGCGAAGCGTATGTGGCGTGACCCGCTTCGCAGCGATACTCGGGCAGGCGCGCGATGCCGTGAGGCAGTGCTTGCGGACCAGATGTTCGAGCGCATCGCGGCTCAGCCGCTCGCCCTGGATCGACGGGAACAGCGGCCTGTTGTCGTCCGAACGGTCGCCGATCCATGCCGCGAGCAGCTTGGCCGTGTCGCGACGGAGCGGCGTGCAGCGCTCCTTCCGCCCCTTGCCCATGCAGCGGACATGCGCGCCGCTGCCCAGCGCCACGTCGCTGCACCGCAGGTTCACCAGTTCCGAGGCCCGCAGGCCCGTCTGGACCGCGAGCAGGAGCAGCGCGTGATCACGCCGTCCTGCCCATGTCGAACGATCCGGCGCCGCCAGCAATGCCGCGATCTCTTCGGCGTCGAGGAACGTCACCGCGCGCTTCACATAGCGCTTGTTCGGCATCGCGAGGATGCGCTGGCAGTGAAGCAGCCAGGTTGGATCGGTCATCGCGACGTAGCGGAAGAACGAGCGAATCGCGGCGAGCCGCGTGTTGCGGCTGCGTGCAGTGTTGCCGCGGGCGGTCTCACTATGAACGAGGAAGTCGGCGACCAGATCGGCGTCGATGTCTTCGACCGTCAGTTTGACCGGCGGCTTGCCGTGTCGAGCGCTCGCGAACCGCAACAGCAGGCGGAAGGTGTCGCGATAGCCTGCGACCGTATGGCGGCTGGCTTCCATCTGGATGCACAGCCGGTCAGTGAAGAAGCGCTGGATCAGCGCAGGCAAGGTGGCGGCATTCATTGGTCCGCCTCCCCGCCATTGGAGGTTGCGCGCGTCATTGCCAGATCAAGCAGCTCCGGCACGGCTTCCAGATCCAGAACGTGTTGTCGGGGTCGGTATGACCCAGATAAGTCGTCAGCCGGATCATCTCGCGCGCCGGGTCCTTGCCGGTCCGGTACCAGTTGATCATCGTCTGCACGGCGAATTATGGCGAAGATCGTGGATGCGCGGTCCCCGGCCATGTCGGCAGTAATGCTGATGCGCGCGCAAGCCGATCTGCTGGCAGGCATGCGCGAAGTTGTAGCGTGCACTACAGTCGGTCAATCTCGTTCCCTTGCAGGTGACGAAGAACGCATCGGGGGCACTCCCGAGCAACCGGTCGCGCTCGGCAGAATAGCCGACGAGCTGCGCCACCACCGTCGAGTCGAGCGGGAGCAGCCGTTCCTTGCCGAGCTTCCCGCGTCGCACGCGCAGCACGCCGTTCTCGACGTCGAGGTCGTCATGGTCGAGCGCAAGCGCCTCGCTGATGCGCAAGCCGGTGACCGCGATGAGCCCGAACAGGGTCGAGCAGGTCAGCCCACGCAAGCCGTAGATCGACGGCAGCGTCTTGGCCGCTGCGATGATCGATGCGATCTCGGCCTCGCCGTATATATGCGGGCGCGGTCGTTGCAAACGACCGGGCAGCAGCCCACGCGGCGGCACTTCGTGGGCAGGATCGATGCTGCTCAGCCATTGCGCGAACAGGCGCACCGCGCTGAGCCTGGCCGATCGCGTCGATGTAGTCGCAGCGGGCAGGCTCGCGTCCCAGCGCAGGAACAGCGCCGTGCCGATGTGCGGAGCACCCTCCTGATCGGCGAACCGGGCGAAGCGGCGGAGCCGCCGTTCCGCGGTGCGAAGATCATAACCAAGGCTGCGTCTGACGCTCAGATAGCGGTCGAGTTGCGGCGTGATGCTCATTGCACGCCTCCCGCCACCGGCCAGGGTTGCGCGATGGACCGCAACCCATCGATATCGAGCCGAGCATATATCATGGTCGATGATCGTGAGCGGTGCCGCAGCACATCGCCCACCTCGTCAAGCGATGCGCCCGCGTTCACCAGCCGAGTCGCAAGGCTATGACGCAGGAGGTGCGATCCTACATAAGGCGTGACCGGCTTCTGGCCGGTCGCCGTCAAGGCGTCCTTGAGGATGGCGTTGACGATCTGACCATCCTTGAACGCGCGATGCGGCGCTCGATGCGTGACGAACACCGTTCGGCAACTCGTCTCGCCGCGCGCCTCACGAAGATATCGGCTCAAGGCTCCGCCGAGCTCGGTCGTTATCGGGAGGCGGTCGTGCAGCTGACCCTTGCCGCGCACGAGCAACTCGCCCGCGCGCCAGTCGATATCGTCGAGCTGGATCGCGATAACCTCTGCCCCGCGCAGTCCGAGCCGCGCCATGAGCAGCAGCATCGCATAATCACGCGCGCCATGCCGGGGGTTGCCGCGCACCGAGGCGAGAACCGCCTCGACCCCATCGGGCGACAGGTGCCGGGGCAGTCGTGCATCCCAGCGCTTGGCCGCCTTGGGGATGCTCAGCGCAAGGTTGGTCTCCGTTGCCCCGCGCCCGAACAGATACTGGAAGAAGGTCCGCAGATGGGTCGCGGCCGTCTTGTCGCGATACGGATGCTTGCCTGTCAGCAGGTGCTGGACGAAGCCGACAGAGTCGGCGGGCGCGAAGACGCGTCAGGTCGATCATCGCGGTTCCAAAGCGATGATCGAGGAACCGGTCGGCGAAGCGCAGCACATGGTAGATGGTGCGCGGGCTCAGGCCCCTCTGCTTGACGAGATAGGCTTCATAGTCCGCCAGCAACGCCGCTCGCGCGATCTGCGCTTCGGTCAACGGCACCGGCTGCGCCACGCCGGTGTCGATCAGATGCTCAGCGAACTGACGGGCGAGATTGTGCAAGCGGATTCTGCTGCCCGGTCCTCGCGCCGCCGTTCGCGCCAGTTGATCCGCAAGGTCGGGGGTCAATGCGGAGGGCGCGATCCCGCCAGTGTCCATCAGCCGCCCCAGCTTCCGCGCGAGATGACGGTAGGTCCTGATCGTCCCCGCCGTATAGTTGGCTGCGGCAAAGCTTTGCGCAAACGAGTCCAGATAAGGATCGACGCAGGTCTCCCGATTATCGGTCATGATCGTGGTGCTCCATGTTGTTGGAGCGGTGAAGATTATGTCGGCGGCACGCCGGTTGAACATCCCCGGCATGGCAGCACGGATGACACGGGCACAGGGCTCGACCAAGCACGATCAAATAGTTGGATGGTAACGATCTGCTGGTCAGTTTCGACCCAAAGCGGACCTGACGCGTCGGCGCAATCCGTCGGGCGAGTTGCGTGATTAGGCAGGAACGTACGTCAACCTGATCGCGTCCTCGCCGATTAAATCGCTGGCCACAAGGCGGAGCGGCGGCCGGGGGCCAGCGAAGAATGGCTTGCCGCGACCAAGCACGACGGGGCGGAAGTAGAGTCGATACTCATCAATAAGACCAAGGTCGGTTAAGCTTCGTGCTAGGTCTGGTCCGCCAACTTCAATCTCCCCAACGAGCTGAGCCTTCAGCCCGCGTATCACCGCCTCGACGTCATCCTCGACAAGTGTGGCGTTGGGGCCGACTGACTTCAACGAGCGCGACACGACCCACTTCGGTTGGCTCCGCCACGCCGCCGCGAAGTCGCGTTCCTCCGCGTCCCACTCGGGATGGTCTTCGTCCCAATAGCGCATCACCTCGTACATGCGGCGACCGTACACGCTGCCGGCCAGGTCGCGCACTTGCTCGGTGAAGTGACGAAAGAGCGAGGGACCAGGCACAAATTCCTGGTGGTCGACATAGCCGTCCAGGGACTGGTTCAATCCAAAGACGAGCTTCGCCATGCTACAAAATCTCCATCCCAGGTTCTTCAGAATAGCTTGAGCCGCCGTTACGCGTAAGTGAGGTTGGGCACAAACTGCGCGCCGCTTTGTCGGTGTGACGAATACCAGAGGTCCGCTAGCCACCCATTCCGGCCGTTCAATCAACCCACGACCAAACCGGCACCTGTTCCGTCAAGGCTGCCGTGCCGGGAACGTTCAACCCGTGTGCTGCCTACGAGTTTATGCCGAACACGGCCGGCGACACCATATGGCTAACCGCCGGTTCTCAGCTACATGCGGCATAATCCCGGTTACGGCATTATGCCCGAGCTCGTGCAGGGCGGTTCGGTGCCAATTGATCGCTTCGAAGTAGGCCTGTGCGGTGGGACCTGCACATAGTCCTCGGCCGGCGCATAGTAGGCTCGATTGCCGCCAATGCGGAAGTCGATCGCCGTGGCCTTGATCAGCGCCTCAACGGCGGGCCCGATCAGTCCGGGCGGGGGCGGTGGCGCGGAGACGGCGAGATCCGCGGGCAGGCCGTCGCTTGTGCGAGGTTGAAGACGGGTCTCCCGGCAGAAGGGGTCGGCCGAGACCCTGGCTCGGCCGCAGAGGAAGGCTTTCCCCAAGCGCGAAAAAGGACTTGCATAACGTTACACCATAGGGTGTAATATACATATGGATCACTTGAGCGATGTCCTAACCGCAATTTCGCATCCAACGCGGCGAGCGATTATTGGGCAGCTGGCGAATGGGCCAGCCCGATTCCTAGATGTCGCCAAGCCGTTCGACACCGCTTTAAACGCGGTGACGAAGCACCTGAAGCTGCTCGAGAGAGCTGGACTGATTGAACGCAGGAAACAGGGTCGAGAGGTCTTCATTTCGTTTCGAGGTGAACCACTTCGCGAGGTGGCGGGATGGATGAATGAATATGAGCGCTTCTGGAACGAGCGCCTCGATCAATTCGAACGTTATTTCGAGGACAAGAAAGAGAAGAAGGTGAAGGAGAAATGACGACGACAGCGACAAAGACCGTGGAAATCAAGGTTGAACGGACAATCCCCGCGCTTCCGAGTGAGGTTTTCGATGCGTGGCTTGATCCAACGATCCCGGGCACTCCTTGGCATGAGAATGACAAGCTGATCGTCAATCAGAAGGTAGACGGGCTCTGGTACTGGCTCTCTTTAGGGGGCACCCCCCACTATGGGCGGTTTATGGAAATAAATCGACCAGGTCGAATCCAGTATTCCTGGATGTCACGGAATACCTTGGGAGAGGAATCAACGGTTACGGTGACATTCGAGAAAAGGAGAGAAGGCACTCTCATGACTCTCCTGCATTCCGGCCTTCCGAATGAAGCCATGGCAAAAGCGCATGAGAAGGGTTGGAATTCTATTTTCGATAAATTCAGCAATATTTTTGTCAGTGGATCACGCCGCCGAGAGTAACACCCGAACGACGTTCTATGTGACTCAAGCGCGATTGAAATCGCCAGAAACGGAGTGATCATGGCAAAGGTAATTCTTGGAAATCATACGGCCGTTTTCGTGCCGCGCGGACTGTGCATGGCCCAAACTGAGTCAGATGATAAGGACAGGTAAAATGACTATGGCATACACGCAGCGCATTGCCCTCGCTGCTGTGGTGGTCGCTACCAGCCCAGCTGTTGAAGCTGGGTCAGCGGCGATTGGCAGGGTGAAGAACATCGTACTCGTGCACGGCGCTATCACCGATGGTTCGGGATGGCGTGGCGTTTATGACATCCTGATAAAAGACGGATATCGCGTGAGCGTCGTCCAGCAGCCTCTCACGGGCCTCGTCGATGATGTCGCGGCAACGAAGCGCGTCGTCGACCAGCAAGATGGACCGGTCATACTCGTCGGTCACAGCTATGGCGGAACCATAATCACCGTTGCCGGCGCTGATCCGAAGGTGCGAGCGCTGGTCTACGTTGCGGCAATTCAGCCCGACGTAGGCGAAACGACCAACCAGCTCGCCGCGTCGATGCCGGGGGCGGTGCCGAGCAGCGACCTGAAGCCGACCAGGGACGGCTTCATCTTCGTCGACTCGACCAAATTTGCGGCCGACGTCGCGGCCGATCTGCCCCCGGCGCAAGCAAAATATATGGCGAACTCGCAGATGCCGGTGGCGGCAGCCGCATTCGACGCGCCAGTGACGGTCGCCGCGTGGCGCGACAAACCCAGCTACGGGATCGTTGCCACAGCAGATCGCGCGCTCAATCCCATGCTTGCGCGCTGGATGTACAAGCGCTCAGGAGCAAAGATGACCGAGATCAAGGCCAGCCATTTAGTCTACATCTCCCACCCCGGCGCGGTCGCCAGTGTCATCGAAAGAGCGGCCCGCTCCATCAGAGAGAATACAACGAAGCCTCGATGAAGGGCCTTCGCATCGCACCGCCTTCTCGACGCGGCTGCTTCCTCGATCAGATCCGCAACGCGTACCCTTTGGAGGAGATGACTTTTGATGAGACTCTACCTCTTCCCACCCTCGGCGCGCGTCCTCGGAATCGTTGCCCTGAAGAACTTTATCGGCCTCGATTGCGAGCTCAATCCGATCGATCTCGGTCGTGGCGACCAGCTCACTCCTGAGTATCTCGCTCTCAATCCTAACCGGAAGAGTCCGACCCTCAAGGATAGCGAATTCGTGCTCTGGGAGTCGAACGCCATCCTGTTCTACATGGCGGCGAAGCGCCCCGAGAGCGGGCTCTGGCCTTCGGATCTGCGTGGCCAGGCCGATGTGCTGCGTTGGCTCGCTTGGGAGAGTGCGCATTGGGATGCCGAATCTTGTGGCATGGTCGCATTCGAGAAGGCGTCGAAGGCGGTGCTCGGCCTTGGCGCACCAGATCCAGCCTTCATCGCCAGAGGCGAGCAGAACTTCGTCCGCTTCGCCGCGGTGCTCGACGATCAGCTGAAGGGTAGGGCTTGGCTGATCGGCGAGCGACTCACCATCGCGGATTTCTCCATCGGGGCCTTCGTGCCGACTGCTGCGCGCTTGGGGCTACCCCTCGCGCGCTTCTCCGAAATCGGTCGCTGGTACGAAGGCTTGGCGGCGCTGCCCGCCTGGCAGGATGCAGTCGCTGCCAAGGACGCGGCCACGGCTGCCTGGCTCGCGAAAGGAAGTGGGTAACGCCCAATTGCTTCTGCACCGGTACCGGACACGGAATCCGCGATTCACGGTGACTTTGGGACCAACGCCCAGAGGGAGTCTTCGAGTTCGGCTTCGGCGAGCCATCGGCCATGGATCATCACGCCGGCTTGGCGGCTCAGATTGTCGGCGCTCTCAAGAGGGTTCGCCTCGAGCAGTGCTAGATCGCGGCGTCGCGCAGACCCCGCACGAGCTTCTGCATGACGGCGTATTCCGCCCGGAAAGGCGCTCGCACGTGTGGTCGCGCCGGATACCAAGCCAGGACGCTACCGGCCGGACGATCAGTTGCTCGCGTTCCTGGAAACGCTCCGATTATGCCGAACACCGCATGGCGGATAATGAGCGTTATCGCGCATTCATCGCGCCATGCGGCATAATCGGGACTTCGGCATAATGGAGGAATACGTGAATTATCAGAACCCGGTGAACAACAAGTCGAGCGCCGCGATGATGTGATCACGCTCGTGATCGAGCGATCCACGCGGCGCACCGAGCACGCTCTTGCGTACCGCCACGAGTTCCTGGGCGATCAACACGAACGGCCGATCGTCAATGGTAACGCTCGGATTGAGACGGTTGGCAAATTTGCCGCCGCTCGCTACCTCCAACGGCGCCACCACGACGGTATCCAAGCTCCGCGAAATCAAATCACTCTGAAGGATCACCAGAAACGGCTGCCGTTTCCGACTGCGGGGGAACGGATTGGCGTGAATGTCGAATTGACTCATGGTCGTTACAGGAGACCGGCATCGTCCGACAGCAGACCATGCTCGGCAACGCGACGATTGTATTGCGCAATCGCTTCCTGGTTCTCCTCCAGCCAGCGCCGTTCTTGCTCGGCCCGAATGAGGCCGCGAAGGCGCTGCTCCAAGCTTTCCGAGAGGTTGATGTTCATGCGCCGCGCTTCGTCGAGCAGTTCGACATCGACGAACAGATTGACGGCGCGCTTCTTCGACTGTCGGGCACGAATCATGGCCTCAGCCTTTCATGCGTGTGTGGGCCGCATGCGCAGGCGGTCGGCGAGCAGGCCGTGGCGGTCGACAAATGCATTAATCGAGGAAATTGCATCTCGGTTCTCCTGCAACCAGCGCCTTTCTTGCTCCGCCCGCACAAGGCCGCGCAGGCGCTGCGCTAATGTTTCCAAGGATGCCATGCGCAAATTTAATGCGCATGGCATTGGTTGGCAAGCCAATGGCATGGGAAAAAGTCTACTCAAATGCGGGTGTTGCTGCTGCCTTGCGAGGGCTCTCGCATGCGCATGCACGTTGCGCATGCTCCTGCCGGCTGCAGCGCGCCTACTGGGCCGGTCAGGCGGACGATGGCAGATTGGGCGTTGGAGGGCAGCTTTCGGAGCTTGAGGCCAGTCCGATCAGCGGATGACGATCGTGTCGCTATGACTGACCGCAACAGGCTTGCCGACCTTGACGGCCGGGCCGGCGACCTGGATGCGGGCGGCGGTGTCCGCGGCCGGGGTGTTGCGGGCCGTCATGCCCACCAGCAGCACGGCTACGGAAGCGGCGAGCGAAATCGCCACGATTTTCACATGGGTGGCGCGGTCGGCGCCAACAATCGTCGAATTACTCATCACTCCAATCTTTCGCGGGGCTCTTCCAAGCATGGCGTGCTATTCATGTAGTGTCGTGAGCGGAGGTTTGGGTTCAAACGCGCTCAACACCGGGTAACTTTTGCTCGATTGGTTCGTGAGCGTGCTGCGCCACAGTTGCGACGCCGCCCCGTCTGCCCGTATTGAATGTTGCGCGGCGCAATGCCAACACAAAGGCTAGGAGATTCGGTGTGAGTCGCACCGCACCCGGTTGAACGGCGCTGACCGGGATACGACGGGGGGCCCCGCATGCTGATCCGGCTCTCGATCCGCGACATCGTCCTGATCGATCGCCTCGATATCGATTTCGCCGCTGGCCTGTCGGTGCTGACTGGCGAGACCGGCGCGGGAAAATCGATCCTGCTCGATTCCTTTGCGCTGGCTCTGGGTGCGCGCGGCGATTCGGGTCTCGTGCGCCAGGGCGCCGAGCAGGGTCAGGTGACGGCGGCGTTCGACGTGCCGCTGGATCACCCCGCGCGGGCCATTCTCAAGGCGAATGATATTCCGGCCGAGGATGATTTGATCCTGCGCCGCGTGCAGTTCGCCGACGGCCGCACCCGCGCGTTCCTCAACGATCAGCCGGTGGCGGTTCAGGTGCTGCGCAGCGTCGGCAGCGCGCTGGTCGAAATTCACGGCCAGCATGACGACCGCGCCCTCGTCGATACCGCGACGCACCGGCGGCTGCTCGACGCCTATGGGAGCCTGGAAGCCGAAGCCGCCGAGGTCGCCCAGTTATGGACGCTCCGTCGCGATGCGGAGCAGCGCGTCGCGCAGCACCGCGCCGAGGTGGAGCGCG